>JGI12104J13512_1000162_pt1 | contig 65640 bp, 60 predicted proteins | sample TerdegcTABiofilm_FD_13512 | JGI IMG/M metagenome (IMG submission 13512)
TATAGTTTAAAAATTTTGTAAATTATAAAAAAGGAGAAAATGATGAAAAAAGAGATTGCTGGTGAAAAAGTGCCTTTGGCAGTTGGTCCTTACTCTGCTGCAATAAAAATTGGCAATATGATTTTTACCTCTGGGCAGCTTCCTATAAATCCAGAGACAAATGCAATTGTTAATGATACTGTAAAAAACGCAACGAAACAAATTTTCGATAATATCAAAGTCATCTTAGAAAAAGAAGGATTTACATTTGATGATATAGTTAAAGTTACCGTTTTTTCTTCAAGCATGAATTATTTTTCAGAATTTAACGAATATTATTCAACATTATTCAATAAGCCATACCCTGCAAGAAGTTTTATTGAGGTTTCTAAACTTCCAAAAGATGCTTTAATTGAAATCGAAGTTATTGCAATTAAAAGTTAAGTTAGGTACGCTTTTAATCCTATTTAGCATAGTTAAAAGGTTATTAAATTAATTAGATAAATATAAAAAAAGGGGCTTTTATAAGCTCCCTTTTTTTTATATTAAATATAATATATTAAATATAATTTGAAGATTAAATTATTTTTATCTTCTCTTACCTAAAAACCTTAATACATAAAGAAGAAGATTTATGAAGTTTAAATAAAGCTCTAAAGCAGCTAAAATAGCAAATCTTGCACTTCCCTGCTCAAATGATGCTATTTTGGCGAGGATTTTAAGTTTTTGAGTAGAATAAGCTATAAGAATCGTAAATATTAATACTCCAGCAGCACTAATTATCCAATATAATGTAGAGCTTTTTAGGAAAATATTAACAATGGATGCAATTATTATTCCAAAAAGTCCAGTTATAAGATAGCCGCCAAACCCCATGAGATTTGTTTTAGTTGTGAAGCCAACAATAGACATTACTAAAAACATTCCAGCTGTAATCAAAAACGCTGTGACTATTGAGGTTTGAGTATAAACTAAAAATATTGCTGATAGGGTAAGACCATTTAAAACTGAATATAAAAGAAAACCAAAAAGAGCCATCGGAGTAGAGAGTTTTAAAATCTGGCTTGAAAGCCAAAATACTACGATGAGTTCTCCTATTATAAGACCAAAAAAGATAAATGGTGATCTCATTAGTGATAATATCAAACCAGTTGAAGCAGTAAAATAGCTAATACCAGCGGTTATAACAAGTGCTAATACCATATATAGATAGGTTTTTGAGATGAATTTTCTTTCAAATTCTTCGGTTATCGGCGCAGTCGCTATATCGTTTAGTAAATCTGGATCGCTTAAGTTACTATATTTATCTATAGTTCTGAAATTAGACATAAATATGCCTCCTTCAATTAATAATATAATACAGAAATAACCTTGTGGCAAGTAAAACTTGATAAAATTTGCTAAACGGATATAGATAAATAAATAACACATTTCTAAGCTGAATAAGTTTCCAATAAGTTTGATAAATAGATAACTTAAAAATTACTAAAATTAATAAAATTAATATAATGCTTATAAAGATGAAAACTATGAAACAAAATGAAGAAAAAAAAGAAAAAGAATACAAAAAAGAAAACAAGATTTTTAATATTTTGTATTATTATATAAGAAATTTATGGCAATTACTTCCTGTTAATCTAAAAGATATTGTTGAAACCATAATATTAGCTTTTATTGCAGCTTTTTCTGCAATAGCCTTTCAATTTGGAACTAATATTCTTTATTCTTCTACATACCTAAAATTCTCGACTTACCCAAAGACTCAATTTTTAATATTTAGCTTCATAACGATAGTATCTGCATCATTGATTTCTGGTTTTTTACTTTTTAAGTTTTCACCTGAAGCCGCTGGTTCTGGAATCCCTCAAGCAAAGGTTGCATATAAAAAAGATATGGGTTATATGAAATTAAAACCAGTTTTAGTAAAGTTTTTAGGCGGTATAATTAGCGTTGGTGGAGGTTTAAGCCTAGGAAGAGAAGGACCATCGGTTTATCTTGGAGCTGGATTTGCTTCAAATCTAGATGGCTTTTTAGGAAAGCCAAAAAATTTTAGGAGAAGAGCAATCTTAATAGGTAGTGCAGCTAGTCTTGCTGCAGCTTTTAATACCCCTTTAGCTGCAATAGTCTTTGTAATAGAAGAAATTTTAAATGAATTAAATAATAAACATTTAGGATATACATTTTTTGCTGCAGTTCTTGGAGCGATGACAGTGCATGGATTGATAGGGAATCAACCAGCTTTCAAACTTCCATCTATAGAAAAAGTCAGCGCTATTCATTATCTTATAGTCCCAATTGTATCAATTGTTGCATCTCTTTTAGGTTCTATTTTTCAGAAATGGACATTAAGTTTAAGAGGTGAAGTAAAAAGAAAATTAATAAAATTTCCATTCATAAACCCTCTTTTTGGAGGGATTTTAACTTGGGTTTTGGGTTCATCCATCTTCTTAATTTTTGGCAAAGTTGGCGTATTTGGGCTTGGTTATCAGGATTTGTCAGATATTTTAAGTGGAAATTACCTCTTTATAATCGCTGGATTTATAACACTAGCTAAGCTTTTTTCTACAATATTTTCTTATGGTTTTGGTGGTTGTGGTGGTATTTTTGCTCCATCTCTTTTTAGTGGTGCAAGTTCAGGATACTTTCTTGCAAGCATTGCAGCGCTTTTCATGCCTCTTTCAAGAGCAGATATCACAGTTCTTTCTGTTGCAGCTATGAGTGCATTTCTTGGTGCCGTGGTTAGAGCACCTCTTACATCAATATTGATAGTCTTTGAAATGACTCATCAGTTTTCTATTGTCCCTTCACTTGTCATAGCAGTTTTTATAAGTCAGATTATAGCGACTTTTATAAACAAAGAAAATTTCTACGATGCAATTATAAAGCAAGATGGAATTTCCTTACATGAGATTAAAATTGAAGCAAATAAGTCTATCTGGCAAATGGTTCCAGTTAAGAATATAATGAATCAACAACTTGTTAATATTAGTCTTGATGATATATACGAAATAGATGAAATTTTAAAAAAATATAATTATAAAAATTTCCCTGTTTTCGTAAGTTCTGAAAAAACAGTTGACAATTGTCTTGGAATAATCCAAAGAGAGAGATTGAAAGATATATTAATTAAAATAAAAGATAAACAAATCTTAACCTCTCAAATAAAACTAAATTTGGATAGACCAGTCTTTTGTTATGAAGACGATCCACTTAAAGACATAGCAAATAAATTTGCAAATAATAAATCTTTTGTAATACTTGTATCGCGAAAAAATGATAATTGTGTCTGTGGAATATGTTCCATTCATGACTTAGTTAGAGCACAGGTAGAAATATACGATTATTAGATTTTTATTATTATTATACTTTTGGAGGAAAATATGTTTAACTTTCCTAAAAGAGCCGAAATAGCAGATTCTGAAACCTTAAAGATAAACTCAGATGTTATAGAACTTCGAAAACAGGGAAAAGATGTAATACCTTTGGTAGCTGGAGAACCAGATTTCGATACTCCTAAAATAATAAAAGAGGCCCCCCCCCAACATCTGGAATGTTGGAGCTTAGAGAAAAGATAGTTGAAAAGCTAAAAAGAGAAAATAATTTGAGTTATGACCCTTCGGAAATTCTTGTTGGCTGCGGAGCTAAACAATCTATCTCAACTGCACTGATGGCTCTTACAGATAAAAATGATGAAGTCATAATACCATCACCCTATTGGGTCTCATATAAGGCCATGGCTGAGATTGCTGGTGCCAAACCAGTTGTTGCAAATACAGATGAAAAGAATAATTTTAAGTTAACTATTGATGATTTAAAAAAGGTATTGACTAAAAACTCTAAGATACTGATCCTAAATTCACCATCCAACCCAACAGGGATCGTTTATTCTGAAGACGAGCTTAAAGAAATTGCTCAATTTGTTGTCAAAAACAAGTTATTAGTAATTTCAGATGAAATTTATGAAAAATTAATATATGATGGTAAAAAGCATATTTCAATTGCTTCACTTGGTAAGGATATATTTGAAAGAACTATCGTTATAAATGGTTTTAGCAAATCCTGTGCTATGACAGGTTGGAGGGTTGGCTATTCTGCTGCACCAAAGAAATTTACTGATGTTTTTAAAAAAATTCAAGCAAATACAACTACTCACACTTCCTCAATAAGTCAATACGCATCACTTGCTGCTTTTGATTTACCTCAGGAATACTTTATCAAAAATGCAAAAACTTTTGAAGAAAGAAGAGATTTCATTGCAAGTTGGCTAGATAAAAGAACTGAATTGTCTTACATTAAACCAGAGGGAGCTTTTTATTTTTTTATAAATATTTCTAAAGTCTTTGGAAAAAAAATAAAAGATACTGTTATATCTAACGATAATATTTTTTACTCTAAGCTTCTAGAGAATAACCTTGTTGCAGTTGTTCCAGGAAGTGCATTTGGAAATGGTAATTTCATTAGAATTTCATATTCATATTCATTAGATAGTCTTGAAAAAGCATTAAATAGGATAGGTGATTTTTTAGATGCCTGCAAATGATAAGATACTAACTTTTTTTTTCTTATTATTTGCTTTAATACTTTTTTTTGCTGGGACAAAATTATATAACCTTTCTTTAAAAGAGCTTTTTTCCATGAAATCTGTCGAGATTGTTTCACCATTTTATGACTTTTCAATTAATATAAGTAAAGATAATAATGATAAAATCGATCCTCAAATTATGTATGAAATTGAGGAGAAACTAGAACTTAACGGACAAAATAAAAATGATCTTTATGATATAATATCGAGATTATATTTGCAGCAAAAGCTTGCTGAATCTTTGGGTAAAAAACTAAATTCTGTAATATCAAAAAATAGTTGGGAATTGACTTTTAACGAATTGAAAAAATATGATTTTGCAATGCCGATAGAAAATGGTATGCTTGTCTATAATGAATATTATTATCCAGGAGCTGCAAGAAGGTATAGAAATGGTATTCATCAAGGGATAGATATATCATATACAAAAAATGGTGTAAAATTACCAAAAGGTTCTCCTATCTATTCTATTTGCGATGGTGTTGTTGTCAAAATAACAGATTATCAATACTTTAGCCACCAAAGGGACTATTTTCAACTTCTTTCAATCTGTTCTTATCAAAAGTACACGGATGATAGATATCTTGATATATTTAGAGGTAAGCAAGTTCAAATAAAATATGATAATCTTCTTGTTATTTACTGCCATTTGGATGATTTTAATAAAAAATTGAAAGTTGGTGATAGAGTTTCAAAAGGTAGTCTGATTGGTTTCATGGGAAATTCTGGTGTTGAGTACATTGGATCCTCCCCACATCTTCATTTAGAACTTTACTTAAATAATTTTATAATAGGAGTAAATAGAAGTAGGATAAATTTTGATTATGCCTACAGACTATTTTTAAAATTGTTTAATCAATAGAATTTTTTTTGTTTTTGTTGTATTTATTTTTTAGTTTTATTTGATTTTTAATTTTATTTTTTTAATTGATTTTTGTTTTTGCTTTTTATTATTTAATATTTCTTAATTTTATTTGTTTTATGGAGTTTTGATTTTTATTTTATTATTATTAAGTAATTATAATATTTTTATTACTTATTGTTTGATCTATTCTAGTTTTTTAATTAATATGTTTTTAAGTTTTGTCTTTTAAGTATCTAAGTGATATTATAATTTTTGGAGGCAAATGTGAAATGCATAATATTAGCTGCTGGAAAAGGTAAAAGATTGCTTTCAGAAAAATATCAACTTCCGAAAGCATTAAGAGAATTAAATGGAAAACCTATTTTATCTTATGTCCTTGAAACTATAAGTTTTTTAGATAAAAAGGATATAGTTATAATTGTTGGATTCATGGGAGAAAAGGTGATAGAGAAAATAGGCGATAAATACAATTATGTCTGGCAGAGAGAGCAACTTGGAACTGGACATGCAGTAATGATGGCAAAAGACTATTTTGAAAACGATTTAAACCTTATATTGATGGGAGACATGCCTTTTATAAAAATTCAAACAATTAAAGATTTCATTGACTTTCATTTGCATAATAAAAATGATTTATCCATATTAACAGTTGAGGGAAAAGAAAGTTCCTCATTTGGAAGAATTGTTAGAAACGCTGATGGTACAATAGAGAAGATAGTCGAGGTAAAAGATGCTAAGGATGAAGAAAAGAAAATAACTGAACTAAATACAGGGATTATGATATGTAACAAAAAGGTTTTATCATTAATCGATGAATTGAAAACAGACAATGCACAGAAAGAATATTACCTTACAGATTTAGTTAAATTATCTAAAGATAAAAGACTTAAAATAGATGGTTTTAAGGTCTATGATGAAGTTGAGTTTTTTGGAATAAACACTTTGGAAGATTTAGAATTTGCTGAAAATTATATTAAAAATCAAAATAATTAAAAATAATATTGACTTAGTTAGAATAATTTTTATAATTTTATTAGTAGCAGAAGAAAATTATATAATAAATTTTTTATAAAAAGTATTTTTCCTAATTTTTCATTTTTTTATTGAAGGAAAGTATTATGAAGGAAATATTTATAGTTGATGACCAGATGTATATTAGGAAAATGCTTCAGATGGTCTTGCAAGAAAATGGTTATATTACTCGCGAATTTGCAAATGGCAACGAATTTTTAGGTTATATTCAAACCATGAATGATAACGAAAAACCAATGTTAATTTTATTAGATATAATGATGCCAGAAATAAGTGGATTTGAAATTTTACAAAAACTTAGTGAAGACGATAGAACAAAAGATATTCCAGTTATTATTATATCTGCTAGAAATCAAAAAGAAGATGTATTACAAGCTTTAAAACTAGGTGCTAAAGATTATATGGTAAAACCACCAAATGTAGAACTTCTCTTAAAAAAGATAAAGACATACTCATCTTAAAATACAGGTTATCTTAAATATTAAATTCCAAGGTTAATTATTGCACAATTAAAAAATAGATATTGATTAAAAAATGAAAAACAACCTTTTTATAGATGTCTGTTGCGGCATATGTCTACTTGGAGTCTACCCTCAATTAGAACTCGATCAATACAATATCTACTTTATTTATTCTGGCGACAATATCTGTTCAAAGGAAGAATACGATAAAAGAAAAGAAGTTTTTCTTAAGGTTTGTGAATATTATAAAATTCAAAATCATATAGAGATTTCTTATAATCATTATAGATACCTTGATTTTATAAAAGGTTATGAGAAGGAAAAAGAGGGTGGTTATCGCTGCCTATTGTGTTTTGAGTATAGATTTAATAATCTTTTTGAAAATTTGAAAAATTTTCAAAAAGATTATTATTCTATAAAAGATCAGATTCTATATTTTTCAACGACATTAAGTGTTTCCAGATACAAAAACTATGATATGATAAAAAGAGCAGCAGACAATTTTGTGAATGCATTTTTGAAAGAGTATTCAAATAAAGATATGAAGATTAAATTCTATGATAAAAATTTCAGAAATGATCAACTTTACAAAAATTCAATTAAAGTCGCCAAAGATTTGAATTTATATAGACAAAATTTCTGTGGCTGCGAATTTTCAAAAACTAGGGGTTAATTTTGAAAAAACAACTATATCATTTTTTTATTTCTTTCTTTTTAATTTTATTTATTTTTTCCTTTAGTTGCAAAGCAAGTTTAGAAGAAAGCATAGTTAAAGAAAAAAGAATTCTATTTGATTCGTTCTTTGAAATTACTGTTATTTCAGAGGATATAGAAAAGGCTAAAAAGGATATTGGGCAGTTATTTGTAAAGTTAGAAGAAATCAGTAATCTTTTTGATTGGAGAAATGAACATAGTTTTTTAGCAACTGGTAGCAAAAAAGATATTCTATTAGTACCTGAAAATTTCAGGGATTTATTTATAAAAATAGAGTATTATCAGGAATTTACAGATGGTTACTTCAATCCTTTTTTAAAAAAATTAGTATTAGCCTATAATAATTTCAACGAAAATACTGTTCCACCAAGTGATAATTTAATCAAAGAAATATTAGAAGATATAAAAAAAAGTAGTTTTATAAAAGATAAAAATGGAAGTATTTCTATAAAATTGCCAGAAAATCTAGATTTAGGTGCCGCTATTGCTGGATTTCTAGTGGATTATTCTTATGAATATTTACTTAATATAGGTTATAAAAATTTTTTAATAAATGGAAGTGGAGAGATTAGAGTAAGCGGGAATAAGTTAGGAAAAAGCTGGTTAATAGGCATACAATCACCGTTTTCAAATTCTATCATAAAAGTTTTTAAATTACCAGATGGTTATTCTATATCAACTTCAGGGAGTTATGAGAGGTATTTTATTTATAATAATCAAAAATTCCATCATATTTTAAATCCATACACTGGGAAGCCAGATTCGAAGTTAGAATCTGTCTCTATTGTGACAAAAAATTCCTGCCTTGAGTCAGATATATTATCTACAGCCGTTTTTGCTATGGGTGTCGAAAGAGCATTAAGATTTTGTGAAGCCAAAAAGATTGATTATTATATAGTCTATAAAGAAAATGAAAAAGTGATAATTAAAAAATCAAAAATATTCGATTGATAGTATTAATTGATAGTATTATATGGAATTCAAAGATAAATATAATTTTTACACAAATCAAAAAGATAATACATACGAAAATGAAATATCGGAATTTAATGATACTTATATTCTTTACCCTAATGCAAAGATAAATTTGAATCTTTTTGTCAGAGAAAAGAAAGAAACCTGGTGGGGTCAAATTTACCACAGAATTTTAAGCGTAATGGTTCCTGTGTCTTTATATGATAGAATGATTATAAAACCAGGTAAATTTAATGTTAACTATAGATATTTAAGCTCGGAAAATATACCTCTATTGAATCATCCCGATGATGAACAAAAAATTAATTTAGAAAAATGTATAATCAGAAAAACACTTGAAAAGTTAGACCTTACAGAAGACAAGATAAACTACGAGATAATTATAGAAAAAAATATACCTTTAGCTTCTGGACTCGGCGGAGCATCGTCAGATGCAGCCTTTTTTATCAAGTTTTTATTAGAAAAAAATATAATAGCATTTAAAAACAAGAAAGAACTGCTAAAGAAAATGTGTGAGATTGGAAGCGATTTACCATTTTTTTATATAAATGAACCAGCCATTGTTGGAGGTTTTGGAGAAAAGATAATTCCGATAAAATTATCTCAAAACCTATTTTTTGTGGTTTTTCAGCCATTTAACAAGATTTCGACACAAAAAATGTATGAAATGCTAGATGAAATAAATGCAAGAAAAATTATAGATGAAAAAAATGAAAAAAAATTAATAAAAATATTTAAAAAAAACTTGCAAAATAATAAAAATTATGTTTCATCTCTTAGTGAAATAGCAAATAATGATTTTGAGCAAATAGTTTCTAAAATTTATAATGAATTTAATGATTGGAAACTATTATTGAAGGGATCATTTTTTGCTCAGATGAGCGGAGCCGGTTCTTCTATTTATGGAATTTTTTTAAGCTATAAAGAAGCGAAGAACTGCTACGATAGTCTGAAAAAGATTCATGGGCGTGTTAAAATTTGCTCATGTAAAATTTAACTTAGGTAAAGGAGCCAAGATGGAAATCACCAACATCAAAATTAACAAAGTAACTAGCGAGCGCCCATCAGGTGGAAAGAGAAAGCTGCTTGCGTACGCTTCAGTAACATTTGACAACTGTTTTGTTGTTCACAACATCGCACTTTATGATGGAGAAGAAGGCAGAAAGATAGTTATGCCTAGAAGGAAAACATCAAAAGGTGATTTTAAGGATGTTGCTCATCCCACAGTAAATGACTTCAGAGAATTTTTAACAAATTCGATCTCTGATGCGTATGATAATGTGGTATAGTATTAAATGAAAAGTGGATTGCCAGAAATTAAACTGGCAATCCTATTTAAATAATTTTTTTAAGAAATATTGATAATTTTCTCTTTTATTATATTTTGGGATCTTTGTTTTATCAAATTATTATATAATCTTCTTATCGTTAAATATATTTATACAGTTAGGGAAGGAAAAATAACATGAAAAAAGAACAAGTTTTGATTAGTGCAGAAGAAAGACAGATTTCAACTAAAGCAATATTAAATTCCGCAAGAAAAAACGGATTATTACCAGCTTGTATTTATGGCAAAAGTATTAAACAAAATATAAATATCTTTGTTAAGGAAAATGAGATTATCAAAATACTTGAAAAATATGGTGAATCTCATCCTTTAACAATCAATATAAAGAACAAAAAAATTGATGTAATTATTAAAGATTTTCAATACAGTATAGTAAACAATAAGATGTCCCATGTCGATTTCTATGCGGTTTCATCTTCAGAAAAAATCAAAACACATGTGCCATTGCATTTTATTGGCCATTCAAAAGGCGAAAAAGTTGGTGGTATAGTTGAGAAATTTCACCTTTCAGTTGAAGTCGAAGGTAACTTAAAAGATATCCCTGAATCAATTGAAATAAACATTGAGAATATGGATATTGGAACTAGATTCCATGCCTCAGATTTAAAACTTCCAGAAAATCTTCATCTTTTAACCAATCCTCAAGAAGTCTTATTCATAATTGCTGGAAAGAAAGCGACAGAGACTCAAACAGGTCCTGCTGGAATGACTGCCGAAGAGGCTGAAAAAGCAAAAGAAATATTTGACTAAATATGGAGTAACTATCCAAAAAAATGAATAAATCGGATAATAATAATCCAATGATATTAGTCGCAGGTTTGGGAAATCCTGGAGAAAATTTTTATAAACATAGACATAACTTAGGATTTCAATTTGTCGACTATATAGCCAGAAGGGTTACAGGTTCTAAAAAGGTTAATTTTATTACAAAGAAAAAGAAAGCTGATTTTATTACTCTTGATTTTGAAGGTAAAGAAGTTACTCTTGTTAAACCTTTAACATTCATGAACAATTCTGGAGAAGGTATCCTCTTTATGGCAGCTTTCTTAAAGATACATGAAGAAAATATAATAGTTGTTTATGATGATACTGACCTTGAGTTTGGTGACCTTAGATTAAGACATAGTAAAAATGAAACAAATCATAATGGTATTATTTCTGTTGAAAAACTGCTTAAAAAAGAGAATTTTACACGACTTAGAATTGGCATTGGAAAACCTAAAGATCCCAATGGTAAAATTTTAACAGATTCTGCATCTATACAAGAATATGTTCTTTCTGATTTTTCTCTGGTAGAAGAGTATCAACTTGAAAATATTATTTTTAATTATACTTTCAATGTCATAAAAGGATTTATTAAAGGTGGCTATGATTCCGCATATGAAGAGTTGGATAAAGCGAGAATCAAGATAAAAGATGAAATTTCTCGAGGACCAAGTATTTCTTTTTCTGAATAAGTATATTCAAGATTTCCCCAATACCTCAATAACAGTAGCTTTAAGCATGGGTTCTGATTCAATGGCTCTCTTTTATATTTTACTTAAATTAAAAAAAAAATATGGATTTGATCTTTCAGCCTGCCATTTGAATCATGGTATTAGAGAAGAATCGGATTTAGAACAAAAAGCATTTATTGAATTGATGAATCAAGTTGGTATACAGTATTATACAGATAATCTTAAGATTCCAAATGAGATAAAAAAATCAAATAAATCTTTTGAATTATGGGCTAGAAATGAAAGATTAAAGTTCTATGAAAGAGCAAAAGAAATATTAAAATCTGATTATATCGCAACAGCCCATAATAAAGATGATATTATTGAGACTTTTTTCTTAAACCTATTTCGAGGAACAGGTCTTGTTGGCGCTTCTTCAATAAAACCAATGAGATCCTATTTGATCAGACCAGTTATCGAAATATCTAAAAAAGAATTGAAAGAATATTTGATATATAATAATATTAAATTTTTCGAAGATAAAACTAATAGTGATAATAAAATAAATAGAAATTATATAAGAAATATAGTGATTGAAAATATCTATAACAGGTTTACCAATTCATCAAAATCTATTTTTAATTTTATTAAAGAGATAAATTCTACTTTAGATTTTATTGACTCTTTTATTCCTGATTGGTTCTTTAATAATTATTGGAATGTGGAAGATTTTTTAACTCTTCAAGATTACCTACAAAGTCACTTTTTATATAAAAAAATTAAAGAACTATGTTCAGCTAATCTTTATGACTTTTCCTTATTAAATCTTTCAAAAAAAACAATAGAAGTCGCATTAAAAAAAATCAAGACAATAAAAAATGGTTATATTGAAAAATTTCCTAAATTCGATATTTTTCTTTCATACGGCAACTTATATTTTATTGAAAAAAAATACTCAATAAAAAATAAGGTCGAAATAGATATCGAAGAGTTATCTAGCGTTGAATTTACTACGCTTTTATTTGGTGATTTTGAAATAAAAATAAAAATTGGAGACAATTTAAATAATTCCTTCATAAAAGGTATTTTAAAGGAAAACTTCATAATAAGAAAAGAACTATGTGGAGAAAAACTAGTTTTCTCAAAATGGGAGGAAGGGGATAGGATAAAATTAGCTGGCTATCATAAAAAATTACATGATATTTTTGTGGATTGGAAGATCCCAAGACCATTAAGAGAAAAAATTATCGTTATAAGAAATTATAAAGAGGTGATTGGCTTTTATATTCCTTTTAATTTTTCCAATAGGGAAAATTATATCCTATCGAAAGATTATTTTGTTGATTTTAATGAAAAATTTAGTTATATTTTACTGAAAATAGAAAAAATATAAAATTATCTAGTTTTCTTTATAAAGATAATTGTAAGGAAGGGAAATGAGTAACTTAAATCAAAATCCAAAGAATAAAAAAAATCTATCAGGTGGGTTAACTATCCTCCTGATAGCTGTAGGTTTTTTAGCAATACTTTTTTTAATGTCAAATCCTTTAACTGATGTTGTTGAAAAGAAAACCTATAGTGAGTTTATTAAATATGTTGAAGAAGGGAAAGTTGATTCTGTAACCATAGTTGGCAATCAAATAAAGGTTTATATGAAAAAAAGTTCTGAGTCAACTAAAGCAGATCAATATAAAGTTGTTATTCCATATATAGATCCAGAACTTTTAACTTATTTAAAGCAACATGATGTAAATATTGAGGGGCAGGAACAGAAGGATACTTCATCCTTTTGGTGGTATATAATACCTCTTGGTTTGACCATTCTTTCTATATTTTTCTTTATGAATATTACCAAACAGATTGGAGGTGCCAACAATCAAGCATTCTCTTTTGGTAAAGCAAGAGCTAGACTTTATGTAAATACCTCAGTAAAATTTACAGATGTTGCTGGAATTGATGAAGCGAAACAAGAGCTTATCGAAGTTGTAGAATACTTAAAAAATCCTATAAAGTTTTATTCTCTTGGAGCAAAAATTCCTAGGGGTGTACTTTTAGAAGGTCCTCCTGGTTGCGGTAAAACATTGCTCGCCAAGGCAGTGGCTGGAGAAGCAGGTGTTCCTTTTTTCTCTATTTCAGGATCCGATTTTGTTGAGATGTTTGTAGGAGTAGGTGCATCAAGAGTTAGAGATCTATTCAATCAAGCTAAGGAAAAAGCCCCATCAATAATTTTCATAGATGAGCTTGATGCTGTTGGTAGATCAAGAGGTGCAGGTCTTGGTGGTGGTCATGATGAAAGGGAACAAACATTAAACCAGATCTTAGTTGAAATGGATGGTTTTGAAACACAGGATTCTGTAATAGTCTTAGCCGCAACAAATAGAGCAGATATTCTCGATAGGGCTCTTCTTAGACCTGGAAGGTTTGATAGAAAAGTTTATGTTGATTTACCAGATTTGTATGGAAGATACGAAATTCTTCAGATTCATGCCAGAAAAGTTCCTTTAACAAAGGATGTAGATCTTTTTGCTATAGCAAGAGGAACACCAGGTTTTTCTGGAGCCGATCTCGCCAATATTATTAATGAAGCAGCGATACTAGCTGCTAGAAATAATCTATCCGCTGTTGATATGCATTGTCTTGAAGAGGCAAAAGACAAAGTAATTATGGGACCGGAAAGAAAATCACTTGTGCTTTCGGATCAAGAAAAGTTAGTTACTGCATATCATGAGGCTGGGCATACTCTTGTTGGTGCTCTTATGAAAAATTCAGAACCAGTTTACAAAGTAAGTATAATTCCTAGAGGTGCTGCTCTTGGCCTAACCGTGAATATACCTTTAGATGACCAACATCACTATTCAAAATCTTATTTGTTTGATAAAATTTGTATTTTATTAGCTGGTAGAGTAGCTGAAGAATATAAATTTAATGAAATATTTACTGGCGCACAAAATGATATTGAAAGAGCAACTAAGATCGCACATGATATGGTTACAAAGTATGGAATGTCTTCTTTAGGTCCATTAGGTTTTGGATCAGAAAAAGATGATGTGTTTTTAGGTAAAGATTTGGTTAGAGAAAGAAATTATTCAGAAGATACAGCTAAGAAAATAGATTCAGAAGTTCATAAAATTATACAGGAAGCTTTTGAGATAACTAAAAAGTTAATTAAAGAAAATATCGTTAAACTTGATTTACTATCTCAAAAATTAGTGGAAAAAGAATCTTTAGTCGCATCTGAGATCTATGAAATTCTTGGAATAAAAGATCCTCACAAAGATGCTACAATTGAATCTTTTAAGAAAAAGTATATAGAAAAAAATAATCATGATGAGGAAAAAGTCTCTGATATAGATCAAGCAAAATAAAATTGTAAAGAATTGAGCCATGAGAAAAAATATTTTAAGATACAATATCTCTGGTTTAAGAGGAATAGTTGGAAATACTTTGAATCCAGAAGTATTATATTACAACCTTGTTGCATTTATTAGGTACCTTGAAAAAAGAAGTTTTAGTAAAGGTGAGAAAAAGCGCATAAGAGTATTTATTGGTAGAGATGCTAGAAACTCTGGAGAGGCTATTTCTGTTTATATATTAGGATTATTGAATCTTTTTGGTATAGATGTTGATTTTGGTGGTATTATTCCCACACCGACTGTTTTGCATGAAGTAAAATATGGGAAATATGATGGAGGAATAGCCATAACGGCCTCTCATAATCCAATTCAATATAATGCTATAAAACTATGTAAATTTGGAGGGTACTTTTTAGACCAACAAGATATTTCTGAAATGAATAAATATATCGATGATTTATTAGATGATGAAAATATTGTAAAACCTGCTGATTTTAACAGTATAGGAATTACAAAGTTGTCTTCGAATGCATTTGAAAACCATATAAATGATGCAATTGCTAAATTTGACATAGACTTGATAAAAAATCGAAGATTGAAAGTAGCCGTAGATTTTTGCAACTCTACAGCAATAAATGTTTTTCCACCTTTATTTGAGACACTAAATATAAATTATAAGGCTATATACGATAAAATTACTGGTAATTTTGAAAGAGAACCAGAACCAAATATTAATACGATGAAATATCTTTCAGAGATCATGCGCAATTCAGATTTCGATGTTGGTTTTGTCTTTGATCCAGATGCAGATAGAGTAGCTGTGATATTTGAAGATGGTTTTGTTCCTTCGGAGGAGTATACTTTAGCATTATCTTACCTTCACTTTTGTAAGAATAAAGGTGGTGGAGATTGCGTTGTAAATCTTTCTACTTCATCGATGGTAAAATATATTGCTGAAAAATTTGGTTTTAATGTTTACTTTGCACCTGTTGGTGAAATAAATGTTACAAATAAAATGCTTAAAACTAAATCTGTCTTTGGTGGTGAAGGAAATGGTGGTGTCATATATTTACCAGTATCAAATAGCAGAGATACAATTGTTGCTGTACTATTTATTTTAGAACTTATTTCTAAGGAAGATAAAAAAATTTCCCAAATTGCATCTGAAATTCCTAGATTTGAGATGAGAAAATTTAAGTTTGAAAGAAAAAAGGATTTCGAAGTAAATATAAAGGAAAAGTTGAAAGATATATTTGAAAGGAACTCCTTTGAGATAATTGATTTTAATGATTCTGATGGTATTAGATTTGATTTTTCTTCTGGTTTTTGTCATATAAGACCATCAAACACAGAACCTGTAATTAGAATAATAATGGAAAATAGTGATAAATCACTTTTAAATAAGATGGAATCTTTATTACCAGAATTTCAAGAGTTTTTATAATATTATATTTATTTGTTATTGTATTTATTTGTTTTACATGGCTTTAATAAATGGCTTGAATATTAGAATGACTTTTGAAAATTTTATAACTTAGTTTAAAATTATGTTATCAAGGATATTTATAATGATTAAAAAGATAGCCATAGGTTCTGATCATGCAGGATTTATATTAAAATCAGAATTACTAGAATACTTAAGATCAAAAGATTTTGATGTGGTTGATTGTGGCACATATTCAACTGAATCCTGTGATTATCCAGATTATGCAGCTATAGTGGCTGAAAAGGTTTCAAAAAAACAAGTAGATGCTGGAATTCTTATATGTGGCACTGGTATTGGTGTTTCAATAGCAGCAAATAAAGTTAAAGGAATAAGGGCAGCTAATGTGTGGAATTCTGAAACAGCAGCTTTAGCTAAACAACATAATGATGCTAATATAATATGTATAGGAGCAAGATTCATTGCGCCTTATTATGCAAAAAAGATTATTGACGCATATTTTAGCTCGGAATTTGAATATGGGAATCATTTACATAGAGTTGAAAAAATAAGTAAGATGGAATAAATAATTATAGGCAAAAAAATGCCAGTAAAGGCTTTAATTTACGATATTGAAATAGATATATTAAAAATTCATTATGATCCAATAATTTTGAAAATAAAAAAAGATTTGCATCTTTCTATATCCAAAATTAAAAGTCTTTTATTTTCTCCTTATTTTTATTTTTTTACAATAGGAAAAATCAATTTTGAGACTTTTATAAAAACAGCATTTAATGAAATTATACTTGATTCAGATTATATTGAAAAGCTTGAAAAAAAATATAAGAGATCCTTTGAATATTCAACTAAAAAAAAAGAAGACATTTTGTTTTATAGAGATTTATTAAAAATAGATATTTATTTCTCAGCAGATATAGATAGTACAATCGCAAATTCAATAATCAAAAAAGATCCTTCTATCAATAAGATATGTTACTTTTCTTCAAAATTAAATTCAGTAAAGCAAGAATCTTTATTTTTTGAAAATTTACAGAAAAATCTTAAGCTTGAATCTTCTGAAATATTAATAGTAGATGATAATATCGATGTGCTTTTGAATGCGAAAAACAAAGGATTTTTAACATTGTTTTATGATGGTAAAAGAGATTTCGGAGAATTAATTAAATTAGTATTGGAAAATCAAGAAAAATAAATATAATTGATTGACAAATCAATAAAATTTATTAACTTATTTCAAGTAATAATTCAAATAATTTTTAATTGATTTGATAATTCAACCAATTAAGGGGCTTTTATGGATATTTTTGAAAAATGTTTTAAGTATGATGAACCAGAAAAAGCAAAGGCAGCAGGTTTTTATCCTTATTTTAGACCTCACCATGCAAAAACAGATACAGTGGTATTAATGGAAGGAAGAGAAGTTATTATGCTTGGTTCAAACTCATATCTTGGTTTAACCTCACACCCTGAAGTTAAAGAAGCCGCAAAAAATGCTATAGAAATTCATGGGACAGGTTGTGCTGGTTCAAGATTTTTAAATGGAACCTTGGATTTGCATGAAGAACTAGAAAAGAAATTGGCTAAATTTGTTGGGAAAGAAGATGCTATAATATATTCAACTGGCTTTTTTGCCAATCAAGGAGCTATTTCAGCTCTTATATCAAGAAATGATGTGGTCTTTATTGATAAACTTGACCATGCTTCTATTGTTGACGGTACAAGATTAGGATTTGGAGAGATTGTCAGATTTAGACATAATGATATAGAACATCTTGATAAACTGCTAGCGAAGTATCCAGATAAAGGGAAAATGGTTGTTGTTGATGGTGTTTATTCAATGGATGGCGATATTGCACCTCTACCAGATCTTATCAAAGTATGTAAAAAGTATGGTGCAAGACTCTATGTCGATGATGCTCATTCATTGGGAGTTCTTGGTAAAAATGGAAGAGGTACTGCAGATCATTTCAATTGTACAGATGATGTAGATATTATAATGGGAACTTTTTCAAAATCTCTCGCTGCTCAAGGTGGATTTGTAGCTGGAGATCATAAAGTTATCGATTATATAAGACATCATTCAAGACCATTTATTTTTTCTGCATCATTGGCCCCAGCTCTCATAGCAACCGTTGATAAAGCTCTAGAGATAATGATAAGGGAACCAGAGAGAATCGAAAATCTTTGGAAGATTACAAAATATGCAGCAGAAGGCTTTAAGAGGATAGGATTTGATATTGGTAATGCTCAAACACCTATTATACCTATTATTATAGGTCAAACCGAGACGACATTTAAATTTTGGAAACTAATCTATGATATGGGTGTTTTTGCAAATTGTGTAATTCCTCCAGCTGTTCCTGAAAATAAATGTATAATTAGAACTTCTTATATTGCTACTCATACAATAGAGCAGATAGATAAGGCTTTGGAAGTTTTTGAAAAAGCTGGTAAACAATTAGGAATAATTTAATTTATTTCTAATTTTATTTTCAAGAAAATTCATTGCTTTTTTTCAATATTGTGAAATATTTATATAAATTTTAATGATTTTGCCTCGCAAATGTTTTGAAAGCGGGGCAATTTTTATTAAAAAATATAAGATTTAAGAGGAAAATATGGCTGAACAAAAAGAAAAAAAATCAAAATATCAAGTATTAGAAGAAAAACTCCTGTACAAAAATGAATCAATATGGCAATCATTAAGCCATAGTGAAGAAAACGAAATGGAAAATATCTGTAGTGAATACATGGATTATATCTCAAAATGTAAATCTGAAAGAGAATCGGTAAAATATCTTCAAAATAAAGCAATCTCAGCGGGATATAAAAATATTCTAGAATTTAATGGTAAAGCAAAACCAAATGATAAATTTTTTTGGAATTTTAGAGATAAAGTTCTAGCAGTTATAAAAATCGGTGAAGATTTCAATTTTTCAAATGGTTTAAATATAGTTGGAGCACATTCTGATGCCCCTAGATTAGATTTGAAACAAAATCCACTTTATGAAGATTCTGGCTTTGCACTTTTGAAAACACATTATTATGGGGGGATAAAAAAATATCAATGGCTTAGTCTTCCATTAGCATTACATGGTGTTGTTATCCTCGAAAGCGGTAAAAAAGTCGAAATAAATATTGGTGAAAGTGAAAATGATCCAGTTTTTGTTATATCTGACTTACTTCCTCATTTATCAAGGAATGTCCAATCTGATAAAAAATTATCTGATGCTGTATCTGCTGAAAACATGGTTGTAATTGTTGGTAATAGACCAGTAAAAGATAAAATAGTAAAAGAAAAAGTTAAGTTATATGTTTTAGAGTATCTTTTCAATCATTATGGAATTAAGGAAGAAGATTTTATATCAAGTGAAATAGAAGTAGTTCCAGCACTAAAAGCAAGGGAGGTTGGATTTGATAGATCTATTATTGGAGCATATGGACATGATGATAGAGTATGTTCATATCTTGCGGTATCTTCCTTGATTTCAAATTCCAATATAAAAAAGACTGGGGTTGCTCTTATTGTTGATAAAGAAGAGATTGGTTCATCTGGTTCAACAGGATCTGATTCTTACCTGATTCATCATATTTTTTCTATGATTGCAAATTCTTTAATTGGTCAAAATCTATCTTTTTCAGATTTAAGAAAATCCTTTTTAAATTCAAATTGCATTTCATCAGATGTTGCAGCAGCCGTAAATCCACCTTATAAACAAGTTCATGATTTACAGAACGCTGCTAAATTAGGGTATGGAGTCGCAATTACTAAATATACTGGTTCTGGTGGAAAATATAGTGCAAATGATGCAGATGCAGAATTTGTTGGTAAAATTAGAGGATTTTTAAATTCTCATAAGATACCATGGCAATATGCTATGCTTGGTAAAGTTGATGAAGGTGGTGGTGGAACTATTGCAAAATATGTTGCTTATTATGGTATTAATACCATCGATGCTGGAGTTCCTGTGGTTGGAATGCATTCACCTTTCGAACTTATTTCAAAGACTGATTTATATGCTACCAGTAAATTTTACTCTTCTTTCTTTGCAGAGTATGTTTAATATATTGAATAAATTAAGGATTTTACAAGTAAAGTAAGGAGAAAAAATGAATTATCAAAATTTTTCTCCTATATTCTTAACTTTTTTAGCAACTTTATTTACCTATGGCATGACTGCTGCTGGTGCAGCAGTAGTATTCTTATTTAAAACATACAGCAAAAAAACTCTTGATGGTATGCTTGGCTTTGCAGCAGGAGTTATGATTGCAGCAAGTTTTTGGTCATTACTTCAACCATCAATCGAACTATCTAGAGAATTGGGAAAAAATCCTATTGTACCTGCTGCAATTGGTTTTATTACTGGTGGTTTTTTTATTCGTTTAATAGATTTCTTATTACCGCATTTACATATGGGCGAGGATAAACCCGAGGGTTTATCAAGCAGTTTTAAAAGAGTGGTACTTCTTACTTTAGCTGTGACAATTCATAACATTCCAGAAGGGCTTGCAGTGGGAGTAGCTTTTGGAGCTTTATCTATTCAAGGCTCTTCAGCAAGTCTTATTGGTGCTATAACTCTTGCTTTAGGTATAGGGATACAAAATTTCCCCGAAGGTTCAGCTATTTCTTTGCCTTTAAGGGGTGAAGGTTATAGTAAAGTTAAAAGTTTTTTTATAGGTCAACTTTCTGGAATTGTAGAACCTATTTTCGGTATTTTAGGTGCTATTTTAGTAATTTACATAAAATCCCTTTTGCCTTATGCTCTTTCATTTGCTGCAGGGGCAATGATATATGTCGTCGTAGAAGAACTCATACCAGAGTCTCAGAATTCAAAAAATACAGATATTGCAACCGTAGGAACTTTACTTGGTTTTACCATAATGATGATTCTTGATGTAGCTTTAGGTTAATTAAACTAAATGATTTTAATCAAATAAATAATTTCATCACTCTTTCAATCTTTTATTAAAAAAAATAATCGATATTTCTATATGATTTGCAATTTGTTAATTATAAAATATAATAGTTATAAAATGGAAGATAAAATTTATAATATGATAGTTATAAAGCAAAAGTTAAATATTAATACATAATAGATTTAAATTTAATTTTAAAATTAAAATATAATAAAATTAAAATAAAATAAAAGGAGGATTTATGGAAACTTTTAAAAGATTTTTTCATTCATTTTTCTTTTGTTTATCTATTTTATTGTTGATACTGATAGGACTTTTTTCTATCAATATAATTGGGTCAGACCATAACAATATTCCTATTGATTTTCCATTTTCAATAAACTTAGCTTTACCAATTTTTACTAATATAAATTCGGAGCTATTTAACTCAGTATTATTTGATATGGATTTTTCTTTTATTTATTATACAAAATCAGTCATTTATTTAGGAGTATATTTAGAAATGATGTCCAGTGTAATGTTTATGGTCAAATCTTTGGAGACAATTTTTTGGATTGCATGTTCTCCTTTTTTATTACTTTTCTATTTAGTGGAGGGATATTCACCTTGGCCTTTTCCTACTTTCCCAAAGACGGCACTTGATGTTAATTTTGGACTTATAACTGGAATAAAAGTAGTAGATAAAACAAACCTAAAGATTAACTTTTCACTAAAATTAGGTCTTGGTTTTTATACAGATGAGTATCTTGATTATGAACAGAATACTGGAGTTTTTTTAATTCCTCAAATTTTGATTAAATTTCCATTATCTAAAGGTGGTATAGGTATAAATACAAGCTATAAATTGATATTTGTCAGAAGTGGGAATCATCCAGAAATGATGATATTTTATCCATATTTAGGAGTTTATTTCTATTTCAATAGTCAATATTAGAATTACAAAGAGTATAAAAATTTAAATCTAGATAATTAGATAATAAATTTTTTATTATTAATTTTATTTTATAATAATATGGGTGGTATAGGACTTGAACCTATAGCCCCATGCACGTCAAGCATGTGCTCTGCCAGTTGAGCTAACCACCCGTGTACTTATTGAATCATTAAATCTTTTATTGTCAAGATTCAAATAACTATTAAAAGTTATTCAGTTTTTCCCTTCTTCCTTCTTTTTAGATCTCTTTTCAAGAGCCTGTTCTTTTTCAAATTTTTCATCGATAATCTCTAGAAGTTTTAAGGATTTAAAAACATTCTCTATTCTTTCTTTTATTTTAACTGGAAGACTCATTATTGCGAAAGCAGGACCCGGTTTATAATAAACAGCAACTTCAGTATAATCCTTTTCTACTTTATGCTCACTTAATGGACCAACTAAAATGTTATCTTGATAAATAGTTTTTATAACAAATAAATGACTTTGTAGATTATAAATTTTTGAGTTTACCCTTTTCTCATATTTACTAAGCATATCTAGTTTAAATTTTTTAATCTTTTCATTTTCAATTTTATGTGTATCGTTTATTAATTTACGAATAACCTGCAAATTTTGTTCAGCTAAATATGAATGTCCTAAATATATTTTATTATTATTTCCTCTCTCGTTTCCTAGAAATTTTACAATAATATCTTTTGAGCAATGAATTATTGAAGATAAAATCACTCCTTTTTTTGTGTAGCAAATAAGATTTTTATTAACAAAAAGGGTTGAATTCATTATATCGTCATCTACAATGCAATCTCTCTTAATAAAAAAAGTAGCATTTCTTATGTATTTTGAATATAAAGTCCCTTCACAGTTATAGAGCGTTTTGGCTTTTCCTATTATTCCACCTTTACATATTATATTACCCTTTACTTGCAAAGAATTGCAAGAAGAGATAACTCCATTTACTATCAAATCACCTTCGACATATACATCAATATTTTCTAATATATTACCTGTTATTAAAATAGAAGATTTACAATTGATGTTTCCAGTATATAGTGAAGCATCTCCCGAGATTTTGACAAGAGAATGGATATTTATAACTTTTCCAGCTAAAGAAAGTACGCCATCTGAAGAAGCTACAACAAACCCTTCATTTTTATCTACATTAAGACCACAAATAAAAACAGGATCATTATCATATTTGGAAAGAATAGGTTTACCAAAAATATCATAACCATCTTCATTTAATTTTTCTGGAATTATTTTTGCTATTGTATCACCTTTTTTGAAACTTCTTAAGAAATTCCTCTCAAAAAAGTCAATATTCCCTTTTTCGTCAATCTTCCCAGCAGAAATTTTATCATCAAAAAGAGGAATAATTTTTTCACAATTTCCATCTATTGGCTCTTTCCCTTTAGCAATAACGAAGATACCACTTTTTTTCTCATTAAATATGGTTTCTATCAATTTTTTATCTATATATTGGCAATGAAGTTCATCAAGGTCATGGAATAAAAGTTCTTTATCAACTTTAGTAAGTATAGTCGGTGTCATTATTAAATATAATCTCATTAAATCATTCGATACTACGAAAATTGGCTCGATTGTAATAATTGAAGCATTGATTATTAAAAATCCTTGTTTTGAGGCACAAAATGAACTCTCATCTGAATTGTAATATACATCTCCTTTCAAAAGATCTGCAAATGATAAATTAGTTGAGTCTTTAAGATGATCAATTTCGGTATCAAGGATAGCAATTTTTTGATGAACATTAACAAAAGATCTATTCAATATATCTGGATTAATATTTTCGAGTTTATTTCTTTTAATGTTTTCAAGAATAGATTGAATAGGTAAATTTTTTTCACATAAAAATTTCATATTACTGTATTTCTAAAATAAATGAAATTAAAAAATCATTTAATTAACTTATAAATTGTTTATAATATATAATTAAAATAATTCAAACAAAGTAACAAGTTAAAATTTTAATTGTACTTTTTAAGATTGTAAATATTTTTTCTCAAATTCCGCAACTTTTTTTTGATATCTTTTAAGAAGTTCAATTTTTTCATTTTCGCTTAAGAAGGAGCAATTAATCGCTATTTTATTTATTTCAACAAGTTTAGTAAAATCAAATGAAAAATAATTAATTAATTTTAAATAATCATCAGTCAAATCAGAATTTTGTATGACTGGATCATCAGTATTGATTGTAACAGGTACTCCATTTTCTATTAATTTGGCGCATGGATGAGTCTTTTCATCTGGCCAAGATCCAGTTTGTCTGTTTGAGGTTATGCATTGTTCAAGTCCTATTTGTTTTTCTTTTAAGAACTTTTGAAGATTTATATCATGAATAGCGGCAACCCCATGTCCAATTCTTGAGGCATAACATAACATTATTGCTTCCCAAATTGAAGATGGAGGAGTTACTTCTCCTGCATGAATAGTAGCTTTATAAATACCATCATTATAGACATTGTTGAAAAATAATGAAAAGTCTTTTGGAGGGAAATTTATTTCGTCACCAGCAAGATCTATTCCTACTATATCTGGAATGTTAGATTTAATAATTTTGTTATATAATTCAATCATCTCTTTCTGATTTTGTTTCCCTCTGTTGAAAGTAATAAGATATTTAATATTTAATCCTATTTCTTTAGCGGCTTTATTGCAAGAATTTATAATTAATTTTGTTACTTCAATTCTATCGAAATTGTTTTCAAGGCAGTAATGTTCAGGAGAAAATCTTAATTCAATATAAAATATTGATTCTTTTTCAAGTGATTTTATGGAATCTATACATACTTTTTCTATATCTTCATAACTTTTGTACCAATTGTTTTTAAATTTAGACAAAAATAGTAAAAAATCTGGTTTTTCATCTTTTGGAAACTGTATTTGTCTTGAAAAATCTTCTATATTATCAGGATAATTTAATTTATTTTTTTGAGAAAGATAAAATAGTGTTTCTATAGGCATTGTACCTTCAAGATGCCTGTGTAGTTCAATTTTAGGAAATTTTGACAATATCTCTTTTGAATTTATCTTTATGTTATCTATAATTTGTTTTTTTATCATTGTTTTTACCTATTAAAAATAATAATAAAGCAATTGGAATTAAAAAATTTATTAGTTTTTTAATTTATCGGTAATTGATTATTTAAAATGTAGATTTAAAATATTTATATATCGAAATGAAAATGTAAATTGAATATTGAAATATAGATAGTTTTTATTGGAAAATTTTGTTAAAATGTTAATTTTTTATTAGAAAAATTGGTAATATATTTTAAATATTTCCACCATTAAAAGAATGATTTATAAAATAGGAGTTTAATATGTTAGATTTGAAATTTATCGAAGAAAATAAAGAACTTGTTAAACAAGGGATAATTAAAAAGAACTTTAAGGTCGATATAGATAAATTACTTGAATTAAACAATCAAAGAAAATTGTTAACTTCGGAAAGTGAAAAAATTAAGAGTATAAAAAATTCTGTCTCAAAAGAAATTGCAAAACTTAATGTCGAAGAAAAAAAGATAAAACTTTCCGAGATGCAAAAATTGACTGAAAAAGAAAAAGAACTTGATGATAAACTTAATAAAATAAAGGAAGAAATAAATCAAATTTTGTTAACTGTTCCAAATCCACCGGATGAATCTGTACCAGTTGGAAAAGATGATACTGAAAATGTTGAGATTGAAAGAGTTGGGCAAGTAAAAAGAAAGGAAGAATTTGAAGCATTTAAGGATCATATAGAACTAGGTCTTCTTTTAGATATAGTTGATTTTAATAGGGCATCAAAGATTGCTGGAAGTAGAACCTATTATTTGAAAAACGAAGGTGTTCTATTACAGATGGCTATAATGAGATTTGCATTAGATACTTTGATTCAAAAAGGTTTCACTCCTTTTTATCCCCCTTTTTTAGTGAAAGATATAGCCATGACTGGAACAGGTTATTTCCCCGTTGGCAAAGAGCAAAGTTATTCAATGGAAAAAGATGAATTATACCTAATAGGTACATCAGAAGTACCTCTTGTTTCTTATCACTATGATGAAGTATTGGATGAAAACAATTTACCAATAAAATATGCTGGATACTCATCTTGCTTTAGAAGAGAAGCAGGTACTTATGGAAAAGACACTAAAGGCTTATACAGAATTCATCAGTTTGAAAAGATCGAACAAGTAATAATATGCAAAAACAATAAGGAAGAATCAGATTACTTTCATTCTTTTATTTTACAAAATTCTAAGGAATTATTAGAAAAACTCGAATTGCCTTATAGAGTAGTGAATGTTTGTACTGGTGATCTTGGTCTTGGGCAAGTAAAAAAGAACGATATTGAATGTTGGATGCCATCAAGAGATAATTATGGCGAGACTCATTCTTGTTCAAGTTTCTATGATTTTCAATCACGCAGATCTAAAATTAAAATTAAAGCAAAAGATGGTTCAACTTATTATCCATACACCTTAAATAATACTTTAATTGCATCGCCAAGAATTTTAATACCTATTCTTGAAATGAATCAACTGCCGGATGGGTCAGTAAAAATACCAAAGGTTTTAGTACCATATATGAATGGGATTGAATTTATAAAACCTAAAAAATAAATGATGAAAATATGAAATATATAAAAACTTGAAAAAGAGTAAAGATGAGAAAAACAAGTTTTTATTGTTTTGGGGTTGATATTGGTGGAACTTTCACAAAAATTGGGTTATTTAAAATCGACATTTCAAATTTAATTAATAAAAAAGATGAACCTAAAGAAAATTATCCTTTAAATATTTACTTAAATATAGATAATTTTTTTATTAATATAAAGCTAATCGAATCTTTCAAGATAAGAACACAGGATCCAGAAAAATCGGAGTATTTTTTTGTAAATAGTTTATATGAATCCTTTAAAAAAATTTTAAGTAAAAATAATATAAACTTAAGAAAACCAATTGCTTTTTCATTTGCTACCCCAGGTTTCCCAGATAATAAGGTGAAAAAAGTAGTTGGAGGAGCTTTCAATATACCTTTTTTGGATAAAATAGAATTTGAAAATTACATAAGTAAATTTCAATCAAGTTATCTATACTTAAATCTGATCAATGATGTTACTTCTCAAGGTTATTATGAACAAAATATAAAAAAAGAAATATTTAAAACTGAAGATGATATTGCATTACTTATTGCATTAGGAACAGGAATTGGAGGTGCAATATTTACAAAAGATAAAGTTATTGGTGGGAGTAACGGTTGGGCAGCTGAATTTGGACATCTTCCTCTTTGGTTTAGTAAATTGGGAGAAAAAAAGAATCTTTGTACATGTGGAAAGATAAATTGTAGTGAAGTTTATGGTTCCGTTGGCTCTTATGTAAGGATGTTAAAGGGAAAAGGAAAGAATATAAGTGCGGAAGAGGCATTAAATTTATATATTAAAAATGAGGCTGATAGAGATATTATGGAAATAACAGAGTTCTGGATAGATTCTTTATCAGCACTATCTGCAACATTAATAAATATTTTTAATCCTTCTGCTATAATAATATCTGGAGCAATATCAAAAGTCGCTGAATTATCAAAAATTATTTATAAAAATACCGAAAAATATGCAAATAAGTACCTATTTGAAGGGGTAAAATTTTATAATGCTACTTCTTCGGATTTAGCAGGGGCTTTTGGCGCCGTTATCCATGGAATAAAAAGTGAATTTCATGTATTAAAGGAGAAATTATGGAAGAAAGATCAATAATTGAGGTGTTAAAAGCAAATAAACAGGAAAAATTGATCAGATATTTAAAAACATTGGCAGATGAAGAGAGAAATAAATTGATAGAAAACCTTGAGAAACTTGATATAGAAAACTATTTTAAAATAATAAATAAAAACAAAGAGCAAACCGCAATTTTATTTAATAAAATTGAAAAACCATTTGTTTTTGAACAGGGTAAATTTGATATAAAAAAATATAAAAAAGTAGGTGAAGATGCATTAACTAAAGGGCAAGTTGCTTTTTTTATTGTTGCTGGAGGTCAAGGATCTCGTCTTGGATTTGAACATCCAAAAGGGCTTTATCCTATATCTCCTATTTTACAAAAAAGTTTATTTCAAATTCATACTGAAAAGGTCGCGGCTTTTGGGAAATACTATGATTTTTCACCTGAACTTTTTATTATGACGAGTTCTACTAATCATGATGAGACAGTCTCTTTTTTTAATGATATTGGTAAAGATTGGTATGACTTAAATAAAATCCATTTTTTCAAGCAGAGAGATTTACCTTCTATTGACTTAAATGGTGATTTAATCTTAAGTGATAAATTAACTATTTTTACTGCTCCAGATGGACATGGTGGCTCTTTACTAGCCCTCAAAAATAATGGTATGATAGATTTAATGAAAAAAAAAGGTATAAAATATTTATCGTATTTTCAAGTGGATAACCCTTTGATTAATATTGCTGATCCAGTATTCTTAGGACTTCATATTTTTGAGCAAAGTGAAGTTTCATCGAAAGTTTTACCAAAAAGATCTCCCGACGAGAAGGTTGGAGTTGCATGTATTATCGATGGGAAAACATCAATAATAGAATATTCAGATTTACCAAAAGATTTAGCTGAAAAAAAAGATGAAAATGGAAGATTGCTTTTCAATTTTGGTTCTATTGCAATTCATATTTTATCAGTTGATTTTATTGATAGAATTACGACTGAAAACCTTCAACTTCCCTATCATGTCGCAAATAAAAAGATACCATATTATGATTATGAGACAAATACCATAATAAAACCAGAAAAACCAAATGGAATTAAACTTGAACAGTTTGTTTTTGATGCCATACCAATGGCAAAAAATGCAATATTTTACGAGACAATTAGAGAAGATGAGTTCGCACCTTTAAAAAATAAAGATGGTGAAGATTCAATCCAAACTTGTAAAGAGGGGATATCAAAACTATTTAAAAAATGGTTAAAAAATTCTAATATTAATTTTGATAATGAAAATAAAGCTATTGTTGAAATATCACCTTTATTTGCAGTTAATGAAGAACAATTTGCCAGTAAAATTAAAAACTATCTTACAAAAGTTCCAAACAAATTGTATTTAGAATAAATTATAAATATTATAACTACTTCTTTTCCTTTATTATTTAAATTATTCCACCTTAAATTTATTCATCTCTTGAGCAACTTTAGAGATATTTTCCTTGTTAACTAAAGATAAATCTTGAATTCTACTGATGCTTGAGTTAATCTGAGAAAGTCCGACACTCATCTCTTCAATGCTTTTATTTACTTCATATGTTACACTCATTAAATTTTCAAAAACATCTTTTATTTTTGTACTATCATTTATCATTTTTGAAGAGTCTGATTTTATATTAGATGTAATATTAGAGATTTGTTTTATAGCTTCCAAAATTTGTTTTGAACCAGAGCTTTGCTCTTCCATTGCATTTTTGATAATAGATTCTTGTTGATTAACGATTTTTGCAAGTTCATAAAAAGATTCAAACAATTTTTGAGTATTTGAGGTAGCTTCCGACACCTGATCTATTGATTTCTTAAGTTGTCCAAGAACATTTGTTATAGATCTTCCCTTTGTATTAGAATTCTCAGCTAGTTTCCTTATCTCTTCAGCGACGACCGCGAAGCCTTTACCTGATTCTCCAGCATGAGCAGCTTCTATAGCAGCATTCATTGCAAGTAAATTTATCTGGTCAGCAATGTTTTGTATGGCATTCACAGCCTCCATCAAGCCTTCTGAGTTTGTTGTAATTTCTTTGACAAGATCTGAGACATCATCCATCCCTTTTTTCCCTTTGTCAGCTCCTATCATCATCTGTTCAACAGTCTCATTATTTCTTTGCAAGATATCGTTAGTAGATTGAATATTTCTGACCATCTCCTCTATTGATGAAGAAGACTCTATTAAACTTGCCGATTGATTTTCTATATTTTGATTGAGTTTTTCAAGATTCTCTAAAATTGAATCAACATTTTTTTTGGTATTATTTATGAAATCTGTCTGGTTTTCTATTTGTTTTTTTATGCTTGCCGCATTTGCAGAAATTTCATTTACAGCAGCGGCATTTTCTGTCATTTGATTTGATAAGTCGATACCAATTTTAGAAAGACTATCTGTAGAGTTTCTAATAGATTTTACCATTTTAGCAAGATTGGAAATAAATTTATTAAAATTATTTGAAAGTTCACCAACCTCATCTTTAGTTGTATGTGTTATCTTTTTAGTAAGATCACCTTCTCCTTCAGACATCTGCATAAAAAAGCTTGAAACATTTTTTACCGGTCTTGCTATTAATCTTCCAAAAACTAGAGAAACCAAAACTGTAAGTAAAATAGCAGTAGAAGAAACTAAAACTATTATTTGAATAACTTTAGTTATAGGAGATCTTAATTCTTCGTCAGCAATAGAAAGTGCTATTTTCCAATTATTTGAATAGGGAATTTTTGCAAAATTAACTACTTCTTTCTTTTTTTGAGGATTAACAATATTTATCAAACCTTTATCAACCGTTTTAAAAGTCTCAAATGCAGTTTTAAATCCTTTATAACCCTCTTCATCAAGTTGTTCTATTTTTTTTTGCATAGTAAAATTTTCATTTGGATGAGCGATTATTGTTCCAGCACTATCAAAAATAAATGCATAACCACTTTTTCCGAATTTGATATTATTTGCTATTTCTGAAAGCTTATTCAAAGTTATTGTGGTAGCAATAATTCCGACTTTTTCTTTATTATTATTATAAATAGGAACAGCTATTACAAAAATTTTAGCGCCTGTTGCTCTTGAGATGATAGGATCACTTATAGAATATTCTTTTCCTTTAACAAAAATATCAATAAAGTATCCTCTATCCTTAATGTTGGTTATAGTTTTATTTGTTGTGTATGTATCACCATTTGTATCTGCATAAAAAAGCATTTCAAAATCTGGATTCATTTTATCAGCAAGATGATCAAGTTCATTTTTTATAAGGTTCCAATCATTATTGTAAAAAGCTTGATTTCTTGATAATAGTCTTAATTCATTTATATATCCATTTAAAAGTACTCCAAGTTGATTGCTCCCTTTTTGTGTAACTTCAGAGCCAAGATTCAGTATATAGGAAACGATATTATTTTGAATAAAGGATACTATTAAAATCGCAAACGAAATAAAAACTAAAATAGATAATAGGGAAAAGAATAAAAGAATTTTTTGAGAAATACTTGATTTCATAGTTCCTCCTAATAAAACAAGATTACTATCTGAAAAAAATTAAATTAATATAGTAAAAATATTTATATGCATAACTTTATTAAACCGAATAAATTCATTGCCTTAAATAAGATATTTAATGATTGTTAAAAAGTCAAATTCTTAAACTTTTTTTTCAAAGAATCTTGCGTTATTTTCTGAAATTGAATTATTATTTTGAATTTTAATATTATCTATTATCTTCTTAATCTGATATTTTTCTTTTGAGAATTTTTCAATAATATGAGAAATTAATTTATCTAATTCATTTTTTATTCTATTTTCTTCTTCAATAAAATATTTAATTTCATTTAAAAGTTCGGTATTATTTTTTGTTAATGATAAGAAGACTCTATCATATTCCTTAAATTCATCAAAAATAAAAGATTGCTTTTTAATAATTGATTCAACTATGTCTGTAAAGTTATTACTTTCTGAATCTAATGATTTTAATTTATATAAAAGATCCTTATATTGATTTAATAGTTCGATTTTTTTATTTGTAATTTCAACAATGTAAGATATATCCAAAATTATTCCTTATTTTTTTATAAAAATTCTTTATCTATATGAAATTTTAAAATTAACCTTAATCTTTACAAGATTGCAAAACAAACTGAACATATTTAGAGAATAAAATTAATAATTCTATCTGGAATTTTTTTATCTTTTCTTTACTTTCTTTTTCAACACCTATCAGGGCAATATCCCTTTTATATTTGTCTTTTATTGGGATTCCTAAAAATGATTTTGTACTTATTTTACTTTCATCTAATCTAGCATACATAATATTTGGTATTTTAGATATATCTTCAAAATATGTATAATTACTTTTTGATTTAATTGCTAAAGATGAAATTGTATTTTTTAATTTTATTATCTGTGTGTTCAAGATTTTTCCTTTTTCTATAGCAAAAATAACCTGTAAATCATTTGAATTATTATAAAGTTTTCCAATAAATAAAAGATCGAAATTTAGATATTTTAATAATAAATTACTAATTTGTTTAAAGTAATTTTCTTTATCCATACTAATATCTGAATTAAAAGTTAAGTTTAACATGTCTTCTAAAAAATTGCTCTTTTGTTTTTCGATCTCAGATTTTATATTAAAATAAACATTCAATATATTTATTAAAAATAATAAGAAAAAAGAAAAGATAAAAAATGGCAAATAATAATTCTCTTTTAGTGCTAAAGTAAAGTAAAGAAAATGAATTGAAATAATAAAAATTGAATAAAACCAAAGAGTGATAGTGTTTGAATAGATGTATTTATCATTGTTGAAATAATTTAAATAAAAAGAATTGATAAATAAAATAAGCAAGCAAAAGATGTAACCATAATCCTTAAAATAATATAATGAATAATCGATTAATAAAAAAGATAGAAAAGAAATTAAAAGATTATAAAAGGTCCTTTTTTTATTATTATGATTAAAAAGGAAATCAGTTAAATAAGATAAAAATAAAAATGGGAAACCAAATAAAAGATAAGTAGAAAAATGACAGATGAACTCAAAGAAATATGATTTTTCAAGTGAAAAATAATTTTTAACTAAAAGATATATTATTAAAATTGGTAAAATTAGAAAGAAAAAATAATAGATTTTAGTTAGATTCTTAATCTTAAATAAATTTTGGTTAAAAAAAGAAAAATCCATGTCTAAAAAGACTGGCAAACTTATATAAGCAATTATTATAAAAATCAAGCAAATTGATAATATTATAAAAGTTTTCTTTGGTAATACTTTCATCTTCTATTTACAGTATAATTAATTAATTGTATCTTTCAATGGTAAAATTTAGGTTATTTAATAAGATTTGAAAAACTAAAAAATTATGTAAATATTTACAAAAAGGTGATAGTATGAAAATTGGAGTCTATCCTGGTTCTTTTGATCCTATTACTAAGGGACACTTAGATATTATTATTCGCTCTTCAAAGTTATTCGATCACCTAATTGTTTTAATAAGTTCCAACCCTTCTAAAAATATGCTTTTTTCTTTAGAGGAAAGGCTTTTTATAGCAAAGGAACTTACGAAAGAAATGCCAAATGTTTCGGTAGAATGTCATAGTGGATTATTAATCGATTTTCTTATGGATAAAGATATACATTATCTTGTAAGGGGACTTCGTGCTGTCTCTGATTTTGAGTATGAGTTTGAAATGGCTTTAGCAAATAGATGGTTATCTTCAAAAGGCGTAGACACCATATTTTTAATGACTGATGAAAAATACTTTTATCTATCATCATCTCTAATAAAACAGATTGCAAGTCTAGGGGGAGATGTCTCTGAAATGGTCCCTGATATTGTAAATAAAAAGTTGAAAGAGAAATGGAAAAAAAAATAATATAATGATGTTACAATTTAAAAATTTTTAGTTTTTAGTTGTAAGTTTTTTAAAATTTATATGTAATTTAATTATTTACAATGTCAAAAACTTAAAAAAATGCTATAGAAAGACAGTAGTTTAAAAATATTATAAAAGAATTATTTATGAAAAGGGTAAGGAAATTTCAGGTTACCATTATTGGTAGTAGTGAAGCTAGCCATTTGGAATATGATACTGCCTATAAGCTCGGTTACTTCATAGGAAAAAATAACTGGGTATTAATTAATGGTGGAAGAACTGGCGTTATGGAGGCAAGTTCCAAAGGTGCATATGATGCAAAAGGAATCTGCGTTGCTATATTACCTGGTGAACTTATTGATAGTGGGAATATTTATTCTACAATATCTATACCAACTACAATTGGTTATGCTAGAAATTGTATTACTGTGGCCTCTGGGGATGTTATAGTGATAGTCGGAGGTAAAAGTGGTACACTTTGTGAACTTACCTATGCTTGGCAATATAATAAACCTATAATCTGTTGTAGTTGGATAGATGGAGTTAGCAAAGATTATGCCGGGGTTTTTGTAGATGATAAAAGATCTGTGCCAACTATAAAATCTGAGAAAATCGAAGATGTTTATGACTTATTAATTAGGATGTATGAGAATTTTCTTGATTAAATATCAAGATTGAAGATAAATGAATCATACATTTTTTTAAGGTGAGTGTAATCTATTTGAGTATATATTTCAGTTGTCACTATTGAAGCATGTCCTAAAAGTTCCTGAACAAATCTCAAATCAGCACCATTCATTATTAAATGGGTTGCAAAAGAATGTCTTAATATATGGGGATATATATCTTTTTGAATGTTTGCAAGTTTGCTATAATACTTCAATCTCTTCCAGATTCCAACTCGAGATATTGGTTTTTTTAGTCTTGAAATAAAAACAAAGGCGGTTTTGATATCATAATTTTTTCTTCTAATTTCAAAATATTCTTCCAACTTCTTATCTGCATTTTTTCCAAAAGGGACAAGCCTCTCTTTTCTACCTTTACCATAGACTATAAGGAATTTTTCCTCAAAATTTATCTGATTGAATTTTAGTTCACAGCATTCAGAGACTCTAAGTCCGCAAGAGTATAGAATCTCAAAGATTGCTAAATCTCTCTTTTTAGTAAATTCATCTAAATCAGCTTCTTCCATTGCTTTGAATAATGATTTAATTTCCTCTACTGTTAAATAATCTGGTAGGTTTTTAGATATTTTTGGATAATCAATCAAAGACATCGGGTTTGATCTTTTATAATTTTTTAATAGCAAAAATTCAAAAAAATTACTTAAGCTAGAATAATATCTTGCAACTGTTGAATTTGTCATATCCTCTTTTTGAATTGAAAATAAGAAAAATATAATATCTTCCTCATCAATTTCAGAAAAATTTTTATTTATTTCTGAGGAAAATTTAAATATATCATGTTTATATGACTTTATGGTATTAATACTAAAATTTTTTTCACCAAAAAGATAGTCAATATATTCAGAAAAAATAGTAGAATTATCTTTAATCTTTTGCTTTCCCATATTAATGCTTTTTATCAAAGAAGACTTCGAATATAAGTTTTGTTCCTTCATTTGTAGAAGATTGCAAATTAAAGATATCTACAGATTTTTTAATATTAGGGAGCCCCATACCAGCACCAAAACCCAAGTCTCTTGCTATTTGACTTGCCGTGGAATATCCTTCTTCCATGGCTTTATCAATATCTGGAATACCAGGACCAAAATCGATGAATTCTTCATGAATTCTTTCAGAATTAATATCAATAAGTGCATAACCTCCAACACTATGTATTAAAACATTTATTTCCGCTTCATAGGTGGCTATTGAAATTCTTCTTACTATTATTCTATCTATGTTCATCTTGGCAAGAATTTTTTTTAATTCCGAAGAAAGTTTCCCAGCATTCTCAAAATCATTTTGTTTTAATTCCCACTTGAATTTAATTGGCTGCTCGATTCTTATTTCATCAAGATTTAGGGCGGAAGCTAATTTTATCGCTTCTTTTTCTGTCGCTTCACTGAATTTCTCAACCCTTAGAAGAAGACTTTTAAGTATTATACCATTTGTAATTATACCTATAACCTTTCTATCATAATCTATAACAGGAATTCTTCCAACTGATTTAGTAGATAGTAAATCAAGAGCTTTGACAATATTCACTTCAGGATGAATAGTATATATTTTAGTAGTCATCCAATTTTTAACTAAATCTTGTGCTTTATTTTCATATAATGCGTCTAGGATATCAGACATTGAAATAATACCAACAAGAATATTATCAAAATTGACTACAGGGCAGCCTGTAATGTGATATTTTTTGAATATTTCCATGGTTTCTTTAATTGACATATTTTCATTTACGGAAATGACATTTTTTACCATTACTTCACCCACTGTTAATGTGTACAATAACTCAATAGCATGGGAGTAATATTCATTGTTATTAAGTTCATTTGAAATCATATAGTATCCTTACTTTTATTAAATTTCTTATTTTTTATTTATAAATTTCTTTTTAACTTATAAATTTTATTTTAATTTCTATTAAAGACACCTACTTATTTTGTTCAAAGTATCCCTCTTTTTCAATAACTTTTATTATTTCTATTTCGAGATTATCTATATCCAAATTCTTATTTCTTTCAAGTGTAAAAGCAGCTGCATTGGCATGTCCCCCACCTCCAAAAATATTTGCTAAATTTGATGCCACCTTTATATTACTTCTAATAGATACTTTTATTTCATTTTCAAGTTCTCTAATAAAGATGGCTATATTTACATTTCGCAGACTCATCAAATGATTTATGAAACCCTCAGTTGCTACTACATCCGAAAAATCCTTATACTCCTTTTCAAACTTTATAAATAGATTTCTATTGGCTTTGGCTATTACTAGCTTATTTTCAAAGTATAAAGAAATATTTGATAATATTGCACCCCAAAATTTGTAAATAGATGGATTTTGATTTTTGAAAAGGTTATTTTTTAGTTTATGTAAACTTCCAGTTTTTTCATCTAGTTCAGAACATCTTTTTAATAAAAGAGAATCCACATTTTCAGTATTAAAATAGTAAGTATCAAATAATATACCCATAAGTAAGCTTTCATATAAATTATTTATAAGATTTTCTTTTTTATTATTTTGAACTGTTGAACTTAAAAAGGAAAAGAAATTGGGAGATTTCAAAACTTCGTATATTATCTCTGTAGTTGAACAAAAATAAGGTGCAACGATGTTGCTATTGCAGAAAAATTGGTTATCTATGTGATGATCTATACATAAAGATGGTTTTTTAAGAGAAAAGTCATTTTTCAAACCACTTCTTTGCAAAGAAGGGGTGTCAACAAAAACTATTCCATCATAATTTTCTTGGTTAAAATTGGAAAGAAAATTTAAACTTAAATTCCATTTATTATAATCATAAAAAGGAGGCATATTAAATAAAAAAATATCAGAAGAAATGTTATATATTTCACAAAAAAAGTATATTGAAGCGAGACTTGCAATTGCATCACCATCCGGGTCTTTATGAGAAATTATTGCTATATTTTTCTTATTTTTAAAAAAGTTGAAAAAAACTTCTCTTTCATTATTTTGAAGATGTCTAGTATAATTAAATAATTCTCTACTCATATTTGGCACCATAAAAAATGCTCCCTTAATACTATCTTCCTACCGATTCTATATTTTTTTTATTTTGTGTAAAGAATAAAGGTAAGATTTTGATAGAATATGTAATCGCAAATTTCCCTTTCTATAAAGTTGTAATTTTAAAAGATTTATTGATAAAAGATAATATATGGTTTAGTAAATCAAAATCTCAAAATTTTTTAGTCGATAAAAACTATATAAAAAAATTCTATAATATAATTTCTCAATTTAAAGGGGCTAACTTCATTGAAATTGGCGGGGGAAGTGGAAATTTATCTATTATTTTATCAATAATTGCGAAAGAATTAGTCATAGTTGAACTTGATAGATATTTTTCAAGATTATTATCTAAAATATTTGATATAGATGAATTTGAAGATAATAAATTTAATTTTTCTAACAATGATAATATCTTTTTATGTGATATAGACAAGAGTTTTATAGATGAATTTCAAAGCTATTTGAATAGAGAAAATAAAAAAATTAAAGTCATAAATAGGGATTTTTTATCGATTGATTTTATTCAAGAAAAAATTTTTGAAAATAACAAAAACAAAGAAAAAAGTATACTTTTTGGCAATATTCCTTATAATATTTCAAGTCAAATAATTATTAAGATTTCAAAATATAAGGAAATATTCAATAGAGTTTTTTTAACTACACAAAAAGAGTACTTTGAAAGATTAACAGGGAAATTTGAAAAATCTTTTATAACAATATTTTCTCAATATCACTTTGAAATTAATAAGCTTTTCGATATACCTGCCAATGCTTTTTATCCAAAGCCAAAAATCAATTCTACTTTTTTTTGTATGATTCCTAAAGAAAGAATTTTTGATAAAAATGAAGAAAAGGAATTTTTCGATTTTGTATCACAATCATTTGCAAATAAAAGGAAGAAATTTCTTAATAATTTTAAAGATAATAGTCATATTTATGCGATTCTTAGTCTAATACTAGAAAAGGAGAATTTGGATATAAATATTAGAGCTGAAGATTTTGATCTTGAAGATTTTATAAAAATATTTAAGTTGTTGAAATATTATAAGACATATCATATTTAACTTGCACAAATTTAGCAATCTGTTAAAAAAAAGTAAGAGTTAAATACTATGAAAAAAAGATACTTTTTTATTCATTTTATAATATTATTTTTCATTATTACTTTAATTATACTTAGTTCATCAAATATCTTTTCTCAAGATACCATTAATTCCATTGTCAATCTGATGAAAAATAGATATGCGAATATATCTGATTATCAAGGTAATATAATACTTCAAGTTACCGATAAGGGAACTTTGCAAGAAGGGCAAATTTACTATAAATATCCAGGTAAATTTAAGATTGAGATAAATTCACCTGAAAAAAAAGTATATGTTTGTGATGGTAAAACTCTATATATTTACTACCCATCTTTAGCAGTTGTTGCAACTCAGAACTTGAAGAAGGGACAAGTTAATATTCAATATGGTCAATCTAAAGAAACATTGGGATATATTTTTGATGCCTATACTTTTAGCTTTACTGAAGGCAAATCTTTGACTACTTTTAATAATTTTAAGGTATACAAATTAAAAGGATGGGCAAAGAGAGTAGAAGTAGGGTTTAAATCTTTGGAGTTATATGTTGATGAAACTGGTTTTATTGTTTACCAAGCAGCAGTAAATTTAGAAGGTAAACTTATTAAATACTACTTTACTTCATATAAGGTTAATCAAGATTTGTCAGACCTCTTATTTAATTTTACTATACCAGACAATGTTCAGGTTATTGAGAATATTTTTGAATAGAAATTTTAATAGATAATTAGGAAATTTTATGAATGGTAGATCAGTAGGGAAGATAATTGAAGATAAAAGGAAAGAACTAGGTTTAACAATCGAAGAATGCTCAAAAAAAACAAGAATCTCTAAAAAATTTCTTGAAGCAATTGAATCTGACAACTATGATGCATTTCCAGGGGAAGTTTATTATTTAGGATTTTTACGAAATTACGCACAACTTTTATCATTAGATGCAAATAAGTTGATCCATGATTATCATAAGCAAAAAAAGATTGAAGAACCTGCACCAATTGAAGAGTTGACTAAGCCTTTAAAAAAAGAGATTAAATTTCCAAATATTGGCAAAAATGTTATCCCTATTGTTATCATATCTCTCATTTTATTAACAATAATTATTGGTATAATTATTATTTCTAATCTACCAAAAAAAGAAAAGGTTGAAATCTCATCAAATGAAATAAAGAATAAAACTTTAAAAAATGAAAATGAATTTATACTAAATCAAAGAAAGATTGTAAAAACATTTTTACCTAATCAAATTATAGTAATACCGGATGGAGATTATAGGTTCAAAATTAAAATTACAAGTTTGGATAAAGAATCAAAAACTGCTCAAATAAACATTGCAGATCTTATTAACGCTTTTGAGTTAAAAGAAAAAGATCAGATAAAATTTGATTTTAACGAAAACAATGAATATGATCTTCAAATTTTAGTAAATCAAATAGACTCTTCAGGCATTGTCTTAACAATAGAAAGATTAACTTTAGAAAAAGGATCAGGGCAGATATCAGAGAAAAATTTTGTTNTATTAACTTCTTCTGAATCTCAAGGAAAACAAGAGTCAACTGCAAATTCAGTTTCTCCAAATGTTATTTCAGTAGTAATACAGGCTAAACGAAATGGATATGTTAGATTTGAATCAGATACGGAAGGAACAGTTGAAAAATTTTTAAATGTTGGCGATTCCTTAAAAATTGGTGGGAGTAAACAGGTTATTATTCAGATAACAAATGCAAATTATATGGATGTTATTATAAATAATAATCCAGTTGATTTACCAAATGATTATGTGGTATATTGTATAGTAAAATGGGTTTATGACCAACAGTTAGATAAATATAACCTTGTTACAGAATTTAAAAAGTAAATTTTACTTAAACTTAATATTATATACTTAATTTTATAATAAAAATTTTTTCCATAAAGTTAATAGTATATCTGTTTTTAAAAATAGTAATATTTTGAAATTTTTTAACTTAAAAAGTGGGAGAAAACTATAAATTCTTTTTACATATTAACTCTTGGTTGTTCAAAAAATGAAGTTATATCCTCTAAATTCTCTGAGTTGCTTACTAGAAAAGGATATATAGAATCTAAAAACGAACAAGATGCCGATTACATAATAATAAACTCCTGTGGATTTATCGAAGATGCTCTATTGGAGACCATCGAAGAAACAATAATAATTAGTAAATTAAAAAAAAGAAGTTCAAAGATTATTCTTACAGGTTGTGCTGTCAATTTATATAAAGATCAATTCATAAAAGATCTATTTGAAGCAGATTATATTTTTAACTATCAAGATTTTTATCAATTTTTTGAAATAAATAGTTATGAAAATAGCATTTACAGAAGGTTATCTGATAGAAAATGGGAATATTTATTAATTTCAGAGGGATGTAGTAAGAAGTGTACTTATTGTACTATCCCTTTAATAAAGGGAAAATATCGTTCTTTTGATATGAATCAAATAATAGAAGAGGCAAAAATATTAAAAGAAAGACGAGTTGAGGAAATTATTCTTATTTCTCAAGATACAGCATATTATGGTTTGGATCATAATATAAATAGAAAGGAGCATCCTCTTGAAAAACTTATTGAAAAGATATATGAACTAGGAATAGAGAAGATAAGGATACTATATTTCAATCTTGATAGTCTTGAAAAGGGAAACGAAGTTGAATTGTTAGAGAAAATCTATAGTTCTAAAGGGGTGATTCCTTATTTTGAAATCCCATTTCAGCATCTGGTTGATGGGATATTAAAAAAAATGGGTAGAAATATTAATTTTGAAACAATAGATTTGATATTAAAATCGATTAAAGAAAAATTTAATGATTCAGTTATAAGAACTTCTATAATTACTGGTTTTCCTGGCGAGACTGAAAAAGATTATCTTTTGTTAAAAGAAAGATTGCTAAAATTACCTATAGATTATTTAAATGTTTTTGCTTACTGTGATATGCAAAAGGCTCCCTCTTACAAATTAAAAAACAAAGTAAAATCCGAAATTGCTGTTGAAAGAAGAAATGATCTTATAAACTCATTTGAAGAAACTTGTAAAAATCGACTTAAAAGATTTATTGGTACTGAGGATGAAATCTACATAGAAGGAGAAGATGAGAATTATTATATGGGAAGAATTTGGTCACAGACTCCAGATTTAGATGGCTTGACTTATATTTATAAAGATGATAAATCAAAAAAAATCATAGAATTAAACAAAAATAATAAAGTGAAAGTTAGAATATTAGATACATTTTTTTATGATTTTTACGGAGAAATCTTATGAATTTTGAGAAAAAAATACCCATGATTTTGACTATTTTAAGATTTATTTTAGTCATTCCCTACATAATCTTTTTGTTACTTGATAAGCCACTATATATGATAATTTCTTTAGTAATCTATATATTAGCTTCAATAACTGATTGGTTGGACGGATTTTTTGCAAGAAAGTTTAATGCTGTAAGTCAATTAGGTGCTTTTTTAGATCCACTTGCAGATAAGATTTTGACTCTATCAGCTTTTATCATATTTTCTTTGAAACAATATGTTTACCTACCTTTTTTTCTTGTTTTTATTCTATTTTTTAGAGAATATTTCGTAACAATGATGAGAGTTGAAATAGATATTTCTAATAAATTTGAAAAAGGGATAGAAAAAAAGGAAGAAAAAGATAAGATAAAATTTGTTACTTCTAAAGAAGCTAAGTTTAAAACAGCTTTTCAGATGTTTACTATTCTAGTATTCTACCTTTTTTATGCAATAAATAAAAAATATCTTCATATTACTTTTTTAACTGATGCTTTATTTTATCTTTCTTATATACCACTTTTACTTTTTTCTATATCAATAATACTAGCATATTATTCAAGTATAAAATATGTATTAAATTATCCTAATTTTGCTTTAGAAACGCTTACTAAAACTGTTTCAACTTTTTTTTATACTGGATATTTTCCTATCGCAAGTGGAACTTTTACTTCTTTTTTGACATTAATAATCTTTAATCTCTTAAAACCAAGTCTATTGGTTTTACTTCTTTCTATAATAATTTTATTTATTTTTGGTTTAATTTTTTCTAGTAAACTCGAAAAAAAACTTATGATAAAAGATCCTTCGATAATTGTAGTTGATGAAGTTGTAGGAATGCTAATTTCACTTATCCCATTGGTTCTATTTTTTGAATTTAATTCATTTTTTGTAAATTTACTAAACATAGAAAAATTGGGATTCGATAAATTTATTAATACAAAATATTTTTATATTTTTATTTCCTTCATAATCTTTATAATATTTAGATTTTATGATATTTTAAAACCTTTTGTTATAAAAAAAGTACAAAAGATAAGTGGTGGATTTGGGATAATGATAGATGATATTCTTTCTGCATTCGCAACAATTATTAGTTTTTTTATCATATGTGCTATTATCTTATTGTTTAATTAAATTATATTATTAAAGTTTTTTCATTTATTTTTATTAAAGTATAGGGGGAAACTATAGATTTACAGATAATAGAAAAAGCAAAAAATAAAGATAAAGATGCGATTGAAAGATTATATAATAAGTATGATTTATACATTACCAAATTAGTGATAATATTTGCAAGTAAAACAAATTTAAACTCTGAAATAGATGATCTTAAGGCAGAAGCAAATATTGCATTTTTAAATGCAGTTGAAACATATAATCCAGAATTAAAAGTACATTTTTCAGTTTATCTTAGGAATATTATTAAAAATAGATTGATAAATTACCTAAAAGTAAGAAAAAAAGTAGATTTAGAAAATTTACAATCAATATACGATAAGAATATTGGAGATGATGATAATTTTGATTTTTTTGCCTTTGAGTTTTCTATATTTGAAAAATTAAAGAAGATAATTTCAAAATTCTCTCCTTTAGAAAGTCAAGTTTTTTCATGTTATATAGATAATATGAAACCTTCCCAAATTTCCGCACTTCTTAATCTTAATAAAAAGAGTTGTGAAAATGCTTTGACAAGAGTAAAGGGCAAATTTGTTTATGAACTCGAAGAACAAGAAGTTTTAATTTTGATGAGATACAACAATTTAAGAGAAATATTAAGACAAATTTACTCTGATTTGGATAAAAAATAATGGAATTAAATGCTAAACAGTTAGAAGCTGTCCAATCGATACAATTTCCAACACTTGTAATTGCAGTACCAGGCGCTGGAAAAACAAGGGTAATAGTCGAAAAGTACCTTTATCTTCATAGTTTAGGTTTTTCTCCCGAACGTATAGTTGCAATAACATTTACGAACAAAGCAGCGAATGAGATGTCTGAAAGATTGAAAAGTAAGATTTCAAGATTTATTGATCATCCTTATATTTCTACAATTCATTCTTTTGCTTTAAGATTAATGGTTGAAAATCACAATTTATTCGGATTTAAAAAAGGTTCGACAGTTATCGATGAAGAAGATTCAAAACAGATTATAGACGAAATAGTTTCAAGAGAAAAATATTTCATTTCCTCTGAACAGGCTTATGGTTTTATAAATTATGTTAAGGAGACATATCAAAAAGATATTATATTTTATTGTTACAAAGATGCTCATCACCTTTTAAATAAAGAATTTAAAGCAAAATCTAGCTTCTTAGATGAATTTAATGATATTGATAAACTAAAAATATCGACCTTTTGTAAGTATCAAAAATACTTATATGAAAGCAATTTATTTGATTATGCTGATTTGATTTTATATCCCTTATTAACTATGGTTTTGAATTCAGAGATAAAAGAAAAGATAAGAACTCATTTTGATTATATACTTGTAGATGAATATCAGGATGTGAATAACCTTCAAAATAACTTTTTAATAAACTTATCAAATGGAGCTAATATTACTGCTGTCGGGGATGAAGACCAATCGATATATGGATTTAGAGGTGCATCAATAGAACCTATAATGAACTTTGAAAAGAATTTTAAAAATGCTAAAATTATATACATGGATCAAAATTATAGGAGTAAGAAAAAAATTATAGAATGTGCAAATCAGGTAATTGCACAAAATAATATCAGAAGAAACAAGAAAACGAAACCAATAAGAGATGAAGAGGGAGATGTTGAGTTAACATCATTTGAATCTGAATCTCAAATGGTGGATTATATTGTAGATAAGATTGAATACTTAAATAAAAAAAATGTACCGTATGATAATATAGCCATTTTAGTTAGGGCAGCATGGTTATTATTAAAAATCCAGAATAAGTTCTTAGAAAAATATATTCCATATAAAATGCTTAGAGGTGTTAATTTTTTCGAAAGAAAAGAAATAAAAAATGCAATTTATTATGTTACTTTTAAGTTAAATCAGGATAATGAATTCTTATTAAAAAAAATTTGCAATTATCCAAAAAAGGGAATTGGTCCTAAAACTGTTGAAAAAATAATAGAACAGAGAAAAGACTCATCAAAAACCCTATTTGAAACTGCTTTAGATTTTAATAATGATAAAGTTAAAGAGTTTTTCAAATTCTTAAATAAATTATTTGGTATTAAAAGCATAGTTAAATTTTTAGAATTATTATTAACTGAAGGTGGATTTTTAGAGGAGTGGCAAAAAGAGAAGGAAGAAGAATTTTTAGAAAGAAAAGAAAATTTTGATTTATTAATAAGTATTGCTAAAAAAATTGAAGAAGAAAATGCAGAAAAGAATGAAGATATTTTTCAATCTTTCATATCAAGGGTCATACCATTTTTTAAAAATGAAAATGAGGACAATGGAGTTATCCTAGGAACTTTGCATTCAGCTAAAGGACTTGAATTTAACGCAGTTTTTTTACCTTATGTAAGCGAAACTATTTTACCATATGTTAGGTACAATAAAACATCAAATATCGAAGAGGAAAGAAGGCTTCTTTATGTTGGTATGACAAGAGCTAAAGACTATTTATATATAACCCATTCAAAAAGCATAGAATTAAGATCTTCTGAATTAGAAATGAGTGAATTCTTAGATCCTATAATCTCAGAGTTTTTAGTAGAAAAAAAGATTGAAACAAAATATAAAATCGGTGATTATATTGGAACAAAAGAATATGGGTATGGAAGAGTAACAAATATTAAGTTTTTAAGAACTGGGAAAATAGTTTATATTGTTGAAAATGAAAATGGGATTATGCAGTTTATTGAAGGTATTCATGAAATAATAAAGAAAGAATCAGATTATTAATAAAAGAGATTAATTATAGGGGATTATTTATGGGAAACTTACAAAAAGAACTTGAAAAGATAGGAATAACTAAAAATAATAATAATTCAGAATATTCTTTAAATAATATTAAAAGGTCAGATGGAAGGAAATGGAATGAAGTAAGACCAATAATTTTAGAACCAAATTATATTAAAAATTCGGATGGATCTTGCTTGATATCTTATGGTAATACAAAAGTTATATGTACTGCCATGATTTCTGAAGAAGTACCTATTTTCGCAAAAGAAAAAGGGATTGGTTGGTTAACTTCCGAATATAGTATGCTTCCAGGTTCTACCTTGAAAAGAAAATCAAGAGATAGGAATAAAATAGATGGTCGAAGCGTAGAAATTCAAAGATTAATAGGGAGATCTATCCGGGGTGGAATAGATTTGACATGTTTCCCTGGTTATTCTATTTATATTGATACAGATGTGATAAATGCAGATGGAGGAACTAGAACAGCATCAATAACTGGTGGTTTTGTTGCTGCTGCTTTAGCCTTTAAAAAATATTTATCGAAAGGATTAATAAAGGTAAATCCAATAAAAAATTATGTTGCAGCAATATCGATAGGGATAGTAGATGGAAATATTTTGCTAGATTTAATGTATGAAGAGGATGAAAAAGCATATTGTGATATGAATGTCGTAGCTACAGATAGTGGAGAACTTATAGATGTTTCTGCTGGAAGTGGGGGAGAGTCTTTTGGGAAAAATCAATTTTTAAAAATGCTTGATGTGGCTATTGAACAGGTAGTCAGAATTACCCAAATTCAAAAAACAATAGTTGCTGAATCTTAAAACTTATTTCATTTTAGTTATTTTTATAAAATTAAATATTTTTATAGAAACTTTTATATTTTAGTTCGCAGAATCTCTTCTTTGAAATATGGTTTCAAAAAGCGAATCTTTTATAATTCTGAAGTCGAATCAACAGGCCAGCAAGTAGTTGAATAGTATATTAGAAAAATAAAAATAAATTAAATCAAAGATCAAATTATGATTTTACCTAGATTTTTTAACATTAATTCTTTTACAATATCGTGTTATGACACATTTAGAACAGAATGGTGAAATGGGAGTACAAATATTTTGACCAAAGGTAACAAGCAGTCTATTGTACATTTCCCAGTAAGATTTTGGCAAAATCAACCTAAGTGCCATTTCTGTCTCATAAGTACTGCTTGTTTTTACGACTCCAAGACGATTGGAGATTCTATGAACATGAGTATCTACACATAAGCCTTTCTTATTAAATCCAACAGCAAGTAAAAGGTTAGCAGTTTTCCTTCCAACACCAGGTAATTTTAAAAGTTCTTCCATTTTTTCTGGTACTTTTGAGTTATAATTTTCATATAAGATTTGTGAAGTTCTTTTAATATTTTTTGCTTTTACTTTATAAAATCCTGCAGGATAAATAAGTGAAGCAATTTGGTCCTCATTAAGTAATGATAGTTTTTCTGGATTATTTGCCACCGAGAATAATCTTCTTGAAACTTTATAAGTTACTTCATCTTTTGTTCTTGCGGAAATAATTGTGGATATGAGTATTTCAAAAACTGATGCTCCTTCCTCTTTTATTTTTGATACAGAGGGGAGGTTTTCATTTTGGAAGTAAGAGGAAAGTTTTTGAATAATTTCACTGAATAATCGATTGTAATCAATTTTGTTACTTTTGTGTTCCGTAAAGTCTGTCTCCAAAATCACCCAAACCAGGGAGTATGTATTTCTTATAGTTAAGCTGTCTATCTAAGGATGCAGTGTATATCTTAACATCGGGATAATTTTCTAAAATTAATTTTACTCCTTCAGGGGCAGCAACTATACATATTATTATGATTTTTTTGGGTTTGTACTGCTTTATTTCATCTATGGCTTTTTGTAAAGAGCCGCCTGTAGCGAGCATTGGATCAGCGATAAATACCAATTTGTTAGAAAGATCTGGAAGTTTAGAATAATATCCCTTAGCAATGGCTGTTGATTCATCTCTTTGAAAACCCATATAGCCGACATTAACATTAGGAAACAATTCTAAAATTGCGTCTATCATACCAAGACCAGCTCTTAGTATAGGAATTAATACTATTTCGTTATCTATAATGAAGCCTTCAGTTTTTTCTAAAGGGGTTTCCACATTTTTCTTTTTTAATTCTATTTCTTTAGCAGCTTCAAAACATAAAAGTAATGTTAATTTCTTGGTTAAAGTTCTAAAAAGGGCTGGTTTTGTAGTTTTGTCTCTTAAATGGTAAAGATAATGCTGTACTAATGGATTTGAAACTACTATTAGATTGTCTTCTTGCATAAAAGTACCTTAATATAATAAAAATTAATTATATATAATTTAATATTTTAATATTTAAGTTTGCATATAGCTTTCTAATATATTTTTCACTAGTTTGATTTTTTCATTATAGTTCTTTAATGTTTTATAGGTATTCATATCTATGATTGACAATAGATTTGAAATTTTTGATTGATCTTTACTATCAATCTGGTTAAATATAGTTTCAAATACAAGGTGAAATTGATTAAGGAAAACTAAGCCCTCTTGAATTAAATTTTGAACATTTCTATTTGAATTCATTATTACATTAACAACATTGTTTTTTTGCGATGAAGATTTAATTATCGAATCCGGCTTTTTTTGAAGAAGCGAATAGTACTTTTTCAAATCCTCAAATGAGGCTTCTATATCATTTATTTTATCAACAAATGAGGAACCCTCATGAAATAAGTTATTGATACTTTCTCTTAATGATTCATCATCATATTGAGCTTTAAATATAAAGGAATTTAGGTTTGATTTTATTTTGCCTTCCCATATATATATTATAAAAGTTCTGAAGATTTCAAAAGGTTTTACAAAACTAAGCGAAGGTAGTAGATTGCTTGAAAAAAGAGTAGAAACCTCTTCATTATATACTTCACTTTTAATAAGTTGCATATCTGAAAATAAGGTTTTTGTTATAAGGTTAATGTTTTTGTTCTTTTCATTATTTTTATATATAATTAAATAGTTTTCAATATTTTTTATTTTTTCATTTACCATTTTTAAGACATATGTCTCATTATGAGGAATTATCTTGATCTTATAATCAACCTCTTCTTTTAATGCCTTTATAATAATTTCGAATTTTGTAAAATTAAACTTGTCATTTAATATTTTTATTATTTTTTGAAGTTCTTTCTTAATTTTTGATTCATCAAAAGTAAAGTTCGGATCTTTTTCAGAATATTTTCTTAAATATGTTGTCAATACAGTAATTATCGATTCATCTATATTGGTATTTGCAATAATAAAACTTAAATCTTCAAATGCCGAGATAAATCTCGGAGAAATTTTTATGTCATTGAAATTTAAACTTTTTTTGATTTGAGTAGAATTGAAAGATGGATTAAAAATTAAAAATAGTTCATTATAATTATGATTCACTAACTCGTAAAGTTGTTTAATTTTATTTATAGAACTATCAATCTCATTTGCAATAGTTGGTTTTAAATAGGACTTAATGTATTGGATCATCTTTTGATAGTATTTTTCTGCTTTTTCAAAACCATACTTATTAATTACTTCATCGACTCTGTCTTTTTCAAGCATCATTATATATGTGGCGACTTCTTTTGGTAGAAAAATATTGAGTATTAAAACTATAAAAGTTTCAAATATTTTTTTATTTAAGAAAAGATGATATAAGGGTTTTTCGAAGTATTGACATGAGACATATAGTGAATATAAATCATGAGCGAAACTTCCATAGAAAATTAATTTGGAAGGGTTGTAGTATTTAGGGATAAAATCTTTAATTTCTTTTTTAATCTTTTTTAGTTTTGCATAAGGAGTATCAGATTTTGGGGTGAATAAATCAAATAAAAAACTTAAAAAAGGCATTTTGCTTTACTCAATCTAAAGATAGGGTAATATTATTTTAGAAAAATGCAATATCAAAAGAGAAGAATAGCTCATTTGGATTTAGATGCTTTTTTCGCTTCAGTTGAAATAAGAGATAATCCCTTGTTAAGAGGAAAACCAATTATAATTGGAAATAAACCACCTGCAAGGGGAGTAGTTTCGACTTGTTCTTATGAAGCAAGGAAGTATGGAGTAAGATCTGGAATGCCAGTAACAACTGCACAAATTTTATGTCCTCAAGCAATTTTTATTAAACCAGATATTTCAAAATATGTTAATCAATCAAAAGAAATATTTGAAATCCTAAAAAATTTTTCCTCTTGTATAGATAAAGTTGGTATAGATGAGGGTTACTTAGATTTAACAGGAATGGTACCTCTTTACAAAAGTTATGAAGAATTAGTAAAGACTATAAAAAAAACAATATTCGATAAATTTAAGCTAACATGTTCTATAGGAGTCAGTTCATCACCATTTATTTCTAAAATGGCTTCCGATAGATGTAAACCCGATGGTATGTTGATATTAAAACCAGAAGAAGAAGAAGATTTTTTAATGTCAAGTCCAGTTCAAACCATACCTTTTTTTGGCAAGAAAACAGTATCAATATTAGAAAGTCTTGGAATAAAATATTTTAAAGAGATTTATAATTACGATTTACCATTTTTAATAAAAAAATTAGGTTCATTTATAGAATACTTTTATTTAAAAAAATTTTTAAATGAAAAAATTAAAGAGGAAAAGTCTGAAACCAAATCATTTTCAACGGAAACTACCTTTGAGCAAGATATAGATTATAACGAGGATATATTTAACTTGATTTCAAATTTTGCTGAAGAATTAGCTCAAAAGCTTAGGGATGAAGGTTATAAAGCAACTACAATAACAGCTAAAATAAGAGATGAAAATTTTGAGACATATCAAAAACAAATTACCATAAAAGAACCTACATTTAATGAGAATGATATTGCAAATTTTGCTTATGTAAATTTAGAAAGTCTTGTGAAATCAAAAATTAAGAATAAAAAGATAAGACTAATTGGTATAAAGGTTTCAGGGTTGATTAAAGATAGTTCTAATCTTTTCGATATGATAGGAAAAGATGATATAATTTACAGGAAAATTGATGAGTTAAATAAAAAGTTTGGGAAACCAGTTATAAAAAAAGGGATTATATGGAGAAAAAAAGATTAATAATCCTTGGTGGGTCAATGTTTGAGTTGCCTCTTTTGTTAAAAGCCAAGGAAATGGGCTATTTTATATATCTTGTCGATATAGATTCCAAGGCGGTAGGTCATAGTGTGTCGGATTTTTCTATAAATTTAAGTACAAGAGATATAGAATCTATAAAAAGGTTTATAGATACACTTTCTCCTTCTGAACTATCTGAGATCCAAGGAATTGGTTCTGTAGACTCTGATGTTCATGCAACAATCGCAGCTTTATCTAGTCATCTAAACTTAAAGCATTTTAATTACACGATATCAGAATTGATAACTAATAAATATAAACTTTATAATTTAATGAAGGGGTACAATGAAAAAGGGTTTTTCCCTGGTCTTTCTATAATACCGTCAGAGATATTCTGGTTTTACAATTTGAATCTTGAAAATAAAAGTTCAAATCAGATAGTTTTAAAACCAACGGAGAATATGGGGGGACTAGGTGTCATAAAAGCAAAGAATAATGATGTTTATGATTCTTTTATGTACTCAAAAAAGCATTCACCAACTGGAGAGGTATTAGTACAGCCTTTTATTGAAGGAGATACATATAAAGTTCAATTTTTAATAGGTGAAAAAAATATAGCTATTTTGAACCTTTGGAAAATTACAAATATGGATTCCAATTTTTTAATTGAAAGGAAAAGAGAAGATAAAGTCTCAAGAAAAATTGCTCAGCTTCTTATTGATTACTCATTAGATATTATTCAAAGGTTAAAAATTCATCATATGCCATGTGAGATAAAATATATTGTAAGTGAAGGGAAATTATATTTTTTAGATATAAATCTTAGACTTGAAGGAGGATTCTTTATTGATGATAGATATCATAACTATCTCGATTATGATATTTTAACAAATTATATATCTACGATTATTGGAAAAGAACCAGAGGTTAGATCTTTAGAAAAATTAGCAAGTTTTCAAAAAGATAGAAGTTGTCTTTCCTTATATAAAATTTATTTTAGAGAGACTCCTATTTTAACAGAAAACAATTTTTATTCTTTTTCAATTAAAAGAGAATTACCTGATGTCCTTTCTTCGAAATATTATGATAAAATCTATTATTCTTTTTCTAATAAAAAGCAAAAGCTAAAGATAATTTATAAGGCAAAAGAGGAATCATATGAAAAGGAGATTCTTGTAAAAGCCGTCAAAAATTTTGCTGGTAGATGTAAAGTTTGTAAGATATGTGATGGATTGGGTTGCATTGGTGAATTACCAGGCATGGGAGGAGCTTATAGAAATGAAGCATTTATTNCAAATTATTATGATTTAAGAGCAACGCCACTAAAAGTTGAGTTGTTAAATAATAAAACTTTTAATTTTAAGAACAATTTATTTGGGAAAAATCTTCAAATTCCGATTGGAATTGCCCCTATTTCAGGAGTTGTATCAAATCTTGGTGGAGTTTTAGACGAAGAGGAATATTTTAATTCAATATTACAAGGAGCTATTGAATCTAGAATATTGGGGTTTATTGGTGATGGATCAAGTGATGATAAATACTTACAAATGTCAAAAATTCTAGAAAAAGTCAATTATGATGGGATAATTACGTTAAAACCAAGATATCCTTTAGATAAAATGATAAAAAAGTTAAAATATTTTGAACAAACTCCTATTAATGCAATCGCAATAGATATAGATTCAGTTATTTTACCTACCATGAAAAAAAGTGACGTAAAGATAGAAAGATATAGTATAGAAGATATTGCAATATTAAGAGAGGCTACAAATAAAAAATTAATAATAAAAGGAATAAGTAATACATACGATTGTTTAAAACTTGCAAAGTACGGAATAAATTCAATAATAATATCAAATCATGGTGGAAGAACTTTGTCTTCGATGCAATCTACGATAAAAATATTGCAAAGTATCGATATAGAATTTATAAAGAGAGAATTTCCTAATTTCTTAATTGGTTTTGATGGTGGGGTTAGAAATGGCGAAGATATAGTAAAAGTCCTGTTATACAATATAGATTTCGTTTTAATAGGTAGACCTTTTGCAATATATGCGGCAGGAGGGGGTAAAGAAGGGATAAAATTACTTGTAAATAAATATCTTACAGAGTTTAATGATACACTTAAACTAATCCCATTTATTCAAAAGTAAAAAGAAAAAACTATAAAATATCAATCTTGAAATTTTACTAAAAATTTATAAATTTCATTTGAGGTAGTAAGTGGAACTTAATGATAAATTAAATGAAGATAAGGATTTTATAACTGAAGAAGAGAATATTACTAACGAGGATTTTTCATCAACAACAACTGGTTTTATAGGTGGTTTAAAATACTCTAAGCTTCTTAATGGTTCAAAAAATAGATGGAAAACTTTGATAAGCGAAGTCAAAAAATATGATCCGTCAAACCCAATTATTTCAGCTATATTTAATACAATCATATTAGGTTTATATATTCCAAGGTATTATTATCATAAAATTAAAGGTAAAGAAGAGCAATATACATATAAAATAGTAAACAACTGGGGTAAGACTTTAATTAAAATTGCCAAAATGAATCTTGAACAAATTGGTAAAGTCAATATTGAAAAAGATAGATCCTATGTTTTTATTTCAAATCATACATCTCCATATGATATCCCCGTTATTTATGGTACCCTACCAGTCTTGGCGGGATTTGTTGCAAATATTGAGTTATCAAAAATGCCAGTAATGAATTTTTGGATGAAAAAAGCCCATTCTATATTTGTAGATATCTACAACCAAAAATCTAAAGTATCTACACTCAAAAGGATTCTTGAAAATTTAAAAAATAAACAACATGTTATAATTTTCCCAGAAGGGAAAATGTCAAAAGATGGGAATCTTCAAGAGTTCAATAGAGGTGGTTTAAAAGCTGCACAGATAGGACAGTCAGTTATTATACCTATTGCTTTGATAGGGGTAAGAGATGTTATTCCACCTGGTGGTTTTACATTAAAAGTTGATCAAAAGGTTAGAATATGTTTTGGCGAACCTATTGATGTTTTGAATTTATCATCTCAAGAGAATAAGGATATAGATAAAATCGCTTTTGATACTATTAATTCTTTAATAAAAAAATATTCATTTTGATCTCATCTTCTATTTATAATTTTCATTTTGACTGAATTATTTAAACAATGTATTTTTTTTTCAACAAATATTGTATAAAATTTTATAACAAACATATTTATTAGATATTTAAAATTTCATATTTTTCATTTTATATACAATTCAATTGTATTTTGAACTTATAGAATTTATCTATTTCTTATTTTAAATTTTAATGGCACAAAAATTGCTAAATATTTTATTGAGGAGATTTAAAATATTATGATGGCTACGAAGCAGATTATTATTAAAGATTTTTCAAAAATTGAATTATCTTGCTTAGTAGAAATGGCAAAAAATGGCGATAATTCAAGTTTTCAAAGGGTGTTGGATGTTTTTAAACCTTTAATATATTCTTTGGCAACAAAATTTGCTTCTAATCCATCATATAAAGATGACTTAATCCAAGAAGGAATTATAGGTTTATATTGTGCAATAAATAAATATGATATAAATAAAAGTGAAAATTTCGGCATGTATGCATATTTTTGGATAAAACAGGCCATTTCAAGAATGGCAGACAAATCAAGTTCATTAATTCGAATTCCGATAAGAAAACATCAAAAAATAAGAAAGATGAAAAGAGAAAAAAATAAAAATAAAGATAATATTAATTCTTTAGTAAATTACAACTTTAGTTTTATATCTATTGATGATTCTGGTTTCAATCAAGAAGACCACTCTCTTATTGAAAAAATACCATCTAATGATAATCCAGTATCATATTTAGAAAGTAAAATGAACGAAGAAGATTTTGAATTTTTATTGTCAATATTAAATAAAAGAGAAAGGGATATCATCGAAAAAAGATATGGCCTTACTTCAACTATCCCTATGACATTAAAAGAAATAGCTCATCAATATAAACTTACTTCAGAATCCATTAGGAAAATAGAAATTCAAGCTCTTATCAAAATGAAAAAAGCATTTCAGACTTGTATTGACTCATAAAAAATATTTAAAAAACTTCTAATATCTTTCAAATAATTCTCTAATAGAAATGAATTCATAATTTTGAAAGTAATGCTTGTAAGCTAATTTTTGCAAAAAATTTAAGGTTTGTTCTTTTGTATTGTGCCCAATAATGATTATAAAATCTCTAGTTTTTAAAAGATTTAATCCTTTTAAGAATTCTTTTTCTGGTAAATCCTCTTCTTCATTATAATCTAAAAAAAGATTATTTTCAAAAATAGGATAACCAAGACTTTTGCCTATAGAGGGAAAAAGAGAATTATTTATTGTATGAGAATCTATAAATCTTATTCCCTTTTTTGAAAGATAATTTAAAATAATTTTTATCGTGTTTTCGCTAAGAGAAACTTTTGAACCCATATGATTATTAGCAAACTTTGCTGGGATTTGAGAAAAAAATAGTTCCAATTTTCTTTCAATTTCAATCTTATTGTCTTTTACCTTTATCTCTTCTTTTTCACTCTGTGTGTATGGATTTAATGATTCCATCGGTATATGGAGCACTGGAGTAATATTTTTAGAATTTGCAAATATCTCAAATCCAGATTTAGAATAAGTAAGACCAGGTAAAATAGATACCGAAATCTTAAAAGGAAGATTCATAAGAATTGATGAAGTATCTTGATATCCATAATCATCTATTATAATGCAAATACTTTTTTTCACTTTTTCTTCTTTTTTTTCTTGAGGATTTTGTAAAACTGTAAAAACCCCCTTATTTTTATTTTTATTGCTGCTTTCCAAATCTTCAAAGGCTTTTTGATTTTTATTATTTTCTGTTCTGACATCACTATTGTAGATATCATTTGTATTGTAAATGGATTCATTTGCTTTTTTATCAATAATTTTTACATTTTCATCTATATCAATTTGATTATAATAGGTAATGTCTTCTTCATTATCAATTCTATTAACATTATGATTTTCGATGATTCCAAAAAATAAAATCAATATTGATAAAAAAATAATTAAAATAAAGAATGTGACAAAGGAATAGGTGACTAATTTAGAATTTTTCTTTTTCTTTTTTTTCATCTTTTAACGCTTTGCTTTTTTTCACTGAATTTTGTTTTTTATTTTATTTTTATAATTTTCTTTTTTCTCTTTTCATATTATTAATATTTTCATAATTATAAATGATTTTATGATGATTCTTAAATTTTAATAATTTCATTATAATTCCAAGTCTTCAAATAGTTAACAATTTTATTACCATTTATAATAAATAAATCGACAAATTTCTTTAGTATTAAAAGGATATGTAATCTTTCAGTATACATTATTTTAATTTCAAAATTTCCTATAAATTCAATAAGAGAATGTAAGCTCCGTTGAGAAATTTTTGCTATATGATATGTCAAATTCTTGTCTTTAATAGATTTCATGATAAAATCAAAATCTTTAGGATCAGATATAATAAAAAGTAGATTGTCAATACTTGCTTTTGCTTCTGACAACATCTTTTTTATTAAGATTTTATTCTCTTTATTTTGGTAAGATTTATTAATAGAAAAAATTAAAATTACTGAAAAATTAGAAAGATTTACATTAAACAAATCTAATATCTTATTATTTAGGTTATTTTTTACTTTTATATCATCTGTAAAAGCATATTTTACTTGTCTATTATATCTTCCTTCATATTTGTCATAAGGATCTTTAATCTTTCTTTTATTACAATTTAAATTTTTTATAAGTTGAAAACTATTAGAATCTCTTACTTCAATTATTTTTATTAAATTTTTATTTGAAGCATATTTCAAAATCTTTATAAATAAATTTTGTAAGATAGAAGATTTTATTTCAAAAGTAGAACTTAAAATATATATTTTTTTACTAAAAATAGATGATACTCCAAGAATAAATAAATAAAAAAGAAGAGATCTTTGTGATGAATAATCCTGAAAAATTCCCCCAATGAAACAAATATCTTGGCTTTTAATTAATTTAAGTAAAGATACAAGTATTTTCTTTTTATTTAATAAAAATTTTTTTTTGTATAGTCCTGCATTTAAAAATAGAGAGTTATTATTATTTTCATTTAAATAATATAGTTTGAGTAAATCATCCCCGAAGTTATCGTTATTATAACAAACTATAAATAAAGATTTCCCATTATCATAAAGCATTTTAGTCAATGATCGATCCATTCAATAATTATAATAAATATAATAAATATAATAAATATAATAATTATAATAATTGTGTAATTTTTAACAATAAGTTAATCAATTTATTATAAATTGCATCAATAAAAAAGTATTTTTATAAAATTATTTTTTTAATAGTTTTATTAAACCAATAAATATAAGAAAAACAAAACCTGAAAATAAAAATCCAAAAAGAAGTGCAAAAATAGTCCTAAAATAACTAATATATAACGGTGTATAGCTATGATAATAAGAGTTAATTATAGAAAGAAAGGGAAATATTATGATATAATTAAAAAATATAGGGTACTTGGTTTTAAATTTTATTACTTTATTAATGATCTTTCTATCAAAAATAAAGATAAATAAGAAAAAATAAAAGATTAAATAAAATATAAATTCTCTAAATCTAAATCTAGCAGGTAAAAAAGATTCCAAAAAATCCCTCACATAGATTTCTGTTCTAGTAAGGATAAAACCAGAATCTCTTAACTTAAAAAGAAAATATAAAAAGAAAGCACTTATTATATATATTATAATTTTTCGTTTTTCTTGTTTATAGTGTAAAATAAACAAAAAGATAAGAGGGAAGAAGTAAAAAAAATATGTAAGATATTGAATTGGTTTTAACCAATATATTAAATTAGAGAAAAATATAGTATTTATTATTATGGAAAATAAAAAGGTTAACATTAAAATAATTAGAAACCTTAAAAGTAGAGTATTTATATCTTCATTTTCTTCTATTTTTTCTATAAGCTTTATAGTAAAAAAAAGATAGAAAAAGTAGGTAGATATTTGGAAATATAGGAGAAAAAAACTTAAAAAATGAAAATTTAAGTTAAAAATTAAAGAAAAAATGTAATAAAAAAATAAAAAAATACTATTTATTATATAAACTAAAAGAAAAGTATTTGAAATAAAATTAAAACTTTGAGATAATTTCAATATGAAAGTAAGGCTGAGTATGACTGTAAATGTGGCTAATAAAAGATACAATCTTTGCTTTATTATAATTGATTTTATAAAGAATGGTTTTGAAAAAAGTTCAGTTTCAATACTTCTATCAAGTTTTTCGTTAGTTAAATTTATTATTACATTACAACTTCTTTCTTTTATTGCCCTTTGGACTCTTGATTTTAGTACTTTTACTTTTTTTAAAAAAGGCTTTTTAGTGCTATTTTCATTTATGATATGTGCCTTAAATAAAATATTTTTCATTTCATTATTGTTTATACTTTTCAAATTTAAATATAATGAGGAACTAAGAGTTTCGTTATCAATAAAAAGATCAAATTCGTTATATTCTAAAAAGGAGGTGATGAATAATTTATCCAAATCCTTATAATCTTTTTTTATGACAAGATAGTTTTTTTTATTAAAATTTTCTGATAACCCCTCTAAAATATAAACTTTATCTTCTTTCAATTGGTTATATAAAAATTCATTCAAAAGTAAATCTTCTTTAGAAAGAGAGGTCAAAAGATTATTGTTGTCTTGAAGTAGTTCAAAAATTAATGGGCAGGTTAAATAAAAAAGGTTATCAGGGATTTTTTCGAATAAAATCGAGTTAGATTTATTTGAATCTGAAAAGATTGTTAAAAAATTTACTAATGAAATTATTATTAAACAAAGGAGAAAAAGTTTATTGATACCTTTTTTATTTGTATTCATCAAGGAATAAAAAAACATTAAAGAAAAATTATGCAATCCGAAACTCAAAATGGTATTAAATTATCAACAAGAAAAATTGGTTATGAATTTGAAAAAATTGCCATTAGCTATTTAATAAAGAATAAGTATATTATATTAGATAAGAATATATATACTAGATTTGGCGAAATAGATATACTTGCTGAAAAGAATAAAAACTATTATATTTTTGAGGTCAAAGGAGGTAGAAGAAAAGAAGAAATATTTGAAAGATTTACAAAAGGTAAACTTAAAAGATTAAAAAAATTATCAGAGTATATTTCTTCGATGTATAACTCTGAAAATGTTTTTATCGATGGCATTTTAATCGTTACCATGGAGGGTACGATTTTGATTATTCATATAAAAAACATACTTCAACAAGGATGTTAATATGACAAAAGAAGAAAAGATTCTTTGGCTAAAAGAAGCCATAAAATCAGAAAAATATGTCGAAAGTGCGATTTTTTTTCTAGCACAAGAAATGATTTTTATTTTTTACCAAATTATTGGATGATTTTTAAAAGTGTTATATGATTGGATTAAGGAATTTTCTATTTTTAAATTTAATTTTAAAAGAGCTTTATATGGGGAAAAATAAAAATCGTTATAAAGAAAAGATAATATTATCAATTTTATTTATCATATTGATTCTAATTCTTTTTAGTTTTAAATTTCAATTTGGATTTAAGAAAAATGATATCATTCAAATTTCAAGCTCATCTAGACAATATGTTTATTTTGAAGAAGAGCTTTACAGAACCTGGGATTATGAACATATTGATAAATTATATGTTACTGATGTTAATGGAAATAGGTTCAAAATTGAGGGTAAGTACCAATTTTTTGAAAAGGATCAATTTGGAAATAAAGTTCTCTCTGAAACACAAATGGTTAATTTTGAGCAAGATAATTTTGGTAGAATGTTTTTCAATTATCCTACTATTTATCCAACTTTAAGAAATGTCCCAGTATTTTTAGATAAAGATATTGTTCCTTCCGAAAGATGGTGGGCTGAAGCTGAAGAAATAGTAGATTTTAGCTCTATTGGTATCCCAAATTTCTCGATAGCTGTTCCATTTAAGGTTTCATATCAATATTTAGGAGACGAAGGAAATTTAGCTATTATTAAAGCATATTATACAAATGTATATGGTTTTGAAAAAGATAATGTTTATAAGATGAATATTGAATATGCTCCAAAATTATACACTGCAAATGTTGAGATGATGCTTTATTGGGATAAACAGCTTGGTTATGTTGTAAAGTTTTCAGATATATATACCATTTATCTAGTGCTTATCAATGGGACAAGGTGGAAATTTACAGGCACAACCGATGGTTCAATGAATGTAATTCATAAATGGGATGACCAGAAAAAAGATGATTTGATACAAAAAATAAATAAAGATTTACCAAAAGAACTTAAAGATAAAGTTGAAGTTAAAAAAACAGAAAAAGGTATTTTAATAAATCTAGGGGAAATATTCTTTGATTTTAATAAGTATGATATTAAAAAATCAGAAGTAGAAAAACTAAAAATTATAGCTTCGATTTTGCAAAAGTATTTTTATGGTTATCAAGTAATCATCGAAGGATATACAGATAATGTTGGTAGCGAGCAGTATAATCTTGAATTATCAACTAAAAGAGCTAAAACAATATTTGATTTTTTAGTGAATATGAATGCAATAAATTCAGCAATTTCTTATTTTATTGGATATGGAGAATCAAATCCTATAGCACCGAATGATACTGAAGAAAATAGAGCAAAAAACAGAAGGGTCCAAATACTTATCGTTGATTATTAAAATTAAGATATGTTGTCAGTTATCTTTTCATTGATTGAATTTGCCTATGCCATAGTTTTAATTGCAGTAATAATTAATCTTTATTCAAAATATCAATCTGATTTTAAAAGAAAAATATTTGCAGTAGTAGTTGGTATTGTTGTTCTCTATTATTTTATCTTTGCTTCAATTCAACTAATAAAAGATGAAATATTGACAAAAATCCTAAATAATATTTCTTTAATATCTTTAGTAATAGCTACTTCAATAAGTTTGTTTTATCTTTCGAGTTTTTTATCAGCAAAATATTACAAATATCATAAAAAATTATGTTATATAATGCTATTTATTTCAATTATAACCTCTATAATATTAATTATTATTCCAGAGAATCCTATTTCAATTGAATATAATGGCTATTATTGGATATATATCTATAAAATTACAGAAACAGCTTATCTTTTGTTATTCTATTTTTTATCAATTTTTTGCATTATTCTAGTATTTTTCATTATTTTGATGATTAATAAAAGTTATAAAACAATAAAATTCTACTTCTATTATTCTTTTATTTTTATTTTACCATTTGTATATTTTATAAAATTTAAAAATCCTTTATTTATTGTTTTTATTCAAAATTCAATCATCATGATCTGGGTTTTATTAAATTTTACTGCTTTGAAGGATTTTCAAAAAGAGATTGTTAATTTTTTCAAGTTTCAAGTTGATTTTGCAGAGGAGTTAGATATTTTTCAGTTTTTACTCAATAGACATTTTAATATAACAGATACATCGAAAAAAACAATAAAAAAGCTTGGTTATGATGAAGAAGAAATTATTGGTCGAAGAATCGATTATATCCTTTTAAATTTTTTAAATGAAAAAATTAAAGTTGAAATTTCATCAAATGATGAAGTATATGGAATTTATAAGTTAAGGAAAAAGAATAATGAAGAAATTATTGTAGACTTGTATTTGACTAAAATTAAAAATGATTATGGTGAAGTAAAAGGTTATATTGTTATATGTAGTGATATAGAATCCAGGCAAAAATTTGAAATTCAAAGTCAAAAACATACTTTAGCGAAAAATAAGTATAACGAAATTTTTGAGAACTTAAAAAGTCTTTTTGATATGATCGAAGACCCAGTATCTTTATTAGATGAAAAAGGAAGATTAATAACTGCAAATAAAAGTTTTATAGATATCTACAAAAAAGTAAAAGAAGAAATATTGATTCTAGATGATTTATTAAATTCGAAAGAGAAAAATATTGAAAAAATTATCAAATTTTCTGATGGTAATAAAAATTACTATTATAAATATTTTTTAAATTCTGTTTCTGAAAAAAAGGATATGCCAGTAGGTTATATATGTGTACTTGAAAATTTCACAGATAAAATAAATATTCAGAAAAATCTTGAAAAGATTTTTGAAAATTTGAAATTTATTGTCTTAAATTTTCCATTTCCTTTAATTATTTTTGATGAGGAAGAGAATTTGCTTTTATATTCTAAGAAACTTTTAAGTTATATTTATAAAAAGGAAAAGATAGAAAAGATTGATATAACGAAAATAAAAAGTGATTTTACACTAAATTCACTTTTTGATAAATTAAAAGATCAAGATTATTCCGAGTTAAATAATTACTATTTAGATCTATCAAAAATATTAAATATAAAACACTCAAGGAAATTTCATTGCAATCTGTTTTTATTTAAACTAAGTAACGATTTCAATATTTATGGGCTTATTTTAGAAAATATTGAAAAAAATCTAATGTATAAAAAAAGAATGCAAAAAATTAAAGATAGTATTGATAATGATATTAATGAAAAGACAAAATTCTTATATTCTCTCTCTTTTGAATTTAGAAAAAATATAGTAGATCTGATAGAAAAAATTAATGTCTTGATATTGTATGAGACAGAATCTTTAAGAGAATTTCTTTTAAAAATCAGAGAAAATTCTATTACTTTACTTTCTCAAATAGATTCAATAATTCTTTATGAAATTTTACAAAAAGATACATATGAATATAATTATCAAAATATAGAAATTTTTAGCTTCTTAAATAGTCTTATAAACAAGTATAAAAAGGAAATTCAAAGGAAAAACTTAAATTTCAATAGCTATTTAAACTTCGGTACTAATGATAGCGGAACTAATTTGGTAAAAAAATTAGTAAAAAAGGATAGTCAACTATATTTATACTTCGATCCTTCGCTATTAAAAATTGTTTTAGATAGTATAATTTCGAATTCAATAAAATTCACCGAAAAAGGATCAATTGATTTCATAGCAAATCTAAGAAAATTAGGAGAAGAGAATTATGAACTTAATATCAAGATAAAAGATACTGGTATAGGAATAGAAAAGGGAAAATTAGGTTCGATTTTTGATAAATATTATCAAGTAGATAATGTTTTTATAAAAAGATATAGTGGTCTTGGATTGGGACTTTATAATGCAAAAAAAATTTGCGAATATTTAGGAGCAGAACTTACGATAGAATCAAACGAAGATAAAGGAACTTTGGTTTCTATAAATATACCCCTTATGAAATCGGAATTGGTTGTAAATAAAGAGATTAAAATGAAAGATAAGATAAAAAATCAAAATTTTAAATTTATTATTACATTTGAAGATGATAATGTTTTAGATTCCATTAAAAATATTTGTAAAAAAAAGGAGTCTACATTTTTTATCTTAAATGATTTAAAAGATTTAGGAAAAATATTAGCAAGAAATATCGATTTTATTGTGTTAATTAATTTAGATTTAATTGGTGATGCAGAACTTAAAGCTTTAGAAAAGATAAAATATGAAAGACTTAATGAAAATATTCGACTTGTTTTTGTAGCTTTGTATTCCTATCCATACAATGATAAAAAAATTAAGGAAATTAGTAGAGTAATTGATTTTGTCATTATTAGACCATTTGAGATAGAGGAATTTTTAAGTAAATTAGAAGAATTTTATTTTACAATATGATATATTTCTATAAAATTAGCATAATTTTACTGAATATTGCCTCATCTATAATTTCATTTGTGTATTTTTTCTATCTTTTATTTTTACCAAACAATAAAAAATTATTTAAAATAGTTTCCATTTTATTTTTAGTTATTGGTTTAGGCTCAATAGCCAACATATATTATTTTATTGATATTGAAAATGAGATTTTAAAGAAAATTATCTTTTTTTGCATAATTTTGCTTTCCTTTTTACTCAATTATTTCATTTTATCTGTTAATTTTAAGGATAAGAAAAAATCTTTTATATTTTTTATCTTTATTTTATTCTATTCGTTAATATTGACAATTAGTCTTTTTATTAATTTTAAACTTTTTTTAATTTTTATATCGATATTAAATTTTTTGGTATTTCTTCATATTGTTATAATAAATATTACTAGAAGGGGCAATATTGTTTTTTATATTTTTTCTTCAAGTTTTTTAATTTCATTGATAATTTCAACATTAATATTTTTCTTCGAGAGATATTTCATATTTAAAAATAATATTTATTTGAATCTTTTTGAAATTATAAAGATTTTAAATATTAACTTATTTAAATATTTCACATTTTTCTTAGGTATTTTATTTTTACTTCAAATCAGAAAATTTTTACTTTTTGATTATATCGGTGGAGTTTGGCAAAATTACATAATAAATAAAGTAGACATACCTTATGTTTTTATCGATTCAAATGATAATATTATATATGCAAATGAATCTTTTCTTAAAATATGGCAGGGTGATTTGGGAAATATCAAAAATATTAACATGAATAATATATTAAATTTTGAAAAAGGTATATTGAGTTGTTTTAACAATGAAAAGATACCTATTGCTTATGAAATATATCCATTAAAAACAAAAATAGTATCAAAAAAATAGTCTTAGTTAAATCTTTAATTGAAGATATTAGTATCGAAGAAGAAAGAGAAAAAGAAGAAGATTATAGAATTAAATATGAAAAAATAAAAATTCTTTTTCATAATTTGCTTGAATATTTCCCTAAGGCTATTTTGATAGTAAATGAAAAAGGTATCATTGAGTATTCAAATTATCAATTTGCTTCGATCTTTAAAATTAATAAAGATTCAATAGTTGGGGAATCTATTTTACAAATATTTTTACAGTTAGGCTTTTTGAAAAATTTTAATGAAAAAGATATTGAGGAATCTATAGAGTTTGTCAAAAAGTTGGAAAATAAAAATTTGGAAATTAAGGATAATTTTTTTAATATTCAAATTAAAGAAATAGAAGGGATCTTTGAAGAAGATATTGAAAAGACTATTAAATATTTAATTACCATAAATGATTATTCAGTTATTCAAAAAAATAAAATCGCTCTTGAAAAATATATTAACACCTTAGATATTTTTATTAATAAAAATATACTTCCAATTTGCCTTACAGATTCGGATGGTTTTATAAGTTTGGTAAATCAGAAATTCACTCAGTACTTTGATTTTCAGTCTAAAATTAACATATTTACTTTATCTAAAAATATTGAAAAAATTATCAAAAAAAATTATAAAAAAATATTAAATAATGAAATATTATTTTTAGGAGATTATATTGTTTTTGGGGAAAAAATAGAAAATATAACCGAAATATACTCAAAAGAAATTTTTTTATCAAAAGATTTTTTAGATAAAATAATTGAAAAAAAATCAACTAATTTAAAATATAAGATTTTTTCAATACACTGTTTTGCTTTGTTTCAAAATTTGAATTATTCATTGTTTCAAGAAAATCCTTATCAATTTGCCTTTTTATTTATCGATGTGACAAATGATATATTAAGTAAAAGAGAATTGATTACATACTTAAAGAATTCAAAGAGCACATTAAAAAAGATGGATTTACTTATAAATAATATAAATCATGAGATGCGAACTCCGTTAAATATTATTTCTGGATTTGTTGAATTATTGAAGATAGAAAAACATGATGATCAAATTTCAAGAAAGATTATGGGAATTGATAAAAGCGTAGAAAAAATAAAAAAAATAATAGAGGAGATCATATCATCAAGTTCATTTGCTGATAAAGAAAAAGAATTAATAGAAATCAACTTAAAACCTTTTATTGAAGATTATAAAAGCTATATGTATAATTC
>JGI12104J13512_1000163_pt1 | contig 65437 bp, 60 predicted proteins | sample TerdegcTABiofilm_FD_13512 | JGI IMG/M metagenome (IMG submission 13512)
TTTACATAATATGTTTTCATGCCATCTCTAACCATAATCTCAAGAAATATTTGAGCTTTTTACATAACCTATTCCGTATTCGTGGCGGAGTTACGGATTAAAGATGTTTTATTCTTTTTAACAATCTGATATCATAAATCATGGGCAACAAACCAGGTGTCTATTTTAGCGACAATTCTACCGCTAAACTACACGACCTTATAAAAATGGATGATCATGAAGAGGTATTTAAAGAGACAAAACACATAATATCCATGATTTATAGAGATTTTGATTTTGCATTATACGAATCAGCATACTCCGACATAATTAGGCTCTATAATGGTGAATATCCAGGCTATCGTCATTGCAATACTGAATATCATGACCTGAATCATAGCACAAACACATTGCTTGCCATTGTGAGAATAATACATGGCTACACAATAAAGAATAATATGCTCTCACAAAATATGGTGCTTTTAGGCTCATTGGGTGCCCTTTTTCATGATACTGGATATATACAGAGAACAGGCGATAGAAAAGGAACAGGCGCTAAATACACACTAAATCATGTTGACAGAAGCATTAGATTTGCCAGGGAATACATGAAAGGCAAGGGATTTTCGAAAAAAGATATTCATGATTGTGCAGACATATTAAAATGCACCCTTATATCTATGGATATCAACTCTATAAGGTTCAGTTCAGATGAGATTAAGATGCTGGGAAAGATGTTGGGCACTGCAGATTTTATAAGCCAGATGGCAGACAGGGTCTATCTTGAAAAACTTCTCTTCCTTTTCCGTGAGTTTGTCGAAGGTAATATTACAGGGTTTGAAGACGAATTTGACCTCCTTAAAAAAACCGCCTCGTTTTATAACAATGTTCAACAGAGATGTTGCACCCAATTAGGAGGTCTGGAAGAGTATGTAATATATCATTTTATAGAAAGATGGGGTATTCATGAGGACCTCTATAAGAAAGCCATAGATAATAATATGGGGTATTTGAAAAAGATAATTAATGATTTTTCCCAAAACTATCTCAATTGCCTGAAAAGAGGTAGAATAGTCGAAAGATTTAAAGAAAGACCCTCCTGCAACATCAAAAAAAACAATAAAACATAATGCCCATTTGGATTTATTTAAAGGGCATTGAAAGGTTCCTAATTCACTACAAACTAACAAAAAAGGGGGGGTATTACTCCCCCCACTTTTTTTTCATCCATAAAAAAATCTATTTGTTGAGTTTTGATTTGAACTTCTCGATGAGCTTTGGCACAACCTGGGTGTAGTCACCAACAATGCCGAATGTTGCTGCCTTGAAGATAGGTGCATCGGGGTCTTTGTTGATGGCAACTATGCAATCTGATGTCCTCATGCCTGCAAGGTGCTGGATTGCCCCTGATATACCGCATGCAATATATATCTTGGGTTTTACAGTCTTACCGGTCTGTCCTACCTGGTGTTCATATGGTATCCAGCCTGAATCAACTGCTGCACGGGATGCACCAACTGCACCACCTAAGATATCAGCAAGCTGCTTAAGAAGGTCAAAGCCTTCTGGCTTACCTACGCCCCTGCCGCCAGACACTATTATATCTGCCTCTACAAGGTTTACAGCTGTTGCTGCCTTAACAAATTCAAGGACCTTGCTATGTAGGTCTGCATCCGCAATTGTGAATGCCTCCTTTACTACCTCACCCTGGTTTGCATCATTCTTTTCTGGCATGGCAAATGACTTTGGCCTTACAGTGGTTATCTGTGGTTTTGCCTTTTCGTTTACAACTGTGACAGTGAAGTTGCCGCCGAATGCTGCCCTTGTAAGTTTTATCTGTCCACCATCAATCTTTAAACCGATCGCATCTGTGCAAAGGCCAAACCCAAGGAGAGCTGCTGTAGCTGCTGCTACATCTGTGCCCTGGCTTGTTGCCCTAAAGAGTGCTGCCTCTGGTTTATACTTGTCCAGAAGAAAACTTGCTGCCTTTGAGTATGCATCTGGCAGGAAGTCTTTATATGTTGCACCCTCCACAGCAAAAACCTTTGATGCCCCATAGGCAATTGCCTCTTTTGCAATGGCGTCAACGCCATCACCAATCACAAAGGCGCAGACATTTGATCCTAACTCTGCTGCCATGGTCTTTCCAATGCCCAGTAATTCAAATGACATGGGGGTTACCACCCCTTCCTTATGCTCTATATATACCCATACATCGTTAGCCATTATTGTCCCTCCTCCTGGTTATTTTATAACTTTCAAGTCAATTAGTTTATCGGTAAGCATATTCGCAATATCTTCAAGCTCGCCCTTGAGTATCTCGCCTGCTCCCCTTGGAGGTGGCACTGTTAACTCGACAACCTTTGTTGATGCGCCTGTTAAACCAACCTTACCTGTATCAACACCAAGATCACCAGCATTCCACTCTGGTATAGCAACCTTAGATGCCTTTCTAATACCCATAAGGTTCGGGAGACGGGGCTCATTTATCCCCTTTATAACCGAAACAACAGCAGGCAATTTTGCCTCGACAACCTCTACCCCACCTTCTATTGCCCTTTCTACCACTATCTTCTTTGCCCCGGCATCAATTGACCTCACCTTTGAAACATAGGTGAGCTGACTAAAACCAAGTATGGATGCCAGCATGGCACCTACAACACCGGTATTTCCATCTGTAGACTGTTTACCGGTGAATACCACATCCACATCGCCTATCTTTTTAATTGCCGATGCCAAAACATACGCTGTTGCATAGGTATCAGAACCAGCAAATGCATCATCTGTAAGTCTGTGGACCTCATTTACTGTGAGAGCAAGGGCATTCCTGAGAACATCATTTGCCTTTTCAGGACCCATGCTTATAGCAATAATATCACCGTCATAATTCTCCCTTGTGAGAAGTGCCTCTTCAATGGCAAACTCATCGAATGGGTTGGTGATTGTTGCCTCCATGGCATCCCTCTTGAGTGTCCCCCTTGGGATATCCCACTTGATCTCTGCTTCAGTATCAGGAACCTGTTTAATACACACAACTATCTTCACAGTATCCTCCTTTTATTTTGTTTTATTCACCCTTAAATGTGGGTTTTCTTTTTTCTACAAAAGCTGTCATTCCCTCTTTCTGGTCTTTTGTTGCAAAACAAAGGCCAAAATCCTTTGCCTCAAGCATCAATGCTGACTCCATATCAAGATAAAGGCTCTTATTCACGCACTCCTTTGCAAGCCGGACAGAGAATGGCCCATTTGATTTTATCTTCTCTGCAAGGTCCATTACCTCTTTCATGAGATTTTCATGGGGCACCACATTATTAACAAACCCCATCTCATATGCCTCCTGGGCGCCTATTATCTTCCCTGTAAAGATCATCTCCTTTGCCTTTGCAAGCCCTACAAGTTTTGCAGCCCTCTGAGTCCCTCCAAAGCCAGGGTGTATACCCAGTGTAGTCTCTGGAAAGCCTACCTTCGCCCTATCTGATGCATAGATTATATCACATGCAATGGCTACCTCAAATCCTCCACCGAGGGCAAAACCATTCACTGCTGCAATTATTGGCTTGGACATATTCTCAAGGGATAGTAATGCCTCATGGCCCCTCTGGGAAAACTGCATGCCCTGTAATGCTGTCATATCCTTCATCTCAAGTATATCAGCCCCTGCAATAAATGCCTTCTCGCCTTCCCCGGTTATTATAATAACCCATACATCCTTGTTTGCCTCAAGCTCAATGGCAGCATTTTTTATATCATCAAGGGTCTCCGAGTTCAATGCATTGAGTGCCTTAGGCCTATTTATCTTGACTATGGCAATCCTATCCTTAATCTCGATTATAAGGTTCTTGTATTCCATGATTAGCCCTCACATTCAAGAACTGCAGCCAGACCCATACCACCGCCTATACACATGGAAACAAGACCATATTTTAGCCCCAGTCTTCTCATCTGATAAAGTGCGGTTGTGACAAGCCTTGCTCCAGTACATCCAATCGGATGTCCAAGGGATATACCTCCACCAAAGCGATTGCACTTATCCATATTTATCTTCAACTCCCTAATACAGGCAATAGACTGGGATGCAAATGCCTCATTAAGCTCAATGAGGTCTATCTGGTCGATTGTGAGATTTGCCTTTTTAAGCGCCTTCCTTATAGCAGGGATTGGTCCCAAACCCATGTATGCAGGGTCTACACCGCCATTTGCCCATGCTATCATCCTGCCCATAGGTTTGATACCTAGTTCCTTTGCCTTATCTCTTGTCATGAGGACAACTGCAGCTGCCGCATCGTTTAAGCCTGATGCATTACCTGCTGTGACAGTTCCATCCTTTTTAAATGCAGGAGCAAGTTTAGACATCTTTTCAAGGGTTGTATCCATTGGTCTTTCATCGGTATCAAATATTATAGGGTCTCCTTTCTTCTGGGGTATCTTCACGGGGATTATCTCATCTTTAAAGAGCCCATCTTTTATTGCCTTTCTTGCCCTCTGATGGCTTAATAGGCCAAACCCATCCTGTTCAAGTCTGGAGATATTATATTTTGCTGCAATATTTTCTGCAGTCATACCCATATGATAACCATAAAAGATCTCCCAGATTCCATCCAGAACCATAAGGTCAATTGCCTTTGTGTCAAACATCCTTGCACCCCAACGTAGCCCTGGCAGCGCAAAAGGGGCAAGACTCATATTCTCCATGCCTCCAGCAACAACTACATCATTATCGCCAATGGCTATTGATTGGATGCCATTTATTATTGACCTAAGACCAGAGGAGCATACCTTATTTACTGTATATGCTGCTGTCTCTTTTGGTATTCCACCATAGACACTTGCCTGTCTTCCAGAGTTCTGTCCCAGGCCTGCCTGGATAACATTACCCATTACAACCTCATCAATGACCACCTCTTTAAGGCTGTTGTCATAATCATATGCCTTTGCCTCAAGCTCAGTATCGGTTTTCCCTTCAAATATATCAGGTGCTACTTCCTTGTCTTTGTTTTTTGATGGTCTAATACCTGCCCTCTTTAGCGCCTCTTTAATAACAAGCCCGCCAAGCTGAACTGCAGGCACATCCTTTAATGACTGACCAAACTGACCAATAGGTGTTCTTACACAGGAAACGATTACAACGTCTCTCATATCCCACTCCTTTCATTTATTGTTTGCATTTGAAAAAAAATTCACAAACATTTAATATGAATTACACGGTTTTGTCAATGATTTTTAATAAGATAAGTGCATTTTAATTATGAAAAGGGTTTAAAAATATGTTAATGTTAAAATATATACAGCGTTAATAAACTTAATCTGAAGGTGCAGTAGCATGTCGTTAAATATTTCCGTGATAAACGAGATTAAAAAAATTGTAGGCGAGAAAAACTGCCTCACCTCTTTAGAGGATAGAAAATGCTATTCTTATGATGCAAGGACAGAGGGGGCGATCCCAGATCTGGTTGCATTCCCCTCTTCTGCTAAAGAGGTCTCCTCCATCCTCATCCTTGCTAATAAATACCTACTTCCTGTAATACCAAGGGGCCAGGGAACAGGCCTCACAGGTGGCTCCATCCCTGTTGCCGGGGGGATAGTCCTCCCCTTTACACGGATGAACAAGATCCTTGAGATAGATACAGAAAACCTCATAGCCTTTGTTGAGCCAGGGGTAATAACCTTTGAGCTCCAACAGGAGGTGGCAAGATACGGGCTTTTCTATCCCCCTGATCCTGCCTCTTACAAATATTCAAGTATAGGTGGTAATGCAGCAGAGTGTGCCGGTGGTCCTAATTCCTTGAAATACGGGGTGACAAGGGACTATGTCCTGGGGCTTGAGGTTGTAAAGCCAACGGGCGAGATAATAAATACAGGGGTAAGGACAATGAAAGGGGTTGTGGGATACGACCTCACAAGACTTTTTGTGGGTAGTGAAGGCACCCTTGGTGTGATTACAAAGATTATACTAAAGCTTATACCCCTTCCTGAATCAAAGGCAACCATACTTGCACTCTTTCAGGAGGTAGAAGAGGCTGCAGAGGCAGTATCTGCAATAATAGCGGCAAAGATCGTCCCATCAACCATAGAATTCATGGATAAGGCATCTATAAAATGTAGTGAACAGGCGAATCCCATGGGTCTTCCTGAGGGCATAGGAGGATTGCTGCTCATAGAGGTAGATGGGGATAAAGAATCCATTAAAATCCAGGCAGAGAAGATAAAGAAGGTTATCTATGAAAAAAATGCCATACGATGCGACCTCACAGAGGACCCTAAAGAGGCAGATAGGCTATGGCAGGCAAGACGCACCCTCTCTCAGGCAACATATAATCTCAACCCTGTTAAGATTGCAGAGGATGTGGTTGTCCCGAGGTCAAATATCCCACAACTGATAAGGGCACTTGAGGAGATAGGGAAGAGATTCGGCATACCCATACTCAGCTTCGGGCACGCAGGGGATGGAAATTTCCATGTGAGCATTATGATTAAGGATACCCCGGAAGACAGGGCAAAGGCAGAAGAGGCAGTTCATGTGATCTTTGAAGAGACCATAAGGCTGGGCGGGACCCTCTCAGGAGAACACGGCATAGGCACCTCGAAGTCAGCATACATAAGTATGGAACTATCACCAGAGACTATAGATACTATGAAAAGTATAAAAAGACTATTTGATCCCAATAATATCATGAATCCCGGTAAAATCTTTCCTTAAATAACACAGGAGGATGTGAGGAGGGGCATCCTCTGGGGCAGATTGGGGGGTATGACCTTTGATACCTTCCTCCTCACGGGCACTGTAAACTCAACAGATAAAAGGGACGGAAAGCCATAATGCAAAGCCAGGGGAAACAATATCACTCAAAAGAGGACCAAGTCCTGCTGGTCTTACGAGAGCCAGTATAAAAGTTATAAAATGGCTTATGACCCACAATCTCTCTCATAATCTAACCCCCTTAAATATTAATATTTTTTCTGCTTCTACGGAGATCACTGTCCGTATTTTTCTCTCAGTTCCTTCTTTAATATCTTTCCTGCGGCATTACGGGGCAATTCCTCTACGATGTGCACAACCTTTGGAACCTTATACCCTGCTATCTTTCCCTTGCAAAAATCAGCAATCTCTTGAGGTTTAATGGATGCCCCATTTTTTAAAACAACGATGGCAGTTACAGCCTCACCCCATACAGGATGGTGTGTCCCGATTACACAGGACTCCTTTATCAATGGATGTTGATGTATAACCTTTTCTATCTCAGCTGGATAGACATTCTCACCCCCTGTTATAATCATATCCTTAAGGCGGTCAATAACCCTTATATAACCCCTTTCATCAATAGAGCAGACATCCTCTGTATGAAACCACTCTCCCTTGAATGCCTTGGCAGTCTCCTGTTCCTTCCGCCAGTAGCCAAGTGTCGTCCCCGGTCCCCTTACTATCATCTCACCGATACCGCCTGCTGGAACAGGATTATTATCTGAATCTACAATAAGAACCTCCATGTCATAGCTTGTCCTACCACAGGATTCAAATATCCTGTCATCACCCCTATCCAGTGCCTCCTTTATATCTCTAACCGAAAGATTGGTTGTAACACCTGTGGTCTCTGTGGTTCCGTGATGTTCACCCAGTATGTTTCCAAATGTCTCTGTAAACTGCCTATACACGGCAGGTATTATCCCTGCCCCTGCAAACCACAGGGCTCTCCAGCTTGAAAGATCATATTTATCCCTACTTGGGTGATCGAGTATCATCATGACCATAGGTGTTGCAAACATACCTGCTGATAATCTCTCCTGCTGGGTAACTGAGAAAAACTGTTCCACGTCCCACTTGGAAAAGATATAGGAGATACACCCTGTATACTGGGCACCAAAAAAGTTATAGTGGGCAGTAATATGATACATGGGACATACAATAAACGCATGGTCATCCATATTGAGGTTATTATTTTTTGAACAGACACGTCCGGCATGGTAGAAGTTACTGTGGGTCTGCATGACCCCCTTTGGAAGCCCTGTGGTCCCACTGGTATACATAAGCATGGCAACATCGTTTTCAAATATCTCTGTGGTCTGGGGTGCAGGGGATGCGGACTTTATAAGCTCATCGTAGTCCAACCATCCAGTGGGTTTCTTCTCAGGTGGACCAAAATATATAATCTTCTCTACAGAGGGCAAGGAATCCTTAATGGTCTCTACAACCCCTATGAACTGTTCCTGAACAATCAGGATAGAGGGCTCTGAGTCAGCCAGGACTGCTGCAATCTCAGGGGGTGCAAGCCTAAAGTTGCACACCACATAGATGAGCCCTGCATTGGGAACAGCCAGGGCGCATTCTATATATTCAAGGCTATTCTGACTCAATATAGCAACCCTATCGCCCTTTTTTGCCCCAAGCCCGTGCAAGGCATTACCTATTCTGTTTACCCTATCTTTTACCTGAGAGAATGTAAAGATTCTTTTTTTGCCTTCCACCTCTTTTAATGCCACCTTATCAGGATAAAGAGATGCGTTACGATTTATAATGGTTCTAATAGTTGAAAATGTGCTTTGTGACCCCATAATATCCTCCCTTCCATAATATTGATTAAATATATAAGCAATTTTTATACCACGACGTGGTATATGAAAACCTTTTGATATTATTGGATAGTCTGTTTTTACAACAGCTTGATTTAATGCCCTATTTTGTATCTTTTAGATATACGTTGCACCTAATGGTAACAGTGGAGGGGCAGATATCCTTCGGCAGGGTCAAACTTGGTAAGCCTCATTATATTTTTATAAAGGATAAACTCCTTGTCCTCATAGGCTATAGGAAGCGAAAAGACCTTTGCAAGCTCACCTCTCATATAGCCAAAGGGCACATCAGAGCCGAATATAACCCTGTGCGGGCCTATCGCCTCTATAAACCTCAATATATCTCCCTGAGAACCCAGGGCTGTATCAAAGTAGATATTTTCTCTGTCCTTGAAGCTTTTCAAGAATGACATGGGGTTTCCCCCAAGAAGACCAAGATGGGGTATTATAATCTTCATGCCCTCTGCCATCTCAACAAAACTTTCTGTAAAGCGAAGCTCCTCCTCAAAGATGATAGGCTTATCTGTCTTTTTAATCTTTTCTATTAATCCAGGAAGCGCCTTATCCTCAAGGATCTTATAGTTTGATGCAGAGTCCTGCCATCCTCTCATCCAGTGCCATTTTCCCCCATAGTATCCATCCGGGATAGGGTCAAACCCCTCCCTGTCATAATCCTCCCTTATGTAATGATAGGGGATAAAATTCTTCACCTTTTTTGCCTCCTCAAGAACACGCACATTTATCTCATTACTATCTATGGCAGTTGAGGGAAAGGGCATAATAAAGACATGCGTTACCCCTGATTCCCTCTGTTGACTCTGAAGCTCTCTTGTTGTAACATCTACACCCAGGGTTATAGAGGGCCCCCAGTGTGTATGGCTATCTATTATATATTCAAAATCCATATTTGCATTTTCATTACCATAAATGGTATATCCTTGTAAAGGAACTTTGATTATCTTATAGGGCAGCCAGATGACTGATTTCAAGATAAAAACACCTTTTCTCACTGTCGATATAATAATCCGATATAAAGGCGGCATTGTCCTTATAGAGAGAAAGAATTATCCCTATGGATGGGCACTGCCAGGTGGTTTTGTGGATATAGGTGAATCCCTTGAATATGCTGCAGTGCGAGAGGCAAAAGAGGAGACATCCCTTGATGTGTCGCTTTTGGAGCAGTTCTATGCATACTCAAAACCAGACAGGGATCCCCGTTTTCACACTGTATCTGTTGTTTATATTGGTGATGGCAGGGGAGGACTCAAAGGAAGAGATGATGCAAAAAAGGCAGGGATATTCACAGAGGACAATCTCCCTGAACAGATTGCCTTTGACCATAGGGCCATAATCGATGATTATCTTCGCTATATAAAGACCGGTAAAAGACCTGATATAAAGATATAAGACAAGACCTTTTATGGACTTATTAAACGCTGGGGTATATCGTTGAGATCCCTTCCACCATAAAAGGTAACATATAAAAGATGTGTTATGCTGAATCCGCTTTAATAAATATCAGATATTCATACCTGTAGAGATCCTCTATAAACTGGCATATTATCTCAGCCTCATCGCTATGCCTCCCCTGGGTTGCAAGGATATGGCCTATTCTTTTATCAAATATGAAATGGATAAAATCTGCAAACACACCCCTTATGACCCTGTAACCAAAGGATTCCCCCACCTTTTTTAGATAGGAGAACTTTATAGTGTATTCATCGTGGCCCATAAGGGGTATCCTTTCAGGATTTCCTTTGGGCACAAATTTTATTAGTGATTTAAGATGCTCAGGCGGTGATGCCTCACAGCTATGTTCACCTGCATAGATATATGGTATGCCTGAAATGCAGAGTTTTTCTATTGCCTCTATGGCACCTATATTCAGATTGAAGGTATCCTCCGCAGGTAGCGGTAGGCTGTATTTTTCAAAAAGCGCCCTAATCTTTTCAATAAATGGTTCAGTGGTATCTGGGTTGAATAATTTTAACATATCTTTTTTTAAACCAACAACAGCAGGAAAGTCCCCAAGATTTTCATTCATGATAACAAGGTCGTAATTTTTTAAAAACACCTCATCCACATCGAAAAAATTCCTTTCGATAAAGGTTACCTTATAATCCTTCAGGGTTTCCCTCTGTTTTTCAAGGAGAAAGGGTGATATATCAATCATAGTTGGCCTTAGAGCGCTATTTATATCGAGAAAGTCCTTCATGAGACATCCATATCCGCCACCTATCTCTATAATTTTATTTATTTTGTCCATAGGGATATATTTGCTCAGATAACTGTATAAAAGCCTCCCAAAGGGTTTATTGTCTACCAGTATACTTCTTAGCACGGTATTTTCAGGATAAAGACTATTGCACACGGTAAGCTCCCAGCCCAATGTGCGTAGTTTTTCTGTGTGATACCTATGGGTTGTGTTTATCCTATAATCCATATAGATAAAACAAAAAGGGGATCCTCTAACAATGTGCCCCAATGGGAGAGGTGTTTAAAATACCAAAGGGATGGGCACAGTGGCTACAAACTGTCTTATCTTAATAAAAAACCCCCATGGTAATCTATGGGGGTTTGGTTTCAGGGTTCTATTTCTTACTGCCTGCCTGCCACGATGACATCAACTACTGAAGGATCGGCAAGCGTTGTTGTATCGCCTAGCTGATCGATCTCGCCGGAGGCAACCTTTCTTAAGATCCTTCTCATGATCTTGCCTGAACGTGTCTTAGGAAGGCCAGGGACAAACTGGATCTTGCCTGGTGATGCGATAGGCCCGATCTCCTTTCTTACGTGGGCAACAAGTTCTTTCTTAAGCTGGTCGCTTGGCTCATAGCCAGTCTTGAGGATAATATATGCGTATAGGTCTTCGCCTTTAACCTCATGGGGGAAGCCGACGACTGCTGACTCTGCAACTGCTGGGTAGGAGTTAAGGGCTGCCTCAACCTCTGCTGTCCCCATCCTGTGCCCTGATACGTTTACAACGTCGTCAATACGTCCCATAAGCCTGAAATAACCATCTTCATTTCTTATGGCACCATCGCCTGAGAAATAGAAGCCTGGCTGCTGGACAAAATATGTATTGAAGAATCTCTCTGGTTCACCAAAAACACCCCGCATCATACCTGGCCATGAACGCTCCATGCAGAGTTCGCCCTGCTCATTAACAGGTGCATCAACTGCAGGTTCATTTGCCGATGACCTTGGCTGAAGTGCCCTTGCCTTGACGCCAAAGAACGGGAGTGTTGCAAATCCTGGAATTGTGGGCCATGCGCCTGGAAGGGGTGAAATGAGGATCCCGCCTGTCTCTGTCTGCCACCATGTATCAACGATGGGGCATCTCTCGCCGCCTATGTGTTTATGATACCACAGCCATGCCTCAGGATTGATGGGCTCGCCCACTGAACCAAGAAGCCTCAGTGAGGAAAGGTCTCTCTTTGCGGGCCACTGATCCCCTTCTTTCATAAGGGCACGAATGGCTGTTGGTGCTGTATAGAATATACTGACCTTGAATTTCTCAACAATCTGCCAGAATCTATCTGGGTTCGGGAAGGTGGGAACTGACTCAAAGACTATGGATGTTGCGCCGTTTGCCAGCGGACCATAAACAATGTATGAGTGACCTGTTACCCAGCCGATATCTGCGGTACAGAAAAAGATATCCTTGTCTTTGTAATCAAAGATGTATTTGAATGTGGCATAGACATAGACCATATAGCCGCCTGTTGTATGAAGCACGCCCTTTGGTTTGCCTGTAGAGCCTGATGTATAGAGGATGAAAAGGGGATCCTCTGCATCCATCCATACAGGTGCACATACATCGCTTATATCAGTGGCTGCCAGCTCATCCTCAAACCAGGTATCTCTCCCTTCCTTCATTGGGACATTAAAATCGCCAAGCCTCTTTACAACTATAACCTTATCAACAGTATGCCCCTCTTTTGCACAGAGGTCAATGGCTGTATCGGCATTTGCCTTGGAGCTGACGGTCTTGCCTGAACGCCAATAGCCGTTTGCAGTAATCAATATCTTTGCGCCTGCATCAAGGATCCTGTCACGGAGTGCCTCAGCAGAGAAACCACCGAATACGATTGTGTGGATTGCGCCGATTCTTGCACATGCAAGCATGACAATCGGGAGCTGCCAGATCATAGGAAGGTATATGGCAACCCTATCACCCTTGCGAACGCCTTTTTTCTTGAGGACATTGGCAAACCTGGAAACGAGCTTTAGCATCTCTTTATAGGTAAGTTTTACTACATCATCCTCTGGCTCGCCCTGAAAAAGGATGGCAACCTTATCGCCTCTTCCCTTCTTGATCTGCACATCAAGGCAGTTATATGATATATTTGTCTTACCGCCTATAAACCACTCGACCTCGCCCTTTGCAAAATCCTCCCTGTTAACCCTCAGCCATTTCTTGTACCAGTATAATTCTGATGCAATCTCGCCCCAGAATGTTTCCGGGTCTTCTACTGACTGTTTCCACATCTTTTCGTATTCCTCGCGGCTGCTTACATATGCCTGTTCTACGAAATCCTCTGGTGGATAAAATTTGTTATTTTCTTCCCTAATCTTTCCCATGCGGAACCTCCTGATTTAATATAATTGATTGTGATGCTATTTAATTTTTCATGTGTAAACGCTCTATTCTAAACATAGAAAAACGAGTTGTCAACAAAATTTTGTTAATATTTTCACAATTTATATAGCGGCAAGACATCACCTAATAAACAAAGCCCCCTCTTTTGGATTCACTATCTAAATGAAAGGTTCATGAAAAACTTGACTTGAGGATTAGCTATTAATACGTTAATATATCTTTAAAAAATATTAAATCATAAGGAGCACAGAATGGCAGATATGGAAACGAGAGACCCTATGAAACTCTTGATAGAGGGCAATAGGAGATATGTATCAGGAAAACCCGTCCACCCAAATCAGGATTCAAAAAAAAGAAAAGGGCTATCCTCAGGTCAGAGACCCTTTGCTATTATAGTTGGATGCTCTGATTCCCGCGTCCCCCCTGAGATAATATTTGACCAAGGATTAGGGGATTTATTTGTTATAAGGGTTGCAGGCAATATTGTAGATGATGTGGCGCTGGGCAGTATTGAATATGCAGTTGACCATCTCAAAACTGAGCTTGTGGTGGTTTTGGGGCATTCAAAATGCGGTGCAGTGACTGCCACTGTCGAAGGCGGTAATGCCCATGGCCATATAGGGGACATAACCAACATTATTAGGCCTGCTGTTGAAAAGGCTAAGAGCCAACAGGGTGATATTGTTGAAAATGCCATCAGGAATAATATAGACATGGTAATAGAAACAATAAAATCAGCAGAGCCGATTATAACAAGATCGATAAAGGAAGGAAGACTTAAGATAATCGGCGCATACTATAATATAGAAACTGGCGTGGTTGAGTTTGGCTCATAAAAATTTTTATAAAAAAAGAGGGGACGATTCTATGTCCCCTCTAAAATGACAATATGGTCGCTGGCTTTTTATTAGTGGGTCTTTAGATAATCAACGCAGAATTTTATTATCTCATCACCAGGAAGGCCTTTCGCCTTTGCATCCTTTGCATATTCATCAAGCAGCGGCCTTACCTTTGCAGCCCATCTTGCATCCTCTTCCTTGCTAAGCTTTATAACCTGGTTCCCCTTGGATTTTGCAAAGGCATAACCCTCTTCATCAATATTATCCCATAGCTGACCCTGCTTTACGGCCCATTCCTTACTTACATCCTCAAAAACCTTCTGAACGTCTGGCGGTAGGGAATTCCATTTTGCCTTGTTCATAATTATAAACATAGCAGTTGTGTATGCGGAGCCAAAGTTCTGGGTTGTTGACCTTACAACCTCACCCCATTTCCATCCCACCATGGACTCCATAGGTGACATTGCACCTTCTACCACCCCTGTCCGAAGTGCATCATAGGTTTCAGCCTGGGTTGTCCCAACAGGCGTTGCACCAAGGGCTAATACAACTTTGGATGAAAGGCCTGTTGCCCTTATCTTCATCCCCTTTAAATCCTCAAGGGTCTTAACAGGTTTCTTTGTATGCAGGATCCCGGGCCCATGGGCATGAACATAAAGCACCTTTACATCGCTGACCTCTTTCGGCTGAAACTTTGCGTAAAAGGCATTTGCAAGATTTGTCGCCTGAACACCACTCTTATATCCCAATGGAAGGTCAAGTGCCTCAAACATAGGGAACTTTCCTCTTGTGTATGCAAAGCAGCTCTCGCCAATATCTGCAATGCCCTTAACAACATTATCGTATGTCTGTGCTGCTGGTGTTAATGTACCCCCTGGATAATAGGTTATCTTTACCTTTCCATTGGTTCTCTTTTCAACCTCCCTGCACCAGGCCTCTGCTATCTTGCTATTTTGATGGGGGGCTGGAAAAAAGTTTGAAAAGTTAAGTTTAATCTCTTTCTGCTGAGCCGATACAGGATTTGGAATAGTAACTATGCAAAAAGACACACAGAGCACAAAAATAAAAAACGCTAAAACAAAATGTTTTTTCATAAAACCCTCCTCAACTTTTTTTAATTTATATGAAATTGAACCTTCTTTGTCAAGATTTTTATATTCCTCCTTTCCTTTTTGCCTTTCCTCTTTATTTTTCATGATTGGCCTCATCTTAATAAATGCCTTTTCTATCAACCAGGCATCAGAACACCTGGTAGCCAGGTTGCAATCGCTGGAAACATAAAAACCAATATCCCACCCACAATAAGGCTTACGAGGAAAGGATAAACCCCACCGTATATAACACCTAAGGGTGTCTTCGTTATCTGTTTAACAACAAAGACGCATATCGCCATAGGTGGAATTACAACACCAATCATGACTGTGATGCCTATCAATATCCCAAACCACAATGGGTTGTAGCCGAGTTGTATAATTGCAGGATAGAAAATGGGGGTTGCAAGAATCATAAAGGCAAGGTCATCTATGAATGAACCGCCTATCAGATAGATGAGAGAGATAAAAATCAGTATAACCCAGGATGGCATCTGAAGACCTACTATCCAGTCTGCGGTAATCATTGGTATTTTTGTTACCGCTATAAAGTGCCCCAGGACTGTTGATGCTGCTATAAGCAAAAGCACCATACACGCAGCCCTCACAGATTCTACCGCTGACTTGGCAAAACCCTTTAGGTTTAAATCCCTCTTTGAGAATGCAAGCAAGAGGACGAGGAAGGTTCCTACACTGCCTGCCTCGGTAGGGGTAAAAAAACCGCCAAGTATACCGCCAATGACAAGAACAAATATAATAAGAACCATTATAACATCAGGGACAGTTTTTAGACGTTGGGACCATGTAGATCTTTCACTTTTAGGAGCCAAGGCAGGGTTCATTTTGCACCAGCCATAGATAACACCAATAAAGAATAAGGCAATGAGCAGACCAGGAAAAATGCCTGCAAGGAACAGTCTTCCTATAGACTGGTCTGTGATAATCCCGTATATAATCAAGGTGACACTTGGTGGAAGCAATATCCCAAGGGTTCCCACGGTTGCCACAATACCAGTAGAAAGTCTTCTATCATAGCCGTATCTCTCCATCTCTGGGACAGCGACTGCGGCAAATGTAGCAGATGTTGCAGGGGAGGAACCGCATATTGCCTTAAAGACTGTTGCCCCACCAACTGTTGCCATGGCAAGACCTCCAGGCACATGCCCTATGAATTTGTTTGCAGCATCAAAGAGCCTTTTAGCTATCCCTGAATTAAATGCCACCTGACCCATTAAGACAAAAAGAGGGATAACTGTAAAGCTATAAGAGTTCAAGACATCATAAAAATCTTTTGCAAGAAGATTAAAGGCAGCGCCCCATGATATGAGGTAACCAAAGCCGACAAAACCAACCAGGATCATTGCAAAGGCAAGCTCGATCCCTGTTAGAAACAAAAAGAGAACAACAAGTAAACCAATGATACCAACCATTACCTCACTCATATTTTCCTCCGATAATCTTGATTATATCACATATGAGTACAAGACACTCAACAAAGCAGCAAATACCCATACCATAAGCTATAGGATAGAATGGCAATTTAATTGTAAGAGACACCTCGCCTGACCTGTATAGGTCTGTTGCATAGATCATGAGATTGTATCCCACCAAGAAAAAAAGCACAATAGACATAAGACGAGTTATAGTATTAATGATATTCTGTCCAGCCTTTGGCATCTTTAGCACAAAGAAGTCCACAAAGATATGTCCCCTCATCCATGATGTAAGAGGGATACCGAATCCCATGGCAACAGCGCCCCCCATTCCAACCATCTCAAATGTTCCGATTATAGGATGACCAAACAATCTCAAAACAACATCTGCGACTGTAAGCAACATAATAAAGGTCAAGGCAATGCAGGCGATCACATTCATTAGTTTGCTAAGCTTTTCCGAAAACCACAGTATAGCTGTCATACCCCCTCCTAAATTTTTCAGTTAATTTAAATAGTTTACCCACTCTGTATTGTGCTCCATGATAGGTTCAGAAGAACCAACCCAATACCTCAAAAATATCCTATCTTGTTTTTCCAGCTTGGGTCAAAATTCTTATCAAAGAAGTAGTCTTCCAGTTTAGCAAGGAGCCTCTTCCAGCCTGTGGAAAAATCATGGCTGAGAACATCCTCAAGAAAGGGAACTATCTCGCCGAGTTTGTCCTTGGGCAGATATCCATGTGCCTTCATCTGGTAGGACTTCAGCAGGGCATCTGCATTAAGGGCATGGGCAGTGAGCATAACGACCTTAAGGCCTTTTTTTACACAAAATTCGAGAAGGTCGAATCCCCTTACGCCCATAATATCGAGTATTACTATGTCGTAGTTATTCTTTTCCAGCTTATCCATTGCCTCTTCATAAGAGGTAGCCTTCTCAAAGGTGCAGCTCGCACAGGCATCCTTAATCTCTTCCTCTAAAACACTAAGGACATCCGGTTCATCGTCTACTGCCAAGATTTTCTTGCCCTCTAGTAAACTTTTATTCATGATCATCACCTCTTTTTGATTGATTTATCACTTTAAAACCTATTTTTTTTTAAATGTCAAGCAAAAGCAAATGGAATAAACAAAAATCAGAATTTTTTTATAATCCTCTTTTTTTGTTCTTCATTGTGAACAAAAACTATAATATCCTTATATGCAAAATTAAAAAAAGCTATGTCCATGTTCACATATTTTTCCCATAACCCTTTTAAAGCATGGCTAAACCTCAAATAATGTAGCAATCCCATTGTTATTTTAACAGTGCTGCATTATTATTTTTTAATTAGATTCTTCTTTATTAACTAAGGGCAGGCTCGGACTATTTTTAAATGCCTGTTGATGTCGCAGGCCATAGGCCTGTGGAGGGTCTTAGACAACGCTAAAGAGGTTACCGGGTCTTAAAAAAGCTAATAGTATGATTAACCCATGGCATTAGAGAGTCTCTGCGAGGATCTTAATTGCCTCTGGGTTCTGTATGGGCTCATGACATACACCCCCAATGCATGGGATGATTTTTTCCCCATCATCTTCATACCTTATGGTTTTATAAGGATAGAAAAGCGCATACGCCTCTGCCTTCAGTTCTGATGATGCCCCTTTTTGGATTGTAAGCTCAAGCATATTGAAATAGGCATCAATGGCGCAGTAGAGATACCCACCATGGACACCTATGGTTTGAGCCTGGGTGGAGAAGGCCCTTAAGGCATACTCTGCATAGCTACGATATGATGGATCCCTCAGTATTGCTGATAGCCTTAAAAGGACAATTATTGCCAAAGAATTAGCAGATGGTTGAGGGGTATCATCTATACCCTTTATCTTTATGCCCATGATATCATCCTCAGAATCAAAAAAGCCTCCTGACTCTCTGTCCCAGAGCCTGTCAATACAGGTCTTCATTATGCCCTCAGCATGGACAATATAGGCATTATCCCCTGTTGCCTCATAGGCGCTTATAAGGGCATCGGTAAGATATATATAATCATCGAGCATTGCCTTTACGCCAGGGGAATGGAAAAGCCTACCGTCCCTCATGTTGTCTCTCATTAACCTGTCAATGGTCTTTAGTGCAGACTCCTTTATCTCTTCATCCCCGAGGGTCCTATATACCTTTAAAAGGACCGAGGCAGCCATACTATTCAGAGATGTGTATATGGTGGTGTCTATAAAGGGTTTCTGTCTTTTCTGTCTTTCGCTAAGGAGCTTTTTCTTTCCCCCTTCTATAATCTTTTCCAGTTTTTGAACAGGCATACCCATTTTTTTGGCAAGGTCGTCTATTGATGCCTCAATGGATAGGACCATCCTATCAGGGTTATGACGCATGATACCCCTGTCGTGGAAAAAATATGCAGTAAGCACCCTGAATTCCTCCTCATCGAGGGCATCCCTGAATTCCTTTCTGCTCCAGGTAAAGTATCCGCCCTCATCTTCAGGGGTAATATCTGCATCCTGACTTGCATAGAAACCACCATCTTTATCAAAGAGTTCACCTTTAATAAACCCTATAATGCCCAGGGCTATATCCCTGAATAACCCTTCCTTGAATATATTATATGCATCCGTGTAATTTTTCAGTAGCCAGACATTATCATCAAGCATCTTTTCAAAATGGGGCACAACCCAGTATGCATCTGTAGAATATCGGTGGAAACCGCCAGCAACCTGATCATATACGCCTCCTCTTGCCATGGAGGTTAGTGTTTTCTTTAAAAATTCACCGAGCCGGGCATCATTTGTTAAAAAATAACGATTAAGCAAAAACTCCAGAGAGCCGGGCATAAAAAATTTAGGGGCATAGCCAAAGCCGCCGTTATCCCTATCTGCAAAATTTAGGATTGTCTTTAAACCAGTATTTATCGCCTCAGGGCTGATATCTCCCCTTACAGTGGTATCAACGCTAAGAAGTCTCGCTATCTCCTTGCTGTTTTCTATAATCTCGTTCTTTTTTACCTTGTATAATTCACTAATTGCCTTAAGGAGGGTCTTGAATCCAGGCATACCAGATCTCTCATTAAGGGGAAAATATGTCCCACCATAGAAGGGTTTTTTATCATGGGTTAAAAACACGCTCAGTGGCCAGCCACCACCACCTCCCATGGCAGCCACCGCCCTCTGATAGCGCTGGTCTATATCCGGTCTTTCATCTCTATCGATCTTTATGGATATAAAGTTTTTATTGAGAAGCTCAGAGACCTCGTCATCCTCAAAAGACTCCTTTGCCATAACATGACACCAGTGACACCACACAGCCCCTGAGCTGAGAAATACAGGTTTCTCCTCTAATCTTGCCCTCTCAAATGCCTCATCGCACCAGGGATACCAGTCTATCTTCTGGTGTGCAGCATGCCGAAGATAGGGTGAGTTTTCCTTTGCCAGCCTGTTCATATATGTGCATCATCCTTTAGGCTATACATTATAAAGCAATCTCCCTTTTTAGGTTATTATAGACACGTCCTTTATAGTAATACATATAAAAAAATTGTCAATCATTTATTAATATCAAGAGCCTTATAGGAATGTTGATTGATTTTTTTGAACAGCCTTATACATCCTATCCCAATACAATCCTTCCAATGCTACCCTGCCGTTTACCGGGCAGCAATATTAACCCCATATTCTTCAGCAAGGTCTTGATATATATGGCATGGTAATGATAATATTACCCCATTGGCATCATGAAAAACCCTCCCCCCTTGTTGAGAGAGGGAAAAACCTTTGGCAAAACGAAAAAGGGCTGATAGGATATTAGGATATGAAGAATCTCTCTATAGGCATGTTTGATTCCGGTGTTGGAGGGCTTACAGTCCTTAAAGAGGTAAAAGAGCTCCTTCCAGGGGAGAATATCATATATCTTGGTGATACAGCCAGGGTGCCCTATGGAAACAGGTCCCCCCAGACCATAATCAGGTATGCACTGGAGAGCGCGCTTTTTCTCCTAACGAAGGGCATAAAGATACTTGTTATTGCATGCAATACATCCTCTGCCACTGCATTGAATGTCCTGTCAAGGAAACTCCCCATCCCTGTCATAGGTGTTATAGAGCCAGGGGCAAGGGTTGCGGCGGCAGAGACAAGGAAAAAAAAGATAGGCGTCATAGGGACAAAGGCAACAATAAGGAGTATGGCGTATGAAAAATCCATAAAAGCCATAGACCCAGAGATAGATGTGGTATCAAAACCCTGCCCTCTTTTTGTCCCCATAGTAGAGGAGGGGCTCGAAAATGATGATGTTGCCCATATCATGGCAGAGAAATACCTTAAGGATATAAGAGACTCGGACATAGACACATTGGTTATGGGCTGCACACATTATCCTGTAATGGAGGACGTAATAAAAAAGGCAGTGGGAAGGCATGTGAAGGTTGTGAACACCGGTAAGGAGACAGCAAAGGAGGTTAAAAGATGTCTTGAGGATAAAAACATACTACAGATAAGAGGAAAAGGCATCTGCCAATATTTTGTAACAGACTCACCTGAGACATTCAGTGAGATAGGGGGGAGGTTTCTTAAGGTCCCTATTACACCCATAAAATATATAAAAAGTCTTGATTATAAAGATATTATCCTGCGCTGATGGTTGTTCAGGTTGCCCTTCCACTCCCCATAGCAAAGACATTCTCCTATTCAGTTCCTCATAGACTCCAACCTTTTATAAAGATATCCCAGAGGGTTACAGTCCCGTTCCATAATAGATACACCTATGGATATATAACAGATATAGATGATGGCATTCAGGAGGGTCTTAAGGAGGTCCTGGATATTTTGGATCTATACCCCCTTATTCAAGGCGAGATAGCCCTGTTGTGCCAGTGGGCATGCGGTTATTATATAACCCCCATTGGCCTGGTGCTTAAATATGCAGTCCCTAAATACATAAGACCTGACAGATACCTCTTTATTGAATCAGCACATGGGGTATCAGACAGAAGATGGGCTAAACAGTTACATGGCATAAAACTTGAGAGGGCATTCTCCCTTGTGGGAAGGGATAAAATATTAGGGTATCTCAAAGATGGCGCCATCATCCTCAGAGACAGATTTACCAAAAAAGATTTTAGCTATTACAGCCAAGATGAAGACAAAAAAGGAGATGTGGGCAAGCCAATAATCCTTGTGGCAGGATTTAAAACACGCCTCGAATACTATTCAGGATTAATCGAGACACAGATCAGGCAAAATAAAAACATCCTCATGCTGATACCTGATTATGAGACCACGGGTCAATTTTTTTATAAAATCCTCACAGAAAAGTTTGGAAAAAGGGTTTTCTGGTATGGCTCATCGGTAAAACAGGATTCAAGGATGGAGACATATTTCAGGGCAAGGAATGAGACAGGACAGATTATCCTGGGTAATAAAAGCTGCGTGTTTCTGCCCATAAATAGCCTTTCTTTAATTATCGTGGAGAGGCACGAGGAGGATAGCTTCAGAAATGAGAGGGAGTTCAGGTTTAATGCATGGGAGGTTGGGGTAAAAAGGGCAGAGCTTGAGGCCATCCCCATTATTTTAGGTAGTGTGGCACCTAAGATAGAGGTAATAAAGCGGGCCTCTGACAGTGATTATAGGATAATCAAAAAGGATATACCATCACTGGCGGGATCCACCGAAACAAAGATAGATAAAAAACCCTTCTTTTCTGGCTCTCTCCCTGAGGGGCTTTTAAATACAGTCGAAGATGCACTAAGGGAAAAAAGACAGGCGGTAATCTATACACCAAGAAAACATTACAGCTCTCAGATGAGCTGCCTGGACTGCAATACCATCCTTACCTGCCCCTTATGCGCCGGAATCCTAAGCTACAAGAAAAGCAAGAATAAGACAGTCTGTCCTTCCTGCCAGAGGGAATTTGACTACACAGAGACCTGCCCCCAGTGCAAAGGCAGTCTGATTAGATTTTTACAGTTCGGCGCAGAATATATCGCTGAAAACCTAAAAAATATCCTATGCAATATTGAGGTCATTCTGGTTACAGGGGACAACATAGAGAAACAGATAAAGAGGCTGCAGGCTAGAGATAGGGGGCAATCGAGGATAATAGTGGGGACAAATATTCTATCCCGGCTATATGGGATAGGCTGCGATGAGTTGATATTTATAGGTCTTGAGGACACACTGAACATAGCAGGGTATAGGGCAGGGGAGAGGCTGTTTCAGACGCTTATGAATACAGTAGATGCCCTAAATCCAGGACAAATCCTTTTTTTTACTGATACAAGAAAGGATTTTAATCTGAAAAGATTCACAGATTATAATGGTTTTTATATGGAGGAACTGGATAAGAGAAAAAGCGCAGGATTCCCACCCTATAATGACATATATCTCATTGAGGTGGAAAAAAACACCATCGAGACAGGTGAAAGGGTGATAAAAAGGATAAAAAAACACCTGGAGGCATCGGGGCTTTCAGAATACCTAATGGGTCCCTACTTTGAAAAAAGAAAAAAATACCGCTGGAGGATAATTGTTAAGAACGGGCATGAAATGCTGCATGAGCTTCTTCTTTCGCTCTATAACATGAATGATGTGGTTATCGAGGTCAATCCTATAAATATCTAAGGCATCTAAAACCTATACGCTCCCTTTTCATGGGCCTCAGGGAATAAAAAAAGGGGGCAGTAGATATGCCCCCTTTTTCTCTTAAATCGAGATTACTTTGCTGGTGCTGGTGCTGGTGCTGGTGCTGCTGGTTTCTCTTCTGCAGGTTTCTCTGCCTTTTCCTTTTTGGCTTTTGGTGCTTTTTTTGCCTTCTTCTCTTTCTTCTCAGCCGGTGCCTTCTCTTTCTCAGGTGCTGCTGCCTTCTCTGCTGCTGGTGCCTTTGCTGGTGCTGCTGCCTTTTCCTGTGCAAAGGCAGGTGTCATGAAGACAACGCCAATAAGGATTGCTACTACGATTGTTAAAACCTTTTTCATCTTACGACCTCCTTTTTATTTTTTTGATTCCTGTTATTTAATATGCATTTATCATACCAAAAACAAAATGCGTTGAAATAATTAGATTTTGAAATTTTATGAGAGGATTGGGATGGAAAAGGATTCGTGATTTAACGAAATCTGTATCATTTATTCGTAAAATCAAAAAAGCTCCCCCCTTTCCTTCATCTTTTTTATCTTAAACCAGAGTTTATCGTAGGGCATATTAAGCAACCTGGCTGCCACAGAGACCTTGCCCTCTGCTTTTACAAATGCCTTTTTAATAAGCTCCTTCTCAACTGTCTCAAAGTCAATACCCTCATCAGGGATATCTATCTGCTCAGGGATGTTTTTCACGCTGCCCTGATTCACCTCTTCAGGGATATGCTCAACATCTATGACGTTTCCTTCGCACATAATGTATGCGCGCTCTATAATAGACTCAAGCTGCCTTACATTCCCAGGCCAGGAGTAGCCCATAAGCAGTTTTAACGCCTCATTGGAGACAGATTTTTTTACACCCTGGGCATTGTTTATCTTTTTCAAAAAATGTTCAACAAGTATGGGGACATCAGTAATCCTTTCTCTCAAAGGCGGTATGGAGAATGCAATGACATTAAGTCTGTAATATAGGTCCTCCCTGAAGCCACCTTTTCTTATCTCCTCTTCAAGTTTTTTATTTGTTGCTGCAATAATCCGGACATCGAGCCTTATGGTCTCCTTGCCTCCAAGCCTCCTTATCTCCTTTTCCTGGATTGCCCGGAGCAGTTTTGCCTGCGTCCCCAGGGTCATGTCACCTATTTCATCAAGAAACAGCGTGCTCCCATTAGCCTGCTCAAATAGCCCTGTGTGTCTTGTGATGGCGCCTGTGAATGCACCCTTTTCATAGCCGAACAATTCACTCTCCAATAAGGTCTCTGGTATGGCAGCGCAGTTGATGGCAAAAAAGGGCTTGTTCTTTCTTGGACTATTATAGTGTATACTCTTTGCGAAAAGCTCCTTGCCTGTCCCGCTCTCACCATAGATAAGCACTGTTGAATTGGTTGGCGCTACCCGCCTTACTATCTTGAACAGGTCCTCCATCCTTTTGTGGACACCGATTATATTGTTGAGATGAAATCTATCAAAGAGCTGGTCCTTGAGCATGATATTATCCTTAAGGAGTTTAACCTGATTCATGGCATTGTTTATAACTATGAGCAGCTGGTCTTTTTCAAAGGGTTTTTCAAGGTAATAGAATGCACCAAGTTTAGTTGCCTCTACTGCGGAGGGTATTGACCCAAAGGCAGTAATTATGATTACCTGACACGGGCTGTTCTGATTCCTGACCTCCTTCAAAATGAATGTCCCATCTATATCGGGGAGACGAAGGTCTGTAAGGACAATGTCAAAAAAATTGCCCTTTAATATCTCCAGGGCTTTTTTGCCTGTGCTCGCATCCTCCACATAGAAGCCTTCCTTCGTCAGTATTGTTTTAATGATCTCTCTCTGGTTGTTGTCGTCTTCAACGAGCAATATATTGCCTGAATTGTTCATCATCATAGGGAATCCTTATTGTAATTGCTGTGCCCTTATCTGGTTCGCTCTTTATAGATATCTTTCCTCCATGCTCCTCAATAAACCTTCTTGTTATGGTGAGCCCAAGACCTATACCGAATTTCTTTGTTGAGTAATAGGGCTCAAAGATCATCTCCATCTCTGTCTGAGATATCCCACCGCCTGTATCAATAACATTTATGTAACTATCTGAATTGTCTCTACCATACTCTATCGTAATGGTTCCTTTTTCATCTTTTATTGCCTGGATGGCATTTACAATAAGGTTTATAAGACAGAGTCTAAAATACTCCCTGTCACAGTAAATATAATTATTTTCATCTTTTTCATCTTTACTGACAACATCAATAAAAATCCCGCCTCGTATCTTGTCTTTGAGGATTTCAAGGGCTTCAGAGATAATGACCCTCATTGATACCCATTCCTTATTGAGTGTAATGGGTTTTCCCAGGAGGAGAAAATTATGGATAAGCTCGTTCACCCTGTAGATTTCTTTCGTGATATTGTTGAGGAGTGTGATAAGGCTATCCCTGTCCTCGATATGCATCTCAGATATACGCTCCTTGATATGCCCTATGGAAAGGGATAGAAAATTCAATGGGTTACGGATCTCATGGGCTATGCCGGATGACAACTGCCCTATAATTGATAACTGCTCTGATTTCTTGAGTTTATTCTGCAGTTCCTCCTTCTCAGCGAGTTTATCCACCATCTCGTTATAGCTTTCAATGAGTGTCCCTATCTCATCCTTTCTATTCTTGTTTCTTATCTTTACAAGCTCCCCCCTTGCAATCCTCTTGCTTGCCTCAGCAACCTTTTTTATAGGCTCTGTATATTTTTCTGCAATCAAGAGGCTCAATATGATACCTATACTGAACGCAAATATCATGCTCAGTATCCTTTTCATGTGATTTTTTCTCTGGAGCATCCTGTAGTCATCAAGAACCATATTTATATGGATATACCCTATATTCTGACCCTTTATAGACACAGGCAGGATAACATTATACATCTTCTGCATCTCTTTTCTGCTCTCCTCGCCCATCCTCGCTGTGATTATGATGTCTTTCTTTCTGCTTGTCTTCCTCTCGCTTATCTTTTCCAACGTCCCTACCTTTTTTGGATTAGAGCTTGCTATGACCTCTGAGCTGTCGCTTATGATAGATATCTCGCTTATACCTTTTTTATTCAACATATCCACATAGCTTTTTAGACGTTCAGTAGTATTGCCTTTATATGTAAGCTCCTCTACGCTTATCTGGATTGCCTTTGTTATATCATCTATATTATCTGTAAGCTTTTCAATCACTGTGTCTTCTGCCCTGGAATAGATAATCGTAAGGGAGACTATGGATAAAAGCAGGAGAAGCAGAAGTATGAAAAGAAGCTGTGTCTTTAGCGAGAGACTTCTAAAGGTATTTTTTAATCTGTCGATAAATTTCTTTTTAAACATTCAAGCCTCTTTATGATGCTGTCTCTGGCAATCAATGGAAATATATCCTTTATAGGCGGACCGCTTTTCTTCCCTGTGAGGATGACCCTAAGGGTCATCATAAGGTCCTTTCGTGGAAGCGATAGACACGTATTAAGATAGGTAAATATATCATCAAAACCTGCGCCAGGTTGTTTTTTTATCAGGTCCTCCATTATTGCCACAATCGTTCCTATATCCTTTACCCTTAAGACAAAATCCAGGGCATCACTATCTATTGAATCTCCATCAAATATAATCATAAAATCCCTTAATTCATTTAATGTCTGGACATTTTCCTTAAGGGCCTCTATCTTTTCCCTGTAATCAAATGGGAGTCCCGCCTCTTTCATGAGCCTTTCAGCAGGCATCCTCCTTAAGTGTTCCCTGTTCAGCCACAGAAGCTTCTCAGGGTCAAAGAATGAGTCAGAGCGGGAAAGTGAATGCAGCTCAAAGGTGTTTATAAGCTCTTCCTCTGACATGAATTCTCTCTCTAATGACCTCCCTGTGATTGCAAGATAGTTTATAAGCGCCTCCTTCACGATACCCATAGCCCTGAAATCCTTAATGCCGGTTATCCCCTGTCTTTTACTAAGGGGTTTTTTATCCTTACCGGTAAAAAGGGAGTGATGGGCATAGATGGGCTGAGCCCCCTCAAGGGCGCGAAAAAGCATTATCTGTTTCGGGGTGTTGGAGATATGGTCAGCCCCCCTTATGACATGGGTGATACCTGTCAGCATATCATCCACAGCCGCTGCGAAATTATATGATGGAATCCCGTCTGATCTTATTATTATAAAATCATCCACATGGTCATGGGGAAAGCTAACCGCACCATGAATGATATCATTGAATGTTACAGGCTCCATAAAAGACCTGAACCTTACAACATATCCCCTTCCCTCCCTTATAAAGGCCTCTGCTGTATCCCCTGACAGATCCCTACACCTTCCGCTATATCTTGGGGCAATACCTTTTGATAAAGAGGACCACCTCATACGCTCTATATCCTCCCTGGTACAGAAACACCGGTAGGCAAGACCCATATCTAATAGGGTATGGGCATATCTTTTATAGATATCGAGTCGTTCAGTCTGTCTGATAGGTCCCTCATCCCAATCAATACCAAGCCATCTCAGGTCCTCGATGATAGATAATTCATACCCCCTCTCCGACCTCTCTATGTCTGTATCCTCGATACGAAGGTAGAATCTCCCTTTTTCCTTTCTTGCAAAGAGATAATTTATAACTGCTGTCCTTGCATTCCCTACATGGAGATTGCCTGTAGGGCTAGGGGCAAACCTGACCTTAACCAAACCTAGTACCTCGCAACATACCTTGAAGATTTAATCTAAAAATTAAACCATAGATGTCAAGGCTTAAATATTAAAGACAAAACCTGATTGTAAAATCATAATCCATTACTGGTTAAACCTGTTTAATGCAAATATGGGGTGTCCTGGAATGATACCCAATCCTCTTTCTTAGACCTAATCAGTGCCCCAGGTTTAACTCCCCGGTTATCTCCTGCCATCCTACAGGCTCTTTTTCCACCAATGCCACGGCATAAACAGCTATGCCTTCCCTTCTCCCTGTAAAGCCAAGACCCTCTGTTGTCTTGCCCTTGATACCTATACAATCCTTCTCAATCTTTAATATCCTGGCAAGTTGTTCCTTTATGCTATCCCTGTATGGATATATCTTAGGCGTCTCTGCCACTATTACCGCATCTATATTAACAATATGGTATCCCCTATTTTTTACGAGCCCTGAGACATAATCGAGGATCTTCACGCTGCTTATCCCCTTTATGCCCTGGTCACTGTCAGGAAAATGATGACCTATATCATGTTCAGAGATGGCGCCAAGAAGGGCATCACAAATAGCATGGATGAGGCAGTCTCCATCTGAATGACCTAATAGTCCTTTGTCACTCGGGATCTCTATACCGCCAAGGAATAATCTCCTCCCCCTGGCAAGGATGTGAACATCATAGCCTATGCCAACTCTCATTGATTAAGGTTACCTTTTATCTCTGAAAGGATCCCCTTTGCCATAATCAGGTCTTCAGGGGTGGTTATCTTTATATTATAGGGGGAGCCCTCAATGACCTTTACCTTTTTCCCAATGGATTCAAGAAAGGTGGCATCATCATAGCCATAAAGCCTCTTTGCCATACCATCCCTGTATGCCTTTGTAATAAGGTCATACTTAAAGGTCTGTGGGGTCTGGACCTGCCATAATGAATCCCTCTCAAGGGTCTTTACAACAAAGCCCTCTTTGGATATTACCTTTATCGTGTCTTTTACGGGCAGGGCAGGTATTATAGCATCAAACATCTCCATAAGGTATATGCCCTTCTCAACAAAGGAGGGTGAGATAAATGGTCTTGCCCCATCATGTATAATAACTATATCGCAGGGGTTTTCAATGGCATCGAGGCCATTTTTTACTGAGTCCTGCCTTAAACGACCGCCTATCACAAGCTTCACCACCTTGCTAAACCGGTACTGCTCAAGTATCTCCTCCTGTATTACGGGGAGATCCTTTTGATTGACTACCAGATATATACCATCCACTGGTTTGCATTCCTCAAAGACCTGCAATGTATGGGCAATAATAGGTTTATTATCAAGAAGCAGAAGCTGTTTGTTCGTAGGGGCGCCCATCCTTTTCCCTGTGCCCCCGGCAAGAACAATCGCCAGTATCCTCATATCCTATCTTACCTGTTCCCCCACCCTGTACTCATCGATAAGGACAAACTCCTTTTCAGCAAACTCCTTTAATTTCGCAAATATCATCCTGCCTGATGTGGTCTGGAGAACGCTTGTCACGACCACATCCACACTCCTGCCAAGCATCTTCTTTGCCTCATCTACCACAATCATTGTTCCATCATCAAGATAACCTATACCCTGTCCATACTCCTTACCCTCTTTGAGTATCTTTATGTTCATTACCTCGCCAGGCAGTATGGCAGGTTTTAATGCGATTGCAAGCTGATTTATATTTAATACCTCTATCCCCTGCAACTCTGCAACCTTATTGAGGTTATAATCATTTGTGATTATCTTTGCATTAAGTTTCTTTGCAAGGGCAATGAGTTTTGAATCCACATCCCTTAGTTTTGGAAAGTCATAGTCAACTATCTTAATCCTTACAAAATTCTGTTTCTGAAGCCTGTGGAGGACATCAAGACCCCTCTTGCCCCTTGTCCTCTTTATGGTGTCCTGCTGGTCTGCTATATGCTGAACCTCATATAACACAAACTGGGGTATCACAAATGTCCCCTGCATAAACCCTGTCTCACATATATCCGCTATCCTTCCGTCTATAATCGTGCTTGTGTCAACGAGCTTGGTATCCTCTGACTCCTGCATCTTATCCAGTATGGGTATCTTAGATAGATCCATAGTCCTGCTCTTTTTTTCTCCTATCCTGAACCCAAGGTAACCCACAACAAAATAGATAAGGATATAGATTGGGAGTGTAATGGGAACATCCTTGACAATAGCAAGGAGCAGCCTTGATATAAAGAGATTGGCAATAAGAAGCCCAAGCATGATACCAACAAGACTCCCTATAATCCTTTTAAGCTCTATCTCCTTTAATTTTTCTTCACATTTTATAATGATATAGCCAAGACCAAGCCCGCCTATTGCCCCGAAAAGCCCTATGAAGCTATTTGAGAATATTTCCCTGACTATAAAATAACTGGTTACAGTGGTCACTGCCACCATGACAAGCTGGATTACAATATCCACGGGCTATCCCTTATAATTCTTTATAAAAATCTGCTCTATCTCTTCCCCAACCTCATCTTCATTCTTTGTGAGGGCAACGGAAAGCTCTTTTTTTATGAGATTTCGTGCTATCTCAAACATCTTTTTCTCGCCAAAGGATAGCTCCTTCCACACCTTCAAGCTATACAGCTCCCTCAGAACCATGGCAACCTCGAATATTGAGCCGCTTTTTATCCTCTCCATATACTCCTTATAGCGCCTATTCCATGGTGCATTATCATGGTTTACGTTTTTCTCTCTTAATATATCATATACCCTCTTGACCTCGCATGAATCAATAACGCATCTGAGCCCTGTATTCCTGCAGCTATCCACAGGAATCATAATAGTCATATCTGTATCGAGGATCCTCATTATATAGAAGGCCTGTTTTGTGCCGGAAAACTCCTTCTCCTCTATGGACTCTATCTTTCCTACGCCATGGCCAGGATAAACCGCCACCTCACCTACCTCAAACATTATACCTCCAATTCTTATTAAAAAATTCTTTTTTGACTGCTAATTTTATCAATTTTTACGAAAAATATCAATAAATAATAGGATAAAAATAGAATGGGCAGTCTGTTGATAAAATCAATTTTTTATTTGAAACATGATGGCAATTTATTTTATTTTTAAATATAAATGAGATATCTACCTGCTGCTAACTGATATTAATTAATTAAATCTTCGGAGGTAATAATAAAATGGTTAAAACACGGTTCGCCCCCTCCCCAACGGGAAATCTCCATATAGGCGGGGCAAGGACAGCCCTTTTCAACTATCTCTATGCAAAACACAATAAAGGGGCCTTTGTCTTGAGGATAGAGGACACGGATATAGAGAGGTCAAGGGATGAGTATACACAGGACATCCTCGACGGGCTCAAATGGCTTGGGATATTATGGGATGAGGGGCCAATATTCCAGAGAGAGAGGATGAGGCTATACAGAGAGCATGCATACAGACTGCTGGAGCAGGGGCTTGCCTATAGATGTTATTGCCCCCCTGAGCTCCTTGAAGAAAAGAGAAAGGATGCCCTGAAGGAAGGTAGAAAACCCAATTATGACAGAACCTGTAGGGACAAGAATCTATCCCACAAAGATACGCCTTATGTCATAAGGTTCAGGGCACCCCTTGATGGCCAGGTCTCATTCCATGATCTAGTAAGGGGCAGGATTACATTCAATTGTGAGGAGCTTGATGACCTTATCATCTTACGAAGCGACAACACCCCTACCTACAACTTTACCGTGGTGGTGGATGATGCCACCATGGGTATAACCCACATAATAAGGGGGGATGACCACATAAACAACACCCCGCGGCAGATACTCATCTATCAGGCACTGGGCTACAGCCTGCCAGGGTTTGCCCATGTCCCCCTTATACATGGTAAGGATAAGACACGTCTGAGCAAGAGACATGGGGCGGCATCCCTTCTCGAATATAGAAACGAAGGCTTTCTCCCTGAGGCGCTTGTGAATTATCTTGCCCGTTTAGGCTGGGCATATGGTGACCAGGAGATATTCTCAAGGCAGGAGCTAATAGAAAGATTTGATCTGAGTAATGTGGGCAGGTCCCCTGCAATCTTTGATATGGATAAGCTTAGCTGGTTAAACAGCCATTACATCAAAAAAACAGACGATGCTGTCCTTGCAGATATGCTTGAGGGTTTTCTGAGGAACCAAGGGATAATACCACACAACAGGGATATGCTTGTCCCTGTTGTAAAAAGCCTCAAGGAACGTTCAAAGACATTAAAGGATATGGCGTCCATGGCTACATTCTACTTCCTAAACGAGGTAGAATACGATGAAAAGGCAAGGGATAGATTCCTCACCCACGAGACAAAATATATCCTTGAGATGTTTCTTGATAGGTTTGAGGGGCTTCACAGCCTTGACGAGGAGTCTGAAAAAAAGATTATTGAGGATATAGTCCAGGAGACAAACAGAAAGGTAGTGGATGTAATACAGCCCATCAGGGTAGCCCTTTCAGGCAGAGCTGCAAGCCCTGGGATATTTGAGGTCATAAATATCCTTGGTAAAGAAACCGTGATAAAACGGATAAAGAGGGCAATAGATTCAATAGTATGGAGGGTAATATCTGCATAAGGGGTATTATTGTTCAGGGGGATAGCCCTTGAGATTAAAGAGGTTAGAGCTATTTGGCTTTAAATCATTCCTCAACCGGACCGTCTTCCAGTTCAGCGAGGGGATAACATCTATCGTAGGTCCTAATGGCTGTGGAAAAAGCAACATCGTGGATGCCATCATATGGGCGCTTGGCGAGAGGGGCACAAAATCCCTACGGGTCAAGGACATGGGTGATGTGATATTCCATGGCAGCAACGGAAAGAGACCTGTAAACATCGCAGAGGTCTGCATAGAGCTCTCAGATAATGATAAAGACATAGCTGTAAAAAGGAGGATCTACAGGGATGGAACCAATGAGTATTTCATAAACAATACCCCCGTGAGGCTCAAGGATATCCAGGACTTTTTTCTCGGAACCGGCATAGGCCCTAACTCTTATGCCATAATCGAGCAGGGGAGGATAGAATACTTTATCAACATGAAGCCCCAGGAAAGAAGAGTGATAATCGAGGAGACAAGTGGTATCACAAGGTTTGAGGAGAAAAAGCGTGAGGCCCTTGTGAGGATGGAGGAGGTAAAGACAAACCTTGAAAGGATAGAGGATATCTACGCCGAGGTGAGACAGTCCTTTGAAAAGGCACATGCGGAATGGGAGAGGTGGAGGGTATACAAAAGACTCTCTGACAGACTACAAGAGGTAGACAGGGAGATACTCATAGATGGATATAAAAAAATCTCAAAAAATATTGAAAGGATACAGGAACGGCTCCGTGGATTTGGCACAGAGATAACAGGAAAAGAGGAGGAAAAACAGACATACATAAAGGAACTGGAGGCAAAGGAAAAGGAGTTTACCCTGACGAATAGTGTCCTCCATCAGCTTGAGATTGATATAAAGACCAAAGAAAAAGACATGGAGAGCAGGCTCATGGAGCTTGAGTATCTCCATGAGGAGAAAAAGGTATTAAGCAGAACCTCAACGGAGTTATCAGGTAAGATAGAGCTCCTTGAAAAAAATATAGGGGAACTGCTTTCTGATATAGAAGACCTCCATAGAAGGGAGCAAGAAAATATAAAACTCATAGAGGCTGATGAGAAAGAGGAGAAATATATAAGGGAATCTATAGATGCATCAAAAAAAGAGATAGAGGCATATGAGGCAAGATTAGAGGAGCAGAGGGTCAGGCTTTTTGTATCCATGAGTCGGATAACAGATATAAAGAACCAGCTGTCAGAGATAGAGAGGTTAAAGGCAGAAAGATTAAGAAGGGAGGAGAAAAGAAGGGAGGAGAAAAGAAGGATTGAAGAGAGATTAAGGGAACTCGATGGTAGATACGCACAATTAAAAAAAAAGAGGGATGCTGAGATAGCCAAAAAAAACGAGATAGCCATGGAAGAGAGGACACTCCTTGCAGACCTCAATGATATGAGAAAAACAACAGACCTGCTGAAAAACAGGATCGATGCCTTAGATAATGAAAAAAGGGGCAAGGAATCTTTTCTTAGGCAATTAAGCAGTCTTACTCCATCTATTAAGGAGAAATCGCCAGGCACAAAGAGGCTGATTGACCTTATAAACATAGATGAATGGACAGAAAAGGCGGTTGAGAAATTCTTCTTTAAAGAGATGGAATATACTGTAATCCCCAGAGAGAATACAGAGGATATCCTGGCAGCAATAGGCAATTACAATGATAATCTCATATTCTTCCATGATAAAAGCCTTTTCAGCTATACAGACGACGAAAGGGAGGGCAGGGTAGGCATCAATATCAGATGGATTGATAGTATCGAGGATACCCTAAAGAGGATAATGGAGGGGGAGGAGGGCATATTCATAAACAACGAGATGTTGATAGATTCAAGGGGTTTTATCCTGAAGGAAAGGGATTCAAGCAAGATAGACCTTCAGCAATATAGGGAGAGAAAAAAGACAGAAAAAGAGATAAAAGAGCTTCAAGGGAGCCTTGAAGACCATAAAAAGAGTCTCAGCGAGTATAAGAGACAGATGGAGATGAAAGAAAAAGGGCACAGAGAGTTAAAGACAGCATTAAGGATTAAGGAGGATGCCATAAAGAGATATGAGCTCGATGCCGCTGCCCTAACTGCAGAGATTAAGACAATAAAGGAGCGGTATGTAGAGCTCGAATCCCATGGGGATATCTATGATGAAGGCATACAGCCAGTAGACACAGATGAACTGACAAGGGAGCTGGAGAGGCTTGATGATGAGAAAAGGCAGAATGAGGGTGTCCTGGAGACCCTGAGAAAGGGACTTGATATCATAAAACAGACATATGAACAAAACCTGTCTCAATGGAGGGGTATCTCTGTAAATATCGAGCGAAAAAAGAACCTTGTTAAAGGCATCAACGAGGATATGACAAGAAAAAACGCACAGATTGAACATACCAGGGCAGAGTTGCAGGCTATAAAAGATAGGCTCATAGAGATAGATGAAAAGACGAAGGTATGCCTATTGAGAATAGAGGACCTGGAAAAAGACTATGAAGACATAAAGGCAACTACAGCCAAATCTATAGGCCGTTATGAGGACCTCAAGAACAGATCTGGCAGTCTCCATATGGAAAAGCAGTCGATTACTGAAAAGATTGACATTATATCAAGGGAAATAGAAAAGATAAAATCAAGACGGGACTCCACAGAAAAGGACATGGCTGTTCTCAATGAAAAGAGAAATGTGATACATGAGAGGCTTGCCACCTCATACGAGCTGATGGAGCCAATGGATTTAGATAGTATAACTATATCCCCTATCTCAGAGCTCGAGGCAGAGAGGCAAGGGTTAGAGAAAGAGATAGATGCCCTCGGAGAGGTAAATTTCAGGGCAGAGAAGGAATACACAGAGACAAAGGAGAGGATGGGGTTTCTGGAGACGCAGAAACAGGACCTGAAAGAGGCAATGGATTCCCTTAAGAAGACCATAATAAAGATAGATACCCTCTCAAGGGAGATATTCCTTGAGACATTTGAGATAGTTAATAATGCATTCAAAAGATTTACAAACATGGTCTTCAGGGGTGGCAGTGGACATCTTCTTTTAAATCAGGAGTCAGCAGGCATAGATATGTTTGTTCAATTACCAGGCAAAAAGGTTATGAGGATGGAGCAGCTCTCAGGGGGGGAAAAGGCGCTCATATCCACTGCATTTCTCTTATCCCTTATGGATACCAACCCATCGCCATTTTCGCTCCTCGATGAGATAGATGCACCCCTTGATGATGCAAACATCATGTCTCTCCTTGAGATAATAAAGACTATAACAAATAAAACCCAGATAATCTTCATAACCCATAACAGGATTACCATGGAGGCATCCAACACCATCTATGGGATTACCATGGAGGAGCCTGGTATATCCAAGATAGTATCGGTGAGGCTATAATAACCCTTACCCCCTTTCTTTTTTTCATCAATATTTTTGTGTAGTTAAAATTTTCTTTATTCTCTATAGAAAAATTTATGTGATGAATATCAATTTTTTTGTTGACTTTTTTGATTATAACGTTATTCTTATAAGGAAAATGGGGGTTATGGGGGCGTGAATCAATTAACAATCAGCGCAAAACCGTATACAAAGGCATGGCTTCCTATTAAAACAAAATAAATGAGGAAGGAGGTGAATCTTTACATCTTTTTTTAAAAAATTTAAGAAGGAGGGTTATATATGCAAGCAACACAACCAATTGCAACACCGTTAGTTCAGCTGCCTGATCCGTCTGTTCTCTTGTATCCATGGTATATATGGGGGGTGCTTATAGCTATCATGATCCTTGGAACCTTCATAGGGACATGGATAATAACAAGGGGGTGGAAAGAATGAACCCACAATGGTTAGAAGTTCCAAAGGCATCGGCATCTACAATAATCTCGGGGGTTATAGGTGTAGGCATTATCCTTGCGATTTCAGTTTTTCTTGGATTCGCTGCAAAGAAGCAGTGGAAAACATTTGATGAGTATCTTGTAGGAAAGAGGGACATAGGTCCCTGGATAACAGGTGCTGCCCTCAGTGCCTCCTATCTTTCTGGATGGGCATTCTGTGGAAGCACTGGCATTGTCTATTCTGTTGGCTTTTCTGGCATGTGGTTTGCCGGTTTCTGGACCCTTGTCGGATTGATTCCCTGTTGCTGGCTTGCCGCCATCAAGACAAGGGATTTTTCTGAAAAACTCGGTGCAGTTACATTAACCGAAACAATAGGCAAACGGTTTGAGAGCAAGATGCTCCAGACAGTAGTCGCCGTTGTCATGCTATACTTTCTCTTCATGTATTCAGTGGGACAGCTTAAGGCAGCAGGTGGTGTCTGGTATGCAATGACAGGACTTTCTCCTTTTTGGTGTCTACTGCTCTCTGTGTTTATTGCATGGCTCTATCTGGTTTTAGGTGGTTATGTAGGTAGCCAGTGGTCCATGGCATTTCAGGGCGTCTTCCTTGGTGCTGTTGGTTTCATTCTTGGCATAGTTGCCCTTGTATGGGCTGGCGGGCCCTACGAGATATCAGCAAAGCTCTATATGGAGCCCAAGGTTGGTCCGGCACTGATAAAGCTTATGAGACCTGACCTCCCCCAGGTTGGGCCAACACAACTCTTCTCAAGCCTTGTAGGCATCCTTGCGACCCCTGTTATATTCTTCACCATGGCAATAGGTTTTCCCCATAATGTAAGTAGGTTCCTCGGTATGGGCAGATTGAACAAGGCAAATTACTGGAAGCTAGTCATCATGGTATTTCTGATTGCCGGTATCCCCATTATTCTCGACTGCTCAAGTAATGGCCTTGTAGCAAGGTTGGCATACGGGCCTAAACTCCTTGCCATCAAACCATGGATGGGTGACCTTGCAGAGGTTTACCTTGGCTATGCAGTGGGTGGACTACCCATGATGACACTCTATGTCATGGGTCTGATCGCAGCAACACTCTCCACCCTTGCAGCCATGGTCTTTATCATGAGCGCCAATGTGACAAAGGACATTATCAAGACATGGTGGCCCCATGTATCGGATAAATCCATGCTCTACCTTGGCTATTTCTTAATTGCCCTCTTCCTCTTCCTCCCCTTCTACTGGACACTTGTAAACCCGCCAGCCCTCCTTGCCGTATTTATGGGTCTTGCAGCCATGGGTCTTGGCGCCATCTTCTTCTATGTAACTGTTGTCTCCTACTACTGGAAAGGGGCAACAAAGTGGGGTGCCCTTTGCTGTGTCCTCTATGGGGTGGGTCTGTCCATATATGGCGGATATACAGTATTTGTAAAAAAGACCGTTGGCATGGGTACCCTGGAGTGGTGGCTCGTTATTGGCTGTGGTGTCCTCTATTTTGTCGTGAGCGCAATCACAAAACCACCATCAAAGGAGCTTCTTGATAGGCTATTCCCGGCAAAGAAGTAAGGAATGTTGAAACATGAAAGGGGGCTTATAAAAAAGCCCCCTTTTTAAAGAAAATGCTTCTTACCGCGTAATCCCCTTATTTTTCAGATAATCCTGTGCCTCAGGGTCCCCAAGCCTTGCTGCCTCCCTGTAATCCTCAAGGGCAACCTTTTCATTCTGCATCATAAGGTAAGCAGAACCACGGCATGTATACGCCCCTGCAAGCCTGGGGTTCAATCTTATGGCAACGGTCAGGTCACTGATTGCCTTTGGGTAATCCTTTATAAGGTAATAGACAACACCCCTATTATAATATGCCTCTGTATAGTCAGGCTTTTTCTCTATAGCAAGGGTAAGAAGAGGTAATGCATCATGGGGATACCCTGACATGATAAACTGATATGCCTTTGTAAAATAGGCAGTTGCTGCCCCCTCCTTATCCATATCAGCCGTGCAGGAAAAAAGAAAAGCCAGAGATACAAAAAGAAAAAGGCATAATATGCCACTTCTTTTAACCACCCCGGATATTCTTTTGAGGCCACCTATTATATTAAATATCAATTGCACTTACCGCGGGAGCCTGTTTTACATTTTTTCCCATCAACCCATGTGGCATTGGAGAGGTTGGCGCCTGTAAAATTAGTATTTGAGAGCCTTGCACCACTTAGATTTGCGCCAGAGAGGTTTGCCTCCCAGAAGTTTGTGCCCTTAAGATTGGCACCAGAGAGGTTTGCATTGCTCAGGTTCATGTTTGATAGATCCATATTGACAAGATCTGCATTGGAAAGGTCACAACCTGAACAGTCCATACTCGTTAAGAGCTTATTTAGATGCGCCTGGTCAAAGGCATTTGAGATGCCACTAAAACATAAAAGCTGCACCATAACCATAATAAGCACCAATGTTGTTGTTTTGATTGTTTCCATGTGTACCCTCCTTTTTTATTATAATTAAAAAAACCGCCACCTTAAAACCTAAATCTTAAGGTGGCGGCCCGACCATTCCTGACTTTACCTCCAGGGGCGCTATCTCTTCTGCCCCTGAACCCATCTATTTTTTATTAATTATGCAATGTGCTTATTTTAATGTCAATACCTTTTTTCTAACATACCTTTTTTCTAATTTCTTGAAAAAAAAGATCTGCATCACCCATCACCTATGATCCATAACCCATTATCTATTGCCCATCACCTATAATCCGGCATCCCTTCTTGTTACCCATTCATTCATGACACTACAAACCTTTAGGATATCCTCCTCATTATGGGCATATGAGATGGGCAGGCTTACTGTTGTCCTGTGGATCTCCTCGCTAATTGGATACCCCCCTTCAATTATCCCCTTCATTGCCTTCTGCCTGTGTGGTGGGATTGGATAGTGAATCTCGGTTTTAATGCCCTTTTTCAATAGATATTCTCTAATTTCATCTCTTTTGGGATGTCGTATATTAAAGATATGATACACATCAAAATGATTGGGATTAACATCAGGCTTAATGAACCTCTCATCCAGATTTTCAAAATATATTCTGGCAAGCCTTCTTTTATGATTATTTATATCATCTAGGGAGCCTAATTTTAAGGACAAAAAACCTGCCTGAATCTCATCAAGCCGTGAATTATAACCTATATAATCATTGTGATATTTAGTTGTGGAGCCATAATTTCTCAAGGCCTTAATCCTATCAGCAAGCTCATCGCTATCTGTTAATACTGCACCTGCATCCCCTAGGGCACCGAGATTTTTTGTGGGATAAAAACTAAAACAGCCAATCCCAAAGCCCCCTGCCATCTTACCTCTATATCGTGCACCATGTGCCTGTGCCACATCCTCAATGATGTTTAGGTTATAACGAGTAGCAATCTCCATTATAGGATCCATATTACAGGTCTTACCATACAAATGAACTGCCACAATGGCTCCTGTTTTAGAATTAATCCTCTCCTCTATCCTCGCTGGATCTATATTATATGTCTTAATATCAGGTTCTACCAACACAGGCTTGAGACCACATCTAACCACTGCCAATATCGTAGCTATGTATGTATTTGAGGGAACAATAATCTCGCTCCCCTTCGGAAGACTACAGGCATCAATGGCGATTGTGAGGGCATCTAAGCCAGATGCAACACCCACACAGTGTCTTACACCACAATAGAGGGCAAAATCCTCTTCAAATTTTTTAACATTACCTGCCAATATATACCAACCACTTTTTAAAAACCCATCAAACATCTCCTTAAATCTATCAAAAAAACCCTCGTTTACCTTTTTCAGGTTCTCATATTCTATCATGGATATTCCTCGTCAATGTAGTCAGTTACATCGTAGTATTCAGAGGCAAGGACCAACAGTATTGCATCATCTTTAAACTTGTCCATGGTATGCCAATCCTTTGTCTCCACAATAAGGCACTTATCTGGTGAATCAAGATAAAAGGTTTCCTTCTTTTTTCCATCATTAACAAAGATCTCGCAGCCTCCTTTTAAACATATCAATGCCTGAACATTTTTTTTGTGTCTGTGCCCACCCCTCTTTGCAGTAGCATTGTATATGTAATATACCCTCTTTATCTCAAATGGCAGGGCCTTCTCAATAATCGTTAATTTTCCACGACTATCCTCAAAGGTGGGTAGATGAATTATAAAGGCCATATATTTCTACTCCTATCCACTCGCTACATAAAACCTGCCCCTGCCGCCTCTCCTGTATATTATTATCCAGTTGATACAGGTCTTGGGATAGGCAGGCTGGACGGCCAGGCTGTAACTCTGTATTATTACATCTATAAATCGATTCAGATACATTTTTTATAAATCGATGCCCCGTGCCTTTTAGCAAGGTCGGTTCTGGGGCTATCCTTTTAGGTACCACGTGTATGTCATTTTTATCCCATCATAAAGATTAATCCGGGGTCTCCAGCCAAGGGATTTTGCCTTACTGACATCTAAAAGCTTTTTTGGTGTGCCATCAGGCCTGGTAAGGTCGTGCAATATTTCACCCTGAAAGCCAACTATATCTTTTATTAATGTGGCAAGCCCCTTTATCTTCAGGTCTTCTCCTGTCCCCAGATTTACAAAATAATCAGGCAGATCGAGTCTATCTGGTTCCTTCAGTTCACTTAATTCATCGCTTTGACTGTTGGGCTGTTTATTGGGTTGATGTAAACGCCAGGCGTCTATATTCTCCATTAAAAACACACAGGCGTCTGCAAGATCATCTACATGGAGAAATTCCCTGTAGACCTCACCGCTTCCCCATAAGGTAACCGTGACTGGCATAGGGGGGTTATTGGTTTCATTGGGCTTGTTGATATTATTGGGGTCTGGGCGTTGAATGCCTAACTTAGAAAGGACATTTAAGATACCCTCATTGTCTGAAAAATCAATGTCCCCATCGAGTCCAAACCCGATAGCGTGTTTTTTGAAATCCCTCTTTATGCCCTCCAGGTCACCCTGCTCAAAAAGCCTTGCCAGATGGAATTTTCTAATCATGGCAGGCAGGACATGGGAGGTCTCAAGGTTAAAGCTATCGTTGGGACCATATAGGTTTGTTGGCATAACAGAGATAAAATTCGTGCTATATTGCTCATTGTAATAACGGCAGAGCTTGATGGCAGAGATCTTGGCAATGGCATAGGGCTCATTGGTTAACTCAAGGGGACCTGTAAGGAGATACTCCTCCTTCATGGGTTGTGGGGCTAATTTAGGATAGATGCAGGATGAGCCAAGATTAAGAAGTTTTTTTACACCATATCTGTGAGATGAATGGATAATATTTGATGCAATAGCAATGTTTTCGTAGATAAAGTCTGCCTTGTATGTATCATTGGCAAGGATACCCCCCACCTTTGCAGCTGCAAGGAAGATATACTCTGGTCTATAGCCTTCGATAAACGCCTCGGTATCGCCCTGCCTTGACAGGTCAAGCCTAAAGAACTGCACAGATGACCTGTTGTGGGATGTGCAGGATGAGGCCGGTGGTCTTTTGTGATAGTTAGATATGATGTTGGTGTAGCCTTGCCCCAGGAGTTTTCTAATTATGGCACTGCCTACCATACCAGTGCCACCAGCTACAAATATCTTTGCATCCCTGTTCATCTACTATCTCCCCCTATCGCCTGCCCTTGTATTGCCAAAAGCCTTTCCCTCTACTTTTGTGGGTGTGGATTATTTCTTTTATATCTCCATATGTTTTAGAACGCCTCTTCATAAAACCTTTGATACTATCTGATTTTTTTAGGTATTATAGCATGTCATTTACAGTATAGGCTATATAAAAACCATGAGATGAGAGACGACTGATTATAACTGTCCAGTTTTTGGGTATTATAATATTATAGATTATATACCCCATCCGCCCGAGACAGTGATTGTTGTCCCTGTAATATAAGAGGCATCATCTGAGGCAAGGAATGCCACAACCCTTGCCACCTCTTCAGGCTCACCAATCCGTCTTAAGGGTGTTTGATGGATAATAGGGTCTTTATGCCTATCAGGCATCTGGATGATAGGCGGTGTCCTTATTAAACCAGGGACAACTGCATTGACAGTCACATTGTCTTGGCCTGCCTCCCTTGCCAGTGTCTTTGTTAGCCCTATGACCGCTGCCTTTGCTGTAGAATATGCCACCTCACCCTTGGCACCAGAGACACCATAGACAGAGCTTATATTGATGATCCTACCCCATTTCTCCGACCTCATATCATGGAGAAGCCATTTGCTCAACAAAAAGGGGACAACCACATGAATACCCATAACCTCATTGAATTGTTTCTTCTCGATCTTTGGCGTTGTCCCTGGCCTGTCAAAGCCGGCATTATTAACAAGTATATCAATAAATGCCTCTTTCTTAATCTCCTTTATAAGTTTTTTAAGGGCTAATGTGTGGGTTAAATCTATTATCCTTGCTATCACAGGGGTGCCCTGCCCTGCGATGCTATCTGCAACACGGGGGAGGGTCTCTTTATTCTTATCAAGAAGGATAAGCATTGCGCCTCTTTGAGCAAAGACCCTCGCACATGCCTCGCCTATACCCTGACCTGCCCCTGTAATCAATGCAGTCCTGCCACTGAGATCCATAAAATCCTCCATATCCCATTCAGAATCTTGCTGTATATGTATATAAAGAGGGTCTAATAATTGTCAATTATTTTTTAATTTTTTAATTCTAAGTGATGTTAAAATAGCACTTTTAAGTCATTAAGTTTTATGTTATTTTTTTAAAAATTTAAAGGAATCTGGCTGATCATGGATATAGGGATAGATATAGTTAACATTAAAAGGATTAAAAAGATATTAGAGAGGTATGGGGATAGGTTTTTCAATAAAATCTTTTCCAATGAGGAGGTAGAGCTGTTTAAAAAGAGAAAGACAGCCTATGAATCCATTGCTGGCAGATTTGCTGCAAAAGAGGCCTTCATGAAGGCCAAGGGTAAGTATCTATCCTGGAGGGATATAAAGATTCTCCAGTCCATGGGTAGGCCATATATTGATTATCACGGTAGGATTTATAATGGGTTGAGTATCTCGCATGAGAGGGATTATGCTGTAGCAATGGTGGTGATAGATGAAGGCAATGAAAGGGCAGTATAAGAGATTACAGACCTTTAGTCACATGAGGAGGATATATTATGGTAATACTCTCACCTGAGCGAATGGCAAGGTATGACCAGTATGCAATAAATAAATGGGGAATACCATCTTCTGTGCTCATGGAGAATGCAGGTCGCACCTCCTACAGGCTCTTAAAAGATGAATATCTATCCCAGGTAAAAAGGATTGCCATATTATGTGGCAGGGGTAATAATGGTGGCGATGGCTTTGTAATAGGTAGATACGCTGTAAGGGATGGATACGAGGTAAGGGTATTTCTTTTATGCAGAAAAGATGCCCTGAAGGGTGATGCAGCCATAAACATGCGGCTCTTTGAGTCCCTTCAGGGTGAGATTATCGAGGTGGATGAATACAATGATGCTGTGAAATCAGGGATCAGGCATGCTGATGTGGTAATTGATGCCATATTCGGGACAGGCCTATCAAAGCAGGTGGAGGGTAAGGAAAGGCTTGCAATTGAGGATATCAATAGCTCTGGGAAGACCATCATTGCCGTAGATATCCCATCGGGTATAGATGGCACCACCGGCAAGCCCCTTGGCACTGCTGTTATGGCACATCATACCTATACATTCGCCTATCCCAAGATAGGGCATCTCATATATCCAGGGGCATATCATACAGGTAGGCTTACTGTTGTTGATATATCCATCCCTGCTTTTATTGAAAAAGAGATAGGCATAGACGGATATGTAGTGGATGGTGATATGTTCAGGGGTTTTTTAAAAAGGCGTATGCCCTGGTCGCACAAGGGGAGTTTTGGTCATGCTGCAGTGATTGCAGGCTCACCGGGTAAGACAGGGGCAGCCTATATGACATCGCAGGCAGCCCTTAAGATAGGGGCAGGCCTTGTCACCCTCCTTATACCAGCAAGCCTAAATAATATCATGGAGGTCAAGCTTACAGAGGTGATGACATATCCTGTTGATGACGGGGGCACAGGCTTTTTTAATCACCTATCCTACAGCCAGGTGAAAAAGTTTATAGCGGATAAGGATGTGGTGATTATAGGACCTGGTTTATCACAGAATCCAGAGACCACAGGGTTTGTAAGAAGGCTCTATGAGGAGGTAGATAGACCCTTTGTTGTAGATGCCGATGGTATAAATGCATTTATAGGCAACCTGGATATCATAAAAAAATCCCGGAGAGAGGCTGTTTTTACACCCCACCCTGGTGAGCTTGCCAGGCTCATAGATGCCACGCCAAAGGATATAAACGAGGATAGATTGGGAAAAGGGAAAAGGTTTGTTGAAGAGACAGGGGTTAATCTCCTATTGAAGGGGGCAAGGACTATCCTTTTCACCAGTGACGGGGGGATGTATATTAACCCCACAGGGAATCAGGGGCTTGCAAAGGGGGGCAGCGGGGATGTGCTTACAGGTTTTATTGGTGGTTTTATTGCCCAGGGATACAGCCTCACCGAGGCATCAATATTGGGGACATATCTCCATGGCTATGTAGCCGACACATGGATTGAGCGTCATACCGATATGGATCTCCTTGCCTGTGACCTTATAGATGGCTCAGGGGAGGCATTAAGGGAGATAGGGGATGGAAAGGATAGGGTTTATATCGAAAAATCCCTCTGATACCTGGGATGTAGGGGATTACATCGGGGTTAATGCAAAAAAGGGTGATATATATCTACTGAGTGGCGAACTGGGTGCGGGAAAGACCCAGCTTGTAAAGGGTATTGCAAGGGGCATGGGCGTCCCAGAATGGCAGTATGTTGTAAGCCCTTCATTTACACTGATGAATATCTATGAAGGCAGTAGATTCGACCTATGTCATGTTGACCTTTACCGTATTGAAGGGTCTGAGGCCGAGGATTTGCAGATAGAGGAATTTCTTGTGAGGGGTATTGTTGTCGTGGAATGGCCAGAGAAAAGGTCATGGCAGGATGATGCCATAAAGGTAGAGATACTTGTTACAGGGGAAGAGGAAAGGAGGATTATTATAACTAGGCCTTGATATTGAGGGCATGGGCTTTTATCTTAAGGCAGGGATTATAGTTTAAAGTTCCACAAATAAAATACGGAGGTAAAAGATGCTGATAGTCCAGAAATACGGAGGGACTTCCGTAGCAAACCTTGAGAGGATCAGCAACGTAGCAAAAAGGGTTGCCTTTTACAGGGAAAAGGGTAATGATGTCATTGTTGTTGTATCTGCCATGGCAGGGGAGACCGATAGGCTCCTGAATCTCGCCTATTCTATTAACAAGTTCCCAGATGAGAGGGAGGTGGATGTGCTTATATCCACTGGCGAGCAGGTGACATCAGCGCTCCTTGCCATTACACTTAAGACAATGGGCTACGATGCTATATCGCTGCTTGGTTTTCAGGCAAGAATTATAACAGACTCGAGCTTTACAAAGGCAAGGATCTCAAAAATAGAAAACGAGAATATCTTTGCCGAGTTAAAGAGGGGCAAGGTGGTTGTGGTGCCTGGCTTCCAGGGTATAGATGAAAAGGGAAATATCACAACCCTTGGAAGGGGAGGCTCTGATACATCAGCAGTGGCGCTGGCAGCAGGCCTTAATGCTGATATGTGTGAGATATACACAGATGTGGATGGCGTATATACAACAGACCCGAATATCTGCGAAAAGGCAAGGAAGATCGATAGGATCTCCTATGAAGAGATGCTGGAGATGGCAAGCCTTGGGGCAAAGGTCTTACAGATTAGGGCTGTTGAGTTTGCCATGAGATATAATGTCCCTATCCATGTAAGATCATCCTTCACTTATGGTGACGGAACAATAGTTTGCAAGGAGGATTCCAGTATGGAAGAAATGAAGATAACAGGCATTACATATAATAAGAATGAGGCAAAGATTACCATAAGCAGGGTCCCTGATAAGCCTGGTGTGGCCTCAGAGGTCTTTACAGCCCTTTCAGACGAGAATATAGTTGTGGATATTATTGTTCAGAATATAAGCAAGGAAAATTACACGGATATTACCTTTACAGTGGCAAAGACTGATGCAAAAAAGGCCCAGAGGATAATGGAGGAGGTGGCTAAAAAACTTGGCGCAGATAGGGTGATTGTGGATGAGGATATAGCAAAGATATCCATAGTGGGTCTCGGCATGAGGTCTCATGCAGGGGTGGCATCAAAGATGTTCTCAATACTTGCAAAAGAGGGGATAAACATAGCGGCAATAACTACCTCAGAGATAAAGATCTCCTGTGTAATAGATGCGAAATACGGCGAGCTTGCAGTCCGAGCCCTTCACAGCGGGTTTGGTCTTGATGCAGAAGAGGTGAGGGAGGAGAGGTGAGGGTAGAATTTTACGATACCACACTACGGGATGGTGCCCAGTCAGAGGATATCTCCTTTTCTCTCAATGACAAGCTACGGATAACAGAGAAACTCGACGAATTCGGCATACATTATATTGAAGGAGGCTGGCCTGGTTCAAATCCAAAGGATCTTCTGTATTTTAAAGAGGTTAAAAGACTTAACCTGAAGAACTCCAAGATAGTTGCCTTCAGCAGCACCATAAAGGCAAGCTCAAGTCCAGAGAAAGATGAGACATTAAAGGCGGTCTTTGAGGCAGATACAGAGTATGCAACTATAGTAGGCAAAAGCTGGGATCTCCATGTAACAGATGCCCTCAAGGTGAGGCTCGACTCAAACCTTAGGATGATAGAAAAAACCATAGAATATCTTAAGAGGCACGGCAAGACTGTCTTTTTTGATGCAGAACACTTCTTCGATGGTTATAAAAATAATAGGTCCTATGCCATGAAGGTATTAAATGTGGCACAGGATGCAGGTGCTGACCTGATTGTGTTGTGTGATACAAACGGCGGGGGCATGCCCTATGAGATATATGATATTGTAAGACAGGCGACTAAAAAAATTGATGTGCGGCTCGGGATACACACCCATAATGATACGGAGAATGCTGTTGCCAATTCACTTATGGCTGTAAAGGCAGGTTGCTGTCATGTCCAGGGGACAATAAATGGCTATGGTGAGAGATGCGGTAATGCAAACCTCTGCTCCATTATACCTAATATTATATTAAAGATGGGTTTTGAGGGCATATCAAAAGACAGGCTCATCCATCTGAGGGGGCTCAGCCTCTTTGTAGACGAGATGGCAAATCTCATCCCGGATAAGCACAGACCCTATGTGGGTGAGAGCGCATTTGCCCACAAAGGGGGTATACATGTAAGTGCCATAAGAAAAAACCCTGAGACATATGAACATATTGAACCTGGACTTGTGGGTAATAGACAGAGGGTTCTTATATCTGACCTATCAGGAGAGAGTAGTATCCTCTACAAGGCACAGGAATTTAATATAGATATGGAAAGGGATAAAAAGGCATCAAGGGAGATAATAAGAAGGATAAAAGAGCTTGAATCGCTTGGCTATCAATTTGAGGGCGCAGAGGGTTCCCTTGAACTCCTTATAAAGAAGACACTGGGTCTCCATAAAAAATATTTTGATCTAATAGGTTTTAAGGTGATAGTGGATAAAAAGGAGAGAGACAATCCTGTTTCAGAGGCAACCATCATGGTAAAGGTGGGGAATAATATCGAGCATACCGCAGCACTTGGAACAGGACCTGTAAATGCCCTTGACAATGCCTTAAGAAAGGCACTCTATAAGTTCTATCCAGACCTTAGAAAAATGGACCTTGTTGATTATAAGGTCAGGGTATTATCCACAAAGGATGGCACAAGGGCTATAACAAGGGTTCTTATAGAGAGCAGTGACGGTATCAGTAACTGGGGAACCGTAGGTGTATCAGAGAATATAATCGAGGCAAGCTGGCAGGCGCTTGTTGATAGTATAGATTACAAACTCCTCATAGAGGAAGAAAAAAAAGAGGGGAAAAAAACTTGAACAGTTTTTTAAACATAAGGAACGCAACCAAAGAATTGAATATACTCCGCTCCCTTGAGGATTATAAAAGGCCCTTTGAGGTTGTAGGGACCTTCAGGTTAATAGATGATGGCATAAGACCTGAGGCAACTGTTATTATAAAGACAGACGACAGTAAAACCCATGAGGCATCTACTGGTGTTGGCCCTGTAGATGCCCTTGCTAATGTTCTGAAAAAATCACTCACCTCCATATTCCCTATCATCCAGAGGATCAAGCTCGTTGATTTCTCTGCAAGGGTAAATGATGCAAGGTCAGGGACATCTGCAAGCGTGGAGGTATCCATTATATTCACAGATGGCAGTAATGTCTGGGCCGTGAGCGAGACATCAGAGAATATAAATATGGCCTCATTTATGGCAATTATAGATGGGTTTGAATTCGCCATCTCTGTCTTGAATAAAAGGCAAAAAAAGAGCTAAAAGACACCTCATCTAACGTAGGCCAAATGCAACAAATGCACGGCTGTCGGTCAAGGCAAACTCATTCCTCATATCCTGTTATCATGCTTTTTACATGGGAATAAAATTTTTTCCCCAGGGTGGACATATAGAGATGAGCGATGAGATAAAAAACAAATACATAGGCTGCGGCAACATGAATTGCATCTAAAACCCTCAGGCCTCCTAGTGCGTTTATCCATTCAAAAAAATATAAGATATCGGAGAATAGAATGCCTGTGAATGCTATTACTGGTGTAACAATAAGCATGATGAATGAATAGGTAATCTTCTGCATGGGATTAAATCTATTATCCATTGATGGTGTATGGGGGTTTTTCCCGCCCTTAAAGATGTAATACATATAGTATAGAGCCTGGTCAGGGATTGCCTTGATATCTTTTAATGTTAGTAGATAGTGTTTTTTAAAACCACGACCTATCAGGTAATAGAAAAACCAAAAAAGAAAAGATGCTGTCATGGCATATCCAAAGTATTTGTGAATAAGCACAACATATCTGTAGCTTTCAAGGATTGTCACAGAGGGTGCCCTTAGCTGGATACCGGTGAGAATCAAAACCATAACTATAAAGGCATTAATCCAGTGCCATATCCTCACAGGCAGTGGGTGGATATATGTTCCCTTCATCTTTTCACCATAATCCTCAGTAAGATATGAACTAAGATGCCGGCAATCATGAACAATATGATGGTTATGCCTATAAAATCAATGAGCTTAAATCCTAATTCTTTTAAGACCTTTGGTTTATCCCTCAGGTCAGCCTTAAAAAAAACCTTAATATCCTCATGTTTTATCTTTATCTCACCAAGTATACACATATCTATAAAAACAGATGTGGGGAATGCAGATAAAACCGTTCCCCTTACCGGGATATAAAATACCCCCTCTTTTCTCGGTATAGATACCATCATGAATCTATAGAATGGCGCATCTACTGAGTGACACTCTCCACATACCCTGCTCTTTAGGTTTTTTTCTGAATAATTATGGTGAACCTCTGTGACCACAATAGATGTGCTGACAATTACCTCCTTGGGATGTCTCTTCCTTAGGTTGTTGACAAAAGCGGTAAGCTCATCAAAGGTGATTATCCCGTCTTTGTTTGAATCCATAAGCTCGGAGACCTCTACCCCATATCCCAAAATCTTTTCAAAATCACTGTAACTTAAAGGCCTTATACCTGTCTCATCCTTTACTGTAAAATTGAATAACATACCCATTTTTGATTTAGGGCTATGGCATGATGAACACTCAAGGTATCTGAAATGTAACGCCGTATGGGGTAGCCATCTGTGTTTATCCATATAGTCTCTGTGGCATCTTGCACAGACCATCACCCTTTCAGATGCACTTAACTCCCTATATGTTCTTAATTTATGGGGATTATGACAGTCTGTGCATCTTGTGGCGCCCTCTTTTGCGTGGGCCGTCCCTTTATATACGCTGTATATCTTTTCATGGCATAAAAGGCATGTCTTGTCATCTACTGGTTTGTCTGATATGTGGCAAGAAGAACATTTTATGCCCTTTTTTCCATGAACAGTGTGCCTATAGTCCTCAATGGATGGTAGCTCTGGGATGAAGATTCTTACATCAGCAGGGATACTATAGGTCTGCCTGCCTCTTATATGCACCCTTGCCTGCCTGAACACAGTCATGTCATTGTGACAGTTTTTGCATGTCACAGGTGTCTTTGTTATAAGATGGGGGTCCTCTGTTATTATTGAATACTGTTTTTTTATTGCCTCCCTTCCCTTCAACTCCCTTTCTACAACAAGATGTAGGTTATCCCATTCCATATGATCTATATGCCCGTTTTTGTCTCGGTCTATACTTGACTCTTTCACAATGTCTTTCTTCCCGGTATATATATCTATCGATATTTCGCCATGCTGTGGTTTCCCGTGACATGCAAGGCAATCCAAAATATTCAGATGTTTTTCAGGGGCAGGTAGCCTCTTATGGGCAACATGGGCATGACACGACACACAGGTCTTTTTGTCCTTTGAGGTAAAATGGATGTTATGGCAATCCCTGCAGTTTATCCTTTTTTTGCTGTGGATGCCCTTTTTAAACATCTCATCTGTTTTGCTGTGGCATGTGCTGCAGCCAGGTTTTTTTAACCTCTCCTCATGGGGTAGCGAGGCTATGTCACTATGACACTGTGAGCACTGTGTCTTACCATGATGGAAACCAGTATATTTTTCGTGACACCCCAGGCAGTCCTCATTGGGTATAGAAGAGGCAAAGGAAAAAAAGGGACAGAGGATTAACCATGTAAACAATAATAAGTCTGTGCAGAAACCTTTTATTGTGTCTTTGGTGCTCACAGGTAACACCTACCCGCTGCAGCAGCTTCCTGGGCTTCCGCACGAGTTTGGTGAACCACAACATCCCATAGGTGCATCCTGGACAGAACCTCTGTCTGGATGCGTATTATGGGCAGATAGGATTCTCTCTATATTTTGGCTGTTGCATGACCTGCAGGATAGATTATCATTATCTCCAAATACAATAAATTCACTTATCTCTCCACAGTCATTGCACCTATATTCGTATATGGGCATGTCATCCTCCTTGCAATATTTTAGTGACCACAGCCACCCTGATGGATCGTGCACGCATGTTGTATACTTAATTCTGGGAGGCTATCCTCCATCATCAAATCAATATTCTCAACCACCCTGTCTTTCAGGGCCTTATATACCTTTATCCCTGATGCATTGAGCCCTCTTATGGCACCGGCACCTATACCACCTACAACCACTGCGTCAATATGTTGATCGCCTATTGCCTTTATAGGACTACATGCACCATGGGCATGCTTCATATCTCCATTATTTACAGCATATGTCTTTTTTAATTCAGAGTCAAATATAATAAAGATAGGTGCAGAGCCGAAATGGTTGTAGACAGTGCTCTCAAGCCCCTTGTCTTCTTTAACAGGAAAACATATCCTCATTTTTAAACCTCCTTGTCGATTGATGTTATAATTATATTTTTTGAATTATAGAATCTATCTTCGATGAATTCAAGACCTTTTCAAGATCTTGCAAAGGTCTTAAGAAGAGAGATGATCGGGTAATTATACCATGAGGTATCTTTTCTTAACCTCTTCGTTTGCCTCTAGCTCGCGGGTGGCCCCCTGGAACCTAATCCTGCCATTATCTATCACATAGGCCCTGTCAATGAGTTTCATGGCAGATCTTACATTCTGTTCAGAGAGGAGTATGCTTATCCCTGCCTGTTTCAGCTTTAGTATCTGTTCCTCAAGGTCCCTGACAATAAGCGGTGCAAGCCCTTCTGTGGGCTCATCAAGCAACAAAAGTTCAGGGGAGCCCATAAGTGCCCTGGCAATGGTGAGCATCTGCTGTTCACCCCCGCTTAGATGCCCTGCCCTCCTTGTCCTGATCTCACCGAGGGCTGGAAATAGCTCGTAGATCCTTTCCTTATTCCATTCACTGTTTCTTCTATGGACTATCTCAAGGTTGTCTTCTACTGAAAGGTCTGCAAAGACCCTCCTGTCATCCGGGACATAGCCTATACCCTTCCTGAATAGTCTAAAGGGTTTTTCACCTGTTATATCCTCTCCATTAAAGGTAATCCTTCCCTCTTTTGGCGGTGTAAGACCCATGATACTTCTCATGGTTGTACTTTTGCCAGCACCGTTTCGTCCAAGCAACCCTACTATCTCTCCCTTATCAACTCTGAGTGAAACATCAAAGAGTATATGGCTTAAACCATAATAGGTATGAATACCAACTACATCAAGCATACATCACTCCCACCGAGATAGGCATCCTGGACAGCCTGGTTGCATCGGACCTCATCGCATGTACCTTGAACGATTGTTGTACCCCTTACCATAACCATAATCCTGTTTGCTATGCCGAATACAATCTCCATGTCATGTTCACAGAACAATATTGTAAGCCCTAGTTTTGCAGACAGATGTTTTATAAGATCAATACATCTTGCTGTCTCCTCTGGCGCCATCCCTGCGGTAGGCTCATCAAGTATAAGGAATTCAGGGGTGCTGCCCAGCGCCATGGCAATCTCCAGGACCTTGCGGTCACCATGGGAGAGCAGTGCCGTGACCCTGTCTTTTTTATCTATGAGACCTACGTCTCTAAGTATCTCCTCGGTCTCCTCAATGGCTACTTTTTTTGATGGGGTGAAGAGATTCCAGGTCTTTTTCTGTCTTGCAAGGACAGCAATCTGCGTATTTTCAAACACTGTAAGCCTTGGAAATATATTGACAATCTGAAAGGAGCGGGAGATATGTTTTCTGCATATCACATATGGCGGAAGCCCTGTTATGTCCTCCCCCTTGAATATAACACCCCCGCTGTCAGGCTTAAGTATCCCGGTTATTAGATTGAACAGTGTTGTCTTGCCAGCGCCATTGGGACCAATGACCGCCACTATCTCGCCCTGTTGGACATCAAGGTTTGCATTGTTTACTGCCTTGAAACCGTCAAATGACTTTGACAATCCTTTTACCTGTAGTAGCAAAAAAACTCCTTATCTTTTTTTAAATTTTTCCTCAATATAACCAAGGACACCATTTGGTAGAAAGAATATAATGAGCATCATGAGTATGCCCAGAATAAGTGTCCAGTATGTTGTATAGGTACTGATAAATGTCCTTAATGCAATTACAACAGTAGCGCCGAGCATGGGACCAAGGAAACTAAACCAGCCACCAAGTAAACACATGATAAGCACCTCCAGAGAGAATGTCCAGAAGAGCATGTCAGGAAATACGGTATTATCTACAACTACAAACAGTGAGCCTGCGATGCCTGCAAAAAACCCCGCTATGACCAGGGCAAGCAGTTGGTGATATTTTACATTTATCCCTATCATCTCACTCCGGACAGGATTATCCCTTATACCCTGTAAGGCACTTCCAAAAGGTGACTTTATAATCTTATACATAACAATTAAACAGATAAATGTGACAATAAGGGTAAAATAGTAGGCGCTTGTCGGTGATGATATAATATCGGGCAATGGCACACCATGGATACCGTCATCTCCCCCTGTAAAGGAATACCACCTGTAAACAATTGCCCAGACGAGGGAGCCAAGGGATATCTGCAACATCCCAAAGTAGAGCTTGGAGAGCCTTATGCAGATAATGCCCATTACAAGAGAAAGAAGGGCTGATACCAGGGGGGCTACAACAAAACCGAGCCAGGGGGTAAGCCCTGATTTTATAATCATAAGTGCAGTGGCATATGCACCGGTGCCATAGAACACAGCATGATGAAACTGGAACATACCTCCATAGCCCAGAACCAGGTTTAGGCTTGTTGCAAGAAGTCCTGTCAACAGGATAATGGACGTGAGATATACATAGAATCTTGGCAGGATTAAAGGGAGTATAAAAAGTATGATCAGCCCTATTAACCACCACATCCTTCCTCTGCCTATAAAAAAGCCCTTTGCCATAAGACTCCTATTACCAGGTTGATTTCAATAACCCTGTGGGTCTGAACACTAAAACCACTATAACTGCAGCATAAGGGAATATAATACCGAACTGTGGCCATATTAGTATGCCAAGGGACTGGGTAAGACCAAAGATAAGGGCGCCGAGAAGGGCTCCCCAGATATTACCAAGTCCACCCATAATAACAATGAGAAACGCCTCGATAATAAGCGTATGGTCCATCCCAAGGGTAACACTAACCGTAGGGGCAACGAGTGCCCCTCCTAACCCAGCTAAAAAACAGCCTATTATAAAGACGGATGCAAATACCCAGCTTACATTTATACCTACTGCACCCACCATCTCCCTATCCACTGCTGCAGCCCTTGCAATCTTTCCTATTTTTGTCTTGTTGACAAAGGCCCATAGGCCAATAGCCACAATAGGACCTACAATCAAAAGAAAAAAGTTGTAGAGTGGAAAGGGCAGGTCACCTATGAGGTATACAAAGCCCTGAAAGGTAGGGGGGACAGGGACAGACTTATACTCTGCCCCCCATACAATCTTTACAAGATCCCCAAAAACAAGGGAAAAGGCAAAAGTAAGGAGTAGTAGCATGAGGTGCTCACGTTCATACAGATACTGGAAAAGACCCCTCTCTGCTATAAGGCTTACCAGTGCTACTACAAGGGGTGCTATAATCAAAGACATCCAGAATCCGAGATTGCCACCACCAAAGACCATTGATGTGGTATATGCAGTAAATGCACCTATCATGTAAAGAGAGCCGTGGGCTACATTTGGTATCCTCAGGACACCGAGTATAAGACTCAGCCCTGAGGATACAATAAAGAGGATTGTTGTTCGGCTCAAACCGACAAAGATCTGGCTTAATACCTTAACTGAAAATATCTGGCTTATAAAATCCATCCCTTAAACAGTAATATCCTTATTTTTTATAGGTTCTGATCTTTCTTATCTCGTCGCATGTGGGCATATAGTCTTTAGCCTGGATAACCTCTATGTCGCCTGCTATAAGAAAATCATATTTTGGATCCTTTTTGGTTTTACCAAAATACATAGGAAGGAGAAGCTGATGGTCACAGCCCCTTATCTGTAGCTTGCCAACAGGGCTGTCAAGGGCCATATCCTCAAGGGCGCTTACGAATTTTTCTTTGTCGAAACTCCCTACCTTTTTGTAGCCCTCTGCAATAAACATAGCTGTCATGTAACCCGAGAGGGCGCCTATCCTTGGCTCCCTGTTATATGTCTTTTTAAATTCATCAACAAATGCCCTGTTTGCAGGTGTATCAGGATAATAGAAGAAATAGTTTGCTGTTCCATATACACCCTCTGGTGCATTCTGTCCCTGGGGCTTGAGCACTGAAAGCTCCGTGGCAGTATGCTGATAAAAAGGTATCTTCTGGGCAAGCCCTGTTGCCTTGGCAGCCTTCTGGAAGTTAACCATGCCTGAACCACCTGTGGCTACTATTATAAAATCAGGTTTTGCAGCAAGGATCTGGGTTATATAAGGTGTAAAATCTGCCTCACCCACCTTCCACCATGTCTGTCCCACAAGCACTGCCTTTGGATTTACCTTCTGCACATTCTCCCATACGTTATCTGCTATGGAATGCCCGTATTCATAATCGTCCCCGGCAATCCAATATTTGGTATAGGGTTTCTTGCCAAGGACATATCCTGCTGCCCTGCCTGCCATCATGGTAGTCTCATTCATATTGAATACATATCTGTGCCCCTTATCAACAACAATCTTGTCGCTCTTTGCAAAGGTTACAAAGAAGGGGACCTTCTCTTTTTTTGCAAAGTCTGATATAGCGAGGGCAGTGGCACTGTTTATGGTTCCCATTAAGATATCTACCTTCTCTTTAAGGACAAGCTCCTTTGCCATGGCAAGCCCTATATCAGGTTTGAATTTTTCATCCCTTGTGGTAAACTCTATCTTTTTACCAAGCACCCCGCCTTTTGCATTGATTTTTTTAACCGCCATCTCAAATCCATCACGGACGTCAATGGTGAATGTGCTTGGTGGTCCTGTATATGTGTCAACAATGCCAACCTTGAGTGTTTTCTGTGCATGAGAAGATGGAACGGCAATAAAAAACCCGAAGAGAAAGACAAAAAGAAGGGAAAAAAATAAAATCTTTTTCATAGCAGCACCTCTTGTAATTAATTTTTTATTAAAACCCTAAAGCCATAGTTGTTTTCTAAAATATAAGTTTTTTTTTGTCAATATTTATTAAGATAAATCTCCAAATTTTTGATAATTCAATAAGAACATATCGTAATAATTAGAGATTTTTTATAACAACTCAAAATTTAATGAATAATCTCATTATTTTTGATATGTTTTATCAAAGGCCTTTAAGGTATTTTTAAAATCTTTCTGGAGGGGGTGAATCTATGGAGATAGGGCTTAGACATAATCTCTGGGATGGGGGAGGAGGGGTAAGATTTAATCTGCCTGATAACTGGCGGGTATCTATCCTTGAGATGAACGGAGACAGAAAGCAGGTCATGAATAGGGATGATATAAGGCATACTGTTTTATCAGTAGCCCCTATTATCAAGGATAGAATAAAAAATAAAGGCGAGGTATGCATAGTCTTTGATGACCTATCTCGACCCACAAGGGCTTATGAGATTATCCCCTGCCTTATTGAACTCTTTGACAGTCTCCATATAAGGGATGAGCAGATAAGGTTTTTGTGCGGCCTTGGCACACATGCCGCAATGGGTAATTCAGGATTTAGAAAGAAACTGGGCGAAGAGATACTGGAGAGGTTCCCTGTATACAATCACAACCCCTATGAAAACTGCGAATATTTAGGCAAAACAAGGCTCGGCACGCCCATCATGGTTAACAAAGAGTATATGTCCTGTGATCTAAGGATTGGCATAGGTTCATTTACGCCCCATGCCTTCTGTGGTTATGGTGGTGGTTATAAGATCGTCATGCCTGCCATAAGCCACATTGATTCCATTGAGTATCACCATGGGGTCCTGCTTCAGAGATATAAGGAGTCGTGCTTTTGCCTGGGAAAATACAAAGATAACCCCTTATTTAATGATATTATAGAATGTGGCAGAACAGCAGGGCTTGATATAAAGATAGACTGTCTTATCAATACCGACGCAATGATTACGGACATCTACGCAGGGGGTCCAGATGGCGTTTATGATTATATGCTTGCTATGGCGCCAACCCATTATTCCACATCCGCCCCGTATAAAGCGGACATAGTGATTGCTAATTCACTGAGCAAGGCAAGTGAGGCGGTTATATCCCTATCTGTTGCAGAGTCTCTTCTTAAGGAGACAGGGGGTGACATTGTCCTGATATGCGATGTGCCTGAGGGGCAGATAGTCCACTATCTCTTCGGGAGGTTTGGAAAGAATACCTGGGGGAGGTTACCATATGGGGTCAGAAAAAAATCGGACATGGTGAGAAATGTTTTTATCTATTCCCAATACAGGGATATAGCCAATGAGTTCTGGTTTGGGATAGATGAAAAAATACACTGGCTTAGGGATATGGATGAGATAATAAGAATACTTGATGGTGAATATAAGGACAGGATGCCAGATGTGCTTATCATGCCAGATGCAACAATCCAGACGATATCAGAATGAGGTCTTGAATCTTATCTTCCAGCCGTTGTCTTTATACACAAAGGAGGCGTCCTCTTTTTTTTCGAAGATCATCTGCTTTCCCAGGAGTATCTCCCCAAGAGGGGTGAGTCTGTAACCTATAAGGAATTCTGCCTTGTATTCTTTGGGCTCTACCTGTTTAATTATCGTGATATCCACCTTGTCTGCCCTGCCCAACGACACAAGGGCACTGTCCTTTGTCTCGTCGTCTTTTTTGATCAGATATGGCGCCGCCTTTTCTGTAAAAATAATGCCGTATTTCTTATTTTCGTCGGTTGTATTTGGGTCTGTTATAGGTTTTAAAAGTATATATCCCTTTTCCTCTAAGGCTTTATATCTGCTAAGGTCACCGTTCTCAGGGCCTAAGGAATAAAGCAGCCCGTGTTTTGTGTAATATTTGGTTAGGTTTGTTATCTTTCCATCCTTTAGTGACTCTATCAGAAGTCTTGTTGCCTCTTCCCGGGTGAGCTCTTCTGCGTAGACTATCCCTGTAAAGATAAATAAAATAGTAATTATTAAGGCAGTGATATATCTCATTAAACTATTTATATTATATCTTAAAGTTGAAAAAAAATGAAACTTTTTGTATGCTACACCCTATTATGAAAAACATTGCATACTATAGCACAAACAACAAGGAACACAGGGTTAATTTTGAGGTTGCCCTCCTTGAGGGCATGGCGCCGGACTATGGCCTCTATATGGTTGCCAGGGACGAGATACCACAGATACCAAGGGACAGGATAAAGGCAATGAGGAAGATGGCTTACAGTGATATTGCCTTTGAGGTCTTATCGTTATACCTTGCCTCAGAGATACCCTATAAAAATTTAAAGGCCCTTCTTGATGATGCATACAACGAGGATAAGATCCCCACGGATGTTCAGTATATCACAGGCAAAACATATATAATGTGGCTCACAAAGGGGCCGACCTATTCGTTTAAAGACTATGCCGCCCGTTTTTTTGGCAGGGCACTGAACTATTTTCTTGGGAAAAGGGGGCTTAAAAGGGTTGTGGTGGTTGCCACAAGCGGGGATACAGGCGGTGCAGTGGCAGATGCATTGTGGGGACTGGATAATATTGAAAATATAGTATTCTTTCCTGGCGGTTCCATAAGTGATGGTCAGAGAAGACAGATGACAACCCTCGGTAGGAATATCTATGCCTTTGATGTAAATGGTGATTTTGATGTCTGCCAGGCATTGGCAAAAGGGATTCTTGGCGATAAGGATTTTGCCTATGAGGTCTTTAATGATAGGGAAAGGTTCACATCCGCCAACTCCATAAGCCTTGGGCGTCTTCTTCCCCAGGCTGTGTATCCATTTTATGCATACTCAAGAATCCAGGAGGATTATGAGGACTTTATTGCAAGCATCCCCTCAGGCAATTTTGGTAATATGATGGGAACGGTTATAGCAAAGCAGATGGGGCTGCCTGTGTCAAAGATTATATGTGGTGTCAATGAAAACACAGAGTTTCCTGATTTTCTTGCTACAGGTATCTATACCGTGAGACCCTCTGTAAGGTCCCCGTCATCAGCCATGATAGTCTCCCATCCCAGCAATCTTGCAAGGCTCATAGATTTTTATGGTGGTCATATGTTCGATGAGCGCGACCCCATGACAGGACAGATTATAAGACCAGGCATTATCGATAGGATGCCCAACCTGGATGAGATGAGGCGTGATCTTTTCTCAGTTGGTGTCACAAATCCCCAGCATTACGAGACCATGAGGGATGTGTATAATAAATACGGGGTTATCCTTGACCCACACGGTGCAGTGGGATGGAAGAGCCTTGAGATATTCCTAAATAACATCCATAATCAACCTGCTGTTGTATACGAGACTGCAGACCCAGGGAAATTCCCTGAGGATGTAGAAAAGGCAATAGGCATTGTCCCCGAACTACCCCCGGGGATAAAGAGACAGGCAGGTATGGAGGAGCGGATCTATGCAATAAGAAGTGAGCCCTTGAAGACAGAAAAGGGTTTGCTGCTGAGTGATGCCCAGATAGAGGAGGCAAAAGAAAAGATAAGGGAGATATTCAGACGCTATAAATAAAAAAAGAATAACCTTTCGCCATCGAAGAAAAATGACGTATAATATTAAAAAGATGCAGACCTTATTTTTTAACAAATTTTTACCTATGTATCCCTATTTAAAACGATTTTGGATAACAGTCCTTTTAATCCCCCTAATCTTTCTGGCAACCCCATCAATAGCAGATGAGGCAATAAAAATAGGCTTTGTGGGAGGTCTCACCGGGAAACTTTCCGATTTAGGAACAGAGGGACGAAATGGGGTTATCCTTGCCATAGAAGAGAAGAATGCTATGGGAGGACTCCTCGGAAAAAGGATTGAACTTCTCGTTCGTGATGACAAACAAGACCCAAATGAGGCCCTAAGGGTGGATAAAGAGCTAATCGATCAAGGCGTGATCGCCATTATTGGCCATATGACGAGCGCCATGTCTATAGCAGCCAAGCCTCTGATTGACTCGAATAAGGTCTTGATGATAAGCCCAACCACATCATCCCCGTCCCTAAGCGGTCAAAGGGATTTTTTCTTCCGGGTTTATGAAACCATCGAGGGCGGGGCAAGGCATCTATCTGAATATATTATTAAAAAAAGAGGACTGCGAACCCTGAAGGGGGTTTATGACCTCTCCAATAGAACCTATACAGAAGATTTCTACAACTATTTTAAATCCCATTATCAGGGAATGGGGGGAAGGATGCTTGCCCCTGAAACCTTTGTCTCAACGGAGAAGAAAAAATTTTCCTCTATAGTAAAGAAAATTAGGAGAGAAAACCCCGATGGTCTATTCATTCTGGCAAGCGCATCAGATACTGCGATGATCTGCCAACAGATATTCAGGCTTGGCTGGAAGGTTCCTCTGATTTTTTCTGGATGGAATATGACCGAGGATTTAATTAAACTAGGAGGCAAGTCTGTGGAGGGTGCCCTGTCTATTATTACCTATGACCCTGATAACCAGAATCCACTGTTCCTGGGGTTTTTAAAACGGTTTTCTGAACGGTTTGGTGATAAACCCGGGTTTCCGGCTCTCTGTAGCTACGAGGCTGCATTAGTCCTCTTTAAGGCCTATGAAAAGGCAAAGGGCAGGGTAGAAAAACTTCCAGAGACCATTATCAGTATAAAGAGCTTTGAGGGTCTTCAGGGAGAGATTCAGATAGACGAATATGGGGATGCCCACAGGCCAAAGTTCATAGTCACCATCCAAAATGGCATATTCAAGGTGATCCAGTGAAAAGAAGATACCGAATAAGGGAATTTTTTCTCTTCTTTTTGGTCGTCATGGTCATCCTTCCTATCTCCTCATTAGGGGTTTTTACTTACTATACCGTCAAAGACCATCACAAAAAAGAAATAGAGAAATACACATCCTCCTTTGCCTCTCTTTTGGCTTCACAGATTGACCTTTATAACACAAGGGTTATCCAAACCCTTAAGTATATACTATCAGACTATCAAGAGATAAAGAGCCTAAATAGGGATGTATTGCCTGGTTTTCCCTATCTCGAATCCCTATATATATTAAATAGAGAAGGCATCGTAGAAGACACCCATCCTTATAATCAAGAGCAGATTGGGGTCGATTTTTCCAAAAGGATTCCTTTGGCGCAATGTTTAAAAGAAGGTGGTCCAGTATGGTCTGAGACATTTATCTCTACTGTTACAGGGAATCCAACCTTCCCGGTCGCCATCGCCTCAAAGGATAAGGTGATTGTCGGATTTTCTAACCTCTCCTACTTCATGTCTACCTTTAATCTAATTAAGGCCATAGGGGTGGGAGAGTTAATTATCACAGATGCCAAAGGGACTGCTATTCTCCATCCTGATCCCTCTTTTGTTCAAGAGAGAAGAAACCTGGGCAGCCTCTTTCCTATTGAGCAAGGGCTTAAGGGCAGGGAGGGATTCTTTAAATACACCAATGAAGGAAAGAAAATGGTTGGGAGTGTAGTTCGAATTCCTAATGCCTCATGGGTTATGCTCTTTCAGCAGCCAGAGGAGAAGGCATTTGCTCTTCAGAAAAAAATGGAAAAAATCCTGATTACCAGTCTCCTTATTATAATTGTTATAACTATTATTGCAGGATTCTTTGGCGCAACAAGGCTTGGGTATAACCTCAAAATGTTGTTAGAGAAGATTAAGGCCCTTAAAGAGGGAAAAATAGACGATTCTCTCCCTACAAGGGCATTATCTAAAGAGATAGATGAGGTATTGAGCCATTTTTCAGAGACGGCAGAGACAATCCGTTTAAAAGAAGAGTCCCTCCAGGCTGAAAAAGAAAGATTCCTGGCATTGTCAGAAAATGCACCCTTTGGGATGATGGTAACCGACCAGGATGGAGGCATTAAATATATCAATCCAAAATTTAAGAATTATTTGGGTATGACTTAACGGATATCCCTGATGGAAGAACCTGGTTCAGAAAGGCATATCCTGACCCCACATACCGCCATGATGTGATTAAAATATGGGTCAATGACATAGAAGGTTTCAAACCAAAAGAAAAGAGTCCCCGTATCTTCACAGTCACCTGTAAGGATGGAACAGAAAAGACCATAAATTTTATCGCTGTTCAGTTAGAGAGTGGTGAGAATCTGATAGTTTGTGAGGATATCACGGAACGTAAGCGGGCTGAGGAGGCATTAAAACAGGAAAAGGAAAGATTTTCCACCCTTGTAGAGTCTATCCCCTTTGGTATAACCCTACTTGATAGGAATGGAGACTTCTCATATATCAATAAAAGATTTAAGGAGCTATTTGGATATGACATCTCAGACATCCCTGATGGCAGGACATGGTTTAGAAAGGCATATCCTGAACACGATTACAGGCGAGAGGTTATAAAAACATGGATTGAGGATACCAAAAATGCCCTCCCTGGGATTGGGAAATCTAGAGTCTTTACTGTTACCTGCAAGGATGGGACAAAAAAGATAACCGAAATTACTACTGTGTTTCTGGAGGAGGATAAAATAATTGTAGTATATGAGGATATAACAGAACATAAACGGACAGAAGAGCAGCTGCTACAGGCTCAGAAGATGGAGGCGATAGGCAGACTCGCAGGGGGTATTGCCCATGACTTCAACAATATGCTTACCGTAATATTGGGTCACACACAGCTTGCCCTATTAGGCCTTGACAGTTCACACCCCCTCTACCATAGGTTTAAAGAGATTCAGAAGGCAGCTGGGCGTTCAGCGGAGCTTACCCGAAATCTTCTTGCCTTTGCAAGAAAACAGACAATAGTGCCAAGGGTAATTAACCTCAATGCAACTATAGAGGATATGTTCAAGATGATAAAGAGGCTTATAGGTGAAAATATTGAACTTCTCTGGATACCTGGCGATAACATCTGGCAGGTAAAGATGGATCCTGCTCAGCTAAATCAGATTGTAATAAATATTGTAATAAATGCAAAGGATGCAATCCAGGAATTCGGCACAATCACCATAGAAACAGATAATATAATATTTGATGAGACCTACTGTAAAGGCCATTTAGGCTTTACCCCGGGTGAGTATGTAATGCTTGCAATAAGTGACAATGGAACTGGTATGGAAAAGGAGGTTTTTGAGCACCTATTTGAACCCTTTTTTACCACAAAGGCAGTTGGCAAAGGCTCAGGCCTTGGACTTTCAACAGTATATGGTATTGTAAAGCAGAATAATGGGTTCATAAATGTATATAGTGAACCAAATAAGGGTTCAACATTTAAGATCTATATCCCACGATTTATAGGTGATATAGAAGAGAGCAGGATTGAGGAAGATAAGCCAATAATGGAAAGTAAGGGTGAAACAATCCTTGTTGTTGAGGATGAGAAAGAGGTGCTCGAGCTCTGCACGCTCATGCTTACAGAGCTGGGCTACAAAGTGCTATCAGCCACAAGACCACAGGATGCCATTAAAGAGGCAAGAGATTATGACGGGGAGATTCACCTTCTTGTTACCGATGTGGTCATGCCTGGGATGAATGGACGGGAATTGGCAGAGCAACTGAAAACCTTAAGACCCTCTATCAGGACCCTTTTTATGTCAGGATATACAACCAATGCAATCGTCCATAATGGTATTCTTAAGGATAATGTTGATTATATACAAAAACCCTTCTCCATTAAAACCCTTTCGATAAAGGTAAGGGAGGTGCTTGACCTGTGATGGATGAATATCTCTATATACCTGTTACTGCTGCAGTCATCGAGAAAGGCGGAAAGGTGCTTGTGGCAAAGCGAAAAAAGGCCTATATGGGCTATCTCTGGGAGTTCCCGGGTGGGAAACAGGAAGATGGGGAAACCCTTGAAGAATGTCTCAAAAGGGAGATTAAAGAAGAGCTTGGCATTGACATAGAGGTTGGCGCCCGCCTATGCTCTATCAAACATGTTCTCAACTGTCAGTCAGCGATCGAGCTCCATGCATTCAGGGCTATTCCCCTTTCTACTGAATTTGATTTAAAGGACCATGAGGAGATAAGCTGGGTGGATGTGGAGGACATTCAAGCCTATAGTCTTCCCGAGCCAGACAGGTTGATTGTCAGAGCATTAAAAGAAGGTCTTTCTGTGACTTAAAAATGATGATCTACCTGAATTTTCTCATGCGAGATAGGGCTTTCCATATAAATCAAGAAATATAGATTTATTCAAGGGTCTCCAGGGTGTGGGCTTTGGTGTCTATTCCCTGCCTTGGACCCTGAACGGTCTGATATTCGTGGATGTACATCTCATCGATAATCCGCATAAAGAGATCGTTATAGGGGTCAACAATATTGGTAGTAGAGGCGAAAGCGGGAGATACCTAATCCAATTAATCCATAAGGGGCTTTGATTATTTTGAGGTGGCTATGGCTATCTTTCGGATAAGAGTCTCGACATTCATTATTAACTAAAAATTAACGTATTTTTAATATAGACTTAAAAAATATTCTATAAAATCCATGAAAAATTATATAAGGAGGTATGGATGAAGAAATATCTGGTAATGTTACTTGTATTTTTTATGTCAATACCGCTTGTTTCTTATGCAGGTAGCGTAACAAGTAGGTATGATGTGACCATTGGTGGTTTTGTGAAATTTGATGTGGTTTACACCGACCAAGATAATACACATAACTACAGGACACCATCCCGTGAGAGTAGAGGCTATGGTAGAGAAACCCTTAACGATGAGTATGATGCAGTCACATGGGCAGGCGGCGAGACAAGGCTTAATCTGTCTATCAAGGGTCCTGATGGATGGGGCGCAAAGACAAGTGCCTTCATAGAAGGTGACTTCAGGGGTGGCTCAGGCGGAGGCCAGGGTGCGACAAGCTATGGTTATTTCACACTAAGGCATGCATTTATGACCCTGGACTGGGGTCAGACAAAACTCCTTGTCGGTCACACATGGCAGGCATGGGGATTATTGTCCACGTTTAATGTTCTTGGCGCATCTGAAAACCATTTCATGAGGGGTAATGTAAGGGTTCCCCAGATAAGACTCACCCAGAGCCTCACAAAGGAGCTCAGCATGGTGGTTGGACTTGCCTCACCTGAGAATACATTCGGCAATACCCAGCCAA
>JGI12104J13512_1000164_pt1 | contig 65388 bp, 58 predicted proteins | sample TerdegcTABiofilm_FD_13512 | JGI IMG/M metagenome (IMG submission 13512)
TGACGGACCACCTGAACACGGTTCGGGACATTGCCAAGTATGATTCGGGCAGCGAGATGACCACCGTGGTCAACCACATCATCTATGACGCCTTCGGCAAGGTGACGTCGGAGAGTAATCCGGCGGTGGATAGTCTCTTCTTATTCACGGGTAGACCGTTCGATAGTGACACGCGACTTCAGAACAACATTAACCGCTGGTACGATGCCTCGGTCGGCCGCTGGCTGAGCGAGGACCCCATCGGCTTCGCCGCTGGTGATGGGAATTTGTATCGGTATGTGGGGAATGGTGTAATACTCCGTGGCGACTGGTTGGGATTGATCACACCTGGCACCAACCATATCCTCCTGCCGGGGGGGGCGCAATATGTCTATGGTGGACACTGGACGTGGGATGACTTCCTGTTGCATTATATGTTAGGTGGGGGTGAAGTCACTTTGGCACAGATCGGTCTTCATGAAACGTTCTGGAATTCACCTGATGTTCAACGATCGAAGCAAGACTTTGGTCGGAAAATTGTTTCGATGCTGCACGGTGTCATGCAGGGCGCGGACTGTGACGTTACGTCCTTTCCCTGGTGGTATCACGATACGGACGTAGTAAATTCTACGTTCGTGATATATCCACTCGGGCGTAGCACTTTTTTCCGCCGAGTGCTGTGCGAAGTGAATGTGAAAACCGGACACGAATGTTGTGCCAACAAAAATAGGCCGGCGATAGAGTATTCCGCCAAGTGTAAGTTAACGTTTGAGATCAAAGATGAGTTCGCTGATCCCCTTGATCTAGAGGAGTGGTTCGGCATCACATTCGAATTTGGGCATGTTTATCCAATTGTGTCCCGTCGTGACTACGGCATCTACGTGCAAGGGAATACTTGCGAGGAGGGACCCGCTATTACAGCGACTACGCTTCACCCGTTGATATCGGCTGGAAGGTGATTTACTTCGACATCTTTGCCATCATTGGGAGTAGCCAAGATGGATGAGCGTCATGTCCAATACCAAAAGGCATCCATCCCATGGCCGGAACGGGTGCTTGTATGCTGCGCCATACTCGCTGGATTGTTGGCCTGGGCTGCCGGTCTTCGGCGGGGGGAGTGTATCGAGGTATGCCTTTTCCTAACTGGCGAAGCCGTGGCCGTTCCGTTGGCTTGCGCAGGATTAGCGGCATTGTTGAGACAAAAAGACGGCGTCAAGTCCTCCATCCGATTCTCTCGACCCGCATCCGTTGTGGGAGTTATCTTTGTCCTTGGATATCTGGCTCCGATTTTTAGGGGACCTCCAAATCCAGACACGGCAGCGCATTTGGCACTATTTGCGTACCCTATCATACAGGCGCTATTGTGCATAGGTATCTACGTTGCGGTGACATTATACGAGGTGTTGTTTCTCGGCTACAGACTACGGTAAATGGCTCTGCATTTACTAACCCTGTATAACCCTGTGCATCATTAACGATCCATCTCACATACCGCTCTCCACGGCTTTGGAAGAGGTAATACAGCGAACGACGGTTGCCCGGGCACCAATAATGAAAACTCCGATTCGGCAAAGCAAGTAAACACAGATCGGATTATCACAGATTCGATAACAGAAATCGCGGCCGATATTTAAACACCGCCCGGGATATTGCCAAGTTTGACCCGCAGACGGTTTTCAGCGTGGTCGCAAGACCGGACAAGCCAGATTTGGCGGGAAAAAGGGGGCGACGATCGTGGTCAACCACCTCATCTACCACGCCATTGGCCGGGTGACGTCGGAGAGTAATCCGGCGACAGCGGAGGTCTTCTTTTGCGATTACTATTCCTTATTAGTCAGTAATGGTCTCTTCTTATTCACCGGTAGACCCTTCGACAGTGACACCGAACTTCAAAACAACCTCAACCGCTGGTACGATGCCCAACTTGGCCGCTGGCTGAGCGAGGACCCGATCGGTTTCGCCGCCGGGGATGGGAATTTGTATCGGTACACTTCCAATCCTCTCGTGACAACAGATTCGTTCGGTCTCGAAGAGACCAGGGCACAGCCGTTAGCCGTTTACGGTGTGCCTGCGGGATGGGTAGGCTGGGAGCTGACATTGGCCGGGAGAACTTTAATCCGTATCGGTGATGAAGAATTCTACGTTACTGGCAAGCCGCAGCCAGGCATGTGGGTCCCGAAAACCGGAAGCACCTCGGCCCTCTTGATCTACCGCAAAAGCCATCCGGACGAAGTGTTCCGCCTGGACTACCATCCTCTTCCCAGCACTGCTGGTCGACCGGTTTGGCATTACAACACCGTGCGCAAGCTCGCGAAAGTGAAAGGCCTAACACGAGGAACTTTCGCAAGTACCAATCACGCCGTAACAGCGGGATCCCGAGTAACGGGACAGCTTATTACGGATCCTCTGCACAATCCCCGTGTAACGTCATTATAATCTCGTGGTTGTGAGTGGTTGATAGAAAGACGAGTGAAGTAAGATAGCCAATCGAACAGGACGGAAGGATGGCGAGACGCAAGCAGGATCAGCAGCGGACGTTGGCAACAGCAAGCTTCGACGTGATGCGGAAGCCCACGCGGCGGCAGCGATTCCTCCAGATGATGGACAAGGTCATGCCGTGGCAGGAATTGATGAGCCTCGTCGAGCCGTTCTATCCGAAAGGCGATGGTCCGGGACGTCCTGTCAAGCCGCTGATCTGGATGCTCAAGCTGTATTTTCTCCAGATCTGGTACAAGCTGTCGGACCCGCAGACGGAAGAACTGATGCACGACAGTCACGCGGTGCAGGAGTTTTTGGGCCTGGATCTGGGGAAGGACGCCCCGCCGGACGAGACCACGATTTTGCGGTTTCGGCACTTGATCGAGAACCATCAGCTTGGTCCCAAGCTCCTGGACGTGATGAACCGGCACCTGGCCAGGCATGGGGTGGACATCCGGGGTGGGACGATCGTGGACGCCACGGTGATCCATGCCCCGACTTCGACGAAGAACGAGGCGAAGAGCCGGGACCCGGAGATGGGAAGCACGAAGAAGGGGGAGCAGTGGTCTTTTGGGGCGAAGGTGCATGTGGGCGTGGACAGTGAGACGAAGGTCATTCACTCGGTGAGTGTGACGCCTGCCAACGTGCACGACAGCCAGGCCCTGCCTCAGCTGTTGCATGGTCAGGAGACGCGGGTTTATGGTGACAAGGCCTATGTGGGACAAAAGGAGGTGATACGGGAGAGGGCGCCCCGGGCGAGGGATTATACCGAGCGGAGGGGGAGCCGGGGACGCCCGTTGAGTGAGCGGGAGAAGGAGAGGAATCGGTGGAAGTCGCGGATTCGGTCGCGGGTGGAGCATGTATTCGGGGTGATGAAACACATCTTTGGCTGGCGGAAGGTGCGATTTCGGGGGATTTACAAGAACCTTCAGCATGCCTTTGCGGTGGCAGCGAGTGTCAACATTTATCTTCATCGTCATGTGTTATTGCGGAGGATGGGGGCGACAGCAAGTGGTTAGGGCGCTGATGGTGCGCGCCAACGGGGCGGTCGATCGATAAAGAGGGCAGAATAGAGAACATAGACGACAATCAATCCGCACTAAATGTTCACTTGTCTGGCTTAAAAACCATTACCAAGACCGAAACAGACCGAAATCAGTCAAAACTGCGATTGTTCAGAGGTTCCGAAGATGTATCCGCCGACCGGCATGCCTGTGGGAACGATTGTTAACCTGCCCCCAGAGCGATTAGCGCGTTTCCGACGTGCCTTGGGCAACTGTGCCAACAAATGCAGTACGAACGGCAAGATCGAGTTCCGCTGCAAGGTTGGAGGTCATTGCCGCAGTACATCCTCCGGAGAGCGACCTCCTTTCTACACGAACATGTCATGGTTGACACACTCGGCCACCTCGGACATGTTTGTGTGTGCGGAGAACGATCCCGGCCGGCACGCCGAATGGGAGGTGTTGCACGAAATGGGAAGATGGTGCGGCTACCAGTATTATGGCGGCAACGCACCGTCTGGACCTCCGGAGTACACCAGCTACTACTGGGACGCCGTGATACAGAATTTGGGCAGCGACATTACGTATTATGACATCGTCGGAGGCGCTCCGAGATGAGGCAACGCAGCGTCTTCCGCACGTTCGTTATTATGATCTCCCTTGGCCTCGTAGCGGCTACATCCCTTCTCACGTTGCTCCAGTACGATCCTAGCTTGTTTTGGCAAGCCTACAGGCTGACATTGGGACTCGAACTGGCAGGTGGCATTACTTGTCTTCTGACAGGGTACCGGGCCTCTGGTTTGAGCCTTGTAGTAGTATTTGGCATCACCCTGCTCGCAGCGTGGCTAATGGGGACGATCCCATACTGGAGCACTTACAATTTGGGCCGACTGACAATTTGCGTTATGGATGCGCAGACTGGCACGCCTGTAGCTGGCGCCCACTTAAGAGCCCTGGACCTTGAGCAAATGTGGACAGCACACGTAATCGGGGTTGACATCGCCGACATGGAGCCTAGTCGGTTGTATTGGCACAGGGATAAGACCAATATTACCCTCGAAGCCAGCACAGACTCCAATGGTTGCGGCACGCTAACTATCGGCGGACTCTTGTACGGCTGCGGAGAATCGCTGCTGGGCAAGTCTACGATTGTTTGGATTCCCGAAACGTACGCGATTTCGGTCAGTGCACCAGGATATCTGCCCGTCCAGTATCGGTTACGTGACCTTCTTGGGAATGTAAGGCCTGTTCGTGAGGACCGCTTTTTGACAGACAGGCCACTGCGGATTCTGTTGCGTCGCCAGCCAAGAGAACCGAAGGCGTCAGAACCGGAAGGGTGACCCATTCCAGGGTGGATATTAGTGGCTAGATTCGTTGGTCGTCTTCGAAACAACCGATTCGTGGAAGCGGGCAGCTTGACCTTGGCGCCCCAAGCAAGCTGGCATCCCGACGGATTTCTGGCGTACCAACTCGGGCGACATGCAGGTAGGCCACCTGCGGCAGCGATACCTGTGGGGCCCGGCGGTGGACCAGATTTTGGCCGAGGAAGCCGTTGACGGCGGCACACCCGACCTTGTACAGTGGACGCTGACGGACCACCTGAACACGGTCCGGGACATCGCCAAGTACGATCCGGGCAGCAACATGACCACCGTGGTCAATCATCTCATCTATGACGCCTTCGGCAAGGTCACGTCGGAAAGTAATCCGGCGATTGATAGTCTCTTTTTATTCACCGGTGGACCGTTCGATAGTTGGACAAGCGGACCGACAGCAGGCCCCTCCGAAGCGGTGTTTCCCCGCGAGGGGGTTTCTGAAAAATCGGAGGGGCACGCTTGTCGTGGCCGGTGTCACCTGGCCACGGGACGTCACCATCGCGGTAGGGGCCATTCATGAATTGCCCCTACCGGTGAACCCGTGTCGTACCCGGGAAGACGTGGCAAGAAGAAGTTTGCCTATTTTGACGAAATTGAGCGCCATTGAGCGCGCCCCGGCGAAAATAGGTAAACTTTTGGCCGGGTGTCAGGGCCATGGGACCTATTGGCGGGTCGGTTGCCACCCCGACCGATTGCCTCGGTTTCACCCAGGCCATTGGGTTGGAGGGTTGCATGCCACCCCGACCGGTTCCATTCCGACCAACGGCCGACGTGGAAATCGGCCCTCCATCGGTTGGATTCGACGGCGTGGAAGCCGTCCGTCCAACACGCCCGAATTCCACGACCAACATCCCAGTTGCATCCGAATCATAGGAGGGACTGGAGGGCCCGGTTCCACTCGGGACGGTTGGGCTGGTGCCACTCGAGAGACGGGCCACGGGCCTTGCCGGGGTTACTGGTCTAGGGTATCTTGGCCGCGGTAAGATCTTCTTCTGTTGGAATAAGTGGAAGAATTGGGCAATCGTCCATTATTTAGGGTTACTTGGGAACGATACATGGCTAAGAGAAAGCGGTCTCGTAGCGGGGGAGATGGTAGAGACGTCAACGATTTTCGGCACGCAAATTCGAAGCGGAAAAATAACCCTCCGGCCGGGATCGCCCCCACTTATGAATCCCGGCAGCGAGAGACTAGGTCGTACCGCTACGATCCCCATTTGGATCCGCAACTGGTCTGGGCAGGCAAGGCCGAGCACACCTCGTTCGAGGTGGATGTCGTCTCGCTCCACATCCACGAGCGTATCTCCACCAAGGCCATTCTGCGAGCGGTGCGCCGCCCCGAGGTGGTGCAACCGGATCTCTTTGGCGAAACACCGCTTCCTGCCGACAGGGAAGTGGAGTTCTACCGGCACGAGGTCGGTTGGGCCAACCGCCTCATTCTGGGCGACTCGCTTCTGGTGATGAACTCGCTGCTGGTCAAGGAAGGGATGGCGGGCAAGGTGCAGATGATCTACATTGACCCGCCCTACGGCATCAAGTATTCAAGCAACTTCCAGCCGCGGATTGACCGCCGGGATGTGAAGGACAAAGACGAGGACCTCACCCACGAGCCGGAGCAGATCAAGGCCTACCGGGACACCTGGCAACTGGGCATTCACTCCTATCTCACCTACCTGCGGGATCGCCTGCTCCTGGCGCGGGAACTCCTCACCGAGAGCGGCTCCATCTTCGTCCAGATCAACGACGAGAACCTGCACCTGGTGCGGTGCCTTTTGGACGAGGTGTTCGGGCGGGAGAATTGCATAGGAGTAATTACGTTCAACAAGAGCGTGCCCTTAGGAGCAACCTATTTACCTGGTGTTTGTGACTATCTATTGTGGTATAGCAAGGACAAGAGCAAAGCAAAGTTTAGGAGGTTATTTGTCGAGAAGACCGTGGGTGGCAAGGGAGCCTACAATTACTTAGAGTTAGCTGACGGAATACGGCGTCCTATGACAAGTTCTGAAAGAGAGAGCGCCTCAACTGTCCCCGAAGGGAGCAAGCCTTTCTTCTCCCTAACAATGCTGTCTGCTGGCAGAACTGAAAGCTGTGTTTTCTCGGCGAACTTGCAAGGAAAGGAATACTATCCAGGTGGGGGCCGTAGTTGGAAAACGAATCCAGACGGAATGAGCAAACTTATATTAGCAGACCGCCTTTACACAACAGAGAATACGTTGCGTTACGTTTTGTATCACGATGACTATCCCGTTGCAGAGTTAACAAACGTCTGGAGCGATACAGGTGGTGCGAGGGAGAAGGTTTATGCGGTGCAAACATCGGATACAGTCGTCGAGCGCTGCATCCTGATGACCACCGATCCGGGCGACCTGGTCTTCGACCCCACCTGCGGCTCGGGCACTACCGCCTACTGCGCCGAGAAGTGGGGCCGGCGCTGGATCACCTGCGATACCTCCCGCGTGGCCCTGGCCATTGCCCGCCAACGCCTGATGACGGCCAAGTTTGACTATTACGAACTGTGTGACCCGGAACGCGGCCCGACGGGTGGTTTTGTCTACGAGACGGTGCCCCACATCACCCTGGAGAGCATCGCCAAGAACACCGAGATTGATGCCATCGCCGCCAAATATCAGCCGCAGATTGACCAGGCGCTCGCAGAGCTGAACGAGGCGCTCAGGGGTAAGCGGGTGATAATCGAGGTCAAAGAAGGTGGGCGCGCGGGGCAATTCGTGGATTTTTCTGCCCCCGACAGTCAAACTGCGACGCTGCCGAGTGGGCAGAAGGTAAGGGTTAACGAGTTGCTGGAATGGGAAGTCCCCCGCGAGGTGCCCCATCCGGTCTGGCCCAAGGAAGCCCACGATGCCTACGAGCAATTGCTGAAACTCAAGCGCTCGGGACAGTTGGGGGCGGAAGAGAAGGCGGCTGCTTTGCTGGAAATGGTCTATCGCCTGACCGGTCATCGCTGGAAGCGCCTCGAGGAGGTGCCCGACCCGATGCCTCCGGACGATTGGCCTAAAGCTGCCAAGGACGCCCTGCGGCGGTTCTGGGAACTCAAGCGTGCGAAGCGCGAAGAGATCGACGAGAGCATCCAGCGCAACGCCCCGCAGGAGACGCTTTATGACCGGCCCAAAGTGGTGCGCGCCGTGGTCCGCGTCTCCGGTCCGTTCACCGTCGAGGCCATTCCCGTGCCGGCGGTGGAAGACCCAACACAAACACCCATTCCGCAGTTTGAGGCAGAAGAAGCGCAAGCCCGTGTCAGCGACCGCGGAGGGGATTACCTGACGACGATGATCAACCTGCTCAAGCAGCAGGGCGGGGTGCTCTTCCCCGGCGGGAAGAGACTGGAGTTGCAGGGTTTGCGACCGTTGAACCTGGGATATTTGCATGCCGAGGCGGAAGCGAAGCAGAATGGCAACATTGTGCGGGTAGCGATCAGTTTTGGACCCCAGCATGGGCCAGTGATTGCGCACCAGGTGCAGGAAGCGATTCCTACAGCCAAGATGAACGGCTACCAGGTGTTGATCATGGCGGGATTTGCCTTTGATCCGGAAGCCCAGGCGCTCATCCAGAAGGCCCCGGTGGCGGGGCTGCAGGTGCATTTTGCCAACATCTCGCCCGATGTGTTGGTGGGCGATCTGCTCAAGACCACCCGTGCCAGCCAGATTTTCACCGTTTTCGGCCAGCCCGATGTGCGGGTGGAGAAGCAGAAGGACGGGACGTACACTGTGGAGCTGCGTGGCGTGGACATTTACGACCCGCTGACGGGCGAGGTACAGAGCACCCGGGGCGACGATGTGGCCGCCTGGTTCTTAGACACCGACTACGACGGGAAGACTTTCCACATCTGTCAGGCGTTCTTTCCCGGAGACAATAAGGCTTGGGAAAAGCTCGAGCGGGCGCTCAAGGCACAGATTGACCCTGAAACCTTCGAGCGGATGCGCGGCACCGTCTCCTTCCCCTTCCAGCCTGGCGAGCATCGGCGCATTGCCGTGAAGGTCATTGATTTTCGGGGGAATGAGGTGGTGAGGGTAGTGCCGTTGGACGGAGGCGCTGCCTATGAGATTTGATCCCGAACGCCATCATCGCCGCAGCATTCGTTTGCGGGGGTATGATTACACCCAGCCGGGGGCGTATTTCGTGACGGTTTGCACGCAGGGTCGGGCGTCTCTTTTCGGCGAGGTGGCAGATGGGGAAATGCGGTTGAACGAGGTGGGACGCATTGTCCAGCGGTGTTGGGAGGCTGTTCCCGAACATTTTCCGCACATTGAATTGGGTGCCTTTGTGGTCATGCCGAATCACGTGCATGGGATATTGGTAATCACCGGGGCACGGCATGATTTGGTAGGGGCACGGCATGCCGTGCCCCTACGAAACGATGTGCCCCCACCGAACAATGCGCTCATATCAAATAATGCCGTGCCCCTACAAGAACGGTTCGGCAAACCCGTTGCAGGTTCTATACCAACCATCGTGCGGTCGTTTAAATCCGCCGTTACCCGCGAGGTCAACGCCCCACGCGGTACGCCAGGGGCACCCGTCTGGCAACGCAATTATTACGAACACATCATTTGGAACGAGGAATCCCTGCAGCGCATTCGGGAATACATTTGGACCAACCCCTTACGCTGGCACCTGGATCGGGAGAATCCCAACCCGACGGGGATGGATGATTTCGACCGGTGGCTGGCTGCATTGGGGAAGATCGGGGCTCAGAGAGGGAGAATGGACAATGAACAAACTTGAAGCACTCATTCGCCAATTGCCGCCGGAATTGCAACAAGAAGTGGCCGACTTCGTGGAATTCCTGCTGCAGAAGCGGGCACGGAAATCGGCAAAGCCGCTGCGCCAAGATTGGGCCGGCGCCCTGAAGGAGTACCGGGACCAATACACGGCGCTTGACCTGCAGAAAAAGGCGTTGGAGTGGCGAGGCGACTGAGCATGTATCTTGTGGACACGAACGTGTGACTGGAACGGTTCCTGGAGCAAGAAAGGGCAGAGGTGGTTCGGGATTTTCTGAACCAAATGCCCTCCGACCAATTATGCCTTACGGACTTCGCCCTTCACTCTATCGGGATCGTGTTGAGCCGCCTCGGTAAACGGGAGGCGTTTGTTCGGTTTGTGCGGGATGCATTCGTGGACGGAGCGGTCACGCTGGTTCGTCTGGATCCCGAGGACATGGAAGCCCTGGTTCAGATCATGGAACGAGACAATCTGGACTTTGACGATGCCTACCAGTACAGAGCAGCCGAAAAATATGGGCTTGTGATTGTGAGTTTTGACAGCGATTTCGACCGAACGGCACTCGGGCGGAAAACGCCGGCACAAGTGCTTCAAAAGAGGTAGCCAGGTCCATGCTCGTTGACAACCCCATCCTCAATTCACCCTTTGAAGAGCCCACCCGCTTCTGGGACTACGAAGAGGGGCAACCGGTTATTAAAGACGGCCGTCGGCCAGCGGGTTACTACCTCAAAGCCCGAACAGCCGGGCCGCAGATCGCGCTGCTGGAAGAAGAATTCGTTCCACTGGATTTGGTAAACAGAATTCGGGAGCGGGTACGTGACTGGTGCAAGCGCGGATATCCGGGCGTGACCCCCATCACCCGCCAACTCCTCAACCACTGGAACAACCCCGAGCGAGAACGCAAACTCTTTTTCTGCCAGCGGGAGGCGGCCGAAACCCTCATCTGGCTGGTGGAGGCCCCGCCGGCCGAGAAGCAAGGGATCACGATTCCGAAGGATAACGGACTTACTCGCTACGCGTGCAAAATGGCCACCGGCTCGGGCAAGACCGTGGTCATGGGCATGGTGATCGCCTGGCAGGTACTCAACAAGCTGGCAACCCCGCAACTCCGGCAATTCTCTGACGCTGTGCTCCTTGTGTGTCCCAATTTGACCATCCGCGAGCGGCTGCAGGTGCTGCTTCCCTGGAAGCCCGGCAATTACTATGAGAAATTTGACCTGGTGCCCCGGGGGCTGTTGGAACGGCTCCAGCAGGGGAGATTCGAGATCACGAACTGGCACCTTTTCCAGTTGCAGGACGACAGCCGTTCCCGAAGCGTGGTGCAGCGGGGTGTGGAAAGCGATACCGCCTTCTGCCGCCGGGTGCTGAAGGAGCTCGGCAACAAGCAAAACATCCTGGTCATCAACGACGAGGCCCATCATGCGTACCGTCCAGCGCCGCTGTCGGAAGAGATAAAGGAGCAGCTTTCGGAAGAGGAGATCAAAGAGCGCGAGGAGGCTACGGTGTGGGTCAGCGGGCTGGACAGGATAAACGCCGTCCGCCGAATCAACTTCTGTGCCGATTTTTCGGCAACACCTTTCTACATCAAAGGAAGCGGCTACCAGGAGGGGACTCCCTTCCCTTGGGTCGTATCGGATTTTGGCCTGGTGGACGCGATTGAATCAGGGATTGTGAAAATTCCCCGCGTGCCGGTGGACGACAACACCGGTATGCTGATCCCCAGGTACTTCCGCCTGTGGGAGACGATCAATCAGGCGTTGCCGGCTTCCGAGCGGCAAACCGCGCGCCGCCGGGCCAAGCCGGAATCGGTGCTACGGGAGGCCGAGGGAGCCCTGGCGACCTTGGCTAGCGAGTGGAAGAAGACTTTCGACGAGTTCCAGACGTGCGGCTCGCCGGTGCCGCCTGTCATGATCGTGGTTTGCGACAACACCGACTTATCCAAACTCGTTCATGAGCACATTGCCCGGGGCAAGGTCCTGCGCGAACTCGAAAACGGCCAGAACCGGGAGGTGACGTTCCGAATTGACACGAAACTCCTTGCCGAGGCAGAGGCGGCCAGGGAGGGCGAGACGAAGGCCGAGGCGGCCGAGCGGCTGCGCAAGGTCGTGGACACCATCGGCAAGCTCGAATGGGAAGGTGAAGGTGACCCGCCAGGAAAACACATCCGGTGTGTGGTGTCTGTGGGAATGCTGAACGAGGGCTGGGATGCCCAGAATGTCACGCAAATCCTGGGCCTGCGTGCCTTCACGTCCCAATTGCTGTGTGAGCAGGTGGTGGGACGGGGCTTGCGGCGGCTCAATTACGACGACTTTTCGGAACCTGAGTATGTGGACGTTTACGGTGTCCCATTCGAGGTAATCCCGGTCAGAAAGAAACCTGTCAATCGTACCGAAATAGCCAAAGTATCCACACTCGTGCGGGCTCTCCCTGAGCGGAAGCATCTCGAAATCACTTTCCCCCGCGTTGAAGGGTACGTTGTCGACGTCCGCACACGGATTCGGCTCAACCTGGACGGCCTTCCTTATTTACAGATCGATCCCGGCAGCGAACCCACGGAAGTAACGGTTAAGCCGGCGGTAGGCTACCGCATAGGCCGACCCGACCGACTGGGGCCCGGACCTGAGGTGATCCACGACCGCAACCCATTTCACCGAGAGAAACGCCTCCAGGCAACCGTGTACGAGATTGCGGCCGAACTCACGCGGCGACTCAAAGAGAAACGGGAAGAGTGGAACGCCCGCCACATTCTCTTTCCCCAAGTCTTGAATATTGTGTGGCAGTACATGGAAGAGCGCGTTGTGGGGAAACAGGACGCGCCGCCAGAGGAGGTCACCCTGCTCAAGTACAAGGAGCGAATTCTTGAACGCTTGACCGCGGCCATCGAACCGGACACCGAATCAGGAGAGCCACCAATCCTTCCAGTGATCGAGAGGTTTCGCCCGATCGGTTCAACGGCCGAGGTCCTTTTCCGCACGCTCCGTCCATGTGTCGGTACAAGTAAGAGCCACATCAGCCATGTGGTGCTCGATGCACCCAAGTGGGAGCACAGTGTGGCGTACCAACTAGAGCGAATGCCCGAGGTAATTGCCTATGCCCGCAACGACCACCTTGACTTTACAATCCCGTACGAGTGGCATGGGTTCAGACACGAGTACCGGCCCGACTACCTGATCCGCTGGCGCCGCAATGATGGCACCGAGGTGAAGGTAATCCTGGAGGTCAAGGGCTTCGAGACGGAGCAGGATCGCCAGAAGGAGATCGCAGCGCAGCGGTGGATCCGGGCGGTGAACCATCACGGTGAATTCGGTTGTTGGCGATTCGTCGTGTGTAAGGACCCCGCTGGCCTGGAGAGAGTATTGCGAGATGCCTGTAGATAACCACTCGCTGAATCGGGCACTTCTTCCCAGTTTCCGACCGCCGGGTGCCGACCAGTCACCAAAGAATGCAGTGTTATTTGACCCGCCGAAGTACTCCTTAGCTCAGCCTTTTGCGTTGTTGCCACTCGGAACTGATAAGGAAATCTGGTGCCACCAGTGCGATTGCGCGCAAGTGAATCGTAGCCTCACGGCCCTCCCGAGAGCTATCCATCCCGCAGCCTCCCGGCGGAAAAAGGTCACGTCAAATCCCGTGGTTCGCAGACTCACCGGGGAGGCGGTCGGACGATGTTTCGTCCCCAAGTGTGCCGGATTTTGTGCCACCAGGATGGCCGGATATGTCGGAAGTGTTCTCTTGAGCGTCACTTGTGGAATTTGGTTCGAATCCTGTCCTCTCCGTTTGGGGTTGTTGTAAGCGTAAGTTGCGACTTGCAGCGGGTGGCACAAGTTCGCATTCGGTATCGCTTTTCGACTGAAAATTCTCTATCTTGCCACGTGGTGCGGGAAGGTTCTGCGCCGGTTTTTGTGCCACCAGTGCGCCGGATTTTGCGCCACTGTCTGAACGTACGCTGGACCGCTTCGGCGAGTCGGTTTTTCTGACCTCCGGGACCCATCCCAAGGCGCGCTGAAACGCCGCATCGGTAGGATCGACGTAATGCCGCATGGCGATGGAGGGGGTATTCCCCAACCACTTGGTGACCACTGCCAGCGGAAAAGCCTGCGCCAGGTCAGACTCGCAGGACGCCCGCAGGTTGTGCCAGAGGCGAGGCCATGGCTCCAACCCAGCCCGGCGGATGATCTTGGAAAACATCGTCCGAAGGTTGCAATTAACCCATCCCCCAGGTCCCTGCGACCGCTGCCGGAGGCCCTCCGGAAAGATGTACTCGGTACCCTCCGGCGTGGCGTCCCAAGCTTCCTCCAGGTACGGGCGCAACAGCGGGAAGATGGGAATGACGCGGTATGGTTTGCCAACGTTGGCGGTCTTCGGTGACGGGACCACCAAGCGTCCCTCGGCCCAGTTGACATCAGCCCAACGAAGCGAGAACGCTTCCGATGGTATGCGAAGGCCAGCGAACCGGGCCAAGGCAATAAGTAGTCGCCACCACACATTTGGTGCGTGCTCAATCACCCGCTGCGTGGCCTCCACGGTCACATAGACCCGGCGGCCTGATGGATCACCGGCTCGGTGCTTCACGTGCATAAACGGGTTGACTTCGATCAGGCCTAATCTCTGAGCGTGGGCAAAGAAGCCCCGCGCCGTTTGTAGCCGTTTAGAAACGGTGGAATCGGCCAGCTTCTGGCCTGCCAGATAGTGGCGGAACGCCTCGGCCTTTTCAGCGGTGATGTCGGTAAGCTTACAGTCACGGCCGAAGAACGCGGTGAGATTCCGGACTACATGATTCCAGACACCCCGACTGGCCGGCGCGGAGTTACCATGGCGACTGGCAAGGTAGTCATCCAGGAACCGGCCCAGTGTCACCGCTGGCTTCGCATCGATCAAGCCAGCGTGGGTCAGTTTCTGCCTGAGAGGCTCACCAATGGCGTTCAGCCATGCGGCGGTGGCCTGCTGGACCGGTAACCCGCTGATCCGTGCGGCCAGCAAGGCCTCCACGTGGACGCGGATCGACTGTGCCGTCTTTTTGTCCACCAGGCCGAGGCGGACCGTTTTTCGCTTGCCGTCGGGTGCCACAAACAGGATGCGCCAACCTTTACCGTCCTTTGCGATGGATGCCATAAACAACCTCCATTATTTGGGCACGATGCGTTGCCCACCCTGCGGTAGGGACAAATCATGAATTACCCCCCCCGAGTACACGTAAACCCAGGGCTGCCCGGAATAGCTCATCTTGGTTCTGCCAAAGCGTGACGGTTTGCCGGCTGACGCCAACGGCCGCAGCCACCTCTTGATCGGTCTTGCCAGCCAGCAACAGTTCAATCGCATTCTGCTGGGCCACTCGCAAGTGTTGGGTTTTGTCGGATTTTGCCATGGTGTTGGCCTCCTGATGATTTTTGCTATCGGATCTTCAATACCGAATGGCGGATGTCCTCAAACAGTGGGATTCCGATGTCTTGCGTTGGCCCCCGACGTCCAGAGGGCGGCCCGGTCCCCTTCAGGCCGTGAAAAAGATTGAGACCCACTTGGTGGATTTGGTCCAGTGGCCCATGACGGACTGTTTGAACACGCTGCGGGACGTTGTCCAATATGCACCGCGGACGGCGCCGGGTATAATCAATCTTGGGAATCCTGACTGGACTAAATGAGGGCGACGACCGTGGTCAGTGACCTAATCTTTGCAGTTTCTAGCAGGGTGACGTGGGCGACCAATTCGCTCGACGCTTGTTTTGCAACCAACCCGGCGATAGACTCTGTCTTCCTTTTCACCGTCTGGCCGTTCCATGTCCACACAAAAGTGCAAAACCACTATACGGTTCGGCCCTTCGACGAAGACACTCAACTCCAAAACAACCTCAACCGCTGGTACGATGCCCGCGTCGGCCGCTGGCTGAGCGAGGACCCCATCGGCTTTACCGCCGGCGATGGGAATTTGTATCGGTATGTGGGCAATCGACCGACAGGTTTACGAGACGCTGATGGGCTATGGGGAAGGCCAGTGAGGCCACCGTTTCCACCGTCGCCTCCGCCACTTGTACCACCGCCAAATCCAAACTTGATTCCTCCTGGAATGAGCGCAACCCAGTTCGCTCAGGCGTTTGGTTATTGGTTGCGAGCCAAAGGCAGTTGGCAGGCTGCATGTGATGGAATTCTTGATGCCATGCTTTGCGAGCAGAAACTGAGTGGAGGAAGGGCGAGATTCCTTCAGACTCTTTTTGCGGTCTATTGTACCTCAGTTCCATGGGTTTCCGTACCCTGAGGCGGTGAAAGCATGCGTTGGATAGACAGATTAGCAGAGCAAACAGCTTCACAAAATATGGCCGGATCTCGAGAATTACCGGAATGGAGAATAGCAGAGCGTTTAATTAGTGAGCAAATACGGTATAGGCCGAAGCAACTGAGGCTTCCTCACAAAGACATGCGATTTCGGTCTTTATCGGAGGTCGCTTTAAAGACACTCGTATACTTTGATCTGTCTCCGAATGGGGAGGCACTCTTTCCCATTCCGGTGTTCGATTATGTTGTCAATCCCTCGATAGTGCTCATCCTACCGTACGAGCCGCAGCATACTAGCACTGTGGGCTGCAGGTTGATACCGGAAACGTACGACGACATCGAATGTCAAATAGTAGAGAATTGGATGCGCGACGATCCAAATTATCTTGGTTATGCCTTTGTTGTGTCTTACGAGCAACTCCATATCGATTTTGAATGGCTTGGCGAAGTCGAGCCGAAATTTGATAGTCGGCGGATTGGTTAACTACTGTTGCTGATAACCACTATATGACAAGCAAGTCAATGGGAGGGTGAGGCCACGGTGTGGGTTAACAGCTCAATTCAAGGTGTCTTTGCTCGACTCACTCCCGTAACCAACCCGGCGGTGGATTCTTTGTTCCTGTTTACTGGCAGACCGTTTGATCAAGATAGCCAGCTTCAAAACAACCTCAACCGCTGGTACGATACCCGTGTTGGCCGCTGGCTGAACGAGGACCCGGTGGGCTTCGCCGCCGGGGATGGGAATTTGTATCGGTATGTAGGGAATGAACCTGAAACCACTTTGGATTTTCTAGGTACCCTAGTAGTATGTTGCCGCCGTATGCAAACCGCAACGCTCCTCGATTACTTCATTGATCATTGTCAACTTCGGAACGTTTGTGTGCCCGGCGAGAGAAGTTGGCCCGTGTGGGTCGACCGATCATCGCGTAGACGCTTGGATGATTGTACACCGTGTTCGAAAGTCTCGGATTCCGATGTGGAGGAATGTTTACGGCGCAATCCGCACAGCGATCAACCACGTGGCGGTCAGCCTTGGATAGGAAACAATTGTCAAGTCGGTACGATGCTTCGAATTGGAAGGTGCTGTCTGTCAACCACTTGGAAGCCGCAGTTGGTTGCCGGACCATGGCGTGGCAAATGCCTTCGCTACGAAAAACGCCTGTTATTAATTCTGGGGTCCGCGCCGGTGTACCAAACAGTATGTGTAGAGTGGGAGTTGCCGGCATGGTATTCAAATCGGCCAGTCGTGTCGCCGTCTTTGCCTGTCTGTCCGCCGATTGACGATCAAACGCATGGTGGATGGCCGCCAGGTATGCAGCCACCAGGCGTGATTTACCCGCCGATTTACCAACAGAGGTAGAGACACATGAGACTGGCATCAGGAAGTACTCGCGCTTTAACCGTTACTTTCATCGCTTTTGTCACTGTGAGCCTTGTTATTTACCTATGGAGAGAAATCTCGCGAGGTTGGAAAATATTGGACGTTCATTATGCGGCCCACGAGGTGGCAGATATGATAGGACTGTTTGCCATGCAGCACAAGGGAAGGCCTCCTGAGACCTGGGACGAACTTATAACGGTGTTCGAGATTGTGGACACTGGGTATGGCCGTGGCAAGGTGACAGACCTTGAAACAAGAATACATGTGGATTTCGCGGCTCTACAAATGATATCCCATGCCGGTTTTCGTGATGCCAATATACCGCTCGTAGTGACGCCGCGTGAGTCAGCGTACGCATCTACGGACCACATTCGGCAGATTAACAAACAACTCATATGCAACCTACGTCGACTGGCAGAATCCGAGACTCAACGAGATCGTCGCGAACAATAGATATTGCGCGGCGATTGCCTTACGCTTATTGTTCTCGGTCCACCGAGAACGACTGTTAGCTCCGACACAAGTTACTTCATCGTCGAGCGATGCGACGATTCCCAGCTTGGCTTTGGATGCGCGCTAACTGAAACTGCGTGTCGGGAAACGGATGGCAGTCGCTATACGAAGCTTGGCTCAGCGGACGCTGACGGATCACCTGAACACCGTCCGCGATATTGCCAAGTACAATTCGCAAACGGACACGACGACCGTGGTCAATCACCTGGTCTATGACGCCTTCGGCAAGGTGACGTCGGAGACCAACCCGGCGGTGGATTCTTTGTTCCTTTTCACCGCGCGGCCCTTCGACCAGGATAGTCAGCTTCAAAACAACCTCAACCGCTGGTACGATGCTCGTGTCGGCCGCTGGCTGAGCGAGGACCCCGTGGGCTTCGCCGCCGGCGATGGGAATTTGTATCGGTATGTTTTGGGCATTCCCTTGACTAATGCCGATCCGAACGGTCTTGGCATTCAGATCAGCGCCGACTGCATCTTGGTTTCTGAGCGAACAACCGGCGTGTGGCGATTTTGTGATTACAATTGCGTCGAGGATACAAGTGTTGAGAGGGTGTCCGTGCCGAAGGGGGGCACCGACGACTTGGACAATGTACCCAGGCCGCTGACATTTCGTTATTCCACAAGCGTCTTCCGATGGTGCCCGTGCCCGGTTACACGGCGTTTAAATGAGTATCTGTACTCTTCCTATACGCCCCCGCTGAAGGATTGTAGTCGAGAGGAATGCTTAAAAGAAGTTGAGAAAGCAGCAAGGAGGATGAGCATTTCTTGTGAGGCGCTGATAGCACCCGCAGCAAAGCGGGCATGCAAAGCTGCGGTGAGAGCGTGGTTAGAGGCGGTCAAGCCCACATGCAACTGGTGTAAGCGCCCATGATTGCTCTGGAGACAATGGACGTATGATTCTGCAACGCCGTAATCGACGGAGTCTGCTTTTCGCACGCAGCGTGCTAATATTGGCCTTTTTCGGGTCACTCGTACTGGCTGTGTGGTGGTTCCCAAAATCGGATATCCCCTACCCCGATCAACCGTCGATGGGTCTACGTTGGTATCGTGGGTTTGGACTGTGTGATCAACCAAACATTTTGGGTAAGCTGTATTATCGTTTAGACGAAGTGCTAACGCTTCCCGAGGACGGATTGTGTCATATCGACTTTCGCTATGGCCAGGAAAAGCATCCATTTATTGCAAAGTACCCCGATGGGAGGATTCGGGCCAAAGGACTTTGTAAGGTGATTGTCGATGAGTACACGGGCCAGCCAAGGGGAATGGACGTGACGCAAGTCACAGATGCAGAATACTATAGTCCCGACGGCAAAACCAAAAAGGGTAGTGCAAGGGGGCACTGGCGTGGAAACGCTTTGGTCCCGGGACGGCGTCAAGGTATGGGAAGTGCGCCTCGAAAACGGAAGAAGGATGGAACTCAAAACGTGGTATTGCAACGGTAAACTTCAGATGTGGGCGCCACACTTTAAGGATGGCAAGCAAGACGGTCCGGTGTATCGCTACAACGAAGACGGTACGCTACGTGTTATTGTCTATTACGAAAACGGTTTCGAAATCGGACGCAAAAGACCTGGCGCAACACCACGAGAGTGACTGGTGAGTCCTTCCCTGACGACGTGAAAGCGCGAGAGATGGGCCACTTCCGCCAGCGCTACCTGTGGGGCCCGGTCATGGATCAGATTGCGGCGATTTAGGAAGAATTCCCTCTCCCTCGCGAGAAGGAAGAATTCCCTCTCCCTCGGGAGAGGGCCAGGGTGAGGGCGGCCCGGTCCCCTTCAGGCCGTGAAAAAGATTGAGACCCGCTTGGCGGATTCGGTTCAATGGACACCGACGGACCACCTGAACGCGCTGCGGAACATCGCCCAGTACGCCCCCAGATGAGACCGAGTGAAACCAATAGGGGCGCGAACCAACCCAATCGAGGGGGCAACGAGCTTCGTGATCACCCCCGCCAGTTCGCACTCGGCTTACGATGTGGACTTGCATCAGTTGTCCCATCCACGCAGTCAGGGAAACATCGACAGTAGTCTGATCCAGAAGCTGTCTGGGAAGACCCCGTCCACGCAGTCAGGGAAACATCCGCTATCCAAAGGGATTCAACATAAGCCCAGAGGACCCTCTTCACGCAGTCAGGAAGACATCCGGCTGGACACTCGGTCCTTTTGCATTGCCAAACGACGGATGGAACGACTAAGATGATGGAATGACTTTGAGCGCCTTCAAAACAGAACCCCTGCTCAGGTGGGGGTTTGCGGCGGTGGTTATTTTTCTGGGCCGCAGGTTTGAATGTCGGAACAATTCATTGCCGTGTGTTGAGGCTCGGATTTGTTCTCCGGTTTAGGTAATACCTCATGTTTGAAAAACTTCAATCAGGACTCTTCGAAGCGATCCGCACGCTCGCCGGCCAGGGAAAATTGACCGAAGCGAACATGCGCGAGGGACTGCGGATGGTCCAGCAGGCCCTGCTGGAGGCCGACGTGAGTCTGCCCGTTGTCAAGGCCTTTATCGAAAAAGTGTCCAAAGAGGCCCTTGGCGAACGGGTGTTGCGCTCTCTCCGCCCGACGCAGCAGCTCTTGACGATTGTTTACGAGCAACTTGTCGCGCTCATGGGACCCGTGGATCACGACCTCCATCTCAAATCGAGTGGATCCACGATCATGTTGTGCGGGCTTCAGGGGTCAGGTAAAACGACGACGGCGGCCAAGCTGGGCAGGTATCTCCAAATGCGGGGACACAAGCCGCTCCTGGTCGCAGCCGATTTGCAGCGTCCTGCCGCCATTGAGCAATTGCAGGTCCTTGGGGAGAAGATCGGCGTCCCGGTTTATGTCGAAAAGGGAGCCACGGATCCCCTATTGGTTTGTCGGAACGCTTTGCGACAGATGCCCACCCTGGGAGCCACCGTCGCTGTTCTCGACACGGCCGGGCGACTCCACATCGATCAGGCCCTGATGCAACAGTTGGCCAGCATCGACCGCCAGATTCAGCCTGACCAGGTGTATCTCGTGGTTGATGCCATGACGGGTCAAGATGCCGTCAACAGCGCCAAGGCGTTTCACGATGCGCTTAAACTTAACGGCGTCATCCTGACGAAGCTCGACGGCGACGCCCGGGGCGGGGCGGCCTTGTCAGTCAAGTTTGTGACGGGCGTCCCCATCAAGTTCATCGGAACAGGTGAAGGCACCGATGCCCTGGAGGAGTTCCATCCCGAACGGATTGCCAGCCGGATCCTTGGCCAGGGCGATTTGATGACCCTCATCGAGCAGGCGCGGCAGAAAGTCGATCAGGAGGAAATGCGCCGTCAGCAGGAGCGGTTGCAACAGGGGCAGTTTACCCTGGAGGACTTTCGTAACCTGCTCGATCAAATGCGTCGTCTTGGTCCTATGAACCAATTGATGTCGCTGATGCCCGGGATGAGTCAGTTGGTGGACGAAATGGGGGATGTTGACGCCGACCACTCCCTTCGTCGATTGAGGGGGATTATCGACGCGATGACGCCCGAGGAGCGCCGCAAACCGGAGATCATCGACCTGAGTCGCCGTCGCCGGATCGCTGCCGGGGCGGGTGTCGCACCCCAGGATGTCTCCGAGTTGGTCCGTGTCTTTGAACCGATTGCCGATATCATGCGGAAGATGGCAGGCCAGGGGGTGCGCGGCCGGTTGCAGATGATGCAGACACTCATGCGGCAGGCGGCAGCAAATCCGCAGGGGGTGCTCTCCAAACCCAAGGGGGGTACGGGAAAGCGGCTACGGCCCGAGGAAAAAGCACGTTTGAAAAAGCTGCGGGAAAAAGAACTCCGCCGTCGGCGCAAGGAACAGCGCGGCCGATGAGTCAGACAGTCTTGCTTTCACTGCGCCGATTCTTGAACTCTCATCTTCGGAATTTGCGGCGAAAGGCTGCCAGGCCTTGTTCCTGAAATACGCCTTACGAAAGCCGGATCAGCCGTTGTCGAAAAACCGGTAGGGGTAATTCATGAATTACCCCTACGGGCCGGCAGGTCTTCGGATTGGCAACCGGGTTCCCCGGTGGATCGTTCGATCCAATTGCCTTGTGGAAATACGCGAAAAACAGGTCACTCCGGGTTTCTACAGGTTTCCGGGGACTTCGTTTCCATTGCGCGAACCCAGAGCCCGCCAGGCTTCCAGGTCAACGGTTTGACTGACGAACCGCACGGAACCATCAGCCATCGCCACGTTGACGCCGCCGGGATGGTGACTCCTTGCCATCTGCCACAGCGAACGCAGGGGCGACCATTTGGAGCAATCAGGGATGCGCGAGTTGGGTTCCCACCAGTGATAGTAGGCCGTGTAAAGGACAAAGCCATCGACCCATCGCGCCGCGCGGTTGGGCCGAGAAGCGACCGGCTGACCGTATCGCGTGCACCATTCCACAGTCAGAAAGGGATCCGATCGACTGCTTGCCCCAACGATGACAACGTCTTTGTTGGATTGCGTGAGGACGGCGGGTTCCGACATATTGGCGTCGGGCAAAAGGCTTTCGGAAAAGGCTGCCGTATGGCTGGTGCCGTCGATGACATCGGCAAACGTGATGGCTTTATCCTGCATAAAAAGGCCGTCCCCGTCGAAGATGGCCGTTCCCGTCTCGGTTGGCGCGCCGCGTCCCCAGCACGCCATGTAATTGGTGGCTCCAAAATCCCTCTCGACTTTCTGTCGTTTATCGCTGGGGCAATAGAAGAAACTGATTTCCTGACTGACAGGTTGCTGGTTACTCGGATGGACTCCAACACCCGGCCCGTTGAAAACGCCGGTGTGGCCATAGAGCGGCACGTTCAGATTCAGTGATTGGTACACGTTGAACTGTTCCATGTAGGGAGTCAACATGGCCAGCGGTCCCCAGCGGTATTGCCAGTCGGGAATAGTCTCGTACCCTGGACAAACCTTATTGGGTGAGCCGATGGGGAACGCCTTGTGGACATCATGAAAGTTATGGAGCGCCAGGCCGATTTGCTTGAGGTTGTTCGTACAGCTCATGCGTCGAGCAGCCTCCCGGGCGGCCTGCACCGCTGGAAGAAGCAACGCGATAAGCAGTCCAATAATCGCGATAACGACAAGCAACTCCACCAGCGTGAAACCTCGTCGTGCTTTCATCCCTTCAATCACTCCACAAAGAAATCGGCTCGTCCGTTCTGAGAAAACCGTCGGGGCAATTCATGAATTGCCCCTACCGGCAAGCCTGTTGTTTGCATTGGCAGTCAGGGGCATGTCAAATCGCACTCCGATTGCGGCATCGACTGATTGCAAATCGTCCCTCCGAATGCAGCGCTTGTGTTACGTTTTCATAGATCGTAATACTAAACCCCCGCGGGGTTACTGTCAATAACCAAGGTTTCTCTTTCGAAAATCAGTGGAAGGATTTTTGAAGTAACAGGGGAACGGCAACGGCGCATGACAGGGACTGGAGATGGGCCATGACAGAGCATGCCCCCGGTAGGGGCAATTCATGAATTGTCCCTACCAATGAAGCCGTGCGGCTTTACCGAAGTTTCTCTGCCAATATGTCGCCCGGCCATCACGTTAACGTGTGTGGTGCCACTATCACCAGGGCGACTGAGAAACGTTCAAATTGCTCCGCGGCTCTTGTTTTTCGGGCCAAAGCGAATCTAAACTGACACTCATTGTGCCGCCTGCGGCCCCCGCAGCGTCGGTTGACGTTATCCGAATTGGCAGCCCCATTGGAACCACATCGGAGGAGTCTATTTCGATGAAAAGAATGATTGTTATGGTTATGTCCTGTCTGTGTCTCATCACGTTGCTATCGGCCTCACCGGGAATCAGGGCCGCAGAACCATCAACGGTCGTGATCCCCAAAGAAACACCCCAGGAGCGAGACGCCCGCATGAAATGGTGGCGGGAAGCCCGATTTGGCATGTTCATCCACTGGGGTCTTTATGCGATCCCCGGAGGACGTTGGGGAGGTCAGCCCGTCAACACAGCCGGCGAATGGATTATGAATGGAGCCAACATCCCAGTGGAGGACTATGAGAAGTTGACCAAGCAGTTTAACCCGGTCAAATATGATCCGGCAGAATGGGTCAGGATCGCCAAAGATGCCGGCATGAAGTACATCGTGATCACGTCCAAACACCACGATGGCTTCTGTCTTTTCGATTCCAAAGTCACCGATTACGACGTGGTGGATGCCACACCCTGGGGAAAGGACCTCCTTAAACCCTTGGCCGATGAATGTCGCAAACAGGGGCTGCACTTTTGCACGTACTACTCGATCATGGACTGGCACCATCCGGCGCAGATGCGGGGTAGTGATCGGGCGTACAATCCAACGAAAATTCGCGAAGGACGGAAGCGTGAATATCTCGATTACATGAAAGCGCAACTCCGCGAGTTGCTGGAAAGCTGCCGACCAGAAGTCTTGTGGTTCGACGGCGAATGGCCCGATTGGTACACCGAAGAAGACAGCCGCGAAATCTACGCTTATCTGCGACAGCTTGAACCCACCTTGATCATCAACAATCGGGTGGGAAAAGGGCGAAAGGGGATGGAGGGTCTCAATCGCGACGATCAGGAATACGTCGGTGATTTCGGGACGCCAGAACAACAGATTCCTCCCGGAGGGCTTCCCGGCCTGGACTGGGAATCCTGCATGACGATGAACAACACCTGGGGTTTCAAGTTCGATGATCACAACTGGAAGAGCACCGAAACGCTCATCCGCAATCTGATCGACTGTGCCTCCAAGGGTGGGAATTACCTGTTGAATGTAGGCCCCACGGCTGAGGGCGAGATTCCGGCCCCCTCCGTCGAACGTCTGGCGGGTGTGGGCCAGTGGATGAAGGTCAACAGCGAATCCATCTATGCCACTCAGGCTAGCCCCTGGCCCAAACAGCTCCCCTGGGGTCGCTGCACCCAGAAGCCGGTCGATGAGAAGACGACCCGATTGTATCTCCATGTTTTCCAGTGGCCAGAGAACCACCGCCTGGAACTTACCGGTCTGACGAACACGCCAGTGAAGGCGTATCTTTTGGCGACCCGTGCCCCGCTCAAGGTGGAAAAGACCGCTGGCGGTGTGATCATTATCGAGCTGCCGCCACAGCCCTTGGATCCCGTCGCAACCGTTGTTTGCCTGGAGCTGGAAGGTCGGCCCAAGGTGGAATAGTCAAGCACCGGGAGCAAATCCTGCAAGATAGAAAAGGGTTCCGTCCAGAAGAGCTATCGTCAGATCACGGTAGGGGCAATTCGTGAATTGCCCCTCCTTCTGGTGAATCTTTTGCATTGGCAATCGGCGGTTTCGGCAGATTGGGTTCCGATTTCAATCTGGATTGGGACAAACGCTAGGCTTCTCAGGCGTCCTTCTGGAAATGACTGCCACTTCGGTGGGACGCCTGGCTGTGGTTGAGAACCCACCGAAAGCGAACGATAATCCCTAATATGGAAGGCAATGATGACAAACTGGATACCACAGTCGAACTGATCACGCCGGAAAACATTGTTTTCCGCTATTACGTCGCCGGTCCGGCGCACCGGATTCCGGCGTTTTTTATTGATTGTGTTTGTCAGTTTGCCATTTTCATGGGGATGTCCTTTGCGCTCGTCATCCTGACGCTCTATTTTCCAATCCTGGATGAAATCGCGGGATTCATCTTCCTGATTTCGATCTTTCTCATCTTCTGGCTGTATGGCGGCATTTTGGAAAGCGTCTGGAATGGTCGCACCTTCGGCAAATGGGTCTTTGGCCTGCGTGTCGTAACCGTAGAAGGTTTGCCGATTACGCCCTTCCAGGCCCTTATGAGAAACCTTCTTCGGGCGGCAGATCTCCAGCCATTCGGGACGGGCTGGGTCGGTCTTCTGACGATGATGCTCAACCGGCGGTTTCAGCGGCTGGGCGATCTGGCCTGCAAGACGATGGTCATCATCGACCGAGTTCCCCTGCTTCAGGCCATTCCCCTGGCCAACCAACCGGAAATCGCAGGGATCGCCGAGCGTTTGCCTGCCCGACTTGAGTTTCACCCCAGTGTTGTGCGCGCCCTGCTGTTGTATGTCCATCGGCGAGAATGGCTTTCGCTGGAGCGTCGCAATGAAATCGCTGCGCCCCTGGCAGAAGCCCTTCGGAAGCGCTACGGTTTGCCTCCCGATGTGCCGCCCGACCTGGTTGTCTGCGCCGCCTACCAAAAGGGCGTTTTGGGAGTAAGTGCCAACCAAGGCCAAAGTTCCGGTCAGCCGAAGCCCCGCAATCAGCTGGACGCTGATCAGTTCTCTCCTCATGCCCTTCGCAGTATGTTCGTTCTTTCACCTGCCGAAAGTGTTCCCTCCCACCGCCGTGACTGAGATCGCTCCCCTCAAAGTGCAAGCTGTTTCCTGTGCCCGGCCAAAGGGCAGGGAGTCCTCGTGGCACGAGAAGCCTCAAGAGGCATGCTTCAAGGGAGTCGGTTACGAGTTGCCTCTGCCCATCCTCGTGACCGGCCTGGCGGGTGTGGCCGGTTTTCACGCCTTTCGCTGGCTGGCCGCCCGTTACCCGGGACAAGTCTGGGGGCTTCGCCCGAAGAACAATCCTTACGTGAAAGGCGACGGGATTCTGGCCTGTAATATTGAAGATCGGACAGGTCTGGAAAGGCTTTTCCGTCAGTACCGTTTCGCGGCGGTTCTCGATGCTGTTGGCAATTGTGCATTGAAACCCTGCGAGCTTGAACCATGCGTGGCCTGGACGATCAACGTTGAGGGGTTGAAGAACATCCTGAAAGCGGCAGGACATGAAAAGGTTCGCTTGGTCCGTCTTTCGGTGGACCTTGTTTACTCCGGGAAAAAAGGCGGCGATTACGCGGAAACAGATCCACCGGACCCCGTTACGACTTATGGCAAGACGATGGCCGTGGCCGAGCAGGTCCTGTTAGAAGCCGATCCGACAGCGTGTGTTTTACGAATATCGTTGCCGATGGGGCGCAGCCCAAACGGTCACGCCGGTGCGATCGACTGGATCGAGTCGCGATTCGCCGCAGGTCGCCCCGCAACTCTGTACATTGATGAGATCCGCACACCGACGTACGTCGATTGCCTCAGCCGGGTCTGTTTCGAGGCATTGCGGAGACCTTTGGCGGGCATTTATCACGCAGGCGGTCCCACCCAGTTGAGCCTTTACGAGATTGGCCAGATCATCAATCTCGTGGGCGGTTACGATCCGGATTTGCTTCACGGGATTCCTCGGAGAATGGCTGGGCCAATTCCGCCTCGGGCAGGAAATGTCACAATGAATAGCGGGAAACTGAGGCAAGCGCTGGGATACGAACCTTTCTTACCGTGGCCCTTCGACAAGCGGCTGATTCCCACCCAGCGGACTTGGCATCGCGAACGAAGTTGGATCGAAAAAACCACATGCGGCAAAGCAGGTAGTTTGCGTTGTGTGCATGATATAGATAAACTTCTTTGTCAGCCGGGGACCTTGTTCGAAGACAATCTGGGCAATATTTGGGCGCCGCAGATGTTAGAACAGGAAACCCCGGTGATTCGTTGGGAATCCTAATAAACTCTTGGGATTAAATGACCGACATAAAATGGCGCGGGCGGACTGTGCCAGGTCAAAGGAGAATTCTCCAAGACTTCGCTGGCCCCCCAAAGTACGGGAACAACGGCTTTGATGACGCGAAGTGTATTGGGCAACTACCTGACATTGGCATCTGTGACGTTTTGCTTCTGACGAGGGACTATCCGTGTTGCGACTTTCGGTGATCATTCCCGTCGTTCGCACACTCGCGAGGCTGGAAGAAACACTGGTTTCCGTTTTGGAACACAAACCAGATGACTGTGATGTCGTCGTGGTTCTTGATGAACCTTATGCCGATCCCTATGGATTGGCAGGTGAAGTGACGTTCCTGCAAGCGGGACCAAAAACCAGTCTTTCTCAGGCGATCAACTTGGGGCTGGATGCATCGAACGCGCCCGTGGTTCACATCCTCCCGTCAGGTAGCTGTGTTCACCGTGGATGGGCCGAGGCAGCAATCCCCCACTTTCAGGACTCGCGGATCGGGGCCGTCATTCCCGTCACGCTGGAAACCCAGCGACCGGATCACATCCTCGCCGCAGGAATGGGCTATGACCGGGCAGGACAGTTGATCTATCTGCAACGGGGAATCTCCGCAAAAGAAACCCAGTTGTGTCACCGCACACAGGTTCTGCCGCATTTTTCGGGGGCAATCTTTCGTTCGGCAACCCTGCAGGCCATTCACGGAGCGGACGAGTCCCTGGGCGAACGATGGGTCTTTGCCGACCTTGCCTTGCGACTCTTACGGGCGGGATCCGTGACGGTTCTGGAGCCTCATTGCTGCGTCTCAAGCGATCCTGCAACGGAACCTTCAGCGCTTGGTTTTGCTGCGGCTCGCGATGCCGAGGTCTTTTTCTGGCGGTGGTCCGATCGACGGGGCACGACCGTCGCGCGGCATCTGGCTCTCGTCACCCGGGAGGCCCTCGCTGCCGTTCCGCACCGTCAGGCCTGGCCCTCGATGGCAGGTCGAATCGCGGGGTTTGCGCAGCGACGCCAGGACCTCCGTAACCACGCCAAAGCCCTTCCTGAGGAAACGAATGGGAAGCATGTCGTGCCGCCCGACCTGGGTATCCCCGTGGCGCGCGCAGGCTGAGCGGCAAGACCTCTCCGCGTCAAAACGGATTCGCGACTGTCAAACAGCATTCCCTAGACAAGGTCCGCCTGCCAACGTGTAGGGGCAATTCATGAATTGCCCCTACCGCTACGACTCATTAATCAGTTAGCGCCTGTGTCGGGTCGTTGACGATCTCTTCAATGCAAATCGCTTTATGGCCCTTAAAGATTCCCGGTCGTGCCAGGAACTTGGGGATTCCTTCCACTTTAACGATCAAGGGTGTGTGAATGTCCTTTCGCGTGGTGATGATATCGCCCACCCGCAGACCGATCAGGTCGCTGGTTGTGATCTGGGTCTTGGCCAGCTCCACGACCAACTGAACCATCGAAGTTCGCAGGAGGCGTCCGATCCGTTCTGCGGCATCCGGGCTGGTCTGTCGCTTTCCGTAGGACGCCCAACTGTTGGCTGAGAGTTTGTTGGAAATCCGCTCGATGGTGTTGTAGGGGATGCACAGGTTGGCCATACCGCGGATTTCCCCCAGGGCTAGTTCAAAACTGACCAGAACGACAACCTCGTTGGGCGGGACGATCTGCACGAGCTGCGGATTGCTTTCGACCCGGATCACTTCCAGGTCAAGCGGCAGGACGTTCTCCCATGCCTTTTTCAGCTCGTCGAGAAACAGCGTCGTGATTCGACCCACGAGACGTCGCTCGATCTCGGATAGAGGCCGCCGCGTGATGGGCGTCGGCTCCCGACCGCCGCCCAGCAATCGATCGATCATCGGGTAGAGGATCGTCGGATTCAGGTCGAGGATGAAATGCCCCTCCAACGGCTCCGCCTTGATCAGATTGAAACAGGTGGGGTTGTCCAGACTGAAGACGAATTCGCTGTAGGTCAGCTGATCCACACTTGTCAGTTTGACCTCGACCATGGAGCGCAGCATGGCCGACAAACTCGCGGCGAAGTTTCGACTGAAACCTTCGTGGAGCGTCTGGAGCGAGCGCATTTGCTCTTTTCCCACACGCTCCGGACGCTTGAAATCGTACGGAATGATCTTCTCCCGGTTCTTCCGGGTAGAAGGAGCTGCCGGCGCCGGTGCGGACGGCTTCTGGGCCACCGGCTGCGGCGCGGGCGAGGGGGAAGGCGCACTCTTACCCTTCCCCACAGATGCCAAAAGACTTTCGATTTCTGCCTGCGTCAGCACTTCGTCGGATGACATGCGATCCTCCGCAACTTGGGCAACCGTGCCTCTGTCTCCGAACTGAGCGTCATTGGCCAAACGATCTTAGAACTTCTTGCGACGATCGTTCCGTCTTAAGTGTCTCCGCTTTGTGTGTCGTCCAGAACGGTCGTTACCCCCTGTGTGATGGGTCTTTTACCCCCGCACTTGACCATTTCCCAGAACGACATACTTGTAACTTGTTAGCTCGTTGATTCCGCAGGGACCCCGGGCGTGAAACTTGTCGGTGCTGATTCCGATTTCGGCGCCCAGTCCGAATTCACCGCCATCATTGAACCGCGTGCTGGCATTCACCATCACCGCCGAGCTATCGATCCGTCGCGTGAACTCCTGCGCGGCCTGATAATCCCGCGTCACGATCGCTTCCGTATGCTTGGAACTGTAATGATTGATGTGTTCAATGGCCGCATCAAGATCGGGAACCACCTTGACGGAGATAATCGGCCCAAGATATTCGGCAAAGTAGTCATCTTCCGTGGCCGGTTTTGCGCCCGGAAAGTGCGTGCACGTCTCTTCGTCGCCTCGGATTTCGATCCCCCGTTCGGCCAGGGCCTGCAGAATCCGCGGCATCAGGGTCTTCACCACGCCCCGGTGAAAGACCAACGATTCGGCGGCGTTGCAAACGCCCATCCGCTGACATTTGGCGTTCACCACAATTCGCTCTGCCATGTCTGGATCAGCAGATGCATCAATGTACACATGGCAATTGCCCGCGAAATGCTTCATGACGGGCATCTTAGCCTCGGCAGTGACGCGCCGAATCAGGCTCTCACCTCCGCGCGGGATGGTGAGATCGATGTATTCCGGCATGTTGAGGAACTGGCCAACCGCCTCACGATCCGGGGTGGCAACCAATTGGATGGCATCCACGGGAAGTCCCACATCGGCGCCGGCCTCGGTCATGATGTCAACAATGGCCCGATTGGAATGGGCGGCCTCTTTCCCGCCCCGCAGGATAACGGCATTGCCGCTTTTCACGCAAAGGGCTGCTGCATCCGCCGTGACGTTGGGACGGGACTCATAAATGAAGAAGATAACCCCCAGCGGCACCCGAACTTTTTGAACCAAAAGACCATTGGGACGGACTGATGACCAAATGACTTCGCCGATGGGTTCCGGAAGAATGGCCACCTCTTCGAGGGCCTTAGCAATGGCATCAATCCGGGGTCCCGTCAGTTTGAGCCGATCCATTTGGGCCTCGGTCAATCCAAACGACGGCGCCGCGGCCAGGTCCTTGTGGTTGGCCTCCGTGAGAGCAATCGCCCGCTCCTTCAAGAGCCGTGCGCACCGCTGGAGCCACTGTTGTTTCACTCCACCGCTGAGGCGGGCCAATTCCACTGAGGCCGCTTTCGCCCGTTTCGCGACATCCAAACAGTACTCGCGGAGATCAAAACCGTTCTCGTTTGCCATCGCAGCTTTCGGGACTCCCAAGCTTTCGCCGTAAGAAAACACTCGTGCAAAACAAACCGCAACCCAACCGCGGCAGCGGGTTCCAAATTCCGGTCCAGGTTCCTGTTGATCGATTCCCCATGGGAATGGGGCGATCCTGTGGAAGTATGGCGATTTTTGGCTCCGGCGTCAATTGACGTTGGAGAGGTGGAAAAGCAAATCGAGGAATCGAAGCGCCCGTCGTGGGCGTATGGTAGGGGCAGGCCCCTTTCTCCCCCTCTCTTGGTTACCGATGAATCAGAAAGATCGGCGCGCCGGTTGCCGAAAACCTGTAGGGGCAATTCATGAATTGCCCCTACCGGCACCAGTTAAAGGGGCTTTTGCTGCGATCCTGTAAGCTGCTCTCAGCCAGTCAGAATTGGCCGGACTGGCGAAGGCTGAAGCCATCGCCCAGAAAGCGGCGATGAATCGCCGCACTCCAAATGTGGAGTGCGGGGCTTGAGCCACGCTTTCGCGCGGGAGCTTGAGCTTTCCCGCGGAATCATCAAATAGCGACTGAATGCACGGTAGGGGCAATTCATGAATTGCCCCTACAGGGAGCCGGTGTGGTGTCACAAGGGCTGTGCGACTGTGGGAGTGTGCTATGCTTGCGGTGGAAACCTGCAAAAAATTAAGCGGTGTTGGGCTGCCAAAGGATTTCTTGCGTCAGGCTCTTGACAAGGGGAAAGGTGGGGGTAGAATGGGGTCGTCTGGTGGGCAACACACCACTTGTGGGTGGTAGTTAAGAGTTGCCCATAGGCCGGATGGGGGGCGAAAAGGGCGGGGGTCTGGGCAAAGTCGTAAGTGAAGGCAGGGATTGAAGTTATGGCAAAAAACGCATGGTTGCACAATGACGCAAGAATGCAAAAACACCCCACTTTTGGGAGGGGTCTGGGCAAAAATCGAAATAAGTTACGTTCAGAAAACAACTTAGGATGGCAGGGGTTTGATTGGGGCTTGGCCGAGAAGGGCCGTTGAAACAATTAGGATCCTATGAAACAAGATCAACCCTCCTATTGGTTTGATTGGGGCTTGGCCGAGAAGGGCCGTTGAAACGAGCAACAGCGGCTGCTTTTACAAAATCGTTATCTTGCGTTTGATTGGGGCTTGGCCGAGAAGGGCCGTTGAAACGCGATCAACGGTGTCAGTCGCGCACCAGGTACGCGAGTTTGATTGGGGCTTGGCCGAGAAGGGCCGTTGAAACAGCATCAGCCACTCTCTGACAATCTACATATTTCCCTCCTCGTTTGATTGGGGCTTGGCCGAGAAGGGCCGTTTAATTGCGATCTGGGGCAAGCATGGGGTATTGCGCGCGAAGAGAGTCTTGTCGTTGGGAAACGCCATCTATCGGTAGGGGCAATTCATGAATTGCCCCTACGTCAACCGAGAAAGCGGCGATGAATCGCCGCACTCCAAATGCACTCCAAATATGGCCGAGGTGCTATCTGGTCACTCTTCTCGATTACGACATCGACGTTTGCAGACGAGTCCCGGGCGGCATTTCCCCTCGAAAAGAGTTCAAACTATTCGCTTTTGTATCGCCCTGAGGACCTGGCTAGCCACTCATCAAGGTAGTGCAAGATCGTCAACCAGGGGTGATAAACGATCATCCACGGTCCGGCGGATCGCATCACCTGCCGAATTTGGTCCCTCATCACTGGCTTGTAACAGTGAATGGGACACCGGGCACAGGTGGGCTTGTTCTCTCCAAAGGGGCATTTGTCGAGCCGCGATATTGCATACTCAAGAAGTTCCCGGCACGCCGGGCACAGGCCCCCCTGATGTGGGTGCTGCCGGCGGCAAAAGATGCAAACCAGTGCGTCGATCGTTTTCTTTTCTCGCCGGAGTCGCCTCGACGATGTGGGTCGCAATATGTTCCCGGCCATTGGCGGCTTCCTGTGCATAAAAGGTGCGTTTTGCGGCATTGAGGCGGCGACCGTACCGGCTCCTTCGTTCTCGACCTATTCTGGCTCGAATATGCGCCAATTATACCAGAGGATATTGTGTTACGCTTTTTTGGGCCGGATTTGAAGACTTTTTCCCGATTTGCTGGTTAGAATAACTAGAGGGAAGGGAGTTGAGTCACATTAGTGCGAGTCGGCATGTTGGCCGAGTCGCGGGGTAGCGTTGTAGCGAAAGTTTTTTCGCGCCGTGGGGACGATATCGTCGTCCCCACACGATTCACGAAGTTGCCCTCACGAACGGATTCCTACCACATTTGAGACAATTAGGCAAAGTCGTCGCCAGCGTTAAAATAAACTTTGGCGTTTTTCATTTGACCCCGATTGTGAATAGCAGGGCGCCATGCTGGCAGCGGCAGGCGTTATCCGGGCGAAATCTTCTCGCGGACAGTTTGGATTCGAGGAAAGGGGCTCCGCGGAGATGAGGGGTTTTGGTGGAGGAGAGATTCCATGGCAGGTTATCGTCCAAAGCGTCACGACGATTCACCCCGACGGGGTTGGGTCTTAAAAGGTCCGTTGGTTGTTCTCGGGATGATGATTCTCGGCATCCCGGTGGTCTGGTCTTTCCTGCCCAAGACGTTGTGGCAGGGGACTCAGGAGAAACCGCTGACGACAACGGTGATGCGGGGGGAGTTTATCAACCAGGTCACCGAGCGCGGCGACGTCGAAAGCGCCAGTAATGTGGAAATCCGCTGCGAGGTGGAGACACAGGGCAGCGGGGCCATGATCATCCGCATTGTCCCGGAAGGGACCTACGTTCAACCGGGCGATTTTCTGGTCGAACTCGATTCATCCAGCTTGCGAGATCAGCTCGTTCAGCAGCAGATTAAGGTCGCCAACGAGAAGGCGACGCTGATTCAGGCCCAGCGGGCTTATGATACGGCAGTCATTGCCAAGCAGGAGTACCTCGAGGGCCAATATCGCCAGCAGTATCTCGCCATCGAGATCGAGAACTTCGTTGCCCAGGAGAATCGCCGTCGGGCCGAGGATTATCTCAAATATAGCCAGAGCCTTGCTCAAAAAGGCTACATCACGCAGGCCCAATTAGAAGCCGACCAGTTTGCTCTGGAAAAGGCCGTCAAGGAAATGGAATCGGCCCGAACCAAACTCGATGTTCTGGAACGATTCACGAAACCGAAATACCTCATGCAACTGGATGCAGACATCGAGACGGCCAAGGCAAAGCTTGAAGCCCAGCAGCATGCCTGTGAGCTGGAAGAGCAAGAACTCAAGGAAATCGAAGACCAGATCAAGAAATGCATCATCACGGCCCCTGCGGCAGGACAGGTCGTCTATGCCAACCAGATTGGCGTCCGCGGTCAAACGGACATCATCATTCAAGAAGGCGTCCGCGTCCGTCAGTATCAAACGATTATTCGGCTGCCCGATCCCAAGAGGATGCAGGTCAAGACCAAGGTGAACGAATCGAAGATTGGGCTGGTCCGCGTGGGTCTGCCGGCCAAGATTCGGGTTGACGCGTTGGCGGGTGTGGAATTTGACGGCGAGGTGACCGAGGTCGGCGAATATCCCCTGCCCAGCTCGTTCTTTAATTCCAACGTGAAGGACTATCAGATTGTTGTCAGAATCAACAACCCCAATGAGCAGCTTCGTGCCGGATTGACCGCTCAGGTTACGGTTCTATCGCAGCGGCTGACGAATGTCCTTCAGGTACCAGTCCAGGCGGTGTTTGAACACGCTGGGGACTTTTACTGCATCAGCATCGATTCGAATGGAAACCTCAAGCCGGTAAAAGTTGATATTGGGGCCAGCAACGACAAGTTCGTGGTCATCCAGAAGGGCTTGGAGGACAATCAGGAGGTTGTTCTGAACGCCGCGGCCTATCGGGAGAAGGTGGGACTTGCCGAGAAAAAGACGTCCCAGCCGCAAGTGTGGACTGCGGCACAAACGAAGCAGTTGAGCGCGGCAGAATCGGCAAAGCCAACCGGCGTCCGGGGGCCGTCCGCAGATTCGCCACGGCCGGGAGAGGGACCCAGCCCCGGGGCGGATTCTAGCGCGGCCCAACCTGGCGAGCGGGAACGACCACGAGGACCTAATGGCGAAGGTCCGGGAGGCGGCCCGCCAGGCGAGTTTAATCCGGCCATGATTGCCGATCGGATCTTTGAACGTGTGGATACCAACCGCGATGGCAAACTCGATTCCTCGGAGATACCGGATGATCGTCGCGAAGACATGATGAGGCATGATGCCAACGGCGATGGCGTGATCGATAAACAGGAAATGATCTCGGGAATGGAACGGATGCGGGCCGCCGGTGGACCACCCGGCGGACCAGGTGGTTTTGGTCGGCCGCGCGGCGGTGAGGGACGCAGTCCCGACGCCGGAGGAGGCAGCCGACCATGATTTTGGGGGCGTCCATCCAAGAGGTCACAAAAGAATACCACCTCGGCGGTGAGGTTGTCCACGCTCTGCGAGGCGTGTCGTTCGATGTGCCCGAAGGCGATTATGTCGCCATCATGGGGGCCTCGGGGTCCGGCAAAAGCACCCTGCTCAATATCCTGGGGTGTTTAGACCACCCGACGTCAGGCAAGCTTTTCCTTGGCGGTGAAAATGTGGCAGAGGCTTCCGACGATCGGCTGGCCGAGATTCGGGCGTCAAAGATCGGCTTCGTCTTCCAATCGTTCAATCTCATTCCGCAGTTGACGGTATTGGAGAACATCGAGGTACCCCTGTACTATCAGCGACGGCTTTCCCCGAAAGAGCGGGCACGCTGCAAAGAACTCGCTGAAATGGTGGGCCTGGGCAATCGCCTTGATCACCGGCCAACTCAGCTTTCCGGGGGACAGCAACAACGGGTGGCCATTGCGCGGGCCTTGGTCAATGATCCGCTCTTTATTCTGGCGGACGAGCCAACCGGGAACCTCGATTCGGCAACGACCGAGGAAATCATGACCCTCTTTGATGACCTCAATCGGCAGGGCAAGACTATCATTTTGGTCACTCACGAGTATGACGTTGGCCGAAGGGCGCGGCGAATCATTCGTCTTAAAGACGGGAGAATCGAATCCGTCATCGATAACCCCAGTGTTAAGGCACGCGATGAACTGCCGGAAGAAATTGCGGGGAAAGCCAAAGCGGAACAATAACGCCGAAAAACGATGGGCTTGATAACACATCCAGATCGGAAGCAATGTTGATTCTTTGGTATCGGACAATCCAACTCGGTATTAAGAGCTTGATGCTCCACCCCTTGCGGTCGCTTTTGACCGTGCTGGGGATTTTCATTGGTGTGGCGAGTGTGATCTGGCTCCTCGCCATCGGTGAGGGCATCAGCCGCAAGGCCCAGGAACAGATCGAAAGCCTCGGGGCCACGAACATTATTATCCGTTCCATTAAACCGCCCTCAGAGCAGATTCAGACATCGGGCCTTGTGCTTCAATATGGGATCACTCGCGCGGACTATTCCCGATTGGTAGAAACGGTTCCGACGGTGGTCCGCGCCGTTCGCATTCGGGAGTTGCGACAGCGGTTCAGCTACAACGGGCGAATGGTCGATGGCCGCCTCGTCGGTTGTACCCCGGAGTATCAGGACATTGTTCGCCTGGAGATTGCTCGCGGACGGTTCATCCAGGACTCCGACCTTCAGGACCTCAAGAACTACTGTGTGCTGGCGGCAGGAACCGCGGAGAAGCTCTTCCCCTTTGAAGACCCCCTGGGAAAAGTCATTCGCGTTGAAGAACATTTCTACACGGTGGTGGGGGTGTGCAAACCCAAGATGCCCTCAGCCGGGATCGGCGGTTCCTTTGCCGCGCAGGACTTTTCCAGCGATGTTTATATTCCCATAACGACCCTCTGGTGGCGTATTGGCGATGTCGTTTTCACCCGTCGGGCGGGGTCGATGGAAGCCGAGCAAATCGAACTCAGCCAGATCACATTGCAGGTTGATAAGACAAGTAACGTCGTGCCCACAGCCGACGTTGTGAAGGCCACTTTGGCAAGGTATCACCCCATCGAGGATTACGGCGTCACCGTTCCCCTGGAACTTCTCGAACAGGCTCGCATCACACGCATGATGTTCATGGTCTTCATGGGATTGATTGCCGGGATTTCACTGGTGGTCGGCGGCATCGGCATCATGAACATCATGCTGGCAACTGTGACGGAACGAACGCGGGAAATCGGGATCCGTCGTGCCCTGGGCGCCAAGCGGCGGGATATCATTCGGCAATTCCTGGTGGAAACAGTGGTTCTCTCGACTCTGGGTGGAATCACGGGCATTCTCGTTGGTTTTCTGGCGCCGATCCTCAGCGAAGGGGCGATCTGGGCACTTCAGGTCGTGGCGCCACGGCTTTACAACTCGTTGCCCGAGATCGTCAAGACCATGCGCCCCGTGGTCGTGCCGGCATCAGTGCCCCTGGCTTTTGGCATTGCTGTGGCCGTGGGAGTCGTGTTTGGACTGTACCCTGCCCGTCGGGCGGCCAACATGGATCCTATCGAAGCCCTCCGCCACGAATGAGGGGTTAATTCGAGTGTTCGCTGGTCTGCCGGATGCAATTCCGTCGAACTCTTTTCCCAGATGAGCAATAATGAGGGAAGGCCGAGCTGCGCGTTGTTTCGTCGCGTGGAGTGCCCATGGTGGGGTTATTCCCCCCACAATGGTGCACCCGTCCTTCCGAGAAAGACCCAGCAAGATGTGGCGGTCTCAATACGGAAGGTGATCACCCGACGGGGAACAACGTATCAGAGTCATCGGCATTAATGGGATGGAGTGTTCTTGGGACGAGAAATTATGAGCGAAGCCCAGACGTTCAAACCGGCATTTCGGAGTGACCGGCCGATCCCCCGGCGCAGGACACGCATCGGATTTCATCCGGGTGCGGATTACCAGGTCATCCAGGCCCAGGCGGTGTTGAGCCTAATCTTTGGGGTTTTCTCGATCCTCTGCTTTCTGACGGTCTATGTTTTTTGGATTCCGCTTGCCGGATTGGGCTTCGGCTATGTCGCACGGAAGGAAATCGCCAAGGCGCCGAAGGAACGTCTTGGGCTGGGAATGGCCAAGACAGGGATGCTTCTCTCCCTTGTCTTCGGGATTACGGGCTGCACATGGGTGATGTACTGGTTCCTGGCGGCAGCCCCGCCGGGATACAAGCTGATCACATTTGCTGACCTTCAGCCGGACCCCAAAGAACCAAAATTGATTCCTCAGTTTGCCCGGGACCTTGAGGACAAGAAGGTTTTCGTGTGGGGATACATGGTGGCTGGTGAAAAGCAATACGGCATCACCGATTTCGTGCTTGTGGGGCAGGTGTCGCACTGTCAATTCTGCCAGTCGCAGTTGCTCCCCACACAGATGATTGAGGTCCATTTGATCCACGGAATCAAACTCGATTACACAACGAAGAAAATCGGGGTCGGCGGCGTTTTTACGTGCAATCCGGACGCCCTCAAACAACAATTCGGGGGTATTGTGTACCGGATCGAGGGTGACGTCGTTCGGTAGGTTTAGTGCCAACGATAGGGGAGTGAAGGACTGTGAATCCTATAGCTCCCCAGTCGGTGAGGCGTCCGCGTGACGTGACGTGTCGGGGCGATTCATGCATTGCCTGTGCCAGCAGGCGTATCGTTCGGATCGATCATGGGTGCCCTGCCGGGGGCGCACAGCGGCTGCCATATCGATCCATGTAAGACCGTCGGGAATGACAGCGGGAAAAAGCGGAAGCTGTTGCCATCGTTAGGCCGCGACTGGTGAGCCATATGTGGCTTTCGCTAGAATGAGGGAAGAGACAGGGGAATTCATGATTTAGAGTCAATCCGCGCCGCAAGACATGGCCTCGGAGGCCTGTGTGGTGGTGATAAAAGTGGAGGCAGTCGATGCCCGTCCAGATGCAGCTTGCCCGAATCATCATGAGCGAAATCAGCGACGAGCAGTACATCTTCCTCAAAGAGGTTGATGGGGATCGGACGTTTCCCATTGTCATCGGGGCGTTCGAAGCGCAGAGCATTTATCGGGCAGTAACAAATCGCGTGTTCGCAAGACCGATGACACATGACTTGATCGTGAATATCCTGCAGGAATTACGGGTGGAACCCCAGGATGTTCTGATCAGCGAGTTGCGGGAACACACCTATTTTGCGCGGCTCCGTGTCCGACAGAATGGTTCACTGGTTGAGATCGATTCCCGCCCCTCAGATGCCATCGCCGTGGCCGTTCGGTATAATCCCCCTCTCCCCATCTTCGTTGCCGAAGAGGTCCTGGCAGAGGCCCTTGGCGGCTGAATCAGGCCACCCCGTATGAGCGCCGAACAAGCTACTGCATTCGTCCTGCGAACATACGACTTTAGCGAAAGCAGTCTGGTGGTGACGCTTTTCTCGCGGGAGTTTGGCAAGATACGGGCTTTGGCTAAAGGGGCAAAAAGACCGAAAAACCCTTTCGACTTTGCCCTTGACCTTCTCTCCCTTTGTCGGATAGTGTTTCTCCGGAAATCGTCGGATGCCCTTCATCTGCTCACCGAGGCGAAGCTGATGCGGCGCTTTCGGGTGGAGCAAAGCGGGTTGGACGGGTGGTATGCGGCGCTCTATGCGTCTGAGTTGGTCAATTTGATGACGCATGATGAGGACGCTCAACCCGCCGTGTTTGACCTGTTGAATGACAGCGTCAATCGCTTTCAATACGGGGCACCGTTGAAAGACAATGTGTTGCGATTCGAATGGCGAATCCTGGAGCTGACGGGCCACAGTCCGTCATTGGAAACGTGTGTCAGTTGTGGTGACGAGGTCGGTAACGTCAAGGTCGCTGACAATGGGGAAGACGCGGAGAAGAAGGCCTCCCGGCGAGACGTCTTCTTTGCTCTCACCGAGGGCGGGGTGCTCTGTCCCCGTTGCCGACCGGGCAAACGGGCCGTCGTTTCGGTCCGAACAGAGGCGATCGCGGTGCTTCAGGCATTAGGGGCGGCTGGCGACGAAGAACTGGAGATTCCGCCACGGATTTATGGAGAATTACGGGGATTGCTGAACCAGTATTTCTGTCATCTTTTGGGCCAAAGGCCACGGATGCATGACTATCTTGGATGATTGGCCAGATGATTGCCCACGAAACCTCAGCACGGAGGCAAGCTGCGTGGGGCATTTAAGGCAGCACAGCGTTGTTGCGGTCATCCTTCTGCTGACTTTTTTCGTCATCAGCGGGGGATGCCGAAGTATGCTGGAGCTTCCCGACCGCGCTAAACAAAGCGGATATGATCCCCAGCAACCCGCCGAAGAGGGTTGGCTCTTTCGGCGTCTGACAGGTCAGAACAAGGAATCGCAGACGGATTCCACGCAAACAGGGCTGTCGAAAACCGCCGCCAAGGTGGGCACATCCGCAAGTCCGAACGCCGGAAGTGCAGAAGGCCAATCACAGACCCAGTTAACCTCCGGGGTCGCGCCTGCTGAAAGCGGCGAAACACTTTCCCAGATTCCCCCCGTCGATAGCGACACAGTGATCGTGCCTCCTGTTCAAATCGAAGAGGAAGAAGAGACAGAGGATTTCATCCTGTTTGAGCTTCCCAGTCGATTCTTTAAGATATTCAAACCGAAACAGGACGAAGCCCTGGCCCGTGCCTACTATCAGCAAGGGATGGAGCTTTATCAGCAACGTCGGTATGAGGAAGCGGCTGCGCGCTTCAAGAAGGCCGCACGTCATTGGCAACGTACCATCCTGGAGGAAGACGCCCTCTTTTTGGCCGGGGAATCCTATTTCTTCGCTGATCGCTACGCCCAGGCCGAGGACTGTTATCAAGAGCTTCTCAAGAAATACGAGTTCACGCGGCACCTGGATACGGTCTCGAAACGCCAATTCGCGATTGGGCGGTACTGGGAACAGGTGGAGCTTTCCCGACCTTCGTTCTTGGGGATCGTTCAAGTGGGTGACAAAACCCGCCCGACGTTCGACACCTGGGGGCGGGCCATCAAGGCGTATCAAAACGTCCGCCTTCATGACCCCACCGGTCCGCTGGCTGACGACGCCATTATGGCGACCGCCAACGCCTATTTCGTCAAGCAGCGCTACGAAGATGCCGCCTATCATTACGACCTCTTACGGAAGGACTATCCCCAGAGCGAACATGTGGTCAATGCGGCATTCCTGGCCGTCAAATCGCATCAGTTGACCTATCAGGGTCCCCTCTACGACGGAACCCCCCTGGAAAAGGCGGAGCAGGCCGCCGACGAAATCCTGGCCGTCTATAATGCCCGCTTGGGCGATGAGCGAGACGAAGTCATCCGGGCAAAGAACCGGATTACCGAGGAAAAGGCCCTTCGCTACTTTGCCATCGGGCAATACTATGACAACCGCAAGTACTATGGAGCCGCCCGTTATTACTACCGCGCTACAATCCGCGAGTTTCCGCACACGAAGGCGGCTGTCATGGCTGCGGAGCGGATCCGTCAGATCGACGGTCTCCCAGACAAGCCTCCCAATCACTTCAAATGGTTGACGGATCTCTTTGAACGTCGTGATGGTTAATTCACCAAGTGCCCTAAGACCGCCTGACCGCGCGATGGTCCACTCCGAAAACAAGCGGCAGTGGTCATACTGGGTTTTGGATGGGAATCCTATCAGCCGGCTCGTGCTTCTCGGACTAAGCCTGATGTTCCTGGTGGGATCAGGAGGCTGCGCCGGTTATCGAATTGGCAATGCAACGCTCTTTCGACCCGATATTGAGACGGTCTATGTCCCGGTCTTTCAATCCGCCAGCCTTCGCCCTGGCTTGGGAGAACGACTCACGGAAGCCGTTATCAAAGAGATCGAGCTGCGAACCCCTTACAAGGTCGTCGGCTCGCTTGATCGGGCCGACAGCATCCTGACGGGCCGGATTACCTCCGAAACAAAACGTACGGTCGTTGAAAACCCATACGACGATCCCCGGGAAATTGCCACCCGCTTGCAGGTCGAGGTCCAATGGGTCGATCAGCGGGGCCGAATGCTGACCGCCGAAGAAGCCGTCCCCGTCCCTCCTGAATTGAGCACCGTTGTGGCCGAAACAACCTTCGTCCCCGAAGTGGGGCAATCACTGGCTACGGCCCAGCAGGCGGCAATTCAGCGCCTCGCAGCCCAGATTGTCGGCATGATGGAGAATCCGTGGTGAAATGCTGGCAACGCACTTTCCACTCGTCTGAGACCACTTCTTGCCTTTTCTATGGCCGTGATGGCACAAGATCACCCAGTCGGGCATAAAATTCCTCGAAAACTTCGACCACGAGGTCCGGCTCAATAGGTCGTACTTCGGCGCCCGCAGCAACGAGGAGACACCACTCCGCCAGGCGGTTGACGTCGCGTGGGTTTCCTCCCGTCAACTCGGCCAGGCGTTCCATCGCGGCCTCTGTGAAGACATCATCGGGTTCAGCCCCAGCATCACGGAGTTGCCCTCGAAGATAATTCTGCACTTCCTCGGACGACCACGGCTGAATCTCGACATGCATGTCATACCAGGATTGGTGGTGCACGGTGGGGTGATGAATCTCTTCGGGACGGCACGCCGCGATCACAGTCGGCCGACGCCCATTGTTCATGATTTGCCCGAGTGCGAGAAGAACACCGGAAACATCCGCTGTTCCACGTGTGACGTCGTCGCAAATCACGACGCAGGCCTCGTGAGACCAGAGTCGCGCCATCACCCGATCGCGGACGTCCCTCCAGACGATTGAGATCGATCCTTCCCCGGGACTGGCCCCCAGTTCATATGCGAGGGTTGTTACGAGAGAAACGCGATCCTGAGCGGTGGCGTTGAGGAAAATCACCTCACGCCGTTGCCGCCGCCAGTTCTGCCAAGCTCGGCGCAGAAGCAGCGTCTTTCCAGAACCCGATGGACCAACAAGCAGTCCCCCTGCATACTGCTGCGTCACCACGTAATCCAACCGCACCAGGGCCTCTTCGGCTCCGGTCGAGAGAAACATCCTGTCTGCTGTCCAATTTGGACTGAACGGCTGGGCGCGAACACCCCAGAAATCGAGACACCTTGCAACGACGGGATTATCTGCTTTGAAGATTTTGTTCGGCATGATGGCACCATAACGGGTCATTACGACAACAAAGGCAATTCACCGTTTGTTGCCTTGATAACACACTTGCGCACAATATCCCCGTTTCTCTTCATCGTCAGACTTTTTGTTAAAATCGATGAAGTTTGACACGACATCCATAGGAAACGCAGCACGAATCCCAGGATAATGGGTTTGGTTTACCCATTTTGAAAAAGGCGAACGATCGCTGTTATGTCAGACCGGTTCTTCATCGATCAGCCGATCAAAGTGGGAGAGGTCACCTTGTCTGGCCCCGAGGCTCACCATTTGATTCATGTGATGAGGGCAAGTGTTGGGCAGCGGGTCGTCGTCTTCGACGGCCTGGGCCACGAGGCGATCGCCGAGGTCTCTGGCATCCAAAAAAAGTCTGTCACGCTCCGCATCGAGGATTGGACGAGCGTTTCCCGTGAGCCACCTACTCCCATCGTGGTCGCCAGTCCCCTCCCAAAAGGTGATCGGGAACGATTCCTGATCGAAAAACTGACAGAATTGGGTGTTACTTCTTTTGTCCCCCTGATCACTCAACGAACCGTGGTTCGACCTGATGACAAGGCGATCGAGAGGCTTCGTCGCGTCGTCATCGAGGCAAGCAAGCAATGTGGTCGGAACCACCTCATGACGGTACGGACACCCGAGCGATGGGGGGATTTCCTGGTGAACGTCCAGAACAGCGAAGGGAAGTTGTTTGCCCATCCTGTTCCAAATTCCCAAATTCCGGCAATTCCACAGGAGTGCCTGACTCCGGCGACAATCGGGATTTCTTCCAATGGGTTTCCGTTCACGTTTGCTTCGCAGGAGGTTGTTATTGCCGTGGGACCTGAAGGAGGGTTTACAGACGAGGAAGCGATTGAGGCCGTCCGAATGGGATGGGTTCAGGTGGATCTGGGACCAAGAGTGCTGCGGACGGAAACGGCCGCCATTGTCCTGGCGACCCTCGTTGGTCTCGCCCGTCAGGTTCGCATCCTGGGGGGAAACAGCCCCGCAACGCCGCCGGAGTCCCAGCAAGAATAACCTCGGGAACAACGAGTCGCCCCGACCATTATCGCCACGCTGGCCCCACGTAATCGCCCCATAGTTCTGCTATTTCCGTTGGGGCAAAGCCCTGTGTTTGGTTGTGCGACGGGTTTTAATGGCAAACCGCCTTTTGACCGTCGTCGGTAGGGCAATTCATGAATTGCCCCGACAAATTGCTGACAACAGCCGCTCACAAACGTGGCCCGACCAGCCCCTGGTAATTGGAATACGCAAGGTACGCAAAAAGAATCGCCAGAAAAAAGCTGCCCGACATCAATGCCCAGAGTGCCACGCCCGCAGCGACCACAAACGAGATTTGACCCGCGCGAAAGAGTCCCCAGGTCGGATTTCGCAGGCACAGGAGTTCCTGCATGATGTGGCCGCCGTCCAGGGGTAACACGGGCAGGAGATTCAAAACACCCCAGGCGATCGTCGTAAAGAACAAATAATACACAAGAATGGCCAGCCAGGGAGACGAGAGGTCGGCAAAGATATACAGCCCGATTGGTGGACCAACTTTGATGATCAGCGGCACACGCAGGGCGGCCAGAACCAGGGCCAGAATCAGGGCCAGGAGGAACCCAGCCAGAGGGCCTGCTGCCGACATGACGATGCGACCGCCGGCGCGGGGAGGCAACGTCCCCAAGGCCCGCATCCCATAGCGTGTGTATCCTCCCAGGCCGTAGAGCGTCACCGAGGGATAGTACCCGAAGGCCCGCATCGCCAGGGCGTGACCCATCTCGTGAACGAGGACTGCAATAAACACGGCCAGGACCCAGGCAATCAGGGCAAAGAGATCGCCGGCGTGCAATCCCAGGAAAACCGCGACGAGCCAGAAAAGGGGATGAACCCGAACCGGTATGCCAAACAGCAAAAAGTACAGATCGTACGGCGTTTCGCGAGGGTCGAACGAACTCACAGTCTTATCCCAAACCTTGTGATCTTGCAGTCATCCTGAATCACCCATCCTGTCCACACGCCCCTTTAACGATCCGTTGAAACTTGCCGATCCATGAGTCAAAACAACGTTACTCATTTTCGATGACAGTCAGCCGTTTGACAATTGCATTTAGCAATGACACGCCGAGAACGATTGCGGTGTCGCTACCACGCGGTGAAGTGTTCGGGGAAGATGTCTCAGTTCAGCGTCGTCGCGTTTTTTCTCATGCCCAATGCAAGAACTCGCATGAGGTCTCTGAAACTCTGGACGTAGCGCAATCTTACGAGTCTCAGAATGTTCACGCGTAGTACGTCTTAAGGAGAAATCATACCAAGGCGCAACCCACGGTGAGATACTGTCGGGAACCGGGCGTTAGGAGAATTTTTTGGCACTCGGGAGAGCATCTAAATATACTGAATTCGAAGCCGACAACCTCGTAAGTATTGAACGATCAGTGAGAGCAGGAGGGCTCTATGGCAACGTTCTTACTAACATGGAATCCGAAAACAACGTATTGGGTCTGTGATCAACTAATAGAGTGGGCTCAAATCTTTGCGGACTTTGGGCAGTTGGATGAGGAGGACAATTGGTCGTGTGGACGCACGAAGTCGATCCAGCCGGAAGACCGTGTCTTCCTAATTAAACTTGGGTCTGAACCACGAGGAATCATCGCCTCGGGGTACTCCATCAGTCATGTGTATGAAGGCCCACATTGGTTGAAAAAAGGGAAGAAAGCGCTTTACGTCGATATCCGGTGGGATGTGGCTTTAGACCCTCGGAAAGCTGCCTTTGAACTTGAGGAACTGAAGGAAAAAGTTTCGGACCACTATAATTGGACCCCCCAGGCTTCGGGGCAACGGATTCCCGATGACATCGCGGCACGCTTGGAAAAAGAGTGGGCTCGTTTCGTGCGCACAGTTAAGAAGGCTTGGCAGGTACCGTCGCCTTCGCGCAAACACCTCAAGGCCAGTTTCACGGAAGGCAAGAAAAGCCTTCTGCTGGTTGAACGAAGTGAGCGAAATCGAGACGCCCGCAACGAGTGTATTCGATACTACGGCTCCACTTGCCGAGTGTGTGGCTTTAACTTCAGCCAAGTCTATGGCGACATTGGTGAGGGCTTCATCCACGTACATCATCTTCAGCCGCTATCCAAGAGCAGAAAACGCCATCAGGTGGACCCGATACGCGATCTGATTCCGGTGTGCGCAAACTGTCATGCAATGTTCCATCACAGTAAGCGACGTTTGACAGTCAAAAAGCTACGGGACATCGTCGAACAAAATAAGAATGCCGCTCGTAGCTCGTAGAAAGAAAAAACCGTGACCGCTTCACCCACTGCGGGTCATTGGTTGCTCTATTATTATCCCCCTAACACTAGTCGCTACAAGCTTTTTCTACCTAAAAGTCTGGTAATAGATAACCGCTTTAGTTGTCAATAAACGCTCCTGGGGGAATAAACTCGGAACCCGCGATAAGGCGTTACGGTAGTGACAATCCGCCAGCCAAACTGGGGGTAATGCAACTGGCGATATGGACTAGCTACGTACACCAGGTAGTGCGCAACTAGCGCTCAAATGAATACGTTTCATCAGCGTAACGACGGAGGTTACAAACATCGACGAATCACGGACAACAGTCGATCCCAACGCGCTAGGTGTCCAGTGTCAACCGGACATCTTCAGCATGGTCGATCTTAAGGCGCTCCGCATGAAACCTACGGCAAACACACGGTATTCTAATCCTCCGTGCCCGTAACTCCCGTATGACATTCCACGATACCAAGGATCGACTAGAAGTAATGAGGCAAACGCGCGATAGGACGTGGTGTTCTCTCAAGCAAAACAACTAAACTATGGCCTACTCACGTCCTTGCACGCACGTCGTTTACTTTGGCCATAATACTTTTTTCCGCGACCGAGGTGGCCATGTTGCATCCATACGCACTTCGCACCTTACTATCACAGATAATCTTAGAGAACTCCCGAGAAACGTCGAGAACAAGTCGCGAATGGTCCTGTCCTCGCGTGTTAGTTCCCCAATCGGACCAGGAACGAAAAGATCGCATCGGCGGCGCGATCCACGGCGCCATCCCAGGCCAGCGACGCCTTCAACTGCCGTAGTTCGTTTACCACCGCATCCCTGGCTGAGGGGTTGGTCAACCACTGCCGCAAACAGTCGGCCATCTCCTGGCTGCAATCACGGTAGGTCAGGAACTCGGGGAAAAGGGCCTTTTCCGGTTCGGGCGTCTGCCGATCCCGCAATGAAAGGTCAGCCGCGTTCTCGCCCCCAAATGCGAGCAAATTGACAAGCGTAATATATTTCACGCGGCGAAACCAGGACTGAAGATGGTAAGCCAGGCGTCCTATACGATAAACAATTACGGTTGGCTTTTCGTGGTAAAGAAGCTCCAGCGAGACCGAACCGGAGACGGCCAAGCAGCAATCCGCGGCCTGAATCAGCTCTGGCGTTTTTCCCGCGAACACTTCCAGGGGAAGTTGCATGGAGTCAGCCAACGCTCTTATTCGGTTTGCCTGTTCCGGTCGAAACGCGGCCACAGCGACGTGCAAATGAGGGATGTCGCGCTTAAGATGAACCACCGTTCGCAACATAAGCTCGCCGTTGGCGGACACCTCCTGATCGCGCGAGCCGGGGAGAAGAACGAGGAGCGGGCGCTTATCGCGAAATCGTTCAAGAAATGCCCGATCGACGGGATAAGCCGCCGCCTCGTCGAAGAAGGGATGTCCAACATAAGTCACATCGCAACCGTGGCGCTGCAACCAGGGGGCCTCAAAGGGGAGCCAGCAGAATGTATGGTCCACCCAAAGGCGGAGTTTCTTGACGCGCCACGGCGCCCAGGCCCAGATTTGCGGTGGACCGTAATAGAGAACAGGGATGCCGCGTTCCTTGGCCGCTTTCGCCAGGTGCCAGTGAAAGCCGGGAAAATCAATCAGAATTACGGCCCGAGGCCGTTGTGTTTCAAACGCCTCAACGGCGAGACGATAGAACTCCAGGAACCGATGGAGTTGTCCCAGGGGTCGAGAAATCCACATGACCGCATGGGCCGTGAGGTCGGCCAGCAGTTCCGACCCAGCTTCTTTCAACCTCGGGCCACCAAATCCGATCGCGGAAAGTCCCGGATCTCGCTTTCGGAGGGCCGTTAACAACGCGGCTCCATGCTGATCTCCGCTTGGTTCACCCGCCGAGATGAAAACTTGCGACATGGACGCCTCCTTGCAACGAACCCATAACGCAGCCCACGCTCAAGATGAAGACTCACACCGTGTTGCCGCGTACACCTCGCCTGCATGGTAACTGGAACGGACGAAGGGGCCGGCACAGACCTGTTTGAATCCGATCTCCTTCGCCCGCTCCGCAAGATAGTCGAATTCCTCTGGCGGAAGGAATCGCGCCACCGGTAAACAATCGGGCGACGGACGAAGATACTGTCCCAGCGTCAGGATTTCGACGCCGGCCGCCACAAAGTCGGCAAACGTGTCAAAGAGTTCCTGATAGGTTTCCCCCAGGCCCAATATCAAACCGGTCTTGGTGCAAATCTCGGGACAACGGCTCTTAATACGGCGGAACATTTCCAGGGTCCAGCGGTAATTGGCCTTCCTTCCACGGACCGGAAGATAAAGCCGCGGAACGGTCTCCGAGTTGTGATTGTAAACATCAGGTCCGGCATCGCAGACACGATCGACCGACGAGAAACACCTCCCGAAATCCGATGGCAACACCTCGATGGTGGCATTCGTCACAGCGCGGACCGCGGCAATCGTCTGGGCAAAATGTTCGGCTCCGCCATCCGGGAGGTCATCCCGAGTGACACACGTGATGACCACATGCCGCAGCCCCAGGGCCTTGACGGCCTCAGCCACACGCTGCGGTTCGGTGGGATCGACGGGCCGAGTCTTGCCTTTTTTGACGGCACAGAACCCACACCGCCGTGTGCAGACATCGCCCAAAATCATAAAGGTGGCCGTCTTCCGGGCGTAGCATTCCATCCGATTGGGGCAGCGAGCATGTTCACAGACCGTGGCCAGTCCCAGTGACTCGACAAGCCGGGCCGTAAAATGATTGGCATTGCCCTTGGGGATATTACGCTTTAACCAGCGGGGCAAACCTACGGGCGACACACCTCCCACGCAAGCTGGTCGGGCCGTCATCTCCGCTGGAGATGGCAACGTTGACGCCTCATGGGGCGAAGGATCGACATCCATCAATCACCACTTCAAACCGAATGCACTGCCAGTTGGCGAGCTGCCCAAACCGCCCTTGAGCGGACCCGTGGGTTTTCGCTTCTTGGGTGGAGTCGGCGGCGTTTCAGGGGCTGCGGCCTCCGGCGCTGCTTCTTCCGCAGGCTGGGCCTGCTCTGCCGCCTGGGCTTCTTTCAACTTCAGCACCGCACGAATGGACAAACTTATCCTGCGTTCCTGTGGCTCAAAGGAGAGCACCATCACATCCACGGCGTCACCTTCCTTGACCACATCGGACACGCGACTGACCCGTTTCAGGGCCAATTCCGAGATATGGACCAGACCCTCAATTCCGGGTTCCAGCTCGACAAAGGCCCCAAAATCCATCAGCCGCGTCACCGTTCCCCGCCACATGGAATTCGGCACGTACTTTTTCTCCGCATCTTCCCAGGGATTGGAGATCAAATCACGATAACCCAGGCTGATCCGGCGGTTTTCCCGATCGACTTTGTCGATGCGGACCCTGATTGTCTGTCCCTCGCGAAGGATTTCGCTGGGGTGCTTGACTCGCCCCCAGGCCAACTGACTCACATGGAGCAGACCATCCACACCTCCCAGGTCGATAAACGCCCCAAACTCCATCAATTTCCGAACCACACCCTCGCGGACCTGGCCAGGCTCGAGAGAATCCCACAAGAGCCGTTGGGCCTGCTCCCGTTCGCGCTCCAGGACGGCCCGACGACTCAGCACTAGGTTTTTCCGCTGGGCATCGGCTTCCAGGACGACACAGGTGAAGGCCTGCCCTACGTATTCCTCCGGCTTTTCCACCCGGAAAATGTCGATCTGACTGATAGGGATAAAGCCCCGGATGCGGTTAACTTCGCATTCCAGACCGCCCTGGTTCACGCCAGTGACGCGGGCTTCGACCAGCATCCCCTCCGAAAGATCAGCCCAGTCGGCGACATCAGCCGCGGCAGCGGGCAAGACAAGTTCATAGATCCCTTCGTCTGGCACAAACCGCACCACACGGACTTCCACTGACTGTCCCACCTCCGGAGGCTCCCGAAACGACCGCAGGGGCACGATCCCCTGTTCGCGGAGTCCCAATTCAACGAAGACATTCTCCCCTCGGACGGCCAGCACTTTTCCCACATGCCGTGATTCCGGCTCCAACTGTCCGACCTTCACTTTGGCGGAGCTTTCCTGAATCAACTGCTCCACGGGCAGATCGCCCAGGGCCTCGGCGTATTCCTTTTCCAGATCCGGCGGTAATCCCAAGCGACGATTGAACAGGCTTTCATCCGCATCCTTTTTAAGAACAAGTGCCACATCATGGGCTTCGGCCTTGAGTTTTTCCAGCTCTGAGTCCAACTCACGACTTTTCTCGTCCTCCTCGGAGAGATCGAGCTGGCTGGCGGCTGGGAGAGTGGCCGAAACAACCGGGGTTTCGGGAATGGCCGCTGGCGTTTCTGACCCTGCTTTCGTTTTCGGAAGCGCTAGAGACGGTGACTCAACCCCACCAGCCTGTTGGGTTGGCGGCACGTCCGGCTCAGTTTTCGATTCCTCATCGGGTCGGGAAACATCCGATCCACCTTGTTGGCGGACCTCTCCCGCGCTGCCTTCGCTGGACGAAAGGCCACCCTCCGAGCCAGGCGTTCGTTCGGGAACGGCTGGTCGAGCACGAAATGGCGTCAGTGGTCGCCCCGGCCGGGGACGATACGCTGCCGGGTCTCGCTGCGACCCGATGAGAATTCGCGGGCGATTCGAGCGGGCCTCCTCCTCATTGGATCCCCCACCATTTGTGGGGGACTCGCTGGGCGGTTGAGACCCCTCCGGGGGCAAGCGCTGCTGGTCATCGGCGGGAGGAAGCGAAGACTGGGGATCGTTACTCATCGGACTTAACTCACGTCACAAACAGGTGTTACAAAAAACGCACATCTGCCGGACATTACGACAACCGGGTGCGACCTGCCGGGCTGCGAAACGATCGGCCAAACATTCTATTTTATCACCCCAGGGATGTTTGCTCCAGCGGCGACAGGTGGGACTATCGCTGGAAAGTGCTTGCAATTGGATTTCGGCGGATTATAATGCGCGGCGCGCCAAAGGGCTGTGTGGGAAAATAGGTCAACCGGGATAAAGTGTGCGGGGGGCTGTTTTTCCAATCGAGGAGACCGGGCCATGCTGTCTCAACGATCGCTCGCGGGTGTTCTGGCTCTCGGCTTGGTAGCCATCGGCACACATATTCGCGCCGCCGACCTGGAGATTGAGTTAATCCCCGAACTCGACCTTTTCGGAAATCAAATCGAGGTCGTTCAAGGGTACCAATGGGGTGGTGACATGGCCTTGGCCTTTGGTATTTATGATACCGGGGCCAGCGTGTTAACGCTTGCAGCCACCGATCGAGCGTTTTTCGAGTTGCAGGGTGCCACGGTGCCTGTCAAAGTCCCCGGCGGCGCCCAGGCCGATGCCATTGATGGTGTCGTGATCGGCGATGTTTCCATGCCCATGACGTTCTGGGCCGATGGACTCCACGCGGTTTCGATTAACTGGTCGTCATTCACCTGGGAATTCGAATTCAGTTATGATCTTTCAGGCGGGGCGACGGTCTCCGGCGTCCAGGTGTTTCTCGGAACCGACGATGGAAGTCCCCAGTTACCAAACATTGCCGGAACGCCCATTCACCTGGGGACAGTCACCGGAACAAGTCAGTCCCCGGCTGCGAAGATTGATATGTTGGGCTATGAGTTCGACCTAGGCGAATTCTTCGCTGACGATCCTTTCATGGGACCGCTCTTCCAAGGAATGGTCATTTACATGCCCGATATTTCGTTTGTCGCTTCGGGGTTGCGACTGGCCGGTATCGCGGGCGAGACCACTGATCCCGTAAGGATTCCCCTTTCCCTGCTGGGACCAACGAATCATCCCGACCCCGGTGACGAGGTCACGGTAGCTCCCAATCCCGTAACGGGAGAGGTTTCGCTCCAGGAAGACCTGCTGACTGTGGCGAATGCTTTGTTCCTGTTTGATACGGGGGCTTCGATCAGCGTGATCACGTCCGCCGTGGCGGAATCGCTAGGGCTGAATTTGAGTTCCCCAGAAACCACGATTGACATCGTCGGTGCTGCAGGGAGTCCCATCACCGTGCCGGGGTTCACTCTGGACAGTCTTTCCATCCCCATCGACAGCGATTTTGATGGGATCAACGATGGGATCCTTCGGTTCCTCAACGCTCCTGTTTTCGTCCTTGACCTGGTCGAAGGTCTTGATGGAATTTTGGGCATGAATCTGTGGAATACGGCCAAAGACATGCTCTATGATCCTTATGATCCCCTTGGGCCTTCGCTCCAGGTGACCTTCCTCACGGCAGCGCGAGAAATTCCCTCTGAGGAGGAGATGGAATTGTTGCAGCTCCTCGCGGCCATGGACCCCATGTTCGGTCAAATGATGGGGCTTCCGGGTGATACAGTCTCATTCCCGCGGTTTGAAATCCGGGGGGCGGGTGGCGACGTGGGCAACGGCGGCGAAGAGGTGATCCCCGAGCCAAGCAGCTTGACGATCTTTGTTCTTGGTGGTGGTTTGGCAGCAGCCGTGGCGCGATGGTCGCGCAAACGAATTCGAATTGACTGAATATTGCGTGACATTCTTAGACATTGCCATTGATTACCCATGGTGCCGATCTGGACAATTGAAGCATTGGAGCAGTTCCGGAGAACGGGCTGATCCTGAAAGCGTCGCTCGGGATGGCGAATAATAACTCGTCGAATATGTCAACTAACGAATTGCGCGAGCGCTACCGACAAGTGCTCGATCGCATGAAGTTTGAGGAAGGGCTGATAGTCAACCGTACGACTTCAATTCTGATGTTTAACTCGCTAATGGCTGCCGTTTTCTCTTTTGGCAGTGCGGAATGGCTCAACCTCATGGCAGGGCCCACCGTCATCATGATGGTCACGATCGACCTACTGTGGTTTTTTCGGGGAAGATCTGCAAGTCGATTCATCGACATCCTCAACAACGAGTTCGACCTCATAAATGAGGATTTGATCCCGTACGACGAAGTTCTGCATCGCAAATATATCAAAGAAAAGCAACGATCCCGAACTCGGGTACCTTCAACAAAGTTTGTTGCAATGATTCTACCACTAGCACTCGCCGTGTGGTGGTTTTGTTTCCTCGTAGTTTATCTTTTAGCTCACTCCTTTCGTTGCGGGACGGACTGATTCTTTAAAGCACCTGAGTACGGCTCCCTCAAAGCGGCAACTACCTATAATTTCCCATTTTCAAAACCGAAATTTTGCTGGCCAATAAGTCGAACCGCGTGGAAAATGTCTTGCGAGTCTGTTTCATAAATCGCAAGTCCCACAGTATTGAAAAGCGATAACAAACGTCCGATTTAGAGCTGTCGATTCTCCTTGTGAACGCCAGCAATCAAAGTTCAATCTCTTGTTGAGACCCAAATCAGTATTTACTGGCCGCTACTCAGCACTTGCGTAAAAAGCCGGACAAGTCCCTCATGAATCTGCGGCTTGACGCTGAGCCTTTGCCGCAGGTTGCTTCTTCTGAGCAGGGGGTAAGTCTCGTCGGGCGTCAGCCTGGTATTGCTCCCAGAGACGGTTCCACAGCTCTTCGAGTTGCTTGGCTTTCTCGGGCTGCTGTGCGATAAGGTTGACAGTCTCGCCACGATCTTGGGCCAGGTTGTAAAGTTCCCAGGGTTCATCGCGGGCAGCGACCAATTTCCAGTCGCCCACGCGAATCGCCCGATTCCCTTCATGAAGGAACCACAGATACTCGTGCGACACAGCACCGTCCTGGGCAAAGAGGGGAGCGAAACTCAGGCCCGGCATCGGTGGTCGCTTCTGTCCGTTCCATTCCTGCGGCGGGTCAATTCCCAGGATATCGAGTACGGTAGGAACGACGTCAATGAAATGCACCGGCGTGTGCCGGAGTTCGCCTTGGGCTTTGATGCCGGCTGGCCAGTGGACGATAAGCGGCGTTGAAATGCCGCCTTCGTGGACCCATGTCTTGTGACGGCGGAACGGGGTGTTGCTGGCGCTTGACCAGCCCGGGCCGAGGCAGAGGAACGTCTGGCCACTCCCCGGGGGTGCGTTCGGGTCATGACCGTCGCCACGAATCATGATCTCGGCGCTGGCACCGTTGTCCGAAGCGAACAGAATGAGCGTATTCTCCACGGCGTTCATGGCCTTTAGCTGCGAGAGCACTTCTCCAATTGCCTCATCCATGATGTGCACCATGGCGGCGTGAATGGCCATCTTGGCCGCCTGAAAGGCCTGCTGCTCCTGGGTCAGTTGATCCCACGGGAAGGGCCGATTGACCTCATTTGGCCCGAGAGTTTTCAGGGCCTCGGGGAAATCGTACGGCGGGCCAAGCTGAACCTCCATCGCCGGTGGATTGTTTCTGACCAGGCCCATCTGAAGGAGACGCTGACCCCGCTGCTGCTGGATGACATTCCAACCCACGCGGTACCGATCGAGATAATGGGCGATCACGTCTTGTGGGGCCTGAAGCGGGAAATGGGGTGACGTGAAACAGAGATGAAGGAAGAACGGTTGGCCGCTGTGCTGCTCCGCATGCTCTTTGAGGTACTTGATGGCGAACCGACCGATCTCCCTGGTGAGATAGAAATTCTCTTCGGGTTTTGGCTGGGGAAGGGCTTTACCATCTTCGACATGGTTCTTGGGCGTAAAGAACCGATCATGGTCGTTAATCACGTAGCCATGATCAAACCCTTCATTCCAGGGCTGACTATCAATGTGCCATTTTCCCGAATGGTAACACCGATAACCGTGCTGTTTGAGGACATCCGAAAGAAGCGGCGCCCACGCCGGTCGGGTGCCACGGCCGCCACTGGGAACATCCGGCACAGTATCTCTCCGGACCTGCTGGGCATAGTAGCCCGTCATGATGGCCGCCCGTGAAGGCCAGCAGCGAGCCGTGTTATAGCACTGGGTAAAGCGCAAACCACGGGCTGCCAGTTGATCGATGTGAGGCGTCTCGATTTCACCCCCGTAACATCCGATGTCGGAGTAGCCCATATCATCGGCCAAGATGATCACAATATTGGGCCGGTCGGATGTTGACCGGGCTTGCGAAGTGAGCATGACCCGCGGTCCTGCGGGTGGGGAAGAAAAGTTCACCCGTTCTCCCACCGAAGGCCCCGATGACCACTGCCCTTCAGGATGAAAAACGCTATTTTCGGCGGAGACGAGGACTTTCCCAGACCTGTCTTGGGCCACAACGGGCATCATGACAAGTCCCAGGATCATGCCCAGAGCACACCATCCTGGGCAAGCCATCACGAAACACTTCACTGGCCAACGATTCATGAGATAACCTCCCCTCGATCAACGAATTGCTTAACTCCTATTTATGCCAGAAAATAACCGCAGCGCACCAACGGAAACGGCCTGGAACTGCGACAGCATCGAAACGCTGGTCATCATTATAATGCACCAGCAGGCGCCATTCAGTTGTTTGTGACAGAATTGTCCTTCGTGCGCCGGCACAGTGTTGCGCTATTTTTATAGCGGAGATGTCTTGCCATTTCACCTCGACCATTTCAAGAAAGGCCTGCGCTATGACCACCCAACGGCACAACCGAACGACGAAGCCTGACCGGCGAGCATTCCTGCAGACGTCAGCCATGCTGGGCGGGGGAATCTTGCTTGGTTCCACCCTGGCCCGAAGTGTTCATGCGGCCGGCAACGATGTCATCAAGATTGCGCTGATCGGGGCCGGTGGTCGGGGAACAGGGGCCGCCTCCCAAATCCTGAATGCTGACAAAGGCGTGAAGTTGATCGCGGTGGCCGATGCCTTTGAAAACAAGGCCAAAGGTGCGGCAGACCGTCTCAAGAAACAGTATCCCCAGCAGGTTGACGTCCCACCGGAACGGATTTTTGCCGGTTTGCTCTGTCATCAGGGGGCGTTGGCGTGTGATCCCGATCTGGTTGTGCTGGCCACACCTCCGGGTTTTCGTCCCATGCAGTATCGGGCCGCTATTGAGGCGGGAAAGCATGTCTTCATGGAAAAGCCCTGCTGCGTCGATGGCCCAGGTTACCGCTCGTTGATGGAAACCAACAAGCTGGCCGACGAAAAAGGGCTGTTTGTCGCTGTCGGGTTGCAGCGCCGACATGAGCCGCGATACATCGAAACCGTCAAGCAGTTGCAAAATGGGGCCATCGGCAAGATTCACTTTATCCGCGTTTACTGGAATGGTGCTGGCATCTGGAATCGTCCCCGTGAGCCAGGCATGACCGAAATGCAGTACCAGGTCCACAACTGGTATCATTTCTGCTGGTTAAGCGGGGATAACATCGTTGAACAGCACATTCACAATCTGGATGTCGCCAACTGGGTCCTCGGCGATCAACATCCGGTGGAAGCCAACGGGATGGGAGGCTGCACCGCCCGCTATCTCGGCGAACTCAAAGGGACCGGCCAAATCTTCGACCACCACTTCGTGGAATTCACGTACGCCGATGGCACCAAGGTGTACAGTCAATGCCGTCACATGAAGAACTGCTTCAACGCCGTCACCGAGTTCGTGCACGGTGACGCAGGTCTTGCGGAGTGCAGTGGCCGAATCGAAAAAGGCGGTCAAACGGTGTGGAAATACGACGGTCCGCGTCCCAACGGGCACCAACAAGAACAGATCGATCTGATTGCCGCGCTGCGCGCCGGAAAGCGCTACAACGAAGGCTACATCGGGGCCAATAGCAGCATGACGGCGGTCCTCGGGCGAGAGGCCAACTACTCCGGTAAAGTGGTGACCTGGGATGACCTGGTCACGCGCGGAAAGACCGAGTTTCCCAAAGAACTTTCGTGGGATGCCCCCGCACCCGTCACGAAAGATGCCGAGGGAAACTACCCCATCCCAATGCCGGGCGTGTACAATCCGTTCGCGTGAGAATGGGCACGAATTCACGGGGTGCGGAAATTCACCGTCGTTATTTGGCCGGAGTCTCTGCTTTTGCCGGTAGGGGCAATTCATGAATTGCCCCTACGGGATGTTGGACGACGGGCGATTTGATTTCATGAGGCGCTTATCTGGCCAAGAAGGCCTTTAGCTTGTTTTATCGCCTTTGAGCAGCTGATCAAGGCGGGCAAAGATCTCTTCCGGCTCGGCCATCCGACCGGGGCCGACCATCCCACAACTGAGATACCCTTCACCCGGCTCAATGATCACGAAGCCGTCGTCTTGAAGCTGACGAAGATTTCTTTGCACGGCGGGCTTCTGCCACATGCGGGAATTCATGGCCGGGGCGACAACAATCGGGCCGGCAAACGCCAGGACCGTTGTTGTCAACAGGTCATCGGCGATCCCACAGGCTGCCTTGGCGAGGAAATTCGCCGTGGCAGGCGCAATGCAAAAGATTTCCCCCTGCTCCGCCAGCTCGATATGAGCATGGGACGTTAACGGCGCCCAGAGATCGAGCGCGACCGGCCGGCCCGTCAGAGCCTCGAAGGTCTTCGGGCCAACCAACTGGGTGGCCGATCGGGTCATCACCACGGTCACCCCTGCGCCCGCCTGCACCAGTTTGCTGACCAGCGCAGCCGTTTTGTAGGCGGCAATGCCGCCGGTGACGCCAATGAGAATCTCGCGGCCTTTCATAATGAACGGAAATCCCGGACGCCGGAGTCAGGTTCAGGCAGGTCAGCCACAGTCCGCAATTCACCACTGATATCGAGGTAAATCTTGTCCTCAACAATTTCCCGCAGGACAATTTTCATGCGATCCTTGGTATCCAGGTCCACCAGCGGCGGAGCGCCTTTCATCAGGGCGACCAGCCGCTTTTGAATGAGCGTGGACAGTTTGAAACGACCACCAACTTTGTCAATCAACCGGTCGTCTCGCAATTCTTCGTACATGGTCAATCAGCCTCCAGTCAATGGGCCATTCTTTCATCGATTTGCTCACCGGGATGTGCGTCCAGATTCGTTCTCCAGGATCTGGATGATCTCCCGGACTGTTTGATCCAAATCATCGTTCACGACACGATAGCGGTATTTCTCAGCCAAACGGAGTTCCTCGGCTGCCCGCTCCAGACGGACACGAACAACCTCTTCCGGCTCGGTGCCGCGTCCGCGGAGACGCTGCTCTAATTCTTGCCAGCTCTTGGGCAAAAGGAAAATACTCACGGCATCAGGAAACTCATTCTGGACGGCCAAGGCCCCCAGGACATCAATCACCAGCAGGACCCACTTTCCCGAAGACAAAGCCGAGACGACGGGTTCCCGCAATGTCCCGTACCAGTGCCCGTCCCCAAAAACCTGAAAACATTCGAGAAACGCCGTCTGATTTCTCAGCCGCTGGAACTCATCGGGAGTCAAGAACCGATAATGAACGCCATCGATCTCATCCGGTCGTCGTGGTCGGGTTGTCGCCGAGACACTGCGGATCATGGGAACGGGGGATTCAGCCAGAACGCGGTTGGCCACCGTCGTCTTTCCCACGCCCGAGGGACCCGAAAGAATCACAATCCGTCCCGTCGCTTGTCCACCCATCGCCGCGTCCCATCACTCGATATTCTGGACCATTTCGCGGATACGTTCCACAATGGTCTTCATTTCAACGACGTGATGGCTGATTTCCACATCGTTCGCTTTGGAACCCATGGTATTGACTTCGCGGAGCATTTCCTGGGTGAGAAAATCGAGTTGCCGCCCTGGAGCCTCTTCTCCGCCTTTTCTCAAAACTCCCTGGAATTGCTGAACATGGCTTCGCAAACGAACCAACTCTTCGGAGATATCCGACCGCTCGGCAAACAGGCTGGCTTCTTTAAGGATATCTTCAGCTCGCAAGGCCGTGCACGCAGGACCAAGCAGTTGCGTCATCCGCTCCTGAAGTCGCCGCCGATAATCCTCAACGACCATCGGTGCGCGGGTTTCCACCTGGGACACGATCTCCAGAATTCTCTGGCAGTTCGCTCGTAGATCCTCCGCCATGGCGTGACCTTCGGTTTGTCGCATCTGCTGGAACTTGTCCAAGGCCTCCTGCATGGCTGCAAGCACGACCGGTCGAATCCGCTCCGAATGAGCGGCGGGGTCGGAAAGATCGCTCACAACGCCGGGTAACAGGAGGAACGAGTCCAAACCGCTGGGTGGGGCCAGGCCGTGATCCACGGCCAACTGTGACACCTGTTGGAGATACCCCAAAAGGACCTGGCTATTAATTCGGTAGTCCCCCGGATCTGGTTCGTGGTCCAGATAGACATTCACATTGACGGTGCCCCGCCGAACCATCTGGCGAATCAGATTCTCCACTTCGTTCTCGACGCCAACCGTGATTCCGTTATTGCTGCGGATGCTGATCTTCAGATAGCGGGCATTGACGGCGCGTATTTCGACCCGCACGGAAAAACCGTCGTGTTCCCTACGGGCTTCGCCAAATCCGGTCATGCTGAGGAGCAAGGCTGCCTCCGTAGTGTTCTTCATCAAACAACGGGATCACATGAAGGCTGTGACCCAAAGACGACGGTTTTTGATCGGAAAACGACGCCCCGCTTGGATTCAGGCTGACCCGCCGTTAATTTGACGAACCGCTGCTTGTCGTGCCCGAACCGGCCCCATTTGCCCCGCTGGGGGTCGATCCTCCTGAGCTTTGCTGACTTCCCCCGGAAGTCTCTGAACTTGGGGCCGCAGGAAGACTCGTTGGTTCCAAGGGGGCAGTATTGGTTACCGTGGGCGACGTGGGGCCAAGATCCAAGCGCGTTCGATGCGTCCAGCGGAAATAAAGCAATGTGAAGATGCACAACCCAATCCAAAAGGCTGCCACGCCGATGGTGATGCGGGTGAACGTGTCGCCGGCTTTAGCGCCGAAAGCACTCTGGCCGCCAAATCCCCCGAAAGCGCCGGCCAATCCTCCACCACGACCTCGCTGAATAAGGACCAGCAAGATCAGGAAGATCGCCGTTATAACCAACAAGATCAAAAAGACAAATTTCATGGTCCGATCCCGATCATCACCGTGTCAACCGCCGTCCTAGGCTTTGACCTTCTGCGCCGCCGCGACGATGCCAAGGAACTCATCCGCCTTCAAGCTGGCCCCGCCGATCAGGCCGCCATCGACGTTGGGCTTCTGGAAAATCTCTGCCGCCACAGAGGCCTTGACACTTCCACCGTACTGAATTCTGATCGACTCTGCAACGGCTTTCCCGAATCGCTCCGTGAGCAGACGACGGATCTCCGCCTGAACCTCCTCGGCCTGCTCGGGAGTCGCGTTTTCGCCGGTTCCGATCGCCCAGACGGGTTCATAGGCGATCACACATTGCTGCATTTGTTCCGGCGACAGGCCGGACAAACTGCCGTCAATTTGACGCCGCACGACGGCCAGAGTCTTGCCTTCTTTTCGCTGGCGGAGGGTTTCGCCAACGCAAATAATGGGCTTCAGGCCGCATTCCAGGGCCGCGAAGACCTTTTCATTCACGAATTCACTGGATTCTCCCATCGCCCGGCGCTCGCTATGTCCCAGGATCACGAACTGGCAACCCATGTCTTTGAGCATGGGGCCGCTGACTTCACCCGTGAATGCACCTTTCGGCTCGGGATAGAGGTTCTGGGCGCCGAGGGCCACGCGGCTTCCAGCGATGGCCTGGGCGACAGCCTCGAGATAAACAAATGGTGGGCACACGGCGATATCCACCTGGGGATAAGCACCCGCACCGTCTGCCACCGCCTTGGCCAGCGCTACCGCCGAGGCGCGTTCCATATTCATTTTCCAGTTTCCGGCAACGAATGGCCGACGCATGACTCTTATCTCCCTTTCCTTATGTTTAAGCTGTCTTGCAAACCAAACTGAACCGGCTCGGTCCGGAAGGGGGCACTCACTTCCCTTTTCGATCCTCGAAAACAGCAAATGAGCTGCACCGATCCTTCACCCACGCAAGGACGGACCCATTGGCCGTCTCGTCACGTGGCGTTCCAAGGGCGCACTCCCTGGGCGCGGTGAAAACCTTCATCTTGGCCCATTTTGTTGCTTTTGACAAGGGGCGGAGCGTACGTGGAACACCGCGAGTCTTTGCCGACCGGTTCTTCAGCAACGCCGTTTTCTCTCGATAAGCCCTGCTTGTGAGCTTGATCTTGCAGCAATGGCGGCGTGATTTTTTGGTGTGTCCAACGGTAGCCCGACGTTGCCTGGGCCACCACAGATCGACTCGTTAAAAACTGATAGTGTCTATTCTTACTGGTATTTCTTGCACAAAGATACTGTTGTCAACTCAAACATGGATGTGCGAAAATAAACCAGATAGTGGACGACAGCTCCCTTTAACGTTATGCTATTGGTTGGGTGGCGGGTGTTGTCCAAGTCCTACCTGTTTTTGTTCCTGCCGAAGAGTTGCGGCCAAAAACGGCCCAAAGGGGGAGGTCTGGTAGTTTCCTGATGGTTCCTTTTTTCGGAGGTGTTATCATGGGGATGTATCGTGCTAAAGTCGGTACTGGTGTGGTTAAGAAGCGAGCGTTTACACTGGTAGAGCTTCTCGTCGTTATTGCGATCATCGGAATACTTATCGCGTTATTGTTGCCCGCGGTTCAAGCAGCCCGCGAGGCCGCCCGACGCAGCCAATGCACCAACAACTTAAAGCAGATTGGGCTAGCGCTGCATAATTATCACGACGTTTATAAGGTGTTTCCCGCGATGGGTGTTCGAACGTGCCGGGATCGATACTATTCTTGGTCCATGATGATTTTGCCCTTTGTTGAACAGAAGCCACTGTTTGATGCCTATATGGCCCAGGCCATGAGTGCTGCCGGCCTTCCGGAACCGTGGACCACGGATGTCAATCACGCCACATGGGGGCCTTTCGTCAGAGACTACTGGCGGAAGGACGTGCCGGTCTATACTTGCCCCTCCGACCTCCCGATTCCAGACCGCGGAGAAAGCCCTGCCCGACTCAACTACAAGGGCTGCGTCGGGGACGACTATCACCAGAACCATTTCCGCCCAGATCAAAACGCCCGGCAGAATCGGGGGGTCTTCCAATGCGAGCGATGGATTGGGACCGAGTATGTGACCGACGGCACGTCGAATACCATCATGCTGGGTGAAATGGTTGCTGGCGGCGAACCAAATGACGTGTTGGGCGGTGTGGCCCTGACTATGCAATCGTGGAATCCGGCAGGATGCCTTGCTCGTATCGACCCAACCAATCCCCGGAAGATCACGGCGCCTGTGCGTGCAACATTTCGGCCTGTCGGTGGTCGAGCCTGGGATGGGCGGCCATATTTCGTCGGTTTTGCCACATTGGTGGCACCTAACGGCCCAAGTTGCAATTGGGGTAGTACCGATGGCAACGAGCACATGGGAACGGCTTCCAGCCGCCACCCGGGAGGTGTGAACGTCGCTATGACTGATGCGTCTGTGCGGTTTATCAGCCAGACGATCGACACGGGCAACCAGGCAGTGGACGATGTGGACACGCCGGGCAACCGTCCCTCCCCATGGGGTGTTTGGGGTGCCCTGGGGGAAGCTGCTACGGTGGCGAATCCGTTTCAGTCCCGTAGTCACCCCGTTGACGTGGCATAGGGAGTTTCTTTGCCGTTGGTGTCATACCCAGCGTGCGCTAAGGGTTTGATTGCACGGCTTTGTCCACTGTATGGACTGAACTATCGCCGTGGGAGATTGATTGTTGAAAGGATACGCTATGTTAAGACCAATCACAAACATTTCAGTAATGTCAATCGTGGGCCTTCTGACTTTAACTGTGGTAGGCTGTGGGACCAGCGGGCCAAGGCTTGCGCCCGTGACCGGCAAAGTAACCCTGGACGGCCAACCCGTTGCCAACGCCGTCGTAACATTCACACCGGCGGGCGGTGGTATTGCCTCCTCTGGGATTACCAACGAGAACGGCGAGTACCAGCTGGTCTGCCAGCAGGGACGTGGGGCGGTCATCGGTCAGCACAAGGTTTCCGTTCGTTCTCAGCCCCCTGTTCAAGATTCTGCAAGTCAGGTTTCCTCGGATGATCCTTCTTACCAATACGGTGGACAGGATAGCAGCAAGGCGCCAGCATTCGTGGAGAAGATTCCCGCCCGTTACAACACCAACAGCGAACTGGTGCGCGAGGTCAAATCCGGCTCGAACGTCATCGATTTGGAATTGACAACCAACCCCTGACCTGACCCCGGGCCAAACCCAGTGTCCTCAATGGTTTGTTCGTTACTTTAATCGGCTCACACCGCAATGGAGGTGTGATCCCGCACGGTCACAGTGAAGAATAGAAACGACTCGCCCACTCGTAGGGGCAATCCATGAATTGCCCCTACGATTTTTCGGATCCTCGCCAGTCTGATCTTGTTATTGATCCGCATAAGAAGTCAGATTTCTCACCGCCGGGTCCATGGTTTCACTTCACACCCGTGGGATGAGAGCACGACCGTCACGGCGCCCACTTCACCCGTGTGAAGGATGTGCTGCACCTGATCCTGAAAGTGTTCCTTGACGGTTTCCAGGCTGGACCGTCCGCCACTCACAAGCAACCACCGTGGACGACACCAGCGAACCAGATCGCCCGCCTGGCCTCGCACACTTCCATGATGGGGGGATACCAGCACATCGACAGTCACAGGCGCCGAATTCACCATAGCTCGCGTTCCATCGCCCTCGAGGTCGCCGGGCAACAAAATCCGCTGGCCCGCATAGTCCACCAGAATGACGACACTAGTGGCGTTATCATCTCGTGGGGCAAGACTCGCGGGCGGGTGAATTACCGTGACCCGGCAGCCATCACATTCCCAACGGCGTCCCGCCTGAACTGTTTCGCAACGAATCCTTGATCCGACCACCAACCGGCGAAGCTCCTCGACGGCAGCTTCACGGCGCTGGAACATCTGGGGCGAAACCAGCAGCCTTTTCACCGGGAAGTAATCCATCAGCAGGGGTAATCCGTTGAAATGATCCAGATCAGCATGGGAAATGATCACGGCGTCGATATGACGATAGCCGCGCGACCAAAGATAGCCGGCCACGATTCGAGCGGACCAACGCTGGTTGCCAAAACTGCCCACGTCGTACACCCAGACCTCACCGTTGGGGAGTTCCAAGACGCCGGCCAGACCGTGCCCCACCGAAAGGAGCGTGAAACGGGCTTCATTGACCGTCTTTCGCGGAACAACGAAAAATAGAATACCGGCGATCAACCAAAGCCCTATTCCCACGTGGAGCAGTCGCGACAACCATCGGGGTCCCCGCCAACCCCAAATCAAGTAAACCAGCCACAGCATATAAAAGCCAATCACCCATAACTGGGGCGGCCCAGGTAGCCAGCGATAGAAGGGCAATAGCTGACAAGTCCAGGTGATGACGGCCTCCGTGACTCGGAGCGATCCATGGCACAACCAGGCAAGCGGCAGCGTCCCAACGCCAATCACCGGTCCAAATAGGATCAGCAAAAACCCCGTCAAAAGCGTGACTGTAATTGGTAAGACGAGAATCGGCGTTAGAACGACGCCAAGCGGGTTAACGATATGGAACTGATAAACAACAAGGGGTTGTGTCACCAGCCAGACCGCCACGCTCAAAATCAGCAAAGGAAACAGCTGCTCTTGGGCGAATCGTTGAAGAAGGCGAATCCACCGCGGACGCGCTTCGGGGGCAAAGCCCGCAAATGGATCCACCCCCCATGACTTCATGGGCTGGACAACGATCAGAACGGAAGCCGCCAGAAACGAGAGTTGCGGTCCCACACGGAACAGATCACTGGGATTCACAAGGAGAAGAATCATCGCGGCGACGGCCAGGGTATTCATCGAAAACGTTGGCCGGTAAATCATGCATCCAATGAGAAACAATCCAAGGGCTACGGAAGCCCGAATTGTTGAGGGCTGTCCCCCGGCCAGGGCCACGTAGAGAATCGTGAGAACCAGAAGAACCGCCGGGCGAAATCGCCGGGGAAATCGCACCACTCGCAGGATCATCCCGAAGCCACCGGCCAGAATCCCGACATGAAGTCCCGAAATGGCCAGGAGATGGATCGTCCCTGTTTTCAGCAAAGCATCCTCGAACTCTTCGGGGATTTCATTCCGAAATCCCAGCAGAAGGGCCTGAGCCAGGGCGTGATCTGATTCCGGCAACAAGTCGCGGAGGCTGTCTCGAGCCGCTGATCGCCATCGTCCCAGGAGAGCCACAGGGTTCCAGAAGCTGGCGGCTCTGACCCGGGTCATACCTTCGGGATACTCGACGATCACCTGGGCGAGGATCCGATCGGCCCGCCGGTACTCGCGGAGATCAAACTGACCGGGGTTCTCAGGAAGCGGCGGACGGGGAAGCTTTCCCACAATCCGCAAAC
>JGI12104J13512_1000167_pt1 | contig 64611 bp, 63 predicted proteins | sample TerdegcTABiofilm_FD_13512 | JGI IMG/M metagenome (IMG submission 13512)
ACGAGTTCGGTGACAATGCTTCTCATTGCGGTCCTGATGATTATCATCATCCTTGCCCTTATCGTGATCATCGGACTGACTGTGATGCTCAAGACAGGTGGTGCATCCGGCCAGGAGGAGAGTGCAATCATGCAGTTCGTCACTTTTTCCCAGGAACAGGTGATCGGGGTATTCGATGCACTCAGGCAGTGGTTCGACTACCTGATAGTCCAGATTCAGAAGATTTCCGAGTACCTCTAATAAAGGTAGAAGAACCGGCGTCTCAAAGGGAAAAGCCCTTTTTTCCTGTCCTGTGATTTTCCCGCCGGGCAACAACTCATCTTTTTTTTTGAAATTTTTGTATCCTCCATGCACCCTTTCAGGCTGCCGGTTCCCCGGGTGATACTGTTATGCAGTCTCCCGCCGATGCCCTATTGCGAAAGAATTCCGAAGTGGTTGCATCATGACAGAGATGGTCAGGGTCAATGGCAGGAACAGGGGCGATATTCGCCTCTATGCACTCTCCACCTGCGGGTGGTGTGCAAAGACAAAGGAACTCCTCAACTCTCTTGGAGTAGAATATAGCTATGTCTTTGTCGATCTCCTTGCCCAGAAGGAGCTTGAGGATGCCCTCCGGGAAGTGGAGAAATTCAACCCCGCGGGGTCCTTTCCCACCCTTGTCATCAACGGATCGAGGGTTATCGTCGGGTTCAGGGAAGCTGAAATACGGGAGGCACTCCAGTGAGTGGTGACGAAATTCCCGGGGAACGTATCGAGGAGAAAGTCTCTCTCCTCCGGAAGGATGCAGAGTCAGGGGGGTATTTTCTCAATCCGGATGCCGGATTTGTCCGGCAGCTCGCAAGGGGACTGTGTATCAACGAAAAACGATACGGGTACCCCTCCTGTCCCTGCAGGCTCGCCGTTGGCAGGAGGGAGGAAGACCGGGACATCATCTGCCCCTGTGACTACCGGGATGCTGACCTCGGGGAATTCGGGGCCTGTTACTGTGCCCTCTATGTTTCACCATCAGTTGCACAGGGAAAGTCTCCACCCGTACCTGTTCCGGAAAGGCGCCCGCCGAGGTCAGAAAGGGTATCCATGACAACGCGCACCGGGAAAATGATCGACGTTCCCCTGCCCGTCTGGCGGTGCAGGGTATGCGGGTACCTCTGTGCCCGGGACACACCACCCCTCGTCTGCCCGATCTGCAAGGCATCAAAGGACCGGTTTGAGCGTTTCATGTGAGGCAGGGGAGGAAGAGAATTAACTATGGGCAGGGGGACAAAAGGATTCATCCGATCCCCTGACAGGGGGTCATGTGCACACGCTCTTGTATCCCTGCGCCAAACAGGTAATGCATGGCTGAAAAAGTTGTCATCGAGATAGTAGGCCTCGCGGACTCTTCGTGTTCACCGTTTCCCTGTGACAACACCCGGAGTTGTGGTCTCTATGACTGCCACCCGACAGGAAAGCTCGTCCCGGCATTCGAAGCACTGAAAAAGGAGCTCATCAGCCAGTACGGGGATACCATAGAAATCACGCTGACACTGATAGATAATGAGATCCCTTCCCATATCAGGGACATTATTGCAGAGAATTACCCGCCGATCCCGTTCGTGATCATCAACGGTACCCTTGTTCCGATGGGAAGAATTTCCCTGCCCCTGATGCAGAAAAAGATAGAAAAGAGGATGGAAGGCCTCAGGCAACCTTCGTGAGCTCCCCGGTTTCCAGGTTATAATAGAGTCCATGGACCTGGATTTTCTTTTCGAGGAGCGCTTCTTTCACGAGGGGGTAATTCTTCAGGTGTTCGATCTGAAGCATGATATTTTCCTTTTCAATCATCTCTGATCGTGCCTTCCTCTCCTCGGGTGTTTTCGGGGGAGGGATACGGGCATCCACGCGCTTCTTTGCCTCGACTGCATTGTTGAGCCAGAGGGGGATATACACGTCTGTCGTCTCCTTGTCAAGTGCCTTGATTGCCCCGCAGTCCGAGTGACCACAGATCACGATGTCCTTGACCTTGAGATGACGGATGGCATATTCGAGAACCGTCGCAAAGTTCCAGTCGTGCAGGGGAGCGATGTTCCCGATGTTCCGGTGTATAAACAGCGTCCCGGGCATGGCCTGGGTAATATGCCCGGATTGGATCCTTGAATCCGAACACCCTATCCAGAGCACGGAGGGGTTCTGCCCCTTCGTGAGTTCCCTGTAATGTTCCAGGTTTTCCCTGAAAAAACCTTCTCTGAATTTCCTGTTTCCTTCGAGGAGCTTGTCAATCATGGATAATCACCTCTTCCGGGTGGAATGGCGGACGACTCCTGCCCTTTCATGCGGAGAAGCTGTCCCTGCACAGGGTACCGTGCACAGAAGGTATAAAGGATTGATATTTGTTCTCCGGGGCCAACATAGGGATGAAGGAAATAATGAATTTTGTACTTCCCTGGCAGAAGTCAGGAGGAAGGAAGGCAGTATCAGTCCCCTCCGGTCGTTTTTGGGAGATCGATTTCCTGCGGGGGTCTGCTGTTGTCATGATGGTGGTGTTCCACACCGTGTTCGATCTTGCCTATCTGGGAATTCTCGATATCCGGGTCTCGTTTGGTCCCTGGAGGTTCCTTGCTCTCTGCACTGCGACCCTTTTCCTCTTCCTCGTCGGGCTCTCCCTGACCATAAGCAGCGCAAGGGCAGGGGACATGCTCGACAGGCATGCATATGTACTCAAGTTCATCAGGAGGGGTGCGGGTATCTTCATGCTCGGGCTCCTGATAACCCTTGTCACCCTCCTGCTTGTTCCCGGGGCACCCATACTCTTTGGAATCCTCCACCTGATCGGGGTCTCTGTCATGCTCGCACCCCTCTACCTTCCTTATACGCGTGCGAACCTGGTTGCAGGTCTTGCGTTGATAGCGGCAGGCGCAGCGTTAGGCGCGGTCACCGGGCCGGAATACCTGCTCTGGCTTGGTATTCATCCGGCTGCTTTTTCAAGCCTCGATTACACGCCCCTTGTACCATGGCTGGGTGTCGTTCTGATGGGTGTCTTTACCGGAAAGATCCTTTATCCGGGTGGAAAGAGGAAATACAACATTCCCGACATCCCTTTCATGGGAAGGAGTGTGATCTGCTTCCTCGGACGGCATTCCCTGATCATATACCTGCTGCACCAGCCTGCAATTCTTCTCGCAATTTTCCTTCTATGGGGAATCCCCGGGATCAGGTAAGAAGAGCGGAAATAATGCACCGGGAAATGCGGGATGTTATCGGTTATCCGTGTCACCATCAGGAGTGCCTTACCGGCCTGTAACCTCGCGAAGGGTCATCCGGAACGAGGCGCCCTTCCCGTGGTCACCCGCGATCCTGTCTGAGACCTCGATGTCACCCCCGTACCGGGAGATGAGTGCCTTCACGATATAGAGTCCAAGACCCTTGCTGTGTTCTCCCGGTTCGAACCGGGCAAAACGCCCAAAGATAACTCTCTTGAGGTCATCGGGAATTCCCGGGCCGGTATCGGAAACGATAACCCTGATTTTGCCCGGTTCGGTTCTCTCCACGGCGATGGTGATTTTCACGTTCGGACCGCCGAACTTGATACTGTTCCCGATGAGGTTCGAGAAGACCTCCCCGAGGAGTTCATCTGCCCATACACGGACAGGAAATCCGGTGTACTCGAGAGAAATGTCGGGGTACAGGTGCATCTCCTTTTTAATGGCAGCCTCAAGATCAACAGGCTTCAGTTCGGTTCCCATCCCGTGCAGCTTCCGGATCGTTTCGACGTTCCTGATAATCTCGCGGCTTTTCTTGATTCCGTCGATCAACTTACCGGCAACAATACGCGGCTCTCCGGAGAGCATCTCGAGGAGGAGATCACCGTACCAGAGGGAGGCGAGGTTTGCATTGTTGATGTCGTGCATCAGGATATCCAGGTACAGGTTTGCCTGCCTGTTGGCCTCCGCGAGTCTTTCCATCAGATGGATTCTCGTTACTGCCGTTGCAATCTCACCGGCAACAGACTTTGCCAGCTGGTCCGGAAACGCCCCGACATTTTTCATCGAGAGGAAGAACAGCACACCCACAATTTCTTCGCCGCTCGCAAGGGGTATGACCATTCCCGCAAGGGGCAGACCCTCCGGGACTTTCCGGTTGCCGTTCCACCGGAGGGGTAAACCTTTCGTCGTTGCATCTCTCCATGCCAGCGAGATTTCCGAGTCCGACGATTCTACAAGTTTCAGGAGTTCTGAATCCCCGTCCATGAAAAGCAGCGGGGGCTGTCCTTCGTGGAACACATAAGCCCCACAGAGATCGCAGCCCGAAAATTTTCTGGTGTGTCCAAGCACAGAATGCATCAGCCATCCGATATCGGATGCAGACGATGCATCCGCAGTTACCCGGTTGATCAGTTCAAGCTGGTCGTTCTTCGTCTGTATCTCTCTCTCCTGCGCTATCCTTGCAGAGATGTCAATGACCATGAGGACCATCATGTGACCGGGGAGCCTCGCGCCAGAGATCAGGACAGGGACTGTCGTGCCATCGGCCCTTGCAATCGATGTCTCGTACTGGGGAGCTGTCCCGTCGTTCTCCAGCACCCCGAGGAAATATTTCCGGGCAGATTCATCCTTCCAGAATTCCGTAAATTTTTTTCCCCGCAGGTCACGGGGATGTTCCATCAGGATGACACTCCCGCGGGGATTCGCTTCCTCGATGATGAGCTCGCGGGCACCGTTCCTGACGACGAATATGCCGGCTTCCGAACTGTTGAAGATCCCCCTGTATCGGGCCTCCCTGTCCCGCATCTCCCCGGACAGGGATGAAATGACCACGGCAACAGCGACAAGGACGTAGAAACTCGCGGTCGTGACGGCAAAGGTGATCTCTGTCAGGTCCGGGTACGAGAAGAGGTAGACCAGGAAGACTTCCAGGATCCCCGTGATAACCGCGAATATCACGCCCTGCCGGGGAAACCAGTATGCCGCAAGGATGATAGGAAAGTAAAAGAGGAGCGGGGTGAAGACCGAGAGACCGCCTGACAATCCCCAGGCATACGCGACGAACGCAACGAGGGTGATTGCACCAAGAGTGAAAAGGCGGGCATTTGTCCTCTGGAATAGAACCACGGGCTCCTGCATCCTGGCACCACTCTGTGTCTCATTTGTTTATCTTTGAACTCATTTAAAACATCGGTGAAAAGACCCGGTGTAAGGAAGACTAAGGAATAGACACGGTGAATGCCTGTCTGTTACCGGGTGAGTTTCCGGGGATCTGTCCGAAGAATGGTCTGGGCCTTGTCAAAGGAACGCCTTGCCTCCTCGTATCTCCCCAGCTCCTTGAGACAGACTCCCCTGTAATTCCAGGCGTTCACGTTGTCAGGATCCTTCTGGAGAACGAGGTCAAAATACTCAATCGCCCTTTCGTAGAGTGAATAATCTCCCGTCTCCCTCCCGAGTCTCTCGAGGGTCTCTCCCTTGGCGTAATACGTCGCAGGGACCTTCCCACCAAGGTCAATGGCCCTGTCAAAACACTGGAGCGCCTCCTCGTACCTCCCCAGTTCCTTGAGGCATATTCCCTTCTCTCTCCATGCCTCCATGTGGGCGGGGTCCATCTCGATAACGCGGTCAAAACACTCTACGGCATCGATGAAACGGCCCTGCTTGTAGTAGAGGTCCACCCCTCTCTTGAACCAGCTTGCGGTCGATTTCCCGAATATCCTGTCGAAGAGTCCGATCTCCTTTTCCCTTGAGATCTCGGCCTGCTGTTTTTCTGTCATCTCCCGGATATCCGTGATATCGCGGACGGATTCGATCGCCCCGATAGTTGTCCCTTTGCGGTCCAGTATCAGGGTTGCCCTTGACCAGAGGACTGCCGGACGACCCCGGAGAATCGCTTCCGGGTTTTCGGCGGTGAGTGAGTTCCCGTCCCTCTGGATGTTCTGGTAGGACAGGGCCCTGACTTCCGCTTCGGGACTATTGAGGAGGTTGACAAGGAGGGGCCGCTTCTTTCCATAGAAGGGAACCGCATATTCGAAATTACCCTTTCCGATCATCTCTGAAGCAGGGATGCCCGTGAGGTCTTCCATTGCCTTGTTCCAGGAGATAACGCGTCCCTCGCGATCGATAGCAAACGTCGCATCGGGAAGGTGATTGATGATATCGACCATCTGCCGGTCGGCACTATGGAGCGACTCTTCAGCGGCCCGGCGGCTGATGGCCTGGCGGATCATCCGGTCGAGTTCGGCGAACTGGGCTTTTGGATCCTGTCCCTTCGAGAGGTAGAAATCGGCCCTGTTGTTGAGGGCTTCCACAACCACGTGCTCCCTTCCTTTTCCTGTGAAGATGATGAAAGGCGTAAAGTCCCCCTCGGCCCGGAGTATCTTGAGGAGAACGATGCCGTCCATCAGGGGCATCTCGTAATCGCAGACAATGGCGTCGAAGCTCCGTGCTTTCAGAACCTCGAGGGCTTCGACGGCAGATCGGCATGTCTCGACCTGAAGCTCTCCCGACCTTTCCAGGAATAGTTTCGTGATCTCGAGAAGGGCCGGTTCATCATCGATGAAAAGGACCGAGATCTTTCCGTTCCCGTGCGCCGCTGCCATTTCGTCAAGAGATTATCTCTGCTGTTGTACTTAACCCTTTCATCATTGGAAAAAGGGGAGAAACGACAGAAAAAAAAGAGGTGGCAGGAGAAAGGCCAGGAAGACTCTCGCATCTCTCCTGCCCGCCTTTGTCCGGGAATTCAAAGCGTTCCTGTCATGGTATTGTGATGCAATGGTATCCAGTCCCTGTATCATAAAAAGGAATGGCAGGAAAAAAAGCAGGGGATATCAAAGGCAGGGGATATCAAAGGAAGAGGGGAACATCCTGAAACTTCCCGACATCGAAAAGTCCCCTTTCGGTTATCCTGAGATGCGGGATGACGGTCAGGCAGAGGAAGGAGAGGTACATGAACGAACCGGGAACCGCCCCAAGCATTTCTGCCCTTTCGTGGAGCGCACCGAGCCTGGATGCAACGTCTTCTGCTGGAAGGAGGGACATGAGACCAGCACATTCGAGGGGCAGTAACGTCGTTGTCTTCCCATCCGAGGCAGCAAGGCCCCCACCTGACCTGATGATCGGCAAGAGTGCTTCCCTGATCGATACATCGTCGGCACCGACGGCAACGAGGTTATGTGCATCGTGGGCCACGCTCCCGGCAATTGCACCGGCATGCATCCCAAACCCGTGGACGAGGCCCACGGCCGTCATCCCTTTCCTGTAGCGGCTGCAGACAACGACCTTCAGGATATCCCGATCGGTATCAGGGATTCTCTCTCCCTCGACATCGATAGTGAGTGCTTCCGTCAGGATCTGTCCGGGCACGATCCCTATCACCCGTCCGGTCCCGTGCCCTCGTATCGCAAGGTCCTGCACCCGGGGGACCGTGGCCTCCATGGGAGATGGCAGGGGGAGGGAGTCCTTTTTCGGGTAGATCGAAACCAGATTTCCCCTCGAATAAGTCTTTTTTATGGAAAATACCTTTCCATCATCCAGGATACAGAAATCGGCCCGCCTGCCGGGAGCAATCGCCCCGCGGTCATCGAGCCGGAACCGCTCGGCAGGAGAGAGTGTTGCCATCCGGAGCGCAGTCTCGAGATCGAGCCCGTATTCGAGTGATTTCCGGATACAGTCATCGATGTGCCCGTCCCGGCAAAGGATGTCGGCATGCCTGTCATCTGTTGCAAAGGCAAGGCGGGGTGCTGTCGAGGGAGACGCGAGAGGAAGGAGAGCGTGGAGGTTTCTCTCGGTCGTCCCTTCCCTGATGAAAATGTACATGCCACGCTCGAGCCTGGCGCGTGCTTCCTCCGTGCCGGTGCACTCGTGGTCACTCTGGAGCCCGGCACAGATGTACGCATTGAGTGCTCTACCGGACAGCAGCGGTGCATGCCCGTCTCTTAGGGAAAAGAGCGCGAGTTTCTCCCAGACTCCCGGGTCCTTTTCGAGGACACCGGGAACGTTCATCATTTCCCCCAGCCCGATGACACCGTCTCTTCCCGTGAATACCTGCAGGTCACGGGCCGGGAGACTTGCGCCACCCGTGTCGAGGGGTGTTGCAGGGACGCAGGAGGAGAGCATGAAGAGGATGTCCACCGGGAGACCCTCCCTCTCGTTCAGCATATACTCGATCCCCCGGGCACCACAGACATTTGCAATCTCGTGGGGATCTGCTATCACGGTGGTCGTCCCGTGCGAAGCAACCACCCGTGCGTATTCAGCCGGAACGAGGAGCGAGCTCTCGATGTGCACGTGGGCATCGATGAGACCGGGGATTACCCTCTTTCCCCCCAGGTCGTGAATTGTCCCTCCCCCGTATCCCTTGCCGGTTCCAACAACCCATCCATTGCTGATTGCAATATCAGTTTCAGTCCAGCTGCACGTGAAGGGGTCATAGAGGCATGCATTTGTAAAAAGGGTGTCAACCGGCTCCTGCCCGAGGGCAGGCCCGATACACTTCATCCGGGAATAAGTCGGGAATAAATCCTGCATCAGGGATAACTGGAACGTGGCTCTTAAAAGAACCTTGGCATGGAAAGGGAGCCCCCGCTTTCAAAGAGAGAGAAATGACAAAACCTTCCTGCCCGCTATAGTTTTTCATATCTGTCAGGAATTTCCCGCGTGCTCGGGGAAAGGGAAGTTTCCACAGCAGGAAAGAGGAGACAGAGAGTGGGAATGATAAAAAAACCCGCGAAAAACAGGTTAAGGGATGAATTTTTATCCAAACAATGCGCGGGACCGCTCGAGTGCATCGACTGCGGGGAGCTTCTTTCCGGTGAGGAACTCGATGCATGCTCCGCCTCCCGTCGATATGTGCGAAAAATCCTTGTCAATGCCCATCTTTTCCACGACCGCTGCGGTATGACCTCCCCCGATGATGGAGAACTCCACCTTCGATGCTGCCCGGAGAAGTTCATGCGTCCCTGTTGCATAATCGGGGTCTTCGAAGACACCCGCGGGCCCGTTGAAGACAACGGTCCTTGAGGAACGGATACGTTCTGCAAGGCAGGAGATCGCATCCATTCCCGCGTCGAGGATCATCGCATCCCCGGGAATCGAGTCTGCAGGGTATTCCACCCTGCGCCCCCCCTCCTTGACAGCAACGGAGCCCGGATACATGATCCGGTCCCTGTAGGAGTCGAGGAGGAGACGGGCCCGCTCGACCTCCTTTTCGTAACCGAGCTGCTGGATGATCTGGTCCGATCCCCTGCCAATCCTGAACCCTGCTGCACGCAAAAAGACGTTTGCAACGACACCTGTCACGATGACGAGATCGGCAACATTGTTGGGAAGCACATACTCTGCGACGGAGAGGGAATCGTCCACCTTTGTCCCGCCAAGAACCATGCACACGGGCCCCGGCGCGTTCTCAAAAACCCTGCTCAGGGTGGTGACCTCCTTTTCCATCAGGAGGCCCGCGACAGACCGCATGACCATGGGGAGACCGACCATCGTCGGCTGGGAGCGGTGTGATGTCCCGAAGGCGTCGTTTACGAAGATATCCCCCATCTGGGAGAGCTTTTGGACAAGGTGGGTTTTCGAGGCCTCTTCCGGCTTTAGTTTGAGATTCTCTTCGGCATTGAACCTGACGTTCTCGAGCATCAGGACGTCGCCGTTCTTCATCCGCCGCACGGCATCGCGGGCACACTGCCCGAAGATATCGTCGATGTACCTGACCTTTCTCTGGAGCAGACCTTCCAGTCTCTCGGCATGCCCTTCGAGCGTGGTAAAATCCTTTTTTCCCGGCCTGCTCTGGTGGGTGATGATAACCACGCGCGACCCCGAGAGGGCCTGGATTGTGGGGAGGTGTTCGCGGAATCGTTTGTCATCGAGGATGTGATGGGTTGCCGGGTCAATGGGGGAATTGAGATCCAGCCGGAGGAGCAGGGTCTTGTTCTCCGGCCGGATATCCTTCAGCGTCCCGATTGGCATCACTATCCCTCCCCCGTTTCAGGTGGTCCTTGCCTTGATCTTCTTCAAACGGAAGAGTTCTTCCCTTTCCATCTCGTCAAGGCGCATCTTGATGAAGTCACGGGCTGCCGTCATCTCGGGAATGACCTTGAACTCGAGTGCGTTTACCCTGCGCTTCGTGGACTCTATCTCGTCGAGAAGCCGCTTCATGGTCGTCTCCACTTCCGCGCTGCGGATGATAGCCTCCACCAGCTCCTCGAATGCGAGCGCCGTCTCGTCGATGACGGGAGTTGTCCCGAGGATACCGTAACCCCGTTCCATCAGGCCTTTTTTGACTTTCGATGCATCGATCTCGGGGACCACCACACCCATGATGTTCTTGCTGGCCACGGTGATTGCAGGAACCTCCTGGACGGAAAACGCTGCTGCCTTGACCCCGATGGCCCCCTCGACGGTGTTTGCAACTGCCATCAGTTCCCTGGCACGTTCGTATTTTTCCATGAGGTCGCCCCGGGTGTCCTTTGCCTGCTCCAGCACCTTGAAGAACTCCAGGATAAGCCCATCCCTCTTCATCTTGAGGATTTTATACCCCCTCTCGGAGAGTGCTATCTTCTTCTTGAGGTTGATCAGTTCCGACCGCGTGGGCTTGATATCTCGGAGTGCCATGTGGATCTACCCCTCTGCCTTTGCAGTCTGCCGGAACTTGGGGTGGTACTTGTTGATCAGGTCACGGTCGATACGGACGAGCTGTTCCACGGGCAGCGTTGAGAGGAGGTTCCACCCGAGGTCGAGGGTTTCCTCGATCGTGCGGTCTTCAGTGTACCCCTGCCGGACAAACCTGTTCTCGAAGAGGTCTGCAAATTCGAGGAACATCCTGTCCCGCTCGGAGAGTGCGTCCTTCCCGACGATTGCGACGAGGCCGCGGAGATCGTTGCCCTCAGCGTAGGCCGCGTACAGCTGGTCGGAGACCTTCTTGTGATCCTCGCGCGTGTGGCCTTTCCCAATCCCGAGGTTCATGAGCCGGGAGAGGGATGGGAGGACGTTGATGGGGGGATAGATACCCTTCCTGTGGAGTTCCCTGCTGACAACGATCTGGCCCTCGGTGATGTACCCGGTCAGGTCGGGAATCGGGTGCGTGATGTCATCCCCCGGCATCGTCAGGATCGGGAACTGGGTGATCGAACCCTTCTTGCCCTTGACAATGCCCGCCCTCTCGTAGATACCTGCAAGGTCGGTATACATGTAACCCGGGTAACCGCGCCGGCCGGGCACTTCCTCGCGGGCCGCGCCGATCTGGCGGAGCGCCTCGCAGTAGTTCGTCATGTCCGTCAGGATGACAAGGACGTGCATCCCGAGATCGAATGCGAGGTACTCGGCGGTCGTTAAGGCCAGACGGGGCGTGATGATACGTTCAACGGCAGGATCGTCGGCGAGGTTCAGGAAGACCACTGCACGCTCGAGCGCCCCCGTCCGCTCGAAGTCCTGCATGAAGTAGTTGGCCTCTTCCTTGGTGATACCCATTGCCGCAAACACGACGGCAAAGGCTTCCTTGGATCCGGGCACCTTTGCCTGTCGGGCTATCTGGAGTGCGATCTGGTTGTGCGGGAGTCCCGCTCCCGAGAAGATCGGGAGTTTCTGGCCACGGACGAGGGTATTTGTCCCGTCAATGGTTGAAATACCTGTCTGGATGAAGTCGTTTGGAGATCCGCGGGCATAGGGGTTGATTGCCGCACCGGTGATGTCGAGCCGTTTTTCCGGGACTATCTCGGGTCCGCCGTCGATGGGTTTTCCACCTCCGGAGAGGATGCGCCCGAGCATGTCCCGCCCGACCGGCATCTTGATGGTCTCGCCCGTGAAGCGGATGCCGCTGTCCCTGCCTATCCCGGCAGTCGTCTCGAAGACCTGGACCACAACGAGCTCGTCGCTCGTGTCGAGGACCTGCCCCCGCTTGATGGAACCATCGTAGAGCACGATGTTGACCAGTTCTCCGTACCCGACAGGCTCCGTCTTCTCAACGAAGACGAGGGGACCTGCAATCTGGGTAATTGTCCTGTATTCCTTCATGCTGCCGACCTCAGTGCATTGAACTCTGATTCCATATCGGCCTGGATCTTTGCGAGCGCCGGGACGTAGTCCTTGATGAACTTGATCTGGGGCAGCTCGTTCTTGGACCTGACTGAAAGGATCTGCTGGGGTGTCACGCCCGCGTTCTGGGCAGCGTAGGCAAGATCAGAGTACTGCCGAATCGCCTTCATCATGTCGTACTGCTTCTTCATGTCGCAGAACGTGTCAACGGCATCGTAGGCGTTCTGCTGGAGGAAGATCTCGCGGATCATCCGCGCCACCTCGATGGTAATCTGCTCGGCCTCCGGCAGTGCATCGGACCCGACGAGCTGGACGATCTCCTGGAGTTCTGCCTCCTTCTGGAGGATCTCCATCGCCCATGAGCGCAGGGAGTTCCACTCGGGCGAGACTTCCCTGTCGTACCACTCCTGCAGGCTGTCGAGGTACAGCGAGTACGAGTTGAGCCAGTTGATGGCAGGGAAGTGGCGTCTCTGCGACAGCTTCGCATCGAGTGCCCAGAACACCTTCACGATACGGAGGGTGTTCTGCGTGACGGGTTCGGAGAAGTCACCACCGGGTGGCGAGACAGCCCCGATGACCGAGACCGATCCCATTTTTCCGCCCAGTGTCCTGACCCGCCCTGCACGCTCGTAAAATTCCGAGAGGCGGGCGGCAAGGTATGCAGGATACCCCTCCTCGCCCGGCATCTCCTCGAGACGGGACGAGATTTCACGCATGGCTTCTGCCCAGCGCGATGTCGAGTCTGCCATGAGCGAGACATCGTATCCCATGTCCCTGAAGTACTCGGCGATCGTTATCCCGGTATACACGGATGCTTCCCTTGCAGCGACCGGCATGTTGCTCGTGTTTGCAATCAGCACGGTCCTTTCCATCAGGGGTTTTCCTGTCTTTGGATCCTCGAGTTCGGGGAACTCTGTCAGGACCTCCGTCATCTCGTTGCCCCGCTCGCCGCACCCGATGTAGACCACGATCTCGGCATCGCTCCACTTGGCCAGCTGCTGCTGGGTCACCGTCTTTCCGCTCCCGAACGGACCGGGGATGGCCGCCGTGCCCCCCTTGGCGATCGGGAAGAGACCATCGAGAATACGCTGGCCGGTGATGAGCGGAACCGTCGGGTTCATCTTCTCGAGGACGGGCCTTGGGACACGGACCGGCCATTTCTGCATCATGGTCAGGGACGTCCCGTCATCCAGCGTGCAGATAACCTCGTCAACGGTGAATGAACCTGACCTGATACTTTTTACCGTACCACCCTTGACATTGGGAGGCACGAGGATCCTGTGGACAATGTTTGTCTCCTGGACTTCCCCGATGACCGTTCCGGGCCCGACTTCCTGCCCTTCCTTGACGAGGGGGCGGAACTCCCACTTTTTCGAGTGGTCAAGACCCGGCGCAGACACACCCCTCTGGATGAAATCACCCATCTTGTCAACGAGTACGGACAGGGGCCGCTGGATACCATCGTAGATACTGGTCAGCAGTCCCGGCCCGAGTTCAACGGCAAGGGAGAGCCCTGTGTTGATCACAGGTTCGCCCGGCCGAATGCCCGAGGTGTCTTCGTAGACCTGGATGATGATATTTTCACCCTGGATCTTGATCACCTCTCCCATGAGTTCTTCTTTACCGACCTTGACCACGTCGTACATGTGGGCTTCAATTCCCACAGCAGTGACCACCGGACCGGCAATTCGCTTGAGAACCCCTGTCTTTGTTGTCTTTGTGTCCTGTGCTTTCACTTCCACAGATCAACACCCACTGAACGCTTTATCCTCTCCCTCATGGAGAGACCCCCTTCTTCTGCTCCGATCGTGATGACCGTCGGTTTCACGGACTCTTCAAGGGTCATCTGCAACCTCCGCGGGATCTTCCTGATGTCTCCGCTCTGCAGGACCAGGATTCCCACTTCCGGGTCATCGAGGACGCGGTTGATGTACTCCACGAGTTTCTCGTCGCTCTCCGCCGGATAGGTCTTCCGGATACCCGCCAGGCGGAATCCAAGGATGAACTCCTGGTTTCCTATCACTGCGATCTCCATTATACCACCAGATATCCCCGGATTCTTTCAGGCGCAAGCCCGGATTCCTTCCCCCTTGCAAGGGCCCGGAGATTGAAGATCTCGTACTTCTTCATCTCCAGGTAGGCAAGGATGGGATGGATGGAGAACGGGTGGAGTTTTGACATGGTCTCCATCTCGGCAAGCTGCACCTTGATGAGTTCGATCTCGATCTCACGAAGCGATCTCTCCTCCCGGAGCTTCTCCAGCAGCTCCCGGAGGGGCCTGACCTTTATCAGGGGCACGAGTGCATCGATGAACTCGTTTGTATCCTTTATCTGGAATACCCGCTGGAGTGCCTGGGGTGAAATCGTTCCCCCCGCAATGAGGACTCCGGATATATCACTCACCGAGGGATCGGCCCGGACGCGGAATAGTGTCCTGATGTTGGTGATATCGATATCCAGAGTGATGTAGTCGAGGAACTGCCTGCCACCCTTGATTCCGCTGTGAGCATATGCAATCAGGTCGGCGTAGAACTGCTTGTAGAGTTCGTTCTCTACCTTTGGAAGGATCTCCTCCCTGACACCCCCCTCCGTCATCCGCGACAGGATCGGGTAGATACCTTTCCCCTTGAGGGCTTCGATCATCCGCTCGGGGGTTGGTTCTTCGAGAAGCCTGTCGAGAAATACCCTGTCAAGTTCTCCTGCAGGTACCAGGACTTCCCTGATCTTCCCTTTCTTCTCTCCGTGGAGCTTGCCCCGGATGATTGTCAGGACATTCTGGATGTCCCACCGCCTGAGATAGGCACGGGTCAGGTCCTTGAGTGTCCCGGGTGTGATCTTCTGGATGTTCTGGTACTCCTTTGCGAGATTCCACGACAGTGCCGTTTCGATGAGGTCTATTCCCCGGAAAGAAGTTGCCAGTTCATCCACTTCTCTCTTGTACTGCGATTCACCCACGAACCTCGTGATCTCTGCAAGCCCCATGTTCAGCATCCGCATGTATTCCTCGCGGGGAAGGAGTTTGGACTTGCGCACCCGCATCCTTGTACAGACATAGATGTAGGGGACCGGGCCGGCTCTTATTTCTGCCACGTGAGCACCCCCCTATCCAAAGAGCAGGTCTGATGCATCTTTGAGTCCTGATTCCCACACCATGTCCAGGAATGTGTGGTAACTGTAATCGAGCTGCAGGCTCCCATCCTTTCTCTCGACGATCACCCCGCCATCAATATCGGCGTCACTTCCCACTGAAAAAGATTTGAACTCGGGGTTCTGGGCAAGAACCTGTTCAAGGACTTTGCGGTCACGGGGATTGACGTGCACGACACCCTCCCCGATCTGGGTTTTTGCCTCTTTCAGGAGGTTGGTGATGGCCTCGCGGTGGAAGCTCTCGGGCAGACCTGCGATTAACTCCTTTGCGCGGAGGTATACCTGGTCAAGGAGTTCCTTCTGGGTGTTGAGCAACTCCCGCTTTACCTGGAGGTTGGCTGCCGAGGCTTCCTGGTTCATGACGTACGCGGCCTGCCTCTCGACCTCCTCGTTTGCAGCCTGCTTGATCTTTGCGGCACGTTCCTGGGCAGCCGAAAGAACCCTGGTAGTCTCTTCCTGGCTCTCTCTCCTGATCCTCTCTACTTCCTTTCTCCCTCGCTCGCGGATCTCCTCAAGGACTGCCTCCAATCCCATGGTCCGCTCCCTAGAAGAGTAACAGGAGTCCGACCACAAGACCGAAGATAACGATGGTCTCAGGGATGACAGTGAGCAGGAGAACCAGCCCAAAGATGTCCTTGTTCTCGGCCGTGGCTCCCACTGCGGCAGAACCGATTGCCATTTCGGCAAGACCGGTCCCGATACCCGTGAGCCCGACAGCGAGCCCTGCACCGAGGGCTTTCATTCCAAGCTGCGATGCCTTGACCATTTCGACGGTCATTTCTGTTGCTGCTACTGCTGCTGCTTCTGCCATTTTAATCCTCCATAAATCTCTTTTTCATCCCGAAAGGATTGTATTTTCTGCCTCCACCCTTGTAGAACTTGGTGAAGAATTCAACGTACTGTAACCTGAGCGACTGGAGTGCCCCGCCGAGCATCCCGAGGATCGTGTTTAAGAGATGCCCGACAACGAGGACGATGCCGCCGATGATGATGAAAATGACCCCCAATGCGGTCAGGGACTCGAGCTGGGGTTCAATGATCAGCCCGATGGCGATGAAGTTCACAACCATGGCAATAGCCACGGACGAGAGCCCGACGCCCACCAGACGGGCATAGGAAAGAACGTGGCTCAGGATCGTCGGCAACTCGACCACCTCGAGGGGTGAATCCAGGATGATGAAAAGGACTCCGGTCACGATCATGACGAGTCCGCCGATCGAGGCGAGGTTTAACCCCATCCCGATCGGTGGCATGCCGGTCAGGTCAGGCATGAACGGCATCGAGAAAGATGCCCATATCATCAGCAGGATACCCCAGAGGACCATGATCCATCCGAGGTTGGCAAGTACTGCCTTTACCCTGTGCGATCCGTGGTCCTGGCGGGCATGGTTGACCATCCCGAGCACGCGTCCGAGCGTGATCTGGAGGATGCCGATCCATACTGCCATGATCATCAGCCCCGTCACGTCCGGGCCGTGTCCGCCTGCATGACCCCCGATGTTGAGGTGCCGGGAGAACAATAACGGTTTCCAGGGGAGCGAGAACCCAAATATCTCCGAGAAGAGGATACCGAAGATAATACTCGATATGCTCGCGTTCCGGAGAATGATGGCAAGCCTGCGGGCTTCCTCGCCCTTCAGGAACCTGTGCAGGGCAAGGCTCAGGACAAGAAGGACTGCGCCGTAACCCACGTCTCCGAGGATTATCCCAAAGAAGATGGGAAAGATGATCGAGACGATCAGCGTCGGATCCAGTTCAGTGTACCGGGGCCGTGAATACACGTCCATGAGCATCTCGGTCGGTTTGGCGAAACCCGGGTTATGGTATTCTGTCGGGGGAACGTCCGAAATCTCGGATGGTTCGCACTCGTACACGAAGACCTTTCCGCCGGTTGCGTAGTGAATCCCCTCTTTCAGTCTCTCCAGATGGACGGTCGGAACCCACCCCTCGACGACGAATGACCGGCCCGTCGTTGCAAACCGCAGGGGTGCCTCGGCCATCTCCACGTCTGCACTGAGCAGTTCGTGGCAGGCGAGGAAGAGATCCCTGTGGCGCGTCCTGATGTCATCGAGCTTCCGGTTGATCTCCTCCATCTCACCCTTCCTGGCAAGGATCTGGCTTTCATAAAACCCGATCCGGTCCCGTGCGAGGCCGTCCTCGTCAGGAATGGGAACGGCCTGGAACTGGGCCTCGGGAAGGGCCTGGTCGACACCCGCCCTGTCTTTCTGCTGGACCACGATGATGACGAATTTCCCCTTCTTCGTATCGGCGGAAAATATCTCGTGGGGTACATCAAGAGAGAGACTCTTTGAGATGTACCCGCAATATACCGAGAACATCCGAAAACCCCGGAGGAGCGAAAGATCAAACGGGACGTCCTGGAAAGGACGCAGCGTTTCAATCTTCTGCTCGTACTCCTTTATCTGGGCATCGAGTTTTGCCCTCTTTGCAAGGAGTTCCTCGGTTTCCTGTTCGAGGAGGGGAAGTTCCTTCTCGATCACTTCTCTCAGGTGCGAGCTCTTCACTTTCTGGCTTACAGGGACCTCTTCGTCCTCGCGGATACCAAATGAACTGGTGATTCCCCGGAGCCTGATCAATTCACGGGAAGTTTCGTTTGCCGCAGGGAGGGGGGTACCTATGCGGTACCCCTCGTACTCTTTGCTGTCTTTTTCAACGAATTCTTCGATGTGAAACAGGTGTTGCCGGTACAACTCCCGGATAACAGGCTCCATCTGGGATTTCGTGGCCGCAATGAGGACACGAGTCATCCCTTCAGGAGTGAACATGGAGCCGCTCCCTGAACCGCGATACAAGGAGAGAAGCAGCCTTTTCAAGATTGCGGGAACCCCTCTGCCTCAATTCGGCAGCACGTGCCCTGCCATCCTTCAGGATCTCCTCGCGTCTCCTTGCCGCGTTTTCCCTGATCTCGGCCATTCTGGCCTTTTTGTACTCCTCCGCATCGTGCGTTGCCTTCATAATGAGGTTGTCAGCTTCCAGCTCGGCGTGAGCACTGGTACGCTTTGCTTCGGCGACCGCCTCGCTGATCATTTTTTCATACTCAGATTCAGTCAGTTTAATCTTCTGCAAGACCTCAGTCTTCATCCAACCCTCCTCTCACGGCATTGAATTGTTAGACCGGAATTGTTCTTATATCTGTTGATATTTTTCGGGGAAAAGTGGGTGTTGGATGGTTCAAAATCAAAACAGAAGTTTTTTAAGGAGAATAAGGGAGATTACCCGGATTCCCCCGGCAGGGAATCGGGCCCCCTCCCGCCTCCCGCGGGGGGCCACCTGTCCCGGGTTTTATCCGGCCGGTTTTTCGGGAAGGGAATAACCGTCACTTCCGCCGAATGTGGACAGTTCGTGATGCGAATTCCCGATTCACGACCCTCAAGGAGAATCCCCGCCAGTTCCGCGGATGAACAGAGGAGATCCTGTTCCGGGTGAGTCCCGCGAACGATGGCGCAGGAGAGGAGAATTCGTTCGCCGGCGGAGACAACATACCGGAGCCTCCGCGACCCCGGGTGATCCTTTCGCATGACGAGGAGAGGGAGGTGATGGTCCCGGACAAGGCAAAAAAGCATCGATGCAGCCGAAAGCGATCCCCCTTCCGGTGCAGAAACCGCGATGATGTGATGCGGCCAGACTGACTGGCAGTATTCGTCGTCAGGAGTCTCGATGCAAAGGCTGAAGCGGGTCCCGGCCTGCCCTGCGACGATGAAAGAGTTCTCTCCCCTTATCAGGAGCAGTTCGTCAGGACCGGGTTGTACAACGGGGCAATACAAGGGACAATCCCATCCTTTCAGAGCACGAGGTTGAAAATCACGAGAGCGATGACCAGCATGATGCACGAGTGTTTCACCCCTGCCTTGAGGGACCCCTCTCCCATCTGGCCTGCGATGAGCCCGGACATCAATGCCTGCAGGACGACGGAATGGTACATCAGGCGCAGGATTGCCTTGATGGAAGAGGAGCTGATACTGGCGAGGGGTGTTCCCTGCGGAATTGTCCCGCCGCCGACGTTCCCGAGGATGGGGATGAAACTGTTCGAGATGACACCCACGACAAAGACAAAGACCACGAATGCCATGTAAATAATCGCGGTATAGATGAACATGTCCGAGAGCCGCTCCCGCTTGAGAAGGTCTGACATCTTTGCGTCGCTGGCAGCAATCGCGAGGACGTCACCGATGGACCCGCTCATCTGGCTTGCCTTCGTGATGAGCGAAACGGTACGGGCAATCAGGGGAGTCCGCACGCGGTCCTCGAAACGGACGAGAGCGTCTGCAAAACTGGCTCCCCAGTCGATATCCCTCTTTATTCTCCTGATCTCGTAGGAAAGAAGGCCAAGATTCGTGTTGACCATGATCGAGATTGCCTGCGCGATCGTGAGTCCGACCTGGTTGATCCCTGCCATCCTTTCGAGGAACTCGGGGATGAGTGCTTCCATCCCCTCGATGTTCCGCCTCCACATCTCGTAAAAGAACGAGTACGGGACGAGCACGATGAGAAGGGCAATCATGACATGGTCATCGATGACATCGATATAGATCTCGATGTCGTTGTATTGCGGGACGACGAGAAACAGGGCAACGAGGTAAAGGACAGCAAGGGGAACGGAAAACAGGAGGGTGTAATTATAATTCTTGACAAAGAACTCGAATGGGTGCCGGAAGAATTCCCGGATTCTCCTCACCCTGTCATAGCGGGCAAGCCGTGAAAAGAACGGTTCCTCCCCTTCACGGTGGTAAACGGGAACATCGCTGTACTCGTGGAGCAGTTTTGCCCGCACGAACCGTTCGACGACCTCACTTTTGAGTGAAATGAGGTCGATGAGGAGGATGAAAACGGCAGAACCAATGGGAAAGACGAGGTATACGACAGCCGTCAGCTGGAGGATTGCCATGCCTCCCATCATTCCCATGACGACCATGATGATGATCAAGAACAGGGGACCGGCCACAAAGAGGGTGACATAAGACTCGGCGACGAGGGAAAGAAACTGGAGGAACTGTTTCTGCTCAAAACGTGCCTCTTCCTGATAGAGCCGGACCCTTCCGGAGAGGAAACCGACGAGGTCACCGCCGCTCTCGATGACAGAGACAAGGTCCTCCAGGAACTGTTTCATCTTCTCTGACGGGGTTGTCCTGATCAGGTGGCGGAGGGCGGTAACGAGGTCGTACCCGAAGAAATCAGCATCGCGGACAACCTGCCGGAACTCGAGGGCCACTTCACCGTAAATCTTTGCGTTTTCCGAGAGCGAACGAAAGATTGTCATCATCTGGGCCCCGCCCTTTCTCATCGCGTACATGTATGCAACCGCGTTATGGAGGGTCAGGTTGATCTTCGTGGCCCTGTTTTTCTTCTGCATCGAGGGATAGTGCAGCGCGATGAGGTAGACGATCATGAACCCCATGATAAAGGCAACAATGGCTCCCGTGACCTGCAGCGGCAATGCGTAGGCGGATTGCGGCTCGATTTTTTCGGGGAAGGGAATGGAAAATACGTTGTATACACCCGTGTAACTCCCTCCCCCTGCGGTGTAGACAATGATTCCGGTGAGCCAGAACCCCAGCAGGGCAAAAGCAATCCCGGTAGCCACCCCGATCTGTATGGCACGCGCAAGGTATCGTTCCACAGTGACGCCGAAACGGGCCGATTCAAGATCGGATTCGAGTTTCTGGTACTTGAGGGGGTTTTGCCTGACCCGGTTTCTCAGGAAGGAATTGAGGCTCATTCCAGCACTCGTGAGAGGTCCTCGAGGTTCCCGGTCACACTTTCGGGATTGATGTGATATGCCTGGAATATCCGGGATGCCCTCACATAATCAATGATACCCTGCTTCTCCATGGCCAGGAGGATACTCTTCCGTGTCGCGATCTCGGCCTCGAGTTTCTCCCGGCTCCATCCCCGCCGCTCGGCAATATCAGCGTAGATCTGGGACCTCCCCTTGTACGTGAAGACATCATGGACCGGATCGTATACAAAGACGGTATTGACACGGAGGTTCCCGGTCGAGGGATCGATCCCGGCGATCTCGACGATCTCGAGGGATCGCCGGACACGCTCGGTTCCCCGGTAAATCAGGGCCTGCACACTGACGATGTTCAATGCCGTGATCATGTTCCGGGGAACGTTGAGCGGCTCGTTCTCGAGGCGGTGGATGGCGGCGTCCACGCTTCCGGCGTGCATGGTGGAAAACGTTGTATGCCCCGTATTCATAGCCTGGAAAAGTGTCTGTGCCTCCACTCCCCTGACCTCGCCGACAAGAATGTATTCCGGGCGCTGGCGCATTGCAGCCCGCAAAAGATCGAACATGGTGATGATATTTGCACCCTCCGAGACCATTTCGCGCGTCACGCTTGCAATCCAGTTCTCGTGAAAGAGGGTGATCTCGCGTGTATCCTCGATGCTGACGACCTTGGCCATCGGTGGGATGAAGAATGAGACCGCGTTGAGTGACGTGGTCTTGCCTGATGCTGTCCCGCCTACGAAGAGGAGGCTTTTTTGATTCTCGATTGCGAGCCAGAAATAGACAAGCTCGTCAACGCTGAACGTCCTGTACTGCAACAGTTCGACGGGGGAGAAGGGTTCCTCCCTGAATTTCCTGATTGTAAACGAGGTCCCGCGTGTCGTGACCTCTGTCCCGAGGGTGAGCTGGAGCCTCGAGCCGTCCGGAAGAGTTGCATCGAGCATCGGCGTCCCGGTGGAAATGTGTTTTCCGGAGCGCTGGGCAAGTGTTATGGCAAGCGAGTTTAAGACCTCGGGCTCAAACATGATATTCGTCCTGACGTTGCGGAACTTCCGGTGATAGAGAAAGAGGGGAATCCTGTGACCATCGCATGAGATGTCCTCGAGATTGCGGTCCTTCATGAGGGCATCGATCCGGCCCCACCCGATGAAATTGCGGGTGAGGTAGTACTGGATGCGGAAAATGCTCTTATCCTCGGGTTTTATCCCGTACTCGTGCAGAAGTTCCTGCATTTTTTCAAGGAGGAGCGTTCTCTTGTCCATTGCAATTTCGTCGTCGGTAAGGATGAGGGCCGAGCGCATGTCTTCATGGAGCCTCTCGAGCAGTTCGTACTCGAACTCCGACAGTTTTGGTTCGAAGAGGAGGTACTCGTACTGGTTGGTCTTTTCGTTCAGTGCAATGACAACAAGTGACCTCCCTTCATCGACGTAGTACCGTTCGACCTCACTGTAACGCGGCGGAATCTCGGCGTCGACGAGGGTTCCGTCACGTTTGAAGTCATACTCGGGAAAGGAGACAGATGTCTTTTTTTTCTTCAGGAACGATGTAAAGGAGAATTCGGGAGGTGCGGTCTCCACAACGTCCCCCCCGCTGACCGGTCTGAGCCGTTTTACCACGCCATGAATATCCGGTATTTTGAGAGCCACTGGAACGACCTGCCCTGCGTCTGCGAAAAAGGACGCTCAAATCCTTTAGGATGTTTTTCCCGCACAGGTATATAAAATCATGACGGAAGGGGATGCGGGAGTTTCCCATGGACTGCCATACGGGATGTAACTATTTTTGGGTAAAATGACAGAAATGTACATGTACCCTTAAAAACTCATGATACCACAACGGAATACCGAGGTTCCCAATGGACGATGACAAGGCACACAAGACGCTGATGCCGACCGGAATCCCTTCCCTCGACCCGGTGATGGAAGGAGGTGTCCCTGCGGGCTCCCTTATCCTCCTTCTCGGGGATATCGGCGCAGGGGGTCCGGAGTTTGCATATACCTCCGTGATGCTCCTTTCCCGCCTGATTCACGACAAACCGGCAGACACAGAGACGATCCCCCGGGAGGTCTGGTATGTCACGTTCACGAAAGGAAAAGAGGATGTCCTCTCGGAGATGACACTGGCGTTTCACCCTGACCTCACAAGGGGTATCACGGATATAAAGTTCATCGATCTTTCCCAGATCTACTTTGATTCAAGCATCGTCCCGCTCGACTGGTATTCGAAAAAGGATATCTTTTCGCGTCTCCAGTCGCGGGGGGGACACGACAGTATCCTCGGGGCGCTTGCAACCAACCTTGGTACAATCCCCCCCCGCAGTCTCATCGTCTTTGATTCCCTTACTGACCTTGCCACCCAGTATGCAAAGGACGGCATCTGGAGTGATTTTGCAGCTTTTCTCCGCGGGCTCCAGAGGGTCGCAAAAGAGTGGGAATCGACGGTGTACCTCATCCTCACGAGGGGAATCCTTGATAATTCCCGCGAGTTAGAAATATCAGATATATCGGATGCTGTCATCTTCTTCCGCTGGGAGGAGACAACGGGGGGCCGGCGGCAGAGGGTGATGTATTTCGAGAAGTTCCGCGGGCTCATGCCCCACCTCGAGGAAAACGACCTCGTTAAATTTGCCGTGCGCATATCCACGAACGAGGGTTTCGACGTGAGTAACATCAGAGTGGTCATATGATAGGGGGGGAGCGTGTCAGGATTGGGATAGAGGGCCTTGACCAGATGATGGGGGGAGGACTTATCCCGGGCAGTATCTGTGCAATCATCGGCACATACGGGACGGGTAAGACGACGTTCGGACTGCAGTTCGCGTGGGAGGGCCTGACGAACGGTGAGAACGTCATCTACATCAGCCTCGAGGAACGCGAGGACAGGCTTTTTACGTACATGCAGGACAAGGGATGGGATATCGCGCCCTTTTCTGACGGAAGGTTCACGGTGCTCAAGCTTGACCCGTCGGACTTCAATCTTGCCATCAACAGCATCAAGAATGAGCTTCCTGCCCTTGTACGCCAGATGAAAGCAAAAAGGGTTGTGATTGATCCCGTCTCCCTCTTCGAAGACCTCTTCGACCGCGATTCTGACCGCAGGCGGGAGATGTTCCGGTTCATCGACACCCTCCGGGACCAGCAGTGCACAACCCTTATGACGAGCGAGACGGACAAGAACAACCCTTTCGCAAGCCGGCACAACCTCATCGAGTACCTTGCCGATACCGTTATCCTCCTGCGGTACGTCCGTCCGTCTGACCTGACAGATGTCCACCTCGCGCTGGAAGTCGTCAAAATGAGGCTTTCACCGCACTCACGCGAAATCAAGCCCTACGAGATCCAGCAGAACCAGGTCCTCGTTTACACGGAGGCAAACGTCTTTTAAAAGGGAGCCGGGTTTTTAAAATCCTTCAAACCCGATGAGATGGAGCACGATGACGATGAGTGCCCCCGGAATCCCTCCGAGGATGCAGAGGAGTACATTGACCAGGGAGTACGGGATGTCCGCCCTTCCCATGACATGCATGAAACCCAGGAGGTTCACCAAAAAGAGTGTCAGGAGCCCGAGAACCGAGTTGATGATAAGTTTCGTGATGTCCTTTAAGACGAAGAAGAGCACGACAGCAATCAGGACTCCTGCAGCAAGGACAGTGTAATCAAGGTTCATTCTTAATTACCAATGATTTTCTGGTTTTTTAATCTTATCGAGGGAAGGACACAGCATCCGACGACTTTCTCCTCTCCCGACAGACCACCGGTTTCGCCCAGCATCTCAAAAACGTTCCCGGCAAGCATGGCCTTCCGGACGGGATACTCGGGGTTTCCTCCCCGGTACAGATACGCATTTGCCAGTTCGACCGAGAAATCCCCCGTGAGGGGGTTTGTGGTATGGGCACCGACAACGTCATGGACAAAGATTGCGTCCTTTTCCAGGATCTCGTCCCTCGGGCCGTCGAGGGTCATGCAGTGGAAGCCGATTGCAATACCCCCTCCCATGCCTGAACGGACCGCGTTGCCGGTAGTCATGCACCCATACTGGTAAGCTGTCTTGAGGTCATAGGCGAAACAGCGGAGGACACCCTTCTCGACGAGGTGAAGCGTCCGTGTCGGGGTACCTTCCCCATCCCAGCGGCAGCTCCCGATCCCCCGGGTGTTGGACGGGTCATCGATGAAGGAGAGAGCCGGGTCACAGACCTCCTGCCCGTTGAGATGTGCGAGCCGCGACCGTCCCGTATGCACGTTTCTTCCGGAGAGCGCAGGGAGAAAGGAACCCGCCATCAGCTGACCGAAAGCGTCGGGAGAGAGCACGACATCGTAGGTCCCTGTCGGAATATCCTTCCCTCCATGGGACGTCGCTGCAAGGAATGCTGCCTTCTCACCGACCGAGCCCGGGTCTATATCCATTTTCCAGGAAGTCTCGTACTCGTAACCCGTGGATTGTTCCCTGATGGTCTCAAGGCCCATGCTCACAAGGCTCTCCCTCTCTTCGCGGTAAAGCCCGCGGGAGTTTGCAAGAACAATCCTGTATTGCGAGATCTCGGCACTCCCGGAGACGATCTCCACGGGGTACCTGCAGGCCCCTTCCTCCATCCCCCGGACCATCTCCCGGACGCGGTCGGGATCCGGGACGACATTTTCGTCGAAATTGACAAAGTCACCGTAATTCTCTGCCGGGCCAGGCAGACCGTCCCATTCCTGTGGCGCTGCAAGGGCAGCACTCCTGAGTGCCGCATCAAGGCAGGCTTCCCAGGCCTGAGGGTTGCCCGTCGAGGAGACACCTATTCTTCCACCCCTGATGACCCGGAGCGAGAGTGCCTGGTGTTCGGATCCAAGGGCATACGATATCTCCCGTTTGCGCAACCTTGCTGTGACCGATGTCCCTGTGGCGAGGTAGACCTCGACCTCGTCAGCCTGACGTTCACCGGCCATAAGTATCTTCTCAATCGTGCCCACTGCCACCAACCACCGCGTCCCGAACGAGAACATGGGGCGCACCATCGCTCACAGGCACGGTCTGTCCCCCCTTTCCGCAATAACCAGCGTGCATCTTCCTCTTCTTTGCGCAGAGTTCAATTCCATGCAGCGTGGCAAGGATCTCGCCCGAGAGCGAGACGTCCCGCACCATGCCCCTGCACTCCCCGTGCTCGATGAGGTACCCGTACTCTGCATTGAACTGGAAGACTCCCCTCCCGGGGTCGACCTGTCCCCCCCGCGAGCCGCACAGGAGGATCCCCTCCCTGCACTCCCCGATCAGTTCTTCCGTTGTGCTGTCGCCCTCCGTGATGTATGTATTGCTCATCCGCACCTGAGGGGGTTCTCCGGGCATGGCCCGTGCATTCCCGGTATGCCCAAAACCTACGGCAGGGAGGGTCTCCCTGCTGTGGAGATAGGATGTAAGAACCCCTTTTTCAACGATGATCGTCCTTTCCACCCTGCTTCCTTCCGCGTCCACGGGTTCGAATCCGAACTCGGGGAGGGTCGGGTCGTCCACGATGGTCACGATGCCGCTCCCAATCTGCTCTCCGATTTTTCCCCGGAGCACCGAGCTCCCTTCATGAACGAGATCGGCCTCGCTTGCGTGACCGACCGCTTCGTGCGCAAAGACGCCGGCAAGTTCAGGGTCGAGGACCACGTTCATGGTTCCCCCACGGGGTCTTTTCGCGTCAAGGAGTGCAAGTGCCCGCCGTGCGGCGGTCTCTCCGTCTTTTTGGCCGTTATCCAGTGGGAAATCCTGGAGGGCATGCCTGCGCCGGTAACCCATCTGCATCTCGCCACCGCGCCCTGCAACCGCGAGGATGGAGTAACCGGAACGAACCAGTGAATAGGTATACTCGTTTCCACACGAGTCCTCGAACAGGACATCCTCGTACCTCTCGGTGTACCCGGCCCGGGTACTCGTGATCCCGGGAATTCGTGCTGCTTTCTCGATCATGAGGAGCAACCGTCCCTTCTCCTCGAGGTCGATTGCGAGCGGGTCGGTCTTTTTTGGCGGCACGGGGATCATGCCGGACGGTGCATCGGCAAGGGCAACCTCTTCGCCCGTCAGGGACGCAAGGGCAGAGGCCTTCGCGAGCAGGTCCTCGAATTTCTTTCCGCGTGGGCGTTCAAACCGGTCCACGGTGAGGATCCCCCACCCTTTCGGGCCGAGGACCCGGATGACTGCCCGGTCGAGAAATGTTGTTCCGGCAGATTCCACGCGTGAATTTTCGATATCGATATGGGATATCGCGCCCTTCACGTGGCGGATGTCATAGTAGCGGATCCCTGCCATGAAATCATGCCGGGGATGTCGGGATTCCCGTTCCGTCCAGGAAACTCCCGGACGGTGTCGCTGCCATCCTGCGCAGCTTGTTCAGGAACCCCTCGCGGTTATCGGGAACAAGGGCGATCGTGAGCACGTCGTCGATATAGTCGACAGGGATGATGGTCACTATCGACCGGTAACGCTCTTCGATCAGGACGTCGTCGAGGTTCGCCCTCGGGATGAGGACAGTCCTTATACCTGCCTTGGCAGCTGCCTCGATCTTGAAAGTGACACCGCCGACAGGCAGGACATCACCCCGCACGGAGAGAGACCCGGTCATGGCAATGTCCTGGCGGACAGGGATGTTTTCGATCGCGCTGATGACTGCCGTTGCAACGCTGATCGAGGCCGAGTCCCCTTCAACGCCACCGTATGTCCCGATGAACTGGATGTGGATGTCCATGTTCTTGATGTCCTTGCCGGTGAACTTCTTCAGGATGGCACTCACGTTCTTTATCGATTCCTGGGCAATTTCCTTGAGCATCCCTGTCGCGATGACGGTTCCGCTCGCGCCCTGTGCCGGTGTGACCTCTGCCATGATGGGCAGGACAGAGCCCGAGTCGCTGCCCATGACCGCAAGGCCGTTCACCCTGCCCACACGCGTGCCTTCCACGACGGTGAGCTCGTACTCCCTGCTCCGGCGGATGTACTCATCCGAGACCTGGTCCTCAATCGACCTGGCGGTCTTCTTGGCAGCGATGACATGTTCGGCAGTTGTCATCTCGGCTCCCTCCTGGCGGGCGAGGTCGCCTGCGACCCTGATCAATCCGCCCATGTCCCGGAGCTTCAGCGTGAGGTGTCCCTTCCTGTTGGACCTGCGGCGGGCTTCGCGGATGACCTCTTCGATCGCACTCCTGTCGAAGTGGGGTATCTTTCCATCGTTCCTGACTTCCTGTGCGACGAACCTGATGAACTTCTCCCGGTTCTCGGGAGTATCGGGCATGGTCTCGCTCATGTAGACCTCGTACCCGTAGCCCCTGATCCGGGACCGGAGTGCAGGGTGCATCCCCTGGATGGCATCGAGGTTCCCGGCGGCGACCATGATGAACTTGCAGGGGACAGGCTCTGTCCTCACCATTGCCCCGCTCGACCGTTCGCTCTGGCCGGTAATGGGGAACTCCCCTTCCTGGAGTGCGGTGAGAAGGTTCTGCTGGGAATGCGGTGTCAGGGTATTGATCTCGTCGATGAAGAGCACCCCCTTATGCGCCCTGTGGATCGCCCCTGCCTCGACACGGTCATGGCTCGGCGTCTCGAGTCCACCGCTCTGGAACGGATCGTGCCGGACATCACCGAGAAGCGCGCCTGCGTGGGAACCGGTTGCATCGATGAAGGGTGCCGTCGTGGTCGAATCGTTCGAGACGATGAGCTTGGGGATCATCGATTCCTCGCGCGGTGTGGCATACCGGAGTGCCATGAAAACGAATGCCGCTGCGAGGATCCCCATGAGCCACTGGCCCTGGATGAATGCATACCCGAGGATCCCGATGAGGAGAAGCATCAGGAGGGTGTTGCGGAACTGTATCTTTTTCTTTGCCTCTGCCTTGTGGGCTGCCACGATCTGCTTTCCCCGACCGGCAGGGACCGTCCTCACGATGGGATTGTTCGGGTCGTCGGAGTTGGGATAGACGAGGATGTCCTGCATCTCTTCCTTGGGCAGCAGCTCTGCCATTGCCTTGGCAAGCATGGACTTGCCCGTCCCGGGACTCCCTATCATCATGACATGCCGCCTCTGGATGGCTGCCTTCCTGATGACTTCAACGGCATGTTCCTGCCCGATGACCTGGTCGATCAGGGAGGGAGGAACCTGGACCTGCGAGGAGTCTTCAACGGTCACTTCGACCGGGGGCTCATCTTCCTGCACTGATGCTGCACTATTCTGGTCTGGCATTATGAGAATTAACCCTCTTTTCGTGCTTCGAGATGTGATGTAATTTATTCCTGCTCGTTTAAGTACTTTCAGCATGAGGATGGAGACATGTTGGTCGTGAGCACGGAATATTCCCAGGTACTGGCAGGGAGAATCGCGGGGGCCCTGGAATGCCCCTTGGGCGCAGTCCGTTTCACCAGGTTTCCGGATGGTGAACATTACCTGCGCCTGGAGAGAACGGACCCGGAAATGGTCGTGGTGGGCAGCATACCCGATGCAGATGCCCTCGTGGAGCTCCTCCTCCTCGTGGACGCCTGCGAGGGAAACGAAGTCACACTCGTGGTGCCGTATCTTGGTTATGCACGGCAGGACAAGAAGTTCCACGAGGGGGAACCCCTCAGCGCAAGGGCTGTCTGCAGGGCCATCTCCGGCGGTGTGAGGCAGGTATTCACGGTCAACGTGCACGACCCGTCCGTTCTTTCCCATTTCCGTGTCAGGGCACAGGATATCAGCATTGCAGGAGAGATCGGGCGGTACCTCGGCTCCCGACCCCTTGAAAACCCGTTCATCCTCGCACCCGACGACGGGGCTTCTGCTTTTGCAGGGACCGTTGCAGCAACGTGCGGCTGGGACTGGGATCACCTCGAGAAGACCCGGATCTCGGGAGAAGAGGTCCGGATGGAACCCCGGAACCTCGATGCTGCAGGACGTGACGTGGTCATCGTGGATGACATCATTTCCACGGGAGGGACCCTTGTGACCGCTGCCCGCATGCTCCGGGCCCAGGGTGCAGGGACCGTGTCGTCCGCGTGCGTTCACGGAGTCCTTGCGGAAGGGGCATACTCCCGCCTTCTTGCAAGCGGTCTTTCGGAAGTCGCCTGCAGCGATACCATCGAGAGGGCCTGCAGCCGTTTCTCGGCAGGGCAGGCCATAGCCGACAGGATCCTCGGATGCTCGTCATAGACGGGTCCACGCTGGAAGGAGGAGGACAGCTGGTCAGGGCGGCGGTCACGCTCTCTGCCATCACCGGGCAGCCCTGCCGGATCACGAACATCAGGGCAGGGAGAGAGGAACCGGGTCTCCGTTCCCAGCACATCGCCGCAGTCCGGGCGGTTGCAGGTCTCTGCGGGGCCACGGTGTCCGGCTGCACAACAGGGAGCAGGGAACTGACATTCTGCCCGGGTCCCCTCGTGGAAGGTGACATGAGGATTGAAGTCGGGACGGCAGGAAGTATCCCTCTCGTCCTCCAGGCATGGCTTCCCGCCGCCCTCATGATCGGGGGCCGGATAACCATTGTTGGCGGGACGGAGGTTCCCATGAGCCCGACAATAGACTATACTGCCCGTGTCCTCGTACCGTTCCTCCGCAGGCACGGTGCAGAAATCTCTCTCGACGTGATCAGGAGGGGTTACTATCCGCGGGGCGGGGGCGAGGTGATGGCAAGTGCCCGGCGGTCCCGCCTTGCCCCTTTTTCGCCCGCGGACACCCGGGAAACAGATAACTGCGGGATCGTCTCGTGCAGTGCAGGACTCCCCGGCCACGTGGCAGACCGGCAGGCTGATGCCGCATCGTCAGCCCTGTTCCAGGCAACGGGTATCCGCTTCCCTGCCTGGAAAGATACCCGTCCCGGCCCGGGAACAGGCAGCTCGGTCACTGCATGGCTTGGCTGGATGGCCGGGTGCGCCATCGGGAGGCGCGGGTACCCGGCGGAAAACGTGGGCAGGGATGCTGCTTTTAGCCTGCTTGCCGAACACCATGCCGGCGGCCTGGTCGACAGGTACCTGGCCGACCAGCTCCTCATCTACTGCGCTCGTGCAGGAGGTTCTTTTACCAGCAGCACGTGCACGCTGCATGCAAGGACGATGTGCTGGCTGCTTGGGCTTTTCGGGTTCCGGATCCGGGTCACGGAAGGAGAGGTGGTGACCTTTGCCGCCGAAGAGAGTGCTTGATGCAACAGCCTTTTTCCTGGACATACCGCTCGAGGGAGAACTCTTCACGACTCCTGCAGTCGTCGGGGAGATCGTCGATGCACGGTCGAAGTGCCGCCTCGAGGCACTCTCTGCCGCAGGCCTCGTTGTCACGAGTCCCTGTGCCTCCTCCCTGCAGATAATCGGAAAAGCCGCATCTGTAACGGGGGACGAATCCGTCCTCTCCCGGGCAGACCGTGAAGTGCTGGCCCTTGCCCTCGATACAGGTGCTGAGGTTGTAACGGATGACTTTGCCGTCCAGAACGTCGCCCACCACCTCGGGATACCCGTCATCCCCCTCCAGCAGAGGAAGGCCAGAAAGAGAAAATGGAAGTTCCGTTGCCCGGGATGCGGGCGGCCCGCGGAAGGGCCGGGCGAGTGCCCTGTCTGCGGGTCGGGGCTGAAAAGAACACTTAAGTAGATCGCTGCACACTTTTTTCCCATGTCGTCTCTCGATGAACTGATCCAGAAGGCCAGGACGCTCCTCTCCGAGGGCCACAGCCCCGGGCAGATAGCTGACGAGCTCTCCCTCTCCATGGAGACAGTGACCTGGCTTCTGACCCAGCAGAAGGGAATGGCAGTTCCAAAGGACGTCCATATTGACTGGACCAGTGTCAGTGGCCGGGGCCCGCTCCTCGACGGAGTGGCCATGATGCTCCTCAAGCAATACTATACGTCCCTTGAGGATGAGGACAGGGAAGGCGGATACTCCGACCGTTTCCCCACCCTCGTTGTGGGGATAGCTGTGTCCGGCATCCCGCTCGCGACCCTGATTGCCGTTGAGGAGGACATCAAGCTTGCCATTTACCACCCGGCCAAGCACAGCACGCAGGAACCGCCCGTTGGTTCGATCAGCGGGAATTTTGCATCCGTCAACGGTGAACGGTGCATCATCGTCGATGACGTGATCACCTCCGGAAACACGATGCAGGATGTGGTCAAATACCTGCGGCGGCACGGTGCACAACCCGTTGCGATATGCGTTCTCTTCGACAAGCGCGGGGTCCGTGACATTGACGGCGTTCCTGTCTATTCTCTCTTCAAAATATCCCGAATCGACTGATACCCCACTCTTTTTCCCGCTTCAAAATGGATTATTTTATATAGAAGTTTAATTCCATCTTTTACAGCATTGGAGGAACTGCTATGCTTGGAGGACAACCTATTATCATACTCAAGGAAAACGTCGAGCGCAACAGGGGTCTTGAGGCCCAACGCTCGAACATTGCAGCAGCAAAGGCAATAGCAAGCGCAGTAAGGACGACACTGGGTCCCCGCGGGATGGACAAGATGCTCGTGGACCAGAGTGGTGACGTGACCATCACCAACGATGGTGCGACCATCCTCCAGGACATCTCGGTGGTCCATCCCGGGGCGAAGATGGTCATCGAGGTCGCAAAGGCGCAGGACGACGAGGTCGGGGACGGAACGACAACAGCGGTCGTCATGGTCGGATCCCTCATGGAGAAGGCCGAGGCCATGATCGAGAAGAAGATCCACCCGACCGTGATCGCCGAGGGTTACCGCCTGGGTATGAAGAAGGCGCTCGAAGTACTCGATGACCTCTCGATTCCCATCGACCCGTACGACAGGGAGAAACTGATTCGTATCGCCGACACGGCCATGACCGGCAAGGCGATCGAATCGGTGAAAAGCAGGCTGAACGGGATCGTGGTGGACGCTGTCATGGCAATCGCCACCAGGGAGGGTGACAGGATCACTGCCGATGAGGACAACGTCCTGATCAAGAAGCAGGCCGGGGACAGGATGGATGATGCGGAGCTCGTCCGCGGAGTTGTCATCGACAAAAAGCGTGTCAGCGAGGAGATGCCCCGCAAGGTGAAAGACGCCCGGGTTGCCCTCGTTGCAAGCCCCCTCGAGATCAAGAAGACCCAGGTCAAGGCAAAGATTCACATCAAGTCAAGCGACATGGTGAGTGCCTTTACTGCGCAGGAGAGGGAGACTCTCAAGAAATACGCGGACACGATCATCGCGAGCGGTGCCAACGTTGTCCTCTGCCAGAAGGGTATCGCGGATGCAGTCGCCTACTACCTTGCAAAGGGAGGGGTCCTTGCCGTCGAAGACGTCCCCGAGAAGGACATGAAGTTTGCCTCTCACGCCCTCAATGCCCAGATCGTCAACAAGGCCGAGGATCTTACACCCGAGGCACTGGGAAGGGCAGAAACCGTTGAGGAACTCGAGGATGGGGAGTTCATCAAGATCTCGGGCTGTCATAACCCCAAGACCGTTACCATCCTCCTCCGCGGTTCGACCCAGTACCTCCTCGACGAGCTCGAGCGGGCTGTCAAGGACGGGACACGCGTTGTCATGGACGCCATGGAGGACGGCAAGCTTGTCGTGGGAGGCGGTGCAGTGGAGACCGAGATCCTGATGAAGGTCAGGGATTATGCGGCGAGCGTCGGTGGCCGGGCCCAGATCGCGATCGAGGCCTTCGCAGATGCCTTCGAGGTCATCCCCGTCACACTCGCTGAAAATTCAGGGTTCAACACGGTCGACAAGCTGGTGGAACTCAAGAATGCCCATGCCAGGGGAGAGAAATACGCTGGGTTGAATGTTTATACCGGGACCGTTGTTGATATGCTCAAAGAGGGTGTCCTTGAGCCCCAGCGTTCCAAGAGGCAGGCGATCCAGAGCGCAACAGAGGCAGCAATCCTCCTCCTCAGGGTCGACGACATGATGATCACCCGCGAGGACAAGAAGGAAAAGGAAGCCGGAAAGCCTCCCGAATGAGGAGAGCTCGGCCGGATAAAACCCCCTGACTCACCGTTTTTCCTGTGAAAAGTGGAATAAGTCCAAACCCCATTTTTTCAATTCTCTTCGCCCTTTCTCCTTCGCCAACCCTGTCTCGCTCAGGGGGACCTTTTCTTTAGCCCGTTTGCAAGAGGTCCACCCGTCTCCTGCACCGGTAACAGAATTCCGGTCCTTTAAGGTCGGTGTCCCCGATCCAGTTCGAGAAATACATCACGCACCCGGGATGTTCACAGTGGGCCAGTCCCAGGGCATGCCCGATCTCGTGGACTGCCTCGGTGAGGATTCGCCTCCGGTAGACCATCTCGTTGTCAGGCATGCCGTAGAACCCGGGCCTGAGGCGAAACGTGGAAATGAGGGCCGCCCCGGTGCATGCAATGCCGAACACGAAGTGGAGTCCCGGGGAAAAGATATCTGACCCTGTGATGCCGAGGCAGAGCACGTTCTCCCGGCGGGCGATTTCAGCCAGCGAGCGGAGAATCCCGTCTGCGAGGTACTGGCCACGCCTGCTGTCAAAATACTGCAAAGGGAGTGTCTGGGGATGGAATATCCTTATTTCTGCAGGAATGAGGGAAGGGAGATCCTCACGAACCCACCCGATGACACCCTGATCCCGGTTTCCGATTCCAACCAGCCCGATTGCCGGCAAACGTGCCATGGTTGATACTGGGTCATGATTCGACATATCGTTTCAGGACCAAATCATCGTAGGATTGGGCCCGGTGGTGATCCGCCGGTGATTGTAGCGAACCATGGAAGGAATAAAGGAGATGCACTATCCGGGTTAAAAAAAGCCTTATTGTAAACGGCAAAAGACTCCTGTCAGGACGATCTCAGTACAGGGCAGGGAAAAGGGGAACGGGATCGGGGTGATTTATTTCCCCTGCTGCTCTGCCAAATCTTCTATAGTGATACCGGGGTGATGGTACCTCCTCCTCCCCACTGTCTTTTCCGCCTGGATGGCATTCGTAGGACAGCACTGGATGCACGCCATGCACTGCTCGCAGTGGTGGAGCCATGCCGGGCGGTCGTTCTCTATCCTGATGTTGTCAACAGGGCATACCCGTGCGCATGTCCCGCACCCGTTGCACCTGTCATCAACGAAAAATTTTGCATCTGCCCCGTGAACATGGCGTATGAACCGGGAATACACCAGGTGATGGACGAGGGCTGCAACCGGAGACCACGGAGGAAATACCTTTTTTCCTGCCTTCACCATCTCACCAATCTCTTTGGTACGGCTGCCTGATTTCATGAGAGTCCTTTCGAGTGACTCCATGTCCGGTGCATCGTACATAAGTATGTAGTTTCCCGGCATCCGGATGGAGAACGCAGCATCAAGGCCCCTCTTTCCGGGCCCGCCTTTCAGAATGTGATCGAGCTGGCTGGAGGCGGCAGAAGCTCCCGTTCCCCCCATGGTGATAACCGAGAACGTGTACCTGGCATGGGAGAGGTCAAGCCTTTGAGCGAATTCCGCAACGATGGAGGGGAGGCCGAAGAAATAAAGCGGGTTTACAATACCGACACGATCGGAACGTGGTTCTATTGGCCCGCCTTTTTTCATTTCAGAGACGATAGGTACGAGTGTACAGTCACCGATAACAGAAGAAAGCCCCCTGGCGACTGCAAGGGAATTACCCGTTCCGGTGAAATAGTAAAGAATTGTTTCCATGGATTATCACGAATCTGTTTGGAACAGGGAGTTAAAAAGGACAGGGGAGGTTTCCATACTGGTCGACGGGGCCCCCTTCAAAAACCGGGTGTTATCCCCGCGAGCACGTGGAGACGATATCGACCTCTTCCTCCCGGATGACGCTGTCCTGCGGGAGACTCTTTCCCCCGTGCAGGATCAGGACCGTATCGGGAATAATGCCGATCGAGAGGAGGGCTTCCTCGTACGTTGTCCCTTCCACCCCGGTATACTCGACGATTTGATGCCCGGGGATGATACGGAACCTGCATTTTGCTCCCATTCGATAGGATTATACGGGTCGCAGGGAATAATAATTACCTCCATGCCGAGGTAGTCTAGTCCGGGAAGGCGGTAGCCTCGAAAGCTACTGGCGCTCTGCGCCTCGGGAGTTCAAATCTCCCCCTCGGCGCGTCCCGTTTTCATGGAAACGATCTGCCCTTCCGGCCTCGTCAGTCCCGCATCGCATATTGCTTTTCAAGATAGTCCTTTCTGGCAGGGTTCCGGAGTGAAACCGGGATAATACTCGGAAACATCTTATAAGAGGGGACAGTACCTCTATGCATGAAGAGATCACTCTGGATTCTTGTTGGCATCACTCTGGTCCTGTGTATCTGGATGGCCGGGTGCACGCAGCCATCGCAGGAACAGACCACGCCTGCTCCGACAACGATGCCGGTAACGACGGCAGCAACTTCCGTTCCAACGTCTCCCACGCAGGGACCTCCACCAACGGCAGGTTATATCGAGGGTCCGTTACCTTCCCAGTACTCCGTTGAGGTCCAGGTGGACAGGAATAGAGTGGCAATTACCCCGAACATCACGGTGACGTTCCGGGGAGGAAAGGGTATCAATTTCGTCCACTCCATGGATGTCGTCGTATCCCGATCCGACGGCCGGATTGTAACCGGTTCTCTCTACAAACCCCAGGTCAACGATTATCTGGAACTCGAAGGTACTCGTGGGACCGACAACGTCGAGGTCTTCATTAACCTGATCACGGGGGATCGCTACAGGGTGTATAACAATCCTGAGGCGTTTCGAAGCTACAATTAAAACAATCAATGCCTTTTTTTAGACCTTTGATTGAAAAACGTATGCGATCCGGGGCGGCAGTCCCCCAGTCTTCTTCTCCCGCAAAGGCCTGTTTTTCCCTGAACTGCCCGATGATTCTTTTTATGCCCGGCCCCCGGGATCCAACCGGCTTTGAGAGGACGGGAGTCTTTTTCAAAGACTATGGCGGGTGCATGTATCTGAAAGCGACCGCGTTCACTTGTACTCGCGCCGCGAATACTGGTACTTCGCGGACGACCCTCCCCGGGCAACGATAGAGATCCATTCGTAGAGCGATTTCAGCGTTCCGAACTTTTCGTACCTGCGCATGGAGAACCCGACCCTCATGCGGCTGTCGAACACGATCCTTCCGAACCGGATCATCCTCCGTGCAATTTCAAGGTCGTCCCCCGCATCGATACACCTGTACATGCCCGCACGCATGAATGCGTCTTTCCGGAAGGCCGTATTACAACCGAGGGTATAGTAGAATGTACCCGTGTAATACCCCACCCGCGCAAACGTGTTGGCAAGGGCAAGCGATACGTGGTTCTTGAATGTCCTCTCGATGGGGTCCACCGGCCCATAGATCTGGAGAGCACCGGGGTTTTGAGAAAAATCCTCGAGGATGACTTCCAGCCAGTTCCGGGGAATGATACAGTCCGCGTCGGTTGTCGCAACCAGGGGGCTCTTTGCTTTCATAATCCCGTCGTTCCGGGCGCCACCAACCTTCCGGCTCGTCTGGACGAAGACCAGGTCGCAGAATGGTTCGGCTTCTGCAATGGTCTCATCCTTGGACCCGCCATCGACAACGATCAGCTCGTACTCCGACCTTGGAATGGTCTGGTGCGAAAGGGACTCGAGGCAGCGCCCGATGTTTCCTGCCTCATTGTATGCCGGGATAATGACCGATATCTTCATCCGATGAGCTCCCGGTAGAGCCTGACATGTTTCTCTGCAATATCCCTTATATCAAACCTTGCCGAGAACTCCCGGGCACCCCGGGCACAGCGCCCGAGTGATCTTTCGTCCTCGAGGAGTGCGGGCACCTCGCTTCTCTCGGAAAAGTAGAGGATGCTGTCGCCATATATATCCCGGAATTCGGGGATCTCGCGTGCGATGACGGGCAGGCCGCACGAGAGGGCTTCGAGGATCACGAGCCCGAATGTCTCCGCATAGGACGGCATGAAAAAGACATCGGCAGCGCTGTACGGTTTGATGATGTCGTTGATGTGACCCGGGAAGATAACGTTTCGTCCGCACTGCAACTTGAGCCTCTTGATCTTGTGGTAATCCTTGGAGAGTGCCCCGTAGGGAAAGCCCCCTATCCAGACGAACGTTGAATCAGGGCAGGCCCGGGAGAGGGCTAAAAAATCGTAGAGGCCTTTCCTCGGTGTCTGCTGGGCGACAGTGAGGACAACCCTGCTGTCTTCCGGGATGTTGTAATCCTCACGGAACGCTGCTCCTTTCTCCTCGTCTTTTTGAAAAAACTCGCGATCCACACCGTTGGGTATCATCGTGACCGGCATATCAGGAACCATTGCAGTCACCTCTTCGTGGCAGGGGCGGGAAATGGTGATGATATGGTCAAATCTCCGGTAGATGTGGGGATACCTCTTGTTCACCGCCCGGGCGAGGGCAATGTTGTCCATGTTGACCCTCGGTGTCGAGTGTGCCGTGAGGACAGTTTTGCCCCTGGAGAGACGCCGGTTGAGATCAGCCAACGGTCCGAAGGTATGGAAATGGACGATATCCGCGTGGTTGCCATACTTTTTCCATGTCACCTCGAGCCCGGGTATCCCTTTCATGGAGTTGTAGAGGGTCTTTGCCACCGTGGAGCACCCGATGTACCGGAAGAAGAGCAAATCCTCAACGTAAAAATTGACCTTCACGACCAGCCCTCCACGCACTCCATGGCCTTGCGGATGCACCCGTCCATGTTCAGGTATTCAAACTGCGAAAATCTCCCGACGAGCGTGATACCCCGTCCCTCGAAGTATTCCCTGACGAGACGGATGTTCCTGGGATAATCCAGATCGTAAACGACATACGCGAATTTTTGCCTGTCAACTGCACGGTAGATCACATCTTCTTCCGAGAGGAACCCCATCTTCCCGAGTGATGCGATAACGTGGCCGGCAAGCTCGCTGTCGGTCATCCGTGATACCGGATCCCCGTCGTTGAAGGTGACCTCTGCGAGGATGGAGGAGCACCCTTCGGGGGCAACGTGCCTGCTGTAGTTGGAGGGGAAGGATATGCGGTTTGCAAGGGAGATGTCCCGGTCGGGGATGTAGACCCAGGAGAGGGGGGGAACAGACCCGCGGATCCCTATCTGGATACAGGCCACCGAGTTGTAACGAAGACTCTCCACAGCAGTGGTGACTTCCGCCGGAACGCCCTCGAGGCATCGCACGAGTGCCTGGAGGGGAATCGTACTGATGAGGCGGTCACCCGAAAACGTCCTCCTGCCGTCCCCTGCTTCCCAGGCACCGTTCCTGAACCGGAGGGAACGCACCGGAAAGCCCGTTACGATCTTCTCTTCCAGGCCATTTCCCATCGCACGGACCAGTGCTTCGATACCCCCCCTTGCAGGATAGGAAAAGACAGACTGGTGGGTGTACCCTTCGGTCTCGATACCGATCGCAGACCTGATGACATCCTCAACGGGCGGCATCGGAATTCTCCCCTCGACCCAGTGTGCTGACATGCGTTCCGTCGGGAAATTCCAGATCTTCTCGTTGTAAGGGATCATGTACAGCTCTGCGATACCCCTTCCAAACGTTGCATAGATCCACTCCCTGAAATTTTCCGGAGTACCTCCCTCTCCCTTTTCCCGCTTGATATATGCCTTAATGTATTCATTGAGGCAGAAGAAACAGTCCTCCCTGGGCAGCTGTGCAAGACCGTTTTCGAACGGGTACTTGACGAGGATTCCCTTGTAGAGGATCTTCGTGTTTCTCGTCCGGGTCTCCTGGTTCTCTCCAAGGACACGCCGCATGAAATCAAGAACTTCTGCGTCCCGGGAAAAGATGATGTGGGAACCGCCGGTATCGAACGTGAACCCTTCAGCGGACCTGGAGCGGCAGAGACCCCCGATGCACGGTTCCCCTTCCAGTACCAGGACGTCGTGGCCGCGCTCGTGCAGCAGGCGGGCAAGAGTGACCCCTGTCAGACCTCCGCCAAGGATGAGGGTGGACACAGGATATAGTATGCAACCGCCGGCATTATATGGTTGACCATCCAGAGGTCCCATCAGGCACCGTTCTGCCAGTGCGGCGGAGTACCGGGAGGGAAAAATGGCCGGAAATCCGCATCGTTCCGGGGAAACAGGGATGGGTGAAGGGAAATGAATGGAGACAGGAGAGACGGAAAAGAGAGGCCCGGCAGGAACGATGGCTCTATTTTCTCCTTCGTTGTCCAGGAGCACCATGCCCGCACCCACCATTATGATTTCCGGCTTGAACACGACGGAGTCCTGAAGTCATGGGCTGTTCCCAAAGGCATGCCGGATCTGCCCGGACAAAGGAGACTTGCAGTGGAGACGGAAGACCATCCCCTGGACTATGCAACCTTCGAAGGAGTTATCCCTGAAGGTGAACCGGGTGCCGGAACGGTCCTGCTCTGGGACCATGGGACTTTTCGCATTCTCTCGTGGGAGAAGGACAGGATAGAAGTCTTCCTCGAAGGACAACGACTGCAGGGAAAATTCGTCCTTCTTCGTTTCAGGAAAGCGGGGGAAAAAGACTGGCTGGTACTCCGGGCGAAGAACTGATATCTCCCGGACGTCTGGAAAAAAAGGAAATTATTCTCACTTTGCACTTTTAACGGTCTTGGAACCCCGCAGGATTGCAATCGTGCCCGTGCGGACAAGTTCCTTGACACCATACTGGCGGAGGAGCTTTTCCAGGGCATCGATCTTCTTTGTGTCGCCAGCAACCGAGAGGACAACTGACCGGCTCCCGACATCGATGATCTGGGCGCGGAAGATGCTTGCAAGCTGCATGATCTCTGCCCTGCTGCTTCCCGGTTCGGCATTGACCTTGATGAGGGCAAGTTCCCTCTCGACGCGGTCGTTCTCGGTGAGGTCCGAGACCTTGATGACGTCGATCAGCTTGTTCAGCTGCTTCATCACCTGCTCGATCTGGGCATCGTCCCCGATGCACACGATGGTGATGCGGGACATTCCGGGCTCCTCGCAGACCCCCACTGCGAGGCTCTCGATGTTGAATCCCCGGCGGGAAAAGAGTCCCGTGACACGCGAGAGGACCCCGGGCTTGTTCTCGACAAGAACGCTCAGGGTATGCGGTTTCATTCGCAGTGTCCCCCTATCATCTCGTTGATGGCCGCACCGGCAGGGACCATGGGGAAGACGTTCTCCTCGCGCTCGATGCGGAAGTCGAGGACAAACGGCCCGTCTGTTTCGATGGCAGCGCTGAGTGCGGCCCGGACGTCGGACGGGTCCTCGACCCTCATCCCATCGATCCCGTAGGCATTGGCAACCTTGACGAAGTCTACGGGCGGGAGCTCGGTATAGGAGTAACGGCGGTCATAGAAGAGTTCCTGCCACTGCCGGACCATCCCAAGGAACCGGTTGTTGAGAATGGCAACCTTGACGGGTATCCTGTAGTGGGAAACGGTCCCGAGTTCCTGGATATTCATCTGGAAGCTCCCGTCACCTGCGATATCGAAGACAACCTCGTCCGGGCGCGCGAAATGTGCCCCCATGGCTGCCGGAAAACCGTACCCCATTGTCCCGAGCCCTCCCGATGTGATCCAGGTCCGGGGCTTTTTGAAGCCGAAGTACTGGGCAGTCCACATCTGGTTCTGACCGACCTCGCTCACGATTATCCCTTTGCCCTTCAGGAGTGCCGAAAGTTCCTCAATGATGAACTGGGGCCGCAGGGACCCGTCTTTGGGGTAACGCATCGGGTACTTCTCCTTCCATGCCCGGATCCGTGCCAGCCATTTTTCGTAGTCCTTCTTCTTCTGGATACGGGCGATCATCTCCTTCAGGACGGACTTTGCATCTCCCACGATCGGGACATCCACCCGCTTGTTCTTGCCAATCTCTGCAGGGTCGATGTCAACGTGGATGATTTTTGCCTGGGATGCAAAGGTATCGAGTTTTCCTGTCACCCGATCGTCGAACCGGACACCAATCGCGATGAGGAGGTCCGATTCTGTAACGGCATAGTTCGCGTACCGGGTCCCATGCATCCCGAGCATGCCCAGGTTCAGGGGGTGGTCACAGGGAATGGCCCCAAGCCCCATCAGCGTCGTGGTGACCGGGATCATCAAAGATTCGGCAAACTGGAGGAGCTCCTCCGCTGCATTGGATGATATTACGCCCCCGCCGATGTACAGGAGAGGCCTTTCCGCCTCGAGGAGCAACTCCAGGGCCCTGTCAATCTGCCGGGAGTGCCCCCGGTACGTGGGTTGGTACCCCCTCAGGGAGACGTTTTCCGATTCAGGGTATTCGAAGTCTATCTCCTTTGTGCTGACATCCTTGGGCAGGTCGATCAGAACCGGCCCGGGACGGCCCGTGCGTGCAATGAAGAAGGCTTCCCTCACCACGTGCCCGAGATCCTCGGTCCTCTTGACGAGGTAGTTATGCTTCGTGATCGGCATCGTGATACCGGTGATGTCCGACTCCTGGAACGCATCGTTCCCAAGGAGGTTTGTCGGGACCTGCCCGGTGAGGGCAACGATCGGGACCGAGTCCATGTATGCCGTCGCTATCCCCGTAACCAGATTGCAGGCCCCCGGACCGGAGGTGGCCAGGCATACACCGACCCTGCCGCTGGCTCGGGCAAACCCGTCAGCGGCATGGGCGGCTGCCTGTTCATGCCGTACAAGGATGTGCCGCAATGACGAATTGTAGAGTTCATCATAAATCGGCAGCACTACACCGCCGGGATAGCCGAACAGCGTCTCTACCCCTTCGCGTTGCAGCCCTTCAATGAGTATCTTGGCTCCGGTCTTCATTTTTCTCTCCTAGGAGTCTGTTCATGCCGGCGATCACCGCTTCGACACTTGCCATGATGATGTCCGTGCGGGCGCCGCGAGACGTAATTATCTTTCCGTCTTTACTTAATCTTACCGTCACATCCACGAGAGCGTCCGTTCCGCCATGGATAGCGTCTACGTGGTATTCCTCGAGCCGGATATCTCCGACAGCGGCAACCGACCTGCGCAGGGCTTCCATGGCTGCATCCACCGGTCCTTTCCCTGTCGATGCACCCGTCACCTCCTCGCCCCTGACGACCATCGTCACGGACGCCGTGGGAATCACATGGCTTCCGCTCACAACCGTGAACTGTTTCATCTTCAGGACGGGCCTGCATTCGATCGCCATCACGGCCTCTGCGATGGCAATCAGGTCGTTATCGGTAATACGCATCCCCTTGTCACCCAGGTCCTTGATTCGTCTCAGTATCTCGCGTAACTGTGCCTCGTCGGGGTGAATGTCCATCTCGGCGAGGGCAGCCTCGACAGCAGCCGAACCGGAATGTTTGCCGAGCAGGATCCGCCTTTTCCTTCCGACTTTCTCGGGAGGCACAGGCTCGTAGGTACTCGGTTCCCGGAGGACACCGTGGGCATGGACCCCGCTCTCGTGGGTAAATGCCATCTCGCCCACGATGGCCTTGTTCGTCGGGAGCGGGACACCTGTCATCCGGGAGACGACCGATGAGAGGTGGTACAGGTTCCTGGTTTGGATACCTGTCTCGTAACCGTATAGAGTCTCGAGTGCCATGACCAGCTCCTCCAAGGGGGTGTTCCCCGCCCGTTCCCCGAGCCCGTTGACGGTGACGTGGGCACACGTTGCACCGGCACGGAGTGCCGCAACCGTATTTGCCATTGCCATGCCAAGGTCGTCGTGGCAGTGGATGGAGAGCGGGGCGAGGCACAGGCCGGGGATCACCTCGGCCACGCGTTCCGGGGTGAGGAGGCCCACGGTATCGCAGAAACAGAGGCGATCCGCTCCGTGTTCGATTCCGCCTGCATACACCTCGCGGACAAACGCAGGGTCTGCCCGCGATGCATCCTCACCCGACAGTTCGACCACGAGCCCGCGTTCCCGTGCATACGTCACGGCATCAAATGCCATCTCAAGGACCTGTTCCCGCGTCTTGTGCATCTTCTTCTGGATGTGCAGGTCACTGACGGGAATGACGAGATGCACGGAATCTGCCCCGAAATCAGCCGCGTAATCGATGTCCTGCCGGAGGGCCCGGACATAGGTGCTGATTTCCGACGGGAGTCCCGCATCGGCAATGAGACGGAGAGCTTTTCGTTCCCCATCGGATGCGGCAACTGACCCTGCCTCTATGACATGGACACCGATATCGGAGAGGAGAGTCGCAATTTCGAGTTTCTGGTCAGGGTTCAGCGAGACCCCCGGGGTCTGTTCGCCGTCCCGGAGGGTGGTATCAAAGAACCGGATCTTTCCGGAGAATAAAACGATCTGTCATGGATGGTCCACCACGAACAATACTGTTCAACCACGATGTATAAAAAAGACGTGGGTCGCGGTGACATGACTGATAAATCACCTGGTAACCCGACAGGTTTCCCGGTATTCCTTAGTTTCCAGATTATATAAGCCCGCCCGGATTTACAGGGGTTCTTTTCTCACGTTATGAGAGAATTAAAAAAAGAAATATTCTGGATGAAAAATTACGCTGTTCCCTGGGGCGCGCCCGGTTGCTCTCCTGCAGATTCGTAGACCATGCAGATATACCGTGCCTCGAAGATGATGAGGAACGGAATCAGGATTAACCAGAGGATAAGCCCGATGAACGGTATCATCGAGATCAGGTTGAGCACGAAGGCAATGATTCCTGCAACGATGAAGAGAATGATGAGTGCGATGATATAGCTCCCCCACCCGATCTTTCCGATCGTCTCGAGGATGGCACCGAAATTGAATGCCTCTCCGAACCGCTCGGTCCTTGCCATGCGGACGAAGCCGATAGTCGAGAAGAGCGCGATGATGATTGCGACAATAAACGCTATCAGGAGGCCTACCATGAACATGGCAAAGAGGGGCATGAGTTCACTGGTATGTGTTGTGAAATAGTTCGGGTCCGCTGACATGCCCGCGTTCAGGAGTGCTCCAATAAGGGCAAAACCACCGAATACAAGGATGATCAGGATGACGGGAATAGCGTAAATGATGCCCGCGACAAGGAGCTTGAGGCCGTCAATGAAAAGCTTTCCCCACTGTTCCGGTTCAGGAGCGGGCTTTTTCCCCCTCCAAATCTCCATCGTGTATCCCATCATGAGGGGGAAGATGATGGTGGAGATGATCAGCAGTACCCATCTCTTCCAGTGACCGACAAGGCCATCTTTTGCATATCCCAGGGAATCACCAAGTATGTTGCCATAATCCATACGCATCACCCGAAGTGTGCACAGATCAATGCCACCAAAAAGGATTTAAACCTACCCCAGGAAAAAGGATTTTCCTGTTTATTTAATGCCGGAAATGCCTGATGCCCGTGAACACCATGGCCATGTCGAGCCGGTTGGCAGCATCGATTACCTCGCGGTCACGGATGGATCCACCCGGCTGGACGAGGGCGGTTGCCCCTGCAGCGGCTGCAACCTCGAGTGTATCAGGGAATGGCAGGAAGGCGTCGGAAGCAACCGCGGAGCCAACGAGGGAGGAGAGCGATTTCTCGATGGCAATTTTTGCAGCGTCCACGCGGCTCATCTGGCCGGCCCCTATCCCGAGTGTCCTGTTATTGCCTGCAAAGACGATCGCGTTACTCTTCGTGTGGGCACAGACTTTCCATGCAAAACGCATTGCCTGGAATTCCCCGGGAGTCGCATCGCGATCGGTGACCACCTTCCATTCCTCCTGGTAGGGGGGAGTCTCCTGGACGAGGATTCCCCCGTCTATCGTCCTGATCTCGCGGGACACACGTGGTTCGGGCAGGGAGAGCAACCGCAGGTTCTCCTTTTTCCTGAGAATTTCGCGGGAATCTGACGAGAAAGACGGTGCGGCAAGGACCTCGACAAACGTGCGCGAGATCTCTTCCGCAAGTGCGCTGTCCACCTCCCTGTTCAGGGCGACCACAGAACCGTAAGCCGAGACCGGATCGGTATCCCTCGCCAGGATGTATGCCTCGAGAAGCGTGCTTCCTACCGCGGCTCCACAGGGGTTGTTGTGCTTGACGACCACGGCGGCAGGCTCCGAAAACTCCCGGACGAGCCCTGCGGCTGCATGGAGATCGAGGTAGTTATTGTAAGACATCTGTTTCCCCTGGATAGTCTGCTGCCCGGCAATCCCTGCTGTACCATACACTGCCCCTTTCTGGTGGGGATTTTCTCCGTACCGCAGGGTCCTGCCGTTCGAAAACTGGAGTGTCAGGATATCGGGAAAGTCCTTTCCAAGACCGTGGAGATAGTTGCTGATCGCGGCGTCGTATGCGGCAGTCCTTGCAAAGGCGGCCCTGGCGAGGGCCAGCCTCTCCTCCGGTGTAAAACCACCATGCTCCAGGGCCCGTGCAACGAGGGGATACTGTCCGGGATCGGAAATGACGGCAACATCGCGGTAGTTCTTTGCAGCCGCCCTGATCAGTGCCGGCCCGCCGATATCGATGTATTCCACCAGACGCTCGAGTGGGAGGGATTGTGCCGACATCTCTGCAAAGGGGTAGAGGTTGACGACGAGGAGGTCGATGGGAACGATACCCTGCTCCTGCATGATGCGGTCATCGACACCCCTCCTGCCAAGGAGCCCGCCGTGCACCCGCGGGTGGAGTGTCTTGACCCGCCCGTCCATCATTTCGGGAAAACCCGTGTACTCCGAGACCTCGGTAAATGGAATGCCTGCTTCCTTCAAAAGGGCCCCGGTCCCACCCGAGCTCATGAGGTTTATGCCATGACGGTGAAGGAGAGATGCAAGATCCACGATACCTTCCTTGTTCCATACGGAGAGGAGTGCCCACTTCATAGTCAATGGTACGCGGGAAGGGGTAATGAGACTGATGCACAATCACGGGGAAAAGGGGCGGGGGTCCGGAGTCTCAACCATTATCCCCGGTGGGGAAGTACCTCTCATGCAGGAATGAGAGAACCGGCTGTCAGGAAGACCCTCTACTGGTGCGATGCGTGCAACCTCCCCCTTCTGGGCAGGAAATGCGCCTGCGGGACGGAAGGCCGGGCAATCCCTCTCCTGCGTCCTTACGATGCCCGCCCGGCACTTCAGGCAGACAGGGAGATTATCACCAGCCTCCTCCGGCGTCATTTCGGGACAGGGGATCTCCCTGCGGTGATAATCCTCAACAAGACAGGCGGGAGGGACAGAAACGACCTGATCATTGCGAATGGAGAGCGGTTCGGCTGGTTATCCTTCGATCCCGGGTCAAAGAGATATTCACTCGAACTCGCGTTCGGTGCAGTCTCATGCCTCCTGCATGCAGCGACAAAGGGTGTCATCGGGCTTTCGGACGTTCCGGGTGCATACCGGGATGTTGCACAGGGGAGGCGTATTGGTGGAAAGAGATACCCGGTACCCGGACATTTCCCGGAAGGACCCGTCCTGATACAGTGGGAGGGGCATGCAGCGGTAGGGACCTGCAGGGAAGGCTTCCTGAAGGTAAAGGAAGCCGGAAAATATTCCCTCTCGCATCGCCCGGACCCGGACTGGGACCGGGTGATTTCCGCAAACATATTCACCCTGAAAAACCTCGAGAGGTCTGCAATCCGGTTCATCAGGCACGAGGCAGCGGGTGCGTCGTGCGTGACGGTCTCCTTTTCAGGGGGAAAGGACAGCACTGTTGCGATGGAGCTTGCCCGTCGTGCGGGATACACGGATGCCTTCTTTGTGAATACGGGAATGGAGTTTCCCGAGACACTTGGCTTCGTGAAGTCACTCGGCATACCCCATATCCTGTATGCAGGGGATTTCTGGCGGGAGATAGAGAAGGCCGGCCCGCCGCACAAGGACGACCGCTGGTGCTGTGAACGCCAGAAACTCTCACCCGTGAGGGAATGGATGAAAGGGAAAGGGGAGTGTATCACGATCCAGGGTAACAGGTGGTACGAATCGTTTGCCCGATCCGGGCTTGCCCCGGTCGCACGAAATCCCTTCTACCGTCTCCAGGTCAACATATCACCGATACGGAACTGGAGGGCTCTTGAGGTCTTCCTCTATTCCTGGTGGAGAAAGCTCCCGCAAAACCCCCTCTATGCTCTCGGTTTTGAGCGGGTAGGGTGCTGGATGTGCCCCGCGATGCTCGAGAGCGAATGGGAACTCGTGCGCCGGATTCACCCGGACCTTCACAGGACGTGGATGGATTTTTTGATGGAGTGGGGAAGGAAGGCGGGGATCGACAGGGAAGCAATCCTTGCAGGTGCCTGGAGGTGGAAAAAAACCCCTCCCAAGATGCACGGGTGATTGGGCAACGCCTGATGGGATCAAACCGAAGCAGTCAGGTTTTTCCGTCACTCATTTTTCCCGGACCAATCATTTTTCCGGACGAGCTGTTCCCTGGTACATTCAGCATATAAAAATATAGTTAATTATATATAGAACTACAATGCAATAGATAATCGATAGTTGTATGGATCCGTCCCAAGAGGAGGAATTTATTGACTCTGATGAAAAAAAGGAGCAAGAATCATCCACGAAAGGGGATGGAACCTCCCCTTCCGGGGGACCGGTCCCGGAAGACCTCCAGAAAAAGTACGAGGAACTGAACGATCGGTTCCTGCGCCTGGCGGCAGATTTCGACAACTACAGGAAGAGAATGGAACGCGAAACCCGGGAGCGGACCAGGTACGCCCTGGAGGCATTCGCAACCGAACTCCTGGAAGTTGCGGATAACTTCGAGCGGGCTCTTTCGGCCGATCCGGCATCCGCGAAGGAAGGCCTGGAACAGATCCATAAGCTCTTCTGTTCCATCATGGAGAGGCACGGGGTTGTCCCGATCAAGGCAAAGGGCAGGAAGTTTGATCCCGCGGAGCACGAGGCGATTGCATGTGTTCCGTCGGACGAGGACGAAGGGACGGTCATAGACGAGGTCTGCTGCGGTTACCGCATGCATGACAGGATCATCAGGGTTGCAAAAGTGGCAGTCGCAAAGAAGAAGGAGTCAGAGTAATATGGCAAAGGAAAAGATACTCGGAATCGACCTGGGGACCACTTTCTCGTGCATGGCCATCATGGAGGCCGGAAAACCGATCGTCATCCCCAATGCGGAAGGACAGCGGACAACCCCTTCGGTCGTGGCATTCACGAAGGATGGGGAGAGACTCGTCGGGAGCCTTGCCAAGAGGCAGGCGATTACCAATCCCACGCGGACCATCCAGTCCATCAAGAGGAAGATGGGGACGAGCGAGAAGGTGAAGATCGACGACAAGAGTTACACCCCCCAGGAAATCTCGGCCATGATCCTGCAGAAGCTCAAGGCGGATGCAGAGGCCTACCTTGGGGAGAAGATAACGAAGGCGGTCATCACGGTCCCTGCCTATTTCAACGATGCCCAGCGCCAGGCCACGAAGGACGCCGGCAGGATAGCAGGGCTCGAAGTCATGCGCATCATCAACGAACCCACGGCGAGCGCACTTGCATATGGGATCGACAAGGAGAACGATGCGACCGTGCTGGTCTATGACCTCGGCGGTGGAACGTTCGATGTCTCCATCCTGACGCTTGGCGATGGCGTCTTCGAGGTGAAAGCAACTGCCGGGAATAACCACCTCGGCGGGGATGACTTCGACAACCGGATCATCGATTACCTTGTCGAGGAATTCCAGAAGAAGGAGGGTATCAACCTGAGGTCGGACCCGATAGCCATGCAGAGGCTGCGGGATGCGGCAGAGAACGCAAAGATCGAACTCTCCCAGAAGATGAAAACGAACATCAACCTCCCCTACATCACCACGGGCCCGGACGGCCCCAAGTTCCTGGATATTGACCTGACGAGGGCCAAGTTCGAGCAGCTCATAGGCGACCTCGTGGAGTCCACGGTGATCCCCGTCAAGCAGGCATTGAGCGATGCCAAGCTGACACCCGACCAGATCGATCACGTCCTCCTCGTCGGTGGTTCGACGCGGGTGCCCCTTGTCCAGGAGACGGTCAGGAAGATCCTTGGCAAGGAGCCGGACAAGGGTATTAACCCTGACGAGTGCGTGGCTCTTGGTGCTGCAATCCAGGGAGCAGTTCTCTCGGGAGAGACAAAGGATATTGTCCTCCTCGATGTGACGCCACTGACACTCGGTATCGAGACCCTTGGGGGGATTGCCACCAAGCTGATCGAGAGGAACACGACCATTCCGACCCGCAAGAGCCAGATATTCTCGACGGCTGCCGATGGGCAGACGAGTGTCGAGATCCACGTGGTCCAGGGCGAGAGGGCGCTCGCAAAGGACAATTTCACCCTCGGGAGGTTCACTCTGACCGGCATCCCACCCGCTCCCCGCGGAGTTCCCCAGATCGAGGTGACATTCGATATCGATGCAAACGGGATTATCCACGTTTCGGCAAAGGATCTCGGGACAGGAAACGAGCAGGCAATCACAATCAAGGGCGATAAAAAGCTCTCCGAGGACGAGATCAAGCGGATGGTCGAGGACGCGAGGAAGTTCGAAGAAGAGGACAGGAAGAAGCGCGAGGAGATCGAGCTCCGTAATGCCGCGGACAATGCCATTTTCACGGCAGAAAAGCTCCTCAAGGACAACGCCGCAACGATTGAGCCTGCTGACAGGGAGAAAGTCGAGAGCGGAATTGCCGACCTCCGCAAGGCCCTCGGAGGGGATCAGGTCGACGATATAAAGGCAAAGATGGAGAGCCTCACCGAGTCGGTCTACAATATCACGACAAAGATTTACCAGAAGGCCCAGGCGGAGCGCCAGGCGCAGGCCGGGGCATCGGGCAACCCCGGCGGTGGAGGACCGGGCGCAAAGGCTGAACCAAAGGACGATACCGTTGTTGACGCCGACTTCAAGGTAAAAGACGAGTGAGCCCCATGGCCGGGGGTGACTACTACGAGATCCTGGGCATCCCCAGGAACGCCGACGAGAAGGAGATAAAAAAGGCCTACAGGAACCTCGCCCGGAAGTACCACCCCGATGTCTGCAAGGAACCCGGGGCAGAGGAGAAGTTCAAGCGGATCAACGAGGCATACAGTGTCCTCTCGGATCCCCAGAAGAGGGCACAGTATGACCACCTCGGCCACGACACGTACACGAGTGCCTCGAAGGGCTCCTATACAGGTGGCGGTGGTTTTCACGGCGGAGGGTTTTCAGCAGACTTCTCCGGTTTCGGAGACATATTTGACTTTTTCGGAGGTGGTTTTTCAGGGTCACGCCCGATGGGCCCGCAGGCCGGCTCCGATCTCCTGATGAGGATGCAAATCACGCTCGAAGAAGCCGTGTTCGGGGCTGACAGGGAGATCGAGGTCAGCCACACGGAAGCGTGCGGCCACTGTAACGGGACCGGAAGCGAGACGAAGAAACTGGTCCCCTGCCCGAGATGCGGGGGTTCCGGCCAGATGCGCCAGATGAGCCAGACGGTATTCGGCCAGTTCGTCCGGATGAGCACGTGCACCGAGTGCCGCGGGAGGGGGCGCATTCCCGAGAGGAAATGCTCTGTTTGCAGGGGCACGGGCCATACTCAGGTGCACAGGCGGGTGACTGTCCACATCCCGGCCGGTATCGATACCGGCATGCGCCTGCGGATGGAGGGTTTTGGGGAAGCGGGGGATTACGGTGCTCCGAACGGTGATCTCTTCATCGAGGTCGTCGTCCGCCCGCATCCCCGGTTCAGACGGTCGGGCGACAACCTCGAGACGGATATCGAGGTCAGCCCTGCCCAGGCGGTCGTCGGTTCGACGGTCGAAGTCGAAACGATTGACAATAAAAAGGTGGAAATGGTCATTCCGCCCGGGATACAGCACAATACGGCCCTGAAGATCCCCGGGGAAGGGGTCCGTCGCAGGGGTAAACCGGGAGACCTCCTTGTCAGGGTAAAGATCGTCATCCCCCGGCAGCTGAAGGCCGAGGTCAGGAGCCTGTACGAAAAGATACTCGAGCTGGAGGGTCACAGGCCACCCGATTCAAAGAAGGGCTTCTTCTCGACTTTCATGGGGAAAAAATAACCCTGTTTTTTCTCATCCGGAAATAAATACTTTTCATGGATCTCCTCGTGGAACTGGCCGGTGATCATCCCGTTCTCCCCGTCCTTGAACTGGACCTCATCGGCCCGGTACGCGAGCAGTCGCCACGGGTTGCCGTGGTCGATTGCCGGTTCCCGGAAGACATCCCCAGGCTTGCCCTCACCCACGTGGCAATGGAGTTTCTCGGCTCATGCCCGGCAAAGAAGGCTGATTTCATTGAGTTGCTCGAAAAACTCTCCTTATCTTCCGAAAAGCCGTTTGCCGGCAGGGTTCACAAGATTCCCGGAACCACGATGGATGCCCCCCAGGCCGAACTCGAACGGATTATCGGCTCGAAAGTGAAAGGCAGGGTCAACCTGTCCTGCCCGGAGGAAGAGTATCGTGCTGTTGTGTCCGGTTCCCGCTGTTACCTGGGACGTGTCATATGGAGGGCTGATCCCGGTCACTTTTCCAGGCGCAGGCCCGGCGACAGGCCTTTTTTTCATCCCGGTGTCATGATGCCCCGCATGGTGAGGGCACTCGTCAACATCTCGTGTACAAGGGCAGGGGAATGGATGCTCGATCCCTTCTGCGGGACAGGGGGGATGGTCCTTGAAGCATCGATGATCGGCATTCGGGCGGTTGGAAGTGACCGTGACCCTTTCATGGCCCGGGGTAGCAGGAAAAACGTCCCCGGAGAGGATATCGTCCTTGCCGAGGCAGGGATGCTGCCCTTCTCGCGGTCCTCGTTCGACTCTGTGGTCACCGATCTTCCCTACGGGCAATCGGTCTCGATCCATGCACGGGATCTCGCGGAGCTCATCTCCGGGTCGCTCAACGAGATAGGGAGGGTGCTGAAACCCGGGCGGAGGGCGGTGATCGTCTGTAACCGGGAAATCAGCGGATTCCCGGCAGGAGACCTCAAGATCATGAATTTCTGCACGCAGCGTGTCCACAAGAGCCTTACCCGTCACATCCACGTTTTCGTCAGGAAAGGAAGAAGGGACCCGCAAAAATCCGGTCAGGATTCAGTAATCATTTAAATGACAGGAGCCATCACATAGATCCTGGATTGACCAGCGGGGCCCGGGGGAAGGAATGGAAACAGTGAGCAAAGGTTTCGGGAACACGATCGTTTCCTGTTCCAGGACCGAACGCGGTATCAGGGAGAGAAACGAGGACGCTTGCGGTATCTTCTCCATTCCGTCCCCGGCAGGGACCCTGTTCCTGCTCGCCGTTGCAGACGGTCTCGGGGGTCACCCCGCGGGAGAAGTCGCCAGTGCACTGGCTGTCAGGGCACTTTCCGAGTCCGTTTCGCTCGGTGCAAAGGCACTTGTCGTGCAGGACGGGGCGTCTCTCCGGCAGCTCCTCGCGACCGGTTTCTCCCATGCAAATACGCGGGTGTGCCAGTACGCGGAGGAGGACCCTGCCTGCCTGGGTATGGGAACGACACTTGTCGCTGCCCTTCTTTCGGAAAGGGGTGAAGGTGTCTGTGGAAATGTCGGGGACAGCCGGGCTTATCTGGTGGGCAATACCATACGCAGGATAACGCGGGACCACTCCGAGGTGCAGGACCTCGTGGATCGGGGCCTCATTCCGGCGGATGCGGCAGAAATGCACCCCCTGAAAAACATCGTGACCCGGATCATCGGGAGAAAGGGAGACGAGCCTGACTTTTATCCCGTTTCACTGGATGGTGACTGTCTTCTCCTCTGTTCCGACGGCCTCCCCGATGGTATCAGCGAAGGGGAGATCCATGCAATCGTCACCACGACCGATTTTTTGGGTCTCTGCGAGGCACTGGTCGCAGCAGCGCGTGGCAGGAGCAGGGACAATATTACGGTCGTTGCAGCGCGGCGTGCATGAGTCCGCAGGGAAAGGTCGTGCGCGTGCTGCATGACGGAAAAAAAGCCCGGAATGTGACTGCATGGGGGAATAGCATGACTTATCTACTCATTTTTTTCCGGAATTGACCATGATGTCAATTCCATTGCCTGTTCCGGGAAAAAGGGGGTAAGAGGAGTATTTTCTCTCCCATTCCGGCTCTCATTTCTTTGACCCGGGTGCGGCGGTCACGATCCGGACTGCATCGACGATCTCCGGGAGCATCTCGACAGGAAATCCCATCACCATCTCCCCGTCTTCGATTCCGGAAAACTTCCTCGACCCGTCGCACCCGAGGGAGTAATTTGCCTTCCCCGAGAGAAAAGTCTGGGCACATGCATCCGCGCACACGGACTGGATTCCTGAGAACTCGGACGTAATCCTTCCGCCGAGCCGGAAGAGCGTGGCCTGTGCAAGCTTGAGCATTGCCCGCGCCTCGGCTATGACGAGGATGAGATGGGGCGAAAAGTTCGTTTTTTCGAGCGGTGCGTACAGTGTCGCATAGGTCGACCCGGACTCCACGTGGGGTATCCGGTCGATCGTCCTCTTGCAGGCGGCAGTGCTCTCGAATTTCCCAAGTTTGAAGTAGAACTGTCCGTTTTTCAGGGTCTCGGTGATCTGCCGGAGACCGAGTGCCCATGCCCCGCCCATGCACTCGTGGTTCTCGACTGTTGCATAGAAGACACGCCCCTCCTTCCGGGCAAGGTTCACCATCTGGCAATGCCGTATTGTTCCGTCAAGTTTTTCCATACCCGCGGGAATTTCCTCCTTTCCCATGGCAAGCCTGATGGCAACAGGGGAGTTTTTCAGCCCGAGTGATTTGACAAGGACTGCAGAGGCCTCCCGGTAATCCATCTCTTTCATAATCGTTGCATCCATCCTTCTCACTTCCATCTCTCTTCGTGAGGAGTGCTGGGGCTGATAAGAGATAAATCTGCTCTTATGAGTAAGAAAAGACCTTAGAGGTGCCTCAACTTGTGATCCACTTTTTTAAAAAAGTTCTTGTGAGCGTCCACGAAGAGAGCGGGCTGTTCTGCCTGTGTTACCTCCAGCAATTGTTCGTTTCCAAGCTCGATGGTCTTTTGTCCGTCGATGACGAGTGTGGCGGGTTTTGCACTCTCGAGGCTGATCCTGACGCTCCGATCGTTGCTGATCAGGTGGGGGCGGGAAGAGAGCATGTAGGGTGCAAGGGGGACAAGGAGAAACCCTTCTATCCGCGGGTCGACGATCGGGCCGCCGGCACTCATCGCGTAAGCCGTGGACCCCGTCGGTGTGCTGACCAGGAGACCGTCAGCCCGGAAGCTCTCGGCCTCGATCCCATCCACGACGATGACGAACCTGAGCATCTTTGCAGGGCGGCTCGTTACGATGAGAGCCTCGTTGAGAGCCTCTCCAAGGACGGTTTCCCCGGATTTCAGTGCCACCCTCATCCGTGGCTCTGTTGGAAACCCGGGCTTTAAGCCCCGGATGAAGGGGATCGCCTCGTCGGGTTCGAGGTCCGCAAGGAACCCTACCTCCCCCCAGTTCACGCCGATGACAGGAACCTTGTGGTCCATCTGCTGGATCGTGTGCAGGATGGTCCCGTCACCACCGACGATGATGGCAAGGTCGACGCTCCCGTCGAATGGCCAGAGATTGTCTGAACGGAGGACGCGAGCCGTTGCAGGTTCGAACGAGACCTCGTGTCCCAGCGACCCGATGGTATCGCCGAGATCCCTTGTAAAAGAAATGGCCCGCTGGTCATCCACCCGCGAAACAAGTGCAATCCTCATTTCAGACACCGGATTTCCATTACCTCAAGTATTCGATTACTTTATGATGAAGGACGCCGTTCGTGGCGACCATGCACCTGCCGATCGTCACCTCGTCCGGGAACCGGATTGGCCGCCCCTCGAGATCACTGACCATCCCTCCCGCTTCGGTACATACCAGCATGCCCGCCGCAGCGTCTGTCACCCTCAATGTGCCACGCAGGTCAATAAATCCATCTATCCTCCCGCATCCGATGTAGGAGAGTTCGAGTGCAGAGGCCCCCAGCAACCGCCAGCGCCGTATCTTCTGCCCGATATGCATGACCCTGCGGGGATCGAACTTTCTCCCGTAGACGCTCATGGCACATTCATCGAGCCGTGATATCCGGGACACCGAGATGGGCCTGCCATCGAGAAATGCCCCCTGTCCCCTGATTGCGGTGAAAGTCTCTCCCCCCGCAAGGTCATGGACAAAACCCTTGAGAACAATTCCATCCTCGGCATACGCAACGGAGAGGGCATAGAAGGGGATTCCTGCCACAGCATTGTATGTCCCGTCGATCGGGTCGAGGAAGATGGTTCCCTTTTCGCCTCCAAGACTGACCCTGCCTGCTTCTTCGGAGATCAGGGTCCTGCAGAGGGGATGCTTTTCCAGGAACGCAATCACGCAATCCTCTGCAACGCGGTCGATCTCCTTGGTCGGTGTCCCGTCAGCCCCGATACAGAGGTTCTTTCCCCCCTTTTCTGTGCCAACGAGCCCGCTGATTGCGCCACGGATATCGCGGGCAAGGAGATGACATGCCTCCAGGAATTCCATTGTGCCAGATCCGACCGTTTCTTTAGGAGTATTTATCTGGTGATATAAAGATACATCTTACTGCATTTTTGCGCGAGAGTGAACCCAAATGAAGGAACAGACAGAGATAGGGAAGCTGAAGGAGGGCCGTTACATGGTCATTGACGATGAACCATGCAAGATACTGGGAATCTCCGTCTCCAAACCCGGCAAGCACGGTGCTGCCAAGGCCCGCATCGATGCCGTTGGTCTTTTCGATGGAGTGAAGAGATCCATCGTCCAGCCGGTCTCTGCCAAGACATACGTCCCCGTGGTGGAGAGAAAGAGCGGGCAGGTCATCACCATAAGCGGTCAGATCGCGACCCTGATGGACATGAAGGAATTCAATAATTTCGAGATCGAGGTTCCCCCGGACAAGATGGACAAGATCGAGGTCGGAAAGGAAGTCCAGTACATCGAGGCCCTCGGGAAACGGAAACTTGACATTGAATAATCAATAGGAAGAAGCTGGATCCTTCTTTTTTCTAACCCGGGTGGTAACAGTCCGGCACAGGTTGTTACCGGGATTCCGTGCTTTTCATCAGTATTTACCCAGGTATCGTTCCGGGACCTTTACCTCCATTTTATAGGAGTGGATCATGTGCGTGTTGACAACGAAGTAGTATGACCGGGTCGTGGTTCCCTCGTAAAATTTTTCGATCCAGGGACGCGGGTCGTTTTCCTTGTTCTCTTTCCACAATTTTGCATTCAGGCCTCCCTGAGGCTCGATCTTCCTGACAAGGGAACCATCTGCGGCATCCCTCACCTCTATCGAGAAAGAAGGGAATATCTCTGAAGCGAAATAGTCAGCCTGACCGGCCATCTTGGATGAGGTCTCCCCCACGAATGTGGTCTCCCATGGGTCGACCGTGTAGTGGAGTTCCCAGTAGGGAAACGGCATTGCCATCGCCTGGGTGATGCCCCCGGCATGGGACTGTATCGTTGCATACGTGAGCAGTTTCTCCGGCGGGGCTGACGTGTCGGGAAGGATCGAGAATGAAGGGGTCGGTGAAGGAGTAACCAGGGCAACGTATCCAAGGGTCTGGGGCTTCCCGCTCCAGGTGGGAGTGGGTGGGGGTGTCTCCGTGGTCGGAGGTGCCGTTGTGACCCTTGTAATGGGCGTTTCGGGAGTGGGTCCCGGCGTTGGCTCTGCCGGCAGGATGCCCGGAAGAGGGGGGAGGCTTAAGTCAATGGACTGCCCCGTCAGGAGGGGCTTGACGACCCCCGCGAGGATGACCATGCCTGCAAGTGCCAGCATGAGGATGGCAATGTCCCTCTTCTCCATACCCGATCGTTGGTGCACGGGGGATATAAGAGAGTCGCCCCCCCCGAAATGAAATCTACCGCGAATAAAGGGCCATGGTATCCCCGTAGGCGAGGACGTGTCCTCTCATGCCGGCAACGAGGTCCGCTTTCCTGCTGCCGGGAGGAACGGGGACGGGTCCGTCGAGAGCCCAGACCTTGAACGTGACCCGATGGGTCGTCCCGGGACGGGGGCAGGGGCCCCGGTACCCGATGGTGCCCCAGTCGTTTGTTCCCTGGACTGCACTCACAGGGTCCGATACAACCGGGTCACGGGGGATACCGGAAGGAATTATCCCCGTGACGGGAATGTTCCATGCAATCCAGGTCGAAAACGAGCAACAGGAAGGGATGAAGGGGTTGATTGCCATGAGGGCAAGGAACTGTCCCCTGGGGTTTCCAATCCGGATGAGGGGGGAGAGATCCTCACCGTCGCACGTGTGAACCGGTGGGAACTCCAGGAAACCAAGGGATACGTCCAGTTTCTCCATTGTACCTGCGAGGTTTATCGTTCCGGCTCATCTTGATAGTTATGGAAAGGGAAAGGGACAATGGAAGCAGTAATCACCTGCTATACTGACGGGGCCTCCCGCGGGAACCCCGGGCCTGCAGCAGCAGGATTCGTCCTGCTGGACAGCGATGGCCGTGTCCTCGAGAAAAAAGCAGTTTTTCTGGGGAAAAAGACCAACAACGAGGCTGAATATCATGCCGTCATCAACGCTCTTGCAGCAGCAAAGAAGCATGGAGCACACAGGGTCCGTATTTGTTCGGACAGCCAGCTCGTCATCCGCCAGTTACGGGGAGAATACAGGGTAAACAAGCCCGGCCTGCGTGAACTCTGTGCGAGGGTCAGGCTCTGCGAACAGGGGTATTCGTCGGTCGAGTACGTCAGTACAGGAAGGGACCATCCCTGGATACAGGAAGCCGACAGGCTCTGCAACGGGGTCCTGAATGCGGAAATATCGCGGTCAGATTGATGGGATTGCTCGAATGATCTATATTTTTCTTCTTTTCAGTCCAATAATAAACACTACCAGAATCCCACAACGAGGATATCCATGACAGAAGAGGCAAAAAAGACACCGGAAGAATGCAATGGGGTTTGTGAAGGGTGCCCCGGTGCGAAGCAGTGTGACAGCGACAAGAAAGCGTCGAAAGGGAAGGGTCTCCCTCCCAAGGCGGAAATCGACGTGGACCACGTGATCCTGGTCCTCTCCGGAAAGGGAGGTGTAGGGAAGTCCACTGTGGCTGTCAACCTCTCGTTTGCACTCTCTGCCCATGGGTACAGCGTGGGTCTCCTCGATCTCGACATCCACGGCCCCAACGTCCCCAAGATGCTTGGCCTTGAGGGTCAACACCTGACCACCCTCGGAAATATGATCCAGCCCGTGAGGGTAACAGGGAACCTTGCGGTCGTGTCCATGGCATTCCTTCTCCCCGACAAAAGTACACCGGTCATATGGCGGGGCCCGATGAAGATGAGCGCCATCAGCCAGTTCCTCTCCGAGGTGGACTGGGGCCACCTTGATTTCCTCGTCGTTGACCTTCCGCCGGGTACGGGTGACGAGGCGCTCTCCATCGTCCAGCTTGCTCCGAACGTGAGGGGAGCCGTGATCGTGACGACTCCACAGGAAGTCGCCACGATGGATGCCATGAAGGCGATTAAATTCGTGGAACAGCTTGGCGTCCCTGTCGTGGGTATCGTGGAGAACATGAGCGGGCTCGTCTGTCCCCACTGCAAACAGGAGATCGACCTCTTTGGCAAGGGGGGTGGGGAGGCTGTCGCCCGGGAGCTGGGTGTCCCGTTCCTGGGGAGCATCCCCCTCGATCCCGAGATGAGGAAGGCGGGTGACGAAGGAAAACCGTTCATCATCCGGAGCCACGACAACCCGACATGGAAGAGCGTCGACAAGGTCATGGAAGAGCTCGTGAAGGTGGTCGAGGGGTAAATGGACTTTCGCGAAGTACTCACCGGGGGAGGCGAACCTCTCGATATTTACGACGATATTGTACCCGTTCTCGAGGATGTCTGCCTCCTTCCGTGGAAGGTGGAGGAGATATACCGGAAAGCAAGTTCCTACGATGATGCTCACCTCGACCGCCTCAGGTTCGCCCTTCTCCGGCTCCAGGTCTATGCAGACATCCACCGGAACGAGGATATGGAGAAGGCCCAGGCAATCAAGTATGCATCCGTTGTCCTCGAAAAGGTCATATTCGGATCACTGATGCTCGGGCACGAGGAGATGGAACGCGATTGAGGCGTTACCGGGAACCGGGACAAAAAACCGGTCAGGCCCGGTCATGACGTTATTAAGGGTTCCCTGGTATACGGGGTGACTTCCCGATGGATACGGAGAAATATTCTTTCATCGCCCGCGTCCCGGACAGGCCCGGCGCACTTCACCCTGCTGTCGATGTCATTTCGCGGAACGGGGGCAACATCAACAGGATCCAGTTCGACAGGAGGATCGATCCCTGCACGGTCTTTTTCGAAGTGACATCCGGGCCGGGGGCAAGAGAAGAGATCGCCCGGGGTCTCCGGGAACTCGGGTACCTCCAGACTGCCCTCAAGCCCCAGAGTTTCCTCAAGCTGTCAGTCCACATACCCCATACACCCGGGGCTCTCAGCGACTTCCTCCGGTTCACGACCGCCCACAAGGCCAATATTGCCCAGATTGATTTCGACGACAGGGGGAGCAGGCCGCACATTCTCACCGCCAGCCTCAACCTCGGGGAAGAGGAGGAAGTTACAAAGCTCCTCGACGATCTCAAGTCCCGCTACCGCATGGAAGTCCTCGATTACGACACGAGCGGGAAATACCTCGATGACACCGTCTTTTATCTCCGTTTTGCCCAATCCCTCCGCGACATCGTGGGAGAATCCGAGGATGCATTCCTCCTTTCTCTCCTTGGGGATATCAACCATGTCGCCCAGGAACTGATGAAAAGGGGCAAGGACCCAAAAACCGTTTTCGAAAGTGTTGAAAAGACGGGACGGACCCTGAAAAGCACGTGTGGTCCCGGTTTTTACGCGGACCTCCAGAATATCCGGCTTGCCCCCGACCTCCTCCTCGTCTGTATCCAGCCACCATGCGGCGGCTCGGTCTTTCTCCTCGATTCGCCCGGTGAATGCGTGATGGTCGATACGGGTTATGGTATCTATTACCCTGATATCTGTCAGATCATCCGGAGAGAAGTCCCCGGGGCACTCGACCGGCTCTCGCGGATTATCATCACGCACGCGGATGCGGACCACTGCGGTGCCGGGGGTCTCTTTTCCGTTCCCTGCCTGATGCACGCCGGGACCCGTGACATCATCCTCGTTTCCAACAGGGCATACGGGTCCCGTAGCCATAAATCGATACTCGAGGAAGTCTACACGTCGCTTATCAACATCTTCTCCCGTTTTTCTCCTCCCCGCGACATCGGTCTCTTCCCGCCGGCGGGGGATGAGAGGGTGGGGGCGTTCCCCGTTATAGGGGTGGTCAGGGCAGGAAGGTACCGGTTCCTCGTCCTTGAGGGACTCGGGGGGCACCTCTTCGGTCAAATCTACCTCTATTCCCGCGATCTCGGGGTGTTCTTTTCTGCAGACACGGCAATAAACTTCGATCACCTGACCCCCGACAGGGCGCAGTACAATACTCTCGCGGTCAACCTCGTGACATCCGTCAACGTTGACAGCGAAAAGGCCAGGGAAGAGAGGCAGGAGATCTTTGGCATCGTCCGCCAGACGAACGGATCCTACCCCGGGGGGCGGTCGGAATGCCTGGTCTGCGGCGGGCACGGGCCTGTCTCTCTCCTGCAAGGGACACGGCTCGTTCCCGCTTCGCCCGTCCGGAGGGTCCCGGGAGAATAGCGAACGGCCGAAGGTCGCACGCGGATGCGGAACGACAGACTCGGATAACCCGCTTGCAGACCCGGTCCCCATCCCGGCAGATGCCTGTGCCTGCTCTTTCATCCCAACTTCTATCATAGGGGAAGGAGAAGTTTTACCGGAGAAATAATGGCAGCGCAGAGGGTCCAGGAGATGATGCGCCTCATGGCACGGCGCATTACAGCTATCGCCGGGTCGCTCTCCGATGAGGAGGTGAAAGAGTTCATCGACGAGATCCTCCATGCCCGGCGGATCTACGTCATGGGCGCAGGGAGGTCGGGGCTTGTTGCAAAGGCATTTGCAATGCGCCTGATGCACCTGGGCCTTTCGAGCTACGTTGTCGGGGAGACCATTACCCCTGCGATGAGCCCGGGCGACCTCGTTGTCGTCTTTTCGGGTTCCGGTAAGACAAAAACGGTGGCTGACATCGCGGAAACGGCCAAGGAGATAGGGGGCAGGGTCGCCCTCATCACCTCCGACAGGGACTCGCGGATTGGCAGGATTGCAGACACAATCGTGATCATCGAGCACCACCGGGACGAGGTCAGGGACGAGGGGGCGGAGTTCGAGATCCGCCAGGTCATGGGGGAACACAAGTCGTTTGCTCCCCTGGGGACGCTCTTTGAGACTGCAGCCATGGTCTTTGCCGATGCCGTCATCTCCCGGTTGATGGAGATCACGAAGACAGACGAAAAAGAACTCAAGAACAGGCATGCAAACATTGAATGAGGAGGAAAAGTTCCATGAAGAAAGCACGGTGTGCGGAAAGATGCCTCGGAATAGAGATATCGGGGATTCGCAGGCTCTTTGAGTCTGCGGGACCGGACTCGATCAACCTGGGGCTCGGGCAGCCGGATTTTGACACTCCCGGTCACATCAAGGAAGGGGCGATAGCGGCGATCCGGGAGGGAAAGACAGGGTATACCCCGAACATGGGTATCCCCGAACTCCGGGAGGCACTCTCGCGCAAGTTCAAAAATGAAAACGACCTCTCCTATGCACCGGACCAGATCATCGTTACGGCGGGAGCAAGCGAGGCTCTCCACATCATCATGCACGCGCTCGTCGGGCAGGGGGACCGCGTCCTCTACGCTGACCCGGGTTTTGTCTCATACGGGGCACTTGCGATCCTTGCCGGAGGCCGTCCGCAGGGCGTCCCCCTCGATGCACGCATGCACATCGATGTCGAAAAGGCCAAGGAAACGATGGACGGCGCCCGGCTTTTCGTCCTCAACTCGCCGGGAAACCCCACCGGAGCAGTGGAACCCAAGGAAAATATCCGTGCCCTCGTCGAATACGCAAATGACCGCGGTGTCACGGTCGTGAGCGACGAGGTGTACGAGCATTTCATATACGGGCCGAAGCACTGGAGTGCAGCCCTCTTTGGCGAAGACGTCATCACGGTAAACGCTGCCAGCAAGACTTATGCCATGACGGGATGGAGGCTTGGGTATCTTGCCGGTCCGAAGGAGTACATCGAGCAGGCACTCAAGGTCCACCAGTACTGCCAGGCATGCGCGACCTCGATCTCGCAGTATGCAGCATTGGCCGCATATAATGGTCCGCAGGACTGCGTTGCAGCAATGAGGGAGGAATACCGGGCCCGCCGCGATTACTTCTACGGAGAACTGACCAGGATGGGCTTTTCATTTCCAAGACCCGAAGGAGCCTTTTACATGTTCGTGCCATTCGGAGAAGACCTCGCCGCTAAAATCCTGAAATCAGGAGTTGTTATCGTCCCCGGCAACGCCTTCGGGTGCAATGCCCCCGGGTATGCCCGGATGAGTTACGCAACGAGCCGCAGCACACTGGAGGCAGCGGTGGAGAGGATCAGGAAAGCCATGGAGGGATGAGTGGATATGGTCATGGAACTCTTGACAAAGCTTTCCAATGCCCACGGGGTATCGGGGAGCGAAGACAGCATCGCGGCAATCGTGAAGAAGGAATTGAGACGTTACGTGGACGAGATCTCCGAGGACAGGATGGGCAACATCATCGCAGTCAAAAAAGGGGGGAAATTCCGGGTCATGCTCGCGGCGCACGCGGACGAGATCGGGCTGATGGTCAAATCCATCGATGAAAAGGGATTCATCAGGTTCGTTGCCCTCGGCGGGTGGTTCGCCCCGACTCTCTACAACCAGAGGGTCATCCTGCACGGGACGAAAGGCCGCGTTACCGGTGTTCTGGGGGGCAAACCTCCCCACAAGATGGACGAGGAGGAGCGAAAGAAGGGCGTGAAGATTGAGGATATGTTCATCGACGTGGGGGCTCGCAGCCGGGAGGAGGCGTTGGAACTCGGCATCTCCGTTGGTACACCCATCACGATCGACCGCCAGGTTGCAACCCTTGCAAATGGCCGGATAACCGGCAAGGCATTTGACAACAGGGTCGGAGTGGCACTACTCATCAAGACGATGCAGCAGGTGAAGTCACCCCACACCCTCTACGCAGTCTTCACCGTGCAGGAAGAGGTGGGCCTGAAAGGGGCAAAGACCAGTGCGTACACCATCAACCCCGATTGTGCCATCGCGACCGATGTCACCATCCCGGGTGACCACCCGGGCATCGATCAAAAGGACGTGCCCGTCGAGATGGGGAAGGGACCGATCATCACCATTGCCGATGCGAGCGGGAGGGGCCTCATTGCGAGCCGCCCGATGGTCAGGTGGCTTGCAGATACTGCAGAATCGTGCAGCATTCCGGTCCAGTTCGAGGTCGGGAGCGGAGGCACGACAGATGCGACCGCCATCCACCTGGAGAGGGGAGGTATTCCAAGCACGACGCTCTCCATTGCGAGCCGTTACATCCACTCACCCGTCGAGGTAGTGGACATAAGCGACATCGAGAACGGGGTCAGGCTCCTCGTCGAGGCACTCAGGACAAAACCCGGTTTCTGATACTGATCCCGGTGAGGCAGCCGGTAAAGCAACAGTCACCATCCCTTGTGTGATATACGCGCGTTCTGCCTCTTCCCTTTCCTTTTTGCCTCCCTGTCCGGGACAGTACCGGGGTATTGACCGCTGATCCTTTTCATTTGCCATGTCGATGAAAAGGGAAGATAAGGGGACAAGTTCCTGAATAACTTTCTATTTTGATTTTTTTCGGGCATCCCAAAAGGAACTGTTCCAAGGAACGAGCGGGAATTTGTGATGGGTGTTGTGCATCTCTTTCCGGGTTTACCTGATCCCGTTTCTGCGTTTTTCATGGGACGGAAGCGTGAAAAGGGGGCTTTAATGAACCCGGATGAGGGAAAGTTTTAAATAGATATGTGAAGAGGATATGGTGAATACATTTGTTTGGGAATTGGAGTGACCTGT
>JGI12104J13512_1000172_pt1 | contig 64239 bp, 45 predicted proteins | sample TerdegcTABiofilm_FD_13512 | JGI IMG/M metagenome (IMG submission 13512)
CTCTAATCAAAGGACTGATTATAGTTGCCTGGGACAAATCATCAACTGTTCCCCGATGGATATAATAGCCATTTAGCCCTGTCTCGGATTGACTTATCCACATCACATTTATTCCGTGTTGAGAATTGAGATTTAAAGTAAAAGCAGATAACTGAACGGATAATGTTGGAGAGTTATAAAGAATTACAGGTATTTCTACAATTCCTTTGCCGGGAGCAAAACTAATATTAAATACTACCTGACCACCATTATTATCAACAATATGCCATTCTTCATTCTGATAGTAAGCACCAAAATCGGCATCTGTCCACATTGTTATAGTCCAATTCGCAATACTGTTATCAACGGAAAAAGTAAAGTCGGTATAAATTAAATCAGGATTTGTAAATTGGGGTATATAACCTGAACCTCTATTACAATTATTATTGATAACAAATTTTATTCCTTTTTCCGTATATTCACGGCCTGCAAGATAATCAAAATGAGGACCTACAGCGCCATAACAATGAATAATACAGGGTTCGGCATATTCTGTACTTGCTTCAATTTGTTCCGAATATGTTCCTTCACTTATACCTTCCTTCAAACGCACATAAAGGAAAACCTGAATAAATCCGTTTTCATTTGGTGTAAGAGTTATTTGATTTCCATTATCCGTGTATACTTCACTTTCTGTTGATATTTCAAGATTCTCTGAAGCATTGATAATTAAATTATGTGATAGATATTTACCCCATACTATATAAAGCTGTTCAAAGGAAGGACCATATCCTTCGTAATAGAATAATTCAGGTAAATCTAAAGCTTCCATAACTATAAGTGGTTTATCTACATTGCCCCTACAATTAATAGTATACAAGCAACCTATATAATCAGACATTATATTAATTGCCCCTTGATATGTTCCTTCGCCTAAACCTGCTGATAAACGCACATAAATATTTTCATTAACATCTGCTGAAGAAAGTATTATTGGGGATACGCAAGAGAAGCCTTCCCCGCTTTCAGTTGATATTTCAAAACAACTTGGGGCATAAATATAAATATTATTTGTAGTATAAGGAAAATTTGAACCGCTGATTGTAAAACTTTTTTCTGAAGAAGGTCCACATGCATACAAATAATGAAACTCTTGGAAATTATCATCATTTAAAGTAACTATCACTTTACAAACTTCACCCTGGCAGTATACATATTGATTATCTAATCCTGATGAAGATATAGTAATGTTTTCACTATAGACCCCGTAACTAAGACCAGCCATACGAACATAGATTTTTGTTTCCGGAATAACTCCTTCCTTAGGAGAAAGAGTTATCTGCTCTTGAGGAACAAATGATTCCGAAGCCGATGTTCCTGTTAATGATATTTCAAAACCTGCAGGAGGATAGATTATTATATCATTTGCCATATAGGATTCAGTTATTGTAAAAAATTGCTCTTCGGAAGGTCCAGAACCTTCGTTACAATAAAAGGTGTTTAATGTTTCATTAATTGGATTTATATAATTTTGATATACAACGCCACTACAGGAAACAATAGCTTTTTGATAATAAGTTTGTATAATAATATCTTGAGTGTATAAACCTGGCTCCAGACCTTCTTTCATACGAACATAAATTGGAGTTTCAGGTACTGGAAAACCTTCTTCGGGTATAGGATCAATAAATATTTCGTAAATACTAAAATTTCCACCAAGATATTCAGCAATTTCAAATGCATAAGTTGGAAAATATGAAAGTGAATCTATTCTAATTTCAATATTACCATATAAACCACCATCATAAGCTACATAAAAGATTTGTGAATCAGAAGGTCCGTAAGAATTAGTATTAAATCCTGACAATGATAAAGGATAAACAATTAATCCTTTCCCACGAGATGAATCAGGATTGGTGTTAGAAATATTAAAAGGACTTATTGAACCGAATGTATTACCCAAATTAGAAACATTTATAGAACCTTCTTTCTCCTTAGGCAGAATTGTTTGACCGCAAAGAAATGCGAAAATAGGTATAAATGTAATCAAGATAATAAAGAGCTTTTTCATTACTTCTCCTTATATAATATTATTATAAACTTTATAAATTACTTTTAGCATATTATAGTAATGTTCTGTCAAGTCATAATTTTGCTATTTTCATTTTATACCTTTTTAATGACTCGCTATAAAAGGACACAATATAATGCTTATAATATATACATCAATAAGTTATATAACTGATAATCTGTTGATTTATTTCCACAAACTCCAAAATAATTATTTTTCCTATAAGAGGAAAGGGAAAAAAGAAATTTTTACCTTGTTCTTAGATTGGTATATTGCGAATAGATATTTAGTCCTGAAAAAGTGGACTAACTTAAGTCAAAAGCCATTTGTATGTTATAAGTATTTAGTGCTTTCCTAACATGGAACTGTTAAATGACTTTTTCGGTGGCTAAATGTCGTCACGAGTCCTTATCGCTATATAAGCTTGAGAGCAGGTTATAATTTATTTCAGCGATGACGACTCCTGATTTGTGTAGCCGAAGCTCGCTGAAGTTCCGCATCTTTTTTTTACGATGTCCAAACCCTGTTTCACTTTTCTATCTTTTCACTTACTTGCGGATGAACAACTTCCTCCAGCTACATAAAAAAAGTAGGAACAGCGTCCTCCGTCTTCACAATAAAGATTCCCACCTTTCTAAACTATCTCACCATCTCGCTATATTCATTTTTTATTTTATCAATGCCGCTTTCTTTATAAAACTCTCTTTCCCTGCTTGCATTCTAATGTAATATACACCGGTTCCGCAAAACTGATTTTTATTATCTGTCCCATCCCACACCAATCTATAGTTTCCTGTGTCTTTTCGTCCCAAATTAAAGCTACGGATTAATTGACCCTTAGGATTATAGATGGCAAAATTAACCTCTGCAGGTTTACTGATGGTGTAACTAATTATAGCAGTAGGGTTGAATGGATTGGGAAAGATAGATTTAATTTCAGTTACCAGGGGTAATTCAGGAGTTCCTTGATTATTATCAATGGAATAAATTACATTTCTTGAACCGTAATAAGTAACATAGCCATCATAATCCTGAGCTTCCAGCCAGTAATAATAAGTTCCTGGTTCATAAATATCTTTATCTGTATATAAATATACCTGCTGATGAGAAGTATTGGTAGCTCTAATCAAAGGACTGATTATAGTTGCCTGGGACAAATCATCAACTGTTCCCCGATGGATATAATAGCCATTTAGCCCTGTCTCGGATTGACTTATCCACTTCACATTTACCCCGTGTTGAGAATTGAGATTTAAAGTAAAAGCAGATAACTGAACGGATAATGTTTGAGGGTTATCAAGAATTACAGGTATTTCTACAATTCCTTTGCCGGGAGCAAAACTAATATTAAATACTACCTGACCGCCATTATTATCAACAATATGCCATTCTTCATTCTGATAGTAAGCACCAAAATCGGCATCTGTCCACATTGTTATAGTCCAATTCTCAATGCTGTTATCAAGGATAAAACTTAATTTAGTATAGGATACATCTTGATCAGGAATATCGGGAAAATTCTCAATGCTGCCTTTGTAAGCATGCCCTCCAGATACTCTAATGTTAATACCCGTATCTGCATCTTCTATAAAAACATTATTAGGATAATCTGGATTATTAAATTTTACAACAAATATAGCTCTATTACTAAGATTAGTTAATTCAATACCACCAAAGAAAACAGTCGAATAAAAATTTCCAGTAATGTAGCAGTTATGATTTTCATCTACATCAATACTCCAGCTACTATCATCATTTATTCCACCAGCTTGCTTTGCCCAGAGCCAGTTACCGTTACTACTAAGTTTGGCAACAAAGATATCAGTTTCTCCTACACTTGATAGAGTTGTACTACCAAAGGTAGCGCTCCCACTAAAAGTTCCAGTGATATAGCAATTTTCACTTGAATCTAAGGTAATGCTACTGCTGTTATCTACATTTATTCCACCAGCTTTCTTTGCCCAGAGCCAGTTACCGTTACTACTAAGTTTGGCAACAAAGATATCAGTTTCTCCTACACTTGATAGAGTTGTACTACCAAAGGTAGCGCTCCCACGAAAAGTTCCAGTGATATAACTATTTCCAACAATATCGGTCATTATTTCTTTGCTGAAGTCATTATTATCACCACCAGCTTGCTTTGCCCATAACCAATTACCATCATTATCAAGTTTAGCAACAAATATGTCAAAATAATTTCCTTTACTACTTAGTGTCGTAGAGTCGAAGGAAACATCGCCCTGAAAATAACCGGTAATATAGATATTTCCATTATTATCAGTATTAATATCAATACCTACGCGAAAGTCGTTATCTTCACCTCCCGCTGTCTTTATCCATAACCAACTACCATCATTATCAAGTTTAGCAACAAAAATATCTGAACTTCCGCTACTTTCTAGAATAGTGGTGCCGAATGTTGCACTTTCAAAAAAATTACCTATTACATAGCAGTTACCATTGGAGTCAACAGCAATTTCCCAACCACAATCATCTGATATCCCCCCGGCTTTCTGCGCCCAAAGCCAGTTACCATTACTATCTAATTTGGCAATATAAATGTCTTCATTATAATACTCACCATTACCGTTAAGAATTATCTCTCCGAAAATAGCTTCGTAATTAAACCAACCTGTTACATAGCAGTTACCATTGGAGTCAACAGCAATACCGTAATTAAAACAATCGCTAGGACATTCTGCTTTTGATGCCCAGAGCCAATTACCTTCTGGGTCAAGCTTTGCGATAAAGATATCACACATTCCGTTACTATTTAAAGTAATATTGCCAAATGTGACTTCATCATAGAAATAACCGCTAACATAGCTGTTTCCATAGATATCAACGGCAATCTTATATGCAGAAAATGAATTTGTTCCGGTGGCTTGTTTTGCCCAAAGCCATGGCTCATATTGGGAAAAGAGAGCTACTGAACATAGTAACATTATAATTAGTAATAATATCTTTTTCATAATTTCCTTCTTTCTCAATGTTAATTTATTGATAGTGTTATTTATCTTCATTAGTTAAAAATATATTAACACATAAATCATTATGAGATACAGATAAAATAATTGCTTTAGCTTGACTATATATTTCATATTTCCCAATCCTCTTTATAGATATCAGGTTAACAACTAACCCATAAGCAAGAGGTAAAACAAAACCGTTTTTAGAAATATTAAAAGGACTTATTGAACCGGGAGTATTACCCAAATTAGAAACAATTATAGAACCTTCTTTCTCCTTAGGCAGAATTGTTTGACCGCAAAGAAATGCGGAAATAGGTATAAATGTAATCAAGATAATAAAAAGCTTTTTCATTACTTCTCCTAATATAATATGATTATAACTTTATAAATTACTTTCAGCATATTATGGCGATGTTCTGTCAAGTCATAATTTTGCTATTTTCATTTTATACCTTTTTAATGGCTCGCTATAAAAGGACACAATATAAAGCTTATAATATATTTATCAATTAGTTATATAACTAATAATCTGTTGATTAATTTCCACAAACTCCAAAATAATTATTTTTCCTATAAGAGAAAAGAGAAAAAAGGAATTTTTACCTTGATCTTAGATTGGTATATTGCGATAGATATTTATTCCTAAAAAAGTGGACTAACTTAAGTCAAAAGCTATTTGTATGTTATAAGTATTTAGCGCTTTCCTAACATAGAACTGTTAAATGACTTTTTCGGTGGCTAAATGTCGTCACGAGTCCTCATCGCTAAATAAACTTGAGAGCAGGTTATAATTTATTTCAGCGATGACGACTCCTGATTTGTGTAGCCGAAGCTCGCTGAAGTTCCGCATCTTTTTTTTACGATGTTCAAACCCTGTTTCACTTTTCCACCTTTTCACTTACTTGCCGATGAACAACTTCCTCCGGCTACACTTTGTTTTCCTATTGTAAAACTTAATCTCTTTGTTCAAACATTCTCTTTTTCTCTTTGTAAAATAAATTCTCGGTGTCCTCAGTGTTTTCAGTGTTCTCTGTGTAAAAAAGAACCGCCCACAATTTATGAGCGGTTCTAATTATATAGGTTAGTAAATACGATATTATTACAATTTTTTCTTAGTCAGGTGTTGCATTGTTTTTCTTTCTTTGTGGGTAATTAAATTTAGGTCAATCACCAAATTACTGGCAACAAAGATAGAAGAATAGGTTCCAAAAATGATACCCAGGCAGATAGCCAAAGCAAAATCGTGAATTACACTTCCACCCCATAAAAACAAACAGGCAGAAGTTATAAAAGTAGTTCCACCGGTAATTATAGTTCGGGATAGGGTCTTGTTGAGAGAGCGATTGAATACCACCTGGATAGGGTCTTTGCGGTTTTTCTTCATATCTTCGCGGATACGATCAAAGATCACAATAGTATCATTAATGCTATAACCAACAATAGTTAAGAGTGCAGCTATAATTTGCATTGTCATTTCTCTTCCGGTAAGAGCGAAAATACCTACAATAATAAAGACATCATGAAAAAGAGCCAGAATTCCCATTAAACCAAAGGTAAATTCAAAGCGGAACCAAATATAGATAATCATTGCAATTAAAGCAAGCATAACTGCCCAAAATGCCTGAGAGCGTAATTCACTGCCAACTTTAGGACCAACTTCATAAATTTCTTCTATCACTTCTTTATTAAGGTCTCTTCCTTGAACATATTCTGGAAAATTTTGCTGAATGATTTCCAATAACTTAGTGCGGGTTTCGGTTGAAAGGTCAGTTCCCTTGCCAACACTTTTTATTTTAATTTGGAAAGTGGAATTAGCTGGATTGCCAATATAGGTTATCTCTGCTTCCGGAAAACCGTTTTTAGTAAGAACTGTGCGTAAATTTTCAATAGGAACAGCAGGAACTTTAGGGTCTAATGCTTTCAAATTAACGGTGGCAGCTATTCCACTGGTAAAGTCAATACTCCAGTTCAAACCCTTAAAAATTATTCCGCATAAGCTGATTAGTAACAAAGCAATGGAAATACCATAAAACCAGTAACGGCTCTTTACGAATTGGATATTAGTATTCTTCAAAATTCTCATTTTGTTACTCCTTACACACTCAGTTTTGTTCTTTTTCCGGTTAAAACCATATTATCCAATATAGTTCGTACCACAACTATTGCTGTAAACATAGAACCCATAATACCAATAACTAAAGTTACAGCAAAACCGCGGATAGGACCTGTGCCAAGATAATAAAGGATTATTCCGGCAATAACAGTAGTCAGATTAGAATCCCAAACCGTTACAAGAGCTCTTTTGTAACCGGCTTCAACTGCACTGCGGGGGGTTTTTCCCAATTCCAATTCTTCTCTTATGCGTTCAAAAATAAGCACATTAGCATCAACAGCCATACCGATTGTCAAAATAATACCGGCAATTCCAGGAAGAGTAAGAGTAGCACCAAAAGCCGTTAACATTGCTAAAATAAAACCTACATTTAAGACCAATGCAATATCGGCAATAAAACCACACAACTTGTAATAGATAGCCATAAATAGGACAACAAGTATTAAACCGATTAAACCTGCCATAGTTCCCTTACGAATGCTATCCGCACCTAAAGTAGCACCAATTATGGAAGTTGAAACCGGTTTTATAGGAGCAATCAAATTTCCTGTGTTGAGCACAATCGCTAGTTCATTTGCTTCCGTAGCAGTAAATCTACCTGTAATTTGAGCTCTGCCACCGGCAATTCTTTCCTGAATATTCGGTGCAGAATAAACAACTCCATCAAGAACGATAGCTAAACGTTTTCCTACATTATCGGCAGTTACGCGTTCAAACTTTCTTGCTCCCTCACGTTTCATTTCTATGGAAATATAGGGTTTATTGGCTATCCTGGGATCTGTTGAAGTGGCAGAACCATATTCAACTTTTGCTTTAGCCAAGTCACCACCAGTAAGCTGAGCTGCAGAAGAAAGAACATAGAGGGTTCTATCGGCACGGGGATTTTCCGTATCTGCCTTATCTAAAGCAAGCTGATAACCCATTGGCACCATTTGTGCAAAAAGAGTATCCGCAAGCAAATCCTGAACTAACCGCACATCGCTGTGTTGAACCTCAAAATCCATTTCTCCGGGACGAATCAGAGAACTGAAAATCCCTTCTCCGGTTTTCAAACTATCTGTAGATGTGGTATCAGCCATTATACTTTTATCTTTCTTTGCCATTTCTGCTAAAATGGGAAATTTATCCAGATTACTGCTGATATTTCTATCAATTGTTTCTATTACCCGTTTAGCTTCATCTTGAGAAGCAACCAGCTTAAACTCCAGCATAGCTGTCCGTTTAATTAAATTTTCAGCTGCTTTATAATCCGAAACACCAGGTAATTGAACCATTATCCTGTTTTCACCTAATTTTTGAATTGAGGGCTCAGCTACCCCAAACTGGTCAATTCGTTCACGAATAATTTTAATATTCTGTTCTACAGCATTTCGGGCATCTGCAGCTGAAAGCTCGGAAGTATCAACTTCCAAAAGTATCTGCATTCCACCTCTGAGGTCCAAACCAAGCTTTAGATGATGTTTAGACCACCAACTTGGCAAATTGGGAATTACCATAGGAGCCAAAAAAAATGCTGTTACACAGAAAAATATGATTATGACTAGGCCACGCCAGGAAAACTTTTTCATTGGCTTATGCTCCCTTTTACATTATTATATTCTTTAACAGTTTTACTTTCAGACCCAAAACTTGGATTAGCTCTTATTCGTCAAGCAAAATGTTTGCCTTTTATTACCCCAATGCACATATTCAGTTTGATGAGGACATCAACCTTCCGGATGAACGGCATCCTTGTCGTTCAGAAAACAAGTATAAAAAAAATCCTTGTTAAAAAATGAAGCTTCAAAAAGGTGGCTTTTATATTAGTAATTTAACCTCTATAAGGAGTTTTAGAATGCTGGATCAGCTGAGAAAAAAACAGAAAGTAGTTATTTATATTGTAGCTATCGTATTCATTCTGGGTATGGCTGCTGTTGGAATTGGAGAATTATTATCCCCGAAACCATATCTGGGAAAAGTAAATGGCACTAAAATAACCTACGAGATGTATCAGAAAAAGATACAAGAAATTTATGAGCGCTATGCTGAAATGTATAAAGATCAGCCCATAGACGAAAACACACGCAGAAGCATTGAAAATCAGGCATGGGAAACATTGGTAAATGATATTCTCTGGCAGCAGCAGATTAAGAAACACAAAATCAAAATTACGGAAGATGATGTCTTAACCGAAATGCAAAATAACCCGCCACAAGAATTGATGCAAAACGAATCCCTGCAAACCAACGGTAGATTTGATAAATCCAAATATCTTTCTGCTCTGAAAAACAATCCTCAATTCTTTGCTGCAATGGAAGAATATGTGCGGGGATATCTGCCCCGGCAAAAGCTGCAGGAAAAAATTAAAGCCCAGGCAGGAATCACAATAGACAGCTTAAAAGCGCAATATGCCAAAGAAACCGATAGCGTTTCCGGAAAATTTATCTGGTTTGAACCCAATAAATCCGACCCTGTAACCGTTACTGATGCAGAAATAAAAGCATATTACGATAAAAATAGAGAGACCGAATATAAAAAAGGTCCCGCTTCCCGTATTAAATATCTTGCCTTTGAGGAAAAGCCCTCAGATAAAGATTATGCCTCAGTTAAACTTTTAGCTGATGAACTTTATAACCGTGCTCTCAAAGGTGAGGATTTTGCTACTCTTGCTAAAGATAATTCAGATGACCCGGGTTCTAAAGATAATGGCGGTTCTTTAGGTGTTTTTGGTAAAGGGCAAATGGTTCCGGAATTTGAACAGGTAGCGTTTGCTTTAAAAGTTGGAGAAATCAGCAAGCCCGTTAAAACAAGTTTCGGTTGGCATATTATTCGTTGTGACAGCATTGCTACAATTACCAAAGATAATCCTCAAATCAAAGCAAGTCATATACTATTGAAAGTTGAAGCATCCGATGAAACCAAAAATGCTATCCTGGATAAAGCTGAATCTGCTGCCAAGTTAATTAAGAAAAAAGGAATTGATGCTGCCGCCAAAGAATTGGGAGTTGAAGTTCAGGAAACGGATTGGGTGCCTCATGATCAGGATTATATTCCCGGTATTGGCAATAACGGAGCTTTGTTACAATTTATGCGTAAAGGTAAAGAAAAAGCAATATCTGATGTAATTACCGATCAACAAAACCGCAAAATCGTTGCCGTGTTAACAGATAACAAAAAGGTCTATTATGAGGATTTTGAAAAAGTTAAGCTACGCATCAAATATCAGCTGGAAAAAGAAAAGAAAGTAGCCAATGTAAAGAAAAAAGCAGAAGAATTCGTTGCCAAATACCCTTCCAGCGAATATTTCGCCGCCGCTGCCAAGGAGGGCTGGCAAATAATTGAATTGAACAATCATAAAAGGGGTCTAAGCGTTCCTAATGTAGGACTTTGCGAAGAATTTACCAATGCAGCTTTAGCTTTGGAAGCAGGACAAACAAGCGGACTTATTCATACCAAAGAAGGAAGTTTCATAATCAGTTGCACAGAAAGAATTAAGCCCGATTTCAATGCCTTCGCCAAAGATAAGGATAGACAGGAACAAATTCGTAAAACATTGGAAGATGCTGCTTGGAACCGTTGGTATGACCAAATGCGCAAGTCGGCTAAAATAATTGATAACCGCGCAAAATACGGTATTATATAAATGAACAAATTAATGACCGGTGTTAGTGGTGTTAGGGGTGTCTTTGCGGACACCCTTAATCCTATTATAGCAATAAAATATGCAGCTCATTTTGCAATTCTGCAGAAACAAAGCTATCCTGAACAGAAACCGGAGATTATTGTAGGAAGAGATAGTCGTACAACCGGTAAAGCAATGTTGCACAGCATAATTTCTGCCCTAATAAGTGTAGGTTGTGATGTAACGGATTTGGGCATTGTTTCCACTCCTACTCTCCTATTGAAGGTTCAGGAATCGGATGCCATTGGAGGCATAGCCATCACTGCATCACATAATCCACCAGAGTGGAATGCAATGAAATTTGTGGATGCCGATGGAATGTTCTTAAGCCCTAAAAAAGCGGAAAAATTCCTGTCCTCGGTAGAAAAAGATATTCCCTGGGTAAATTGGAAAGCAATGGGAGAATTAAAAATAGATAATACTGCCATACAAGAACATATAGCCAAAATTTTAAACATTCCCTATTTGAACATTGAACAAATCCGTTCCCGTCAATTTAAAGTGGTTCTGGATTCCGTAAACGGCGCTGGTGGTTTGATTTCCCCACTTTTACTAAAAGAACTTGGCTGCACTGTTTATGAAATAAATAGCGAGCCCAACGGCATTTTTGCCCACATAGCAGAACCCCTGAAGGAAAATTTAGGTCAGTTGGAAGAAACTGTTAGCTTTTTTAAAGCGGATATAGGTTTTGCAACAGACCCCGATGTTGACCGCCTGGCAATTGTTTCCGAAGAAGGAAAATGCATCGGAGAAGAATTGAGCGTTGCCTTAGCCGAGCTTTTTGTGCTTCCCAAAAAGAAGGGAGATATCGTAGTAAATCTTAGCAGTTCAATGCTTTCGGATGATATTGCCAAAAGCTTTGGCGTGCAAGTTCAGCGGACAAAAGTCGGCGAAATAAATGTCGGAAAAAAAATGCAGGAAATAAATTCTCCTATCGGGGGTGAGGGAAATGGCGGAATTATTTGTCCTGATGTGCATTACACCCGTGATGCCATTGCTGGAATGGCTCTGATTTTAGGTTTGCTTGCGGAGACAAATAAACCGCTTTCCGCTATAGTTAATAACTTGCCAAAGTATTATTTTGCCAAGGATAAAATAACGGTAGATGCCTCATTGATGGAGACATTGATGAATAATGCTCCCTCTTTCTTTCAAAACTATCAACTGGATACTCGGGATGGAATTAAAGCAATTGGAGAGAAACACTTTATCCATATTCGCAAATCAGGAACCGAACCCATTATCCGTATATATGTGGAAAGCGATTCCCCGGAAAAATCCCGTGAACTCTGTGAGAAAGTGAAAACAATGCTTGGAGAAATAAATACCTTCAAAGATACGGATAATAACGAAAGAAATATGTAAGCGGCTTGAGACAATCTGTGATAATAAAAATCAGGATAAATTCCATAGAAAGACGAAAATAATGTCTTGATGATCAGATAGTAAACAAAATTAAGCTGGCAATAGATACCTTACCCGATGGTCCCGTAGTTCGTAAGATTATATTAACCGCAGCTTTATCTTAAATGAATTTACAAAACAGAATCGGTGCTCCCGTCATAATTTTGATTTATAAAAATTACCTTGAGGACTTTGTCTAACTACCTGTTGCATAGTCATTTCTTTAACGACACTTTAACGATCCTGTAACAATACCCTAACTTCGCTAAGGAATCGTTAAAGAAGTTTTAAAGAAGCATAAAAGATTCAACTTGGCGAGGAATAGTGCGGAGAAAAAATAGACAAAAGGCAAAGGGTTTATCAGCCATTTATCTTAAATGAAAAAATCTGTGTTATCTTTATTATCTGTGTTATTTGTGAGAGCTAAAACCCTACCTGCGGGAGAAGAAAAAGATATCAAAATCATAGCCGATACTTAAGAAACTATGCAATTTCTTATCCTTATTCAAAGAAACATATAGTTTGGTAGGTAAAATAGAATTTTTGTAGCCCAATCCTAAATATCCGCAATATTCCCAATCCTCAGCATTACTCCAAACATCCTTTTCGGAATAGCGCATACCTTGAAATCCGGCATCAATAAAATAGCGGTTTTTAGGCAATGAAGAAAACCCAAATGATAAAATTTGATAGTGGGGAGCACTAACTTCATATCTGGAATATCCCATAAAACCATCTGTACCACTGATTATAAAAGGATCAAGTATATCGTGTTCCGTAGAATTTAAATAACTGCCATAATAGATTGAGGAATGGACACTGAAAATGTTTCTAACAGGAACATAAAACTCTGCCCTACCTTGAAAACAACTATAAATAAAATCACTAATTTCACTATAGCGCGCAAAATTGAACTTTCCGAAAACCCTGGCTCCGGATGTCGGAAAAATAAAATCATCCAAACTTTCGTGATAGCCCTTTATACCAAAACCGCTAACTACCGAACTTTCAGGTAATAATGGGGTTTGGGAAATATCGCTATGAAGATTTGTTTGATCCGTATAAACAAAAAATTCCGCAATAGCAAGGTCTTTAGCAAAAACTCCCACTCCCGAATTGATACCGAATTCCGTAGATTTAAAGCTATTGATTTTATGATGCTCGCTGTATTCATAGAGGGTTTTTTCGCCTACATAAGGGAAAAGACGATAATAGGCACCCCACTCTTCACCGAAGTTTTTCACATAATCAACATTTAACTCATTTCTTCCACCCAGTTTTAATTCTGCCAAAAGGCGGGAATTTTTGAGCAGATAGTTATTCAGAGAAAGAACAAGTCCTGCCATCAGCTTTTCTTCGCTATTGTAAACTAAGTTTACAGCCAGTTGTTTACGTTCCCGTTCTTTCACATAGATAAAGAGATCATATTGATTGTCTTGATTTTTTTGGAGAACCGGATAGATGGTCTTAAAAAGTTGTGAATTCCAGGCATTAATACAAGCATTAGCAATTTCTTCACTGCTATAGGTCTTCCCTGTTTCCAAACCCAAATATTCTCTTACCTTGGAAGGACTGATATTTTTATTTCCTTGAACATTGATTTGAGTTATATAAAAACTATTCAGCTCCTTGTCAAAGGTAGTTATTTTCGGACTGGAGGGATAAAATTCATTCTTAAAAGCCCTTATTTGATCAATCATTTGCCTGGCAGATTCCTCTCCGGCAGCAATAATATCCTGCAGATGTTGATAATCAGTAGAAACAAATTGAGTAAGTTCCGGTTCAATCAGCAGGTCACATTCATCCAAATGTTCTTTCAGATTGCGGGTTATACCGATATTAATGGTCTGGTCTAATATTTCTAATAGGTTATTAATTCTTTCCTCATCGCGCAAGGTAGAATTAACTTTTATACCCAGAACCTTATCCGCTCCCATTTGGTGTAAAAGGTCAATTGGCATATTTTGGGAAACACCGCCATCAATGTAATAGTGACCATTCAGTTCAAAGGGCTCAAACAAACTTGGAATGGATATAGAAGCACGCAATGCTTGAAGTAAAGACCCTTCTGTAAAAGAAACAGCTTCGCCGGTTAATAAATCGGTTGCATTACAGATAAAAGGAATGGGCAGTTCATTAAAATTCTGAATCTGAGAAGCGGGTGCTGTTAATTTAAATAATTCCAGATTAAGATTATTACCTACAAAAACGGAAGAAGGAAGTTGTGGAACCCAGGATTCATTAAGTTCAAAAACAGCATTTCCATAAGGTGCCCAGCGTTTTTGTCCGATATAAAGGTCTTTTCTTTGATGTGTATCCCGCGTTAATTCATTCCAATTCAGTTTCAGACACATTTCTTCCAATTCGGAGGCAGAATAACCCATCGCATAAAGTGCTCCAATAATGGCTCCAATACTGGTTCCAGCTATATAATCCGGATGAATGCCTTCTTCTTCCAAAACCTTTAAAACACCTATATGGGCAAAACCTCTTGCTCCACCTCCACTTAAGGCATAGCCAAGTTTTTCGGCAGTTAAGCTATTCAAGAAGAAGATGAATAACAGTAGGATAAGTGATTTCTTCACAGTGTTCATAACAATTAAAAGTTACATATTCCTTTGTCCTGCTTGCGCAAGTAGGAATCCATAAATCCACCTAAGAATGAACATAAAAACTGCATTTGTTCAATGAAAACCATATCGGTTAGGTATTAAAATGTTTCTTTTTCCATCTCAGCATGTTCAGTTGTTGCTTTTAGGGGTGGTGCATATTTATATTCCAGGCGTCCAAAAACCACATTTGACTCAATATCAATAGGTTTTCCCTGGAGTTCAGGTCTTTTGGGAGGAAGAATAGTTGAGCCAAAAACAGATGTAGGATTAATATTGAAGGCAATGCTATCCGGTAGGATAACTGTTCCCGAACCGAAAACCACATTAATCTCTACATCTTTTGCATCGGCAGGAAGATCAGTGAGGTCAATTATACCCGAGGAAAAGATGATATTATATTCGTTGCGGGAACCGCTATAGTTAATAGTACTTTCCCTGGAATAATGTTTTGGCTTATTATATTTATGCGTTTTAATACCGAAGAGCAGTTTAATGCCAAACATAATGATAATAATGGCAATAAACACTCTCACCAAAGGAATATGAAGGTTAAATCCTTTCAAAAAAATGGATAATCCCAAAAGGATTATCAGTAAACCCCAAAAGATATTGCCAAAAATAAAATCCATTTTCATTTCCTTATCCTTTTTATTTTATATTTTTATTCCCTGCCTCCAGGCAGAGTAAAGAATTTCTATATCTTCATCAATATGGTTATTTACAACAAATTTTGCCTTTCCTGAAACATAACCCAGTTCGTGATATTCTATGTTATGCTTTTCGGCAGTTTCTTTAATAGCTGGGCAGTTTTCCGGAAGCGCACTAATTAAAATTCTACCGCCTGCTTCACCAAAATAGACCTTAGAGGGCTTCTCCGAAAAGGCAAAATTCAGTGTAGCTCCAAAAATATTATCCGGAGCAAGACAGCACTCCAATACAGCTACTAATAATCCACCATCGGAAACATCATGAGCGCTCTTTATTAAGCTATTATCAATCAGTTCCAAAATTAAATCCTGCAAGCGCAGTTCCTTTGCCAAATCAATTTTGGGAGGTTTGCCAGCAACCTCATTAAATTGTATTTTAAGATATTCACTACCTCCCAAGTCCGCTTGCAAAGAACCCAAAAGAATAATTCTTGTGTTTTCCTTTTTGAAATACTGATTTGTTGCCTTACGAAAATCATTCATCAAACCAAGCATTCCGATAACAGGTGTAGGATAAATTGCTCCTTCCGGATTTTCATTATAGAAAGATACATTACCTCCGGTAACTGGAGTTCCTAAAATTTTACAGGCATCGCTCATCCCCCGAATTGTCTCACTGAAGCAATAATAGACCTCCGGCTTATAAGGATTGCCAAAATTAAGACAATTGGTGATAGCAATTGGTTTAGCTCCACTACAGGCAACATTTCTTGCGGATTCTGCAACGGCAGAAACTGTTCCCAAATAGGGGTCTAAAAAACAATATCTGCCATTACAATCGGTGCTTAAGGCAATTGCCATATTTGTATCCAAAATTCTAATTACTGCGGCATCCGAACCTGGTTCTACAACAGTTCCAATTTGCACCATATAATCATATTGATTATAAACCGGAAAGCGACTGCAAAGATTGGGAGAAGAAATAAGCTTAAAAAGAACTTCTGCATAATTTGAGGGCTCGGGAACTTTATCCGGTTCAAAATTATGTAATGCTTCAAGGTATTCAGGGTATTTGCTTGCGCGTTTATAAACCGGTGCCGAGCCACCTAAAATAAGTGTTTCAGCCGGAATTTCCGCTACTTTATCTTCTCCGTAAAAAACCCGGAGTATTTTATCAGCGGTAACTTTACCAATTTGAACTGCATCTAAATCCCATTTGGCAAATATGGACTTGATGCGTTCCAGATTTTCCGGTTTCACAATCACGAGCATTCTTTCCTGCGATTCCGAAAGCATAATTTCATAGGGAGTCATTCCTGTTTCTCTTTGCGGAACAAGAGAAACATCAATTTCCATACCTACATTTCCTTTCCCTGCCATTTCTGAACTGGAACAGGTTAAACCCGCAGCTCCCATATCTTGAATAGCAACAATAAGCCCTTCCTCAATTGCTTCTAAAGTTGCCTCCAGCAACAGTTTTTCCAGAAAAGGGTCTCCAACCTGCACGGCTGTTCTTTTTTCTTCGGATTTTTCACTCAAATCCACAGAGGCAAAAGTAGCTCCATGAATTCCATCCCGTCCTGTTTTTGCGCCTACAATGAGGACTGCATTCCCAATTCCGGAAGCAGTTGAACGGGCTATCTTATTATGTTTCACGATTCCTACAGCCATAGCATTAACTAAAGGATTGCCTTCATAGCTATCTTCAAAATAGACCTCTCCTCCAACGGTGGGAACTCCGAAACAATTTCCGTAATCAGCTATGCCTCTAACAACTTCTTTCAATAGATGCTGAACTTTAGGATTTTCCGGCTTGCCAAAACGCAAAGAATCCAGAACAGCAATGGGTTTGGCACCCATAGTAAAAATATCTCTTAAAATGCCTCCTACACCTGTAGCAGCACCATGATAGGGTTCCAAAGCAGAAGGATGATTATGGCTTTCTATTTTAAAAGATATTGCTAAGCCCTGTCCAATATCAATCAAGCCGGCATTTTCTTCTCCGGCTTTGGCTAAAATAAAGGAGCCCTCTTTAGGAAGGGTCTTTAATAATAAAGCTGAGTTTTTATAACTTGCATGTTCACTCCACATTACGCTGAAAATACCCAGTTCTACAAAAGTCGGTTCACGCTTTAGAATATCTAAAATACGTTCATATTCTTCAGGGCTTAAGTTATGCTCAGCAACAAGTTCGGGTGTTATTTCATCCTTTTTCATACAATTAACTTCTATATCCTCAATTCATTATTTTTCAGCTTTTCCGTTAATCTCTGCAAACGGTCTTCAATAATTTCACAGGTTTTTTTATAGCTTTCCAGATTATTTCCAAAAGGATCATCTATATCTCCCTGTTCGTCAACTATTTCATTCAGAGTCCAAATCCTGCGTGCATTATTGGGATAGGCACTGCGCAATAAATCACGCTGTCTTTCTTCCATCGTTAAAATTAACCAACTGGAGGAAATCAACTGGGGAGTTACTTGTTTAGAAATATGTTGTTCAGCATCAATAATGCCTCGTTCCAACAGCAACTGAAGTGATTCTAAGGAAATCATCCGTCCTCCAGGAAGCAAACCGCAAGAATCTGTTGCCAGTCCTAAATTGTGTTCTCTAATCATTTTGCGGAATAGCTTTTCCGCCATTGGAGAACGACAAATATTGGCTGAACAGACAAACATCACTACCGGTAGTTGAAACGCCTGTTTTATTTCATAAAAAGGAATAGAACCCTCTCGTATACATTTTATATCGTCATTACTTCCGCTTTCTTCAGAACCGATATATTCTATAATAGTAGAAGGTTCGGATTGCCTTTTCATTTCCCGGGAAGAAGGTAGTAAAGCAAAATCAAACCAAGAATCATAATTACGCACAATTCTCTCATAATTTTCTTCCGGCATCAGACCTGAAACATTAACGCTGGTACTAATAAGGGGTTCTCCCAGCAAAGAAATTAAAGCTCTTAAAGCAGGATCGGAAGGAACTCTTAAGGCAACTTTATTTCCATTTTTTATTCCGGCAAATTGAGGGTCATCATAGTTAAAAACCAGGGTTAGATTTCCAGGCCAATACTGATTCATCAAAGGTCTAATAGGTGCAGAAATTTTATCCTGTTCTAAAACACTCATATCGGGAATAAGAGCAATAAAACCCTGTTTATCCGCTCTTTGTTTTAGTGTTTCTATGCGAGCAATTGTTTCTGAAGAGGAAAGTCGGCAACCGATTCCCCACATTGAACCAGTCCAATGCAAAATAGTTGAATGGGTTAGCGGATTATTAGCAATAAATTTTTCCAGCTTGCGTAAGCCGGGGTCTTTCAAAACAAGCATTATTTCTTCCTCCTCATTCCAAATACGGTATAGGATTGATAGCTTTTCCATCTTTACGCAGTTCAAAATGTAATGAGGGTTCACTTGCCGAGCCGGTCATTCCGCTTTTGGCAATGGTTTGACCTCTTTTTACTTTAGTTCCTCTGCTTACCAGTAATTCACTGTTATAGGCATAAAGAGTGAAAAAGCCGTTTTTATGATCAATAATAATAAGTTTGCCTTGTCCACCGTAGCGATCAGCAAAAATTACTTCTCCATCATCAGCAGCAACTACTTTTGTTCCTTCTTTGGTGGCAATATCAATTCCGTTACTAACTACGCTTGTTCCGTAGCTTCGGGTTTCCTGTCCGAAACTACGAATTATTTTTCCTCTTAGTGGCCAGGAGATTTTTTTGCCGGTAAATTGATAGCTTGGTGGTTCTTTGCCTTGTTGTTTCATCAATTGAGCAATGAGACCTTCCAGTTCAGCGCTGTCCTTTTTCAGTTTTTCCACCTGTGCCTGTAATCTTTTCTGTTCTTCAGTTAATTTTTGGCTTTGACTGGAAAGGGTTTTAATCTGTTTTTCGTAGCTGGATTTTTTAGAGCTTTCTTCACGCATACCACGAGAAACCTTTGTAGCGTGAGCTTTATGAAGTTCCTGAACTTGTGTAAGCGCAATTTTATAGCCGGAAAGAATATCTATTTTTTTTCTGGTACCTTGAATAAAATCCTTAAGCAAACGCTGATCACGATGATTTATATTTAATTTCTTATAGGATTTATCCACTCGCAACAGCAAATCAAGTTCCGCATTTTGTTCTCTGTGCATATCCTGTAAACGCATTTCCGTAACCGCAATTCTTTGCTGAACTGATTTGAGAGAATCCTGTACAATTTTTTCTTCCGTTTTCAGCTTTTGCAGGTTTTTTTCTGTTCTTTGTTTCAGAGAAGCAGTTCGTTTTATCTCACTTTCGGTTTGCTGTTTTTTGGTTTGTGTCTGTTTCACTTTTTGTTCTGTGTTTTCCAATTGGCGTTGCATTTCTCTCAATTGCCGCATTTTATCTTCCAGTTCATCGGCATAACATAGTGTGAAAAAAGCACATAGCAAAATTATTAGACATTTACGAGGCATTATATTCTCCCCTCAAAAATCTCACTGCCAGAATTTCCAAGTGTCCTATAAGTGTCAATCCTATTTTTCGTTTTCCTGTTTTAGATGCTCTCTTAGAAAGTCGTGATATTCCTGATTATTAAAAACCAAATAATCATGAGAACCTTTATGAGCATAGCCCTGAGAGTCAATAAAAAGCACACTGTCAACATAATGCAGGGTAGAAAGACGATGAGAAATTACGATAGCAGAAATATCAGGATAATTTTCCCGTTGTGCCTGCCAGAGTTTTTCTTCATTTTCTGCATCCAGGGAAGCAGTTATATCATCTAAAATAAGCAGTTGCGGTTTTTTTATTAAGGCGCGGGCAATGGTTAATCGTTGTTTTTGACCACCGGAAACGCTAAGTCCTCTATTTCCTACAAAGGTATTATCTCTATCCGGAAAAGAAGCAATTTCATCTTCCAGCTGAGAGGTTTTAACTGCAATTTGGTAATCCTTTTCAGATGCTTGTTCTACCGCAAAAAGGATGTTATCTTTCACCGAACCACCAAAAAGAAGTGGCTCCTGGGGAACATAGGCAACAATATTACGCAGGGATTTAATATCTATTTCATTTATGGGCTTTCCATTGATTTTAATGATGCCGCTATTGGCTTTTAGAAGTCCTAAAATAAGATTGGCAATAGTTGTTTTTCCACTGCCTGTAGCTCCTAAAATAAGCATTTTTTCTCCGCTGCCAAGTTCAAAACTAACATTTTTAAGCACGGGAGAGGGCTTATCGGGATACTGGAAAGATACATTTTCAAAAGATAATGTGGAGAATTCTTTTACCTTATGATGACCCTTAAATTCGTCATTCAAGGTAGGATAATTCTTCATTTCCTCCAAACGGTCTATATTTACAAATGCCTGTTTGCCTGAAACAAAGAGCTGAGGCAAGTCAATTAACGGATAAATCATCATAGAAAGATAGGTGTAAAACAGGAAAAAAGTGCCCACCGTAATTTCTCCTTTCACGGCAAGATAGCCACCGAATAGGATAACTCCAATTTGAGCAATGTAGTCAATATATTGCCAGATTAAAGAAAGAATGGCATTTAGTTTCACCATACTCATTTCCGTTTTGAACCTTTTGGCAAGCGCAAGATCAAAAAAGCGGTTATATTTTTCTTCGCTCACAAAGCTTTTTACAATCCTGATTCCCGAAAAACTCATTTCCAGTTGATTATTGATAGCAGAAATTGCCTGCTGATTACGATTGTAATTCGTATAAACCTTGTCCGCTGTGAAATAGAATATCAGCATCATAAAAGGCAGAGGGGCTATAGAAAGAAGGGTAAGTTTTACATTGATGCTGAACATCACAACCAACGCAAAAACAATCATACTGAAAGAATTGAAAGCCCGAAAAATACCGGAACATAAAAACCAGCTAACTCTTGGATAATCGGACAGGTCATCTGTTAAACGGGTAACGATATCTCCTGTTCTGAATTTCTGGAAGAAACTGAAGTCCTTGGTTAAAATATGCTTAAAATAAAGCACCCGCAAAGAATGCTCAAAACGCATATTTACCCAGCCCCTAATTCCGGGATAAAGGCCTGTAACAAGTTGTGCCAAACCGATAGCAAACATAATTTTAATAATTCTATAAACCGCTTTCATCGGTTCCGGATATTTTTGCGGAAACTGTAAAATGTCCTTCAGCAGGTCAAGCATTTCTTTGAAAACATAAGGAAAAGCAATAGACACAAAGGAAGACAGAAGAGTCAAAACCACCATTATGAGCACAAACCATTTTTGTGCCTTATACTGTTCCAGAATCCATTTTATGTGTTTATTCATCCTGCACCTTCAACATTTGCAATTCCACCAGCTTTTGATATTCAGGGGAGGTCTGTAACAGCTCGTTATGTTTACCTCTGGCAGTTATTCTACTGTCACTGAAATATAAGATTTCATCGGCATCCAAAACGGAAGTAAGTCGGTGAGCTACAACCAAAGCTGTTTTTCCGGAAAGCAGATTTTCCATTGAGCGTTGGATTTTTGCCTCGGTTTGAGGGTCTATGGAAGCCGTTGCTTCATCCATAATAATTATTTCCGCTTCAAAAGCCAGAGCTCTGGCAAAACTAATCAGTTGTTTTTCACCCTGGGAAATATTCTGTCCCCGTTCTGCTAATTCCGCATTAATTCCTTCAGGCAGTTTTTTTATAAAATCATCCAATTGGACAATAGAAATTGCTTTTTGCACCTTATCTTCGCTAATCTGGTCGTTGTAAACGCGCACATTTTCCAAAATACTACCAGGGAAAAGATACACATCCTGCAAAATAAGTCCAATCTTTTTCCGCCATTCCCTAAAATCCATTTCGCTTAAAGGAACGCCATCAATTAAAATTCTGCCTTTTTCCACAGGATAAAAACCGCATAACAAACTTACCGTAGTTGTTTTACCACTGCCTGAAGGACCGACTAACGCTATTTTTTTGCCTTTGGGAATGGTAAATGATATATCTTTCAGCACCCATTCACCTTCTTTATATGCAAACCACACATTTTCAAACTTAATTTCCTGTTCAAAAACAGGTATTTTCGTTCCTGTATAGGTATCATCTTCTGTTGGCAATTCCGTTAATTCCAATATCCTTTTTAAGGAAGCAAAAGAACGCTGAATCTGCATTACATTTTCCGAAATTTGCATCAGGGGCCAAACAAGCTGATATATATACTGAATAAAAACAATCAGAATTCCTACCGTTAAAGTCCCGGCTATAATTTTAGGAGCAGAAACAAGAATTACAATAATGATAAAAACCACATTGACCATAAAACTGAAGATACTTTGAGAACCGTATTCAATTACTTGAGTATGTACTTCCACTTTTTTCTTTGCTAAGGATGCCTTTTCCACATCTTGTAAAGCTTTCTTTTCCTGATTTAATGCTTGAATCATTTGAATACCTTGCACATAATCCGTTATTTTAGCGGTAATTATGGCATAACGTTCCCGAATCAGACGAAAGAATTTATTCAGATATTTAAACAAAAACCAGTAGCCAATTCCACAAAGAATAATTGCCGGCAAAATATATATCGTAATTTGCCATTGAAGAATGAAGAGAATTACAAAACCACCAATGAAAAACAATACATTGCCAATTATAGTAATAGACAAATCCGAAAACAGAACTTTTACCCTTTCACTATCACTTTCCACCCGAGCAATAAGTTCCCCTACGGGCTGTTTATTGAACCAGGAAACAGGTAACTTCAATAAATGACTGAACACATTACCTTTGAATTTAGTGATGATTTTTATGCCTAAACGCGATAATAACAAAATCTGCAAATAGGAAAGAAGACCGGAAAGCAAAACAACTATTACAAAATATGCGCCATACTGAAACATCTGCCCCATATTTTTATCCGGAATACTGTGGTCAATAATTTGTGCTAAAATAAGTGGATTGAGCAAGCGTAAGCCGGAAGTTACAAGCATTGCAAAAAGTCCAAAGATTAGCAAGCCCAAATCCTTCTTCACAAAAGGAAAGAGGAGCTTCAAATAATATGAGAATGTCTGCTTGTCTCCAGCCACTTTTTACACCTTTTTTCTGCTTCTTTTTATAGGGATTTATACAAAAAATGGTCGGGATGAGAGGATTTGAACCTCCGACTTCTCGGTCCCGAACCGAGCGCGCTAACCGGTCTGCGCTACATCCCGATCTTTAATCAACACTAAATTTGTTATTGTCTTTTTCTGTCAAGCAAGAACTTTTACCTTTATGCTTAAAAACCTGCCTTGTTTATGTTATTTGCAACATACAGTATTGCAATATACTACAGCAATTTTTTTCCTTATCCCTATTTTCATCCCCTGCATATTTTGGGCTTAACTTTATATCTATTTTTATTCCAAGCTGTTATACCGTTTTTTCTTGCCTTCCTTAATAGCATTACTTACCCATTGCTTACCCATTGCTAATGGTATTAGTATTGGGTAAGCATTGCTTCTGTAATGCAGGTAAGAAACCTCAGTCAAAGCAAGTCAGTAAAAGCGAGGAGTAGTTATTATGTAAGTAATAAATCATCATCCAGATTTATAAAATAAAAGGATTTCCGTGCTATAAAGGGCACAATTTCTTTCTTTAAACTCGGCATTGGGATTTTCCGGTAAAAAATGTTCCTTGACAGTTATGTATTGTTTATTAAAAGGAAAAAATTAAAAGTAACTGGATTAAATATATGAAGATAGCTACTACTCCCCGAGTCCTTTACTACCATATTGTAGCCGATAAATTCCCGGAAATTTATCCCAGTGGTATTAGTGTTTCCAATTTTTTTAGGCAATTGGGACAACTAAAACGCCGGGGATATAAATTCCGGTCGTTAAGTGAAGTTTTGGCAAATCCAAAAAAATTTAACGCTAAAGACATAGTTCTAACTTTTGATGACGGTTTTTCAACTAACTATCCTGTTCTTATGTATTTATGTAAAGAGTATAATATTAAGCCGACTGTTTTTTTAATTGGTAAATGCGTTGATAACAAAGAAATGGCATGGAATCATAAATTGCTTTTAATGAAACGCTATTGTTCGCCGGTAAAACTTTCAGCCCAAATAGACAATTATGTTCCCGGAGCAACAATATCATCTTTTTTTTCCCGCATTGAAATGTCTGAAAAAGATACCGTTACCGATTCCCTTTGGAAGGAAGTTATGCCTTTTTCAGAAAGCGATTATCTCCAAAAACATAAACCCTTTCTTTCGCTTGCCCAGATGAAAAGTTTACAAAAAGCCGGTGTTGAATTTGGCATCCACAGTTGGTCTCATCCAGATTTTTCGCGTTTAACTTATCCTGAAGCATATTCCGAGCTTGATTTGTGCTTTAAACAAATGGAAGAATTATCCGTTCCTTGTAAGCGTTATTTTGCCTATCCTTATGGTCGCCCTGCCCAAAATGAAATAGAAACAAGATTGATTAAAAATTTTCAGCTCTCTGCTACTTTTGGAATCAGCTATGGTCTTGGTGATAACAGTTTACCCTATACACGCTGGCAAAGAATTAAAATGGACGGCAGGAAATTAACCAATCGGGAACAGTTCCTGCTTTTGCCCTTGTTGCGTTCCATAAAAGCATCCAGGTTTAATTTTTTATGAGCGCACACAACTTTTTTCATTGACAATTTTTTGCAAATTCACATAATGACAAAAGCAATAAAAATTATACATAGCTTTTTTGAAAATAATGAGTTAGAGGTTGTATATGCATAATAATATCTTTTTCCTGTGGATTATTGCACCCTTAGGTGCTATTCTGGCTTTAATTTTTGCAGCAATTTTCTTTCGTCAGGTAAAAAAACAAGACCCCGGCAATGCTAAAATGCAGGAAATTGCAGGTTATGTTAGGGAAGGTGCTTTTGCCTATTTAAAGCAACAATATAAAGGTGTAGGTATATTCTTTATCATTGCTTTCATCGTTTTTCAAATAATGGCTTGGGGATTGGGTGTTTTACATTGGTTAATTCCCTGGGCTTTTTTAACCGGTGGCTTTTTTAGTGGTTTAGCCGGTTATATTGGTATGAATATGGCTACCCTTGCTTCCAATAGAACTACTCAGGCATGTACTAAAGGACTTAATAAAGGTTTGCGAATTGCTTTCAGGGCTGGAAGTGTGATGGGTTTAACCGTTGTGGGTCTGGCTTTAATTGATATATCTGCCTGGTTTTTTATTCTCAATCTGCTTAAATTCCCTCTGCAACAAATTACCGTTATAATGCTTTCTTTCGGGATGGGAGCTTCTACACAAGCCCTTTTTGCTCGTTTGGGAGGAGGTATTTATACCAAAGCAGCTGATGTGGGTGCCGATCTTGTTGGTAAGGTTGAGGCAAATATTCCGGAAGATGACCCTCGTAATCCTGCTACCATAGCAGATAATGTTGGAGATAATGTTGGTGATGTTGCAGGTATGGGAGCCGATTTATACGAAAGTTACTCTGGTTCTATTTTGGCTACAGCTGCCTTAGGAATGAGTGCTGTTTCTACATTAGGCGCCGAATATGCAAAGATGGCAATAAATTTTGTTGTAGCACCAATGATTTTAGCCGGTTTGGGAATTCTCCTTTCCATTATAGGTATTTTCACCGTCAGCACCAAAGAAAATGCGGGTACCAAAGAATTGATGTTTGCTTTAAATAAAAGTGTTTATTCCAGTTCTATTCTGATTGCTATATGTGCTTACTTTGTAACTAAAGCTTTGCTCCCGACTGATTATTATTTTGGGGTATTTATTTCAACGGTAATTGGATTGGCAGCTGGAATTTTAATCGGACTTTTTACTGAATTCTTCACTTCACATAGCTATAAACCAACACGGGAAATAGCTAATCAGGCAGATTATGGTCCTGCAACTGTTATTCTGGAAGGAATTTCTGTTGGAATGCGTTCTACAGCAGCTCCTGTTTTAATAATTGTAATAGGCATTTTATCTGCTTTTATTTGCAGTCACGGTTTTTCTTCTATTGAAATGGGTTTATATGGAATCGGTTTTGGAGCTGTCGGAATGCTTGCCACTTTAGGTGTAACTTTGGCAATGGATGCTTTTGGTCCTATTGCTGATAATGCGGGTGGAAATGCACAGATGTGTAATTTGCCTGAAGATGTTAGAATGATGACAGATAACCTGGATTCCGTTGGTAATACCACTGCAGCTACAGGAAAAGGTTTTGCTATCGGAAGCGCTGCTTTAACTGCTATGGCTTTGCTTGCCGCTTATCTGGAAGAAGTGCGCGGAGCATTACATTTAGCAGGAACTAAAGCAGGTAAAGCTGTCTTTTTGCATACTAATTATAATACTAAATTTACTGAAAATATTCCCTTAGCAAAGGCATCAATTGCCGATTTTATTCAATTCTTCCAAATAAATGTGTTAAATCCCAAATTTTTGCTGGGTGTTTTCATTGGGGCAATGGTTGCTTTTGTATTTTCCTCACTAACTATTAAAGCTGTAGGAAGAGCTGCCGGTAAAATGGTAAAAGAAGTTCGCCGTCAATTTAAAGAAATTCCCGGAATTATGGAAGGAACAGGAAAACCGGATTATGCCAAATGCGTTAAAATATCAACTCAGGCAGCTCAGAGAGAAATGCTTATGCCTGCTTTAGTAGGTCTCTTATCTCCTATCATTACAGGTTTAATTTTTGGTGTTCCGGGAGTTTTAGGTATCCTTGCCGGAGCTCTTTCCACCGGTTTTGTTTTAGCTGTGATGATGAATAATGCTGGGGGCGCCTGGGATAATGCCAAAAAGTATATAGAGACGGAAAAGAAAGCTAAAGGCACTGAAATTCATAAAGCCAGTATTGTTGGTGATACAGTTGGCGACCCATTTAAAGATACTGCAGGTCCCTGCATCAATATTCTGGTAAAGCTGATGAGTATGATTTCTATTGTCTTTTCGGGTTTGATTGTAAGTTATTGTCTCCATGTGGAAAAAATCAATCCTCCTTTTACAAAAGTTCACTTAGACAGAAAGGTAGAAAATAAAGTTATTATGGTAGATAAGGATTCCTTGGATGTAAATGGAAATTATCCTCCTACCACCACACCCGAAATCATAGTAAAGTAAACACAGAAGGTTGATGTCCTCATTAGCCCAAAAAGGCGGATGGTTGATGTGCTCGTCAACCAAATTCTTGCGGCTTATTTCGTTACTCAAAAGTTCGCATTAAAGAAAAACCTGAATTATAAGTGGAATGACAAGATGTCGTTCTTCCGTTTTGTGTAGTAGGAGGACCAACGTCCTCGGGCTACACACTTTTTACAGGTTCTCTATATTCTTCAACGGTTTATGTGCTGTGGCTGGTGTAATTCCTTCCAAAGTAACATAGCCCAAAACAGGTGTTCCTGTCGGTTTACGGTTTTCATCCTCGCGATAGAATTCAACCGGTATACGAATTGGTTTACCATCAATTTCCCCTATTTCTTTTCCTTCATCATCTTTTTCAAACAAGGGGAAATAAAACCAACCCATTCCGATAGCAGCAGTTCCTTTTTCTTCATTCACATTTTTTCGCTTGGAACCAATTGCTAAACGCATTTCCCACGAAACATTGGGAGAATTTATACTGCTGGTAACGGTTCCCAGGCGTTTGCCATCTTTATAAATACCCCGATTAGATACAATACCTTCGGAAACAAAGATATATAAACGCTTTTGCACCCCTTCCGCTATTTCTTTGGCTAATGCCTCTTTTCCTACAAAGTATTCCTTGTTCATATCTACCGCGGTCTCAAAAAGAGGAGCATTTACAGGTGTATGATAAGGGTCATATTCCTGCCCCATCAAAGGTAAACCGAAAGGTCCTGCAGAAATCCTGTTTTCATCTCTACCCCCTAAACCAACTAAGAGTCCTCCGAAGTCCAATGCTTTGGAAATAATAATTTTGGCATCTTCTTCAGCAACGGCAACAGGAATATAAAGTTCCCAACCCCATCTGTTAGTATATCCTGTTCTGGATACATAGTAATGGTGTCCATTGCGTTCAAACTCATTAAAAGTGAAGAAATTCATATTCTTTTCCGGATTATTTCTGTTCTTCAACACACTTTCACCATAGATCTCTTTTAGCAATTTGTAAGATAGAGGGCCTTGAACATCTATTTTTAGCAAGGTATCGGAAATATCTTTTGCCCAAACCTCTTCCCCTTCTTTTTTGCATTGCATAATTCTGTCTATATCAGCAAGATATTCTTGTTTTTCGCCATCTACTTCAATTGTATCAGTAATATCATGTCCAGCATTGATAACCAGAATAAAACTGGTATCGGTAACTCTCATCAGAATCATATCATCTTGCACACCACCCTGTTCGTTCAATAGTAAAGTATATTTACATTGTCCAACTTTCATTTCGGTAAAATTTCCGGTTAAAGCCCGATTTAAAAGAGTTACTACATCAGGTCCGTAAAAGAGTAATTGTGCCATATGGTCAATGTTATAGACAGCTACTTTATTGATGGCAGCTGCTTCTTCCAACACAGAAGTTAAATAATTTACCGCCATAGAATATTGACCGAAATTGCTGCGTTTGATGCTTTGCATTGGAATACCGAGCTGTTTTGATAAAAGTGGAAGATACCATTCCTCTTCCAAATTGTAGAGGGCTGTTTTTCTTTCCTGAACAGGAAACTTGAAACCTAAGCTGTTCATCTTTAAACTCCTTATGATATATCTTTTTTTTGTCATATTGGAAAAGGCACGTCTTTTTGTCCAGAATAATCTTGTTTTTGTAAATGAAACCTAATAATTAAGTAAGGAATAGTCAATATCTTTCACGGATTTATTAGCAATATGCATTTTACGGATAAATGGATTTACCCGGATTGCAATGGATAATAGGTAGAGAAGAAGGTTGAGAATCTCCCCGCTCTCTGCTCTTTCAGGATAGTCATCCCAAACCTATTATTATATTCTAAGTGCCTGTTCCAATTCTACTGCTTTATCGGTTTTATCATCTCTATATTTTATAATAATCGGACAGGCAATTTGAAAATCAGGGTTACTTTTCAGTCGTCGTGAACCTGGAACTACTACAGCTTTAGAAGGAATGGTAAAACTATTACCGTTATCGCGTTCTAAAAACTTTTCCCGAACGCTGTCATAAATAGGTGTGGAGGCGGTTATAACAGTTCCGGAAGCAATTACTGCCTTGTTTTGAACAATTATTCCTTCGTAGATTCCAGTATTTCCACCTACAAAAACATCGTCTTCTAAAATTACAGGACGCATTCCCACAGGTTCTAATACCCCACCAATAATAGCTCCAGCGGAAAGATGCACATTTTTTCCAATTTGGGCACAAGAACCAACCAAGGAATGTGAATCAATAAGAGTTCCTCTATCAACATAGGCACCGATATTGATATAGGCAGGAGGCATAATCGTTACTCCGGCAGAAATATAACAACCATTTCTGGCAGAACTTCCTCCGGGAACAATTCTGATTCTATCTGCCAAAGTAAATTGCTTTTCCGGCAGAGTATCCTTATCAAAAAAATGTTTCGCTTCACTCCATTGATAGATAGTTAATTCCCCCATCCGAAAGCCAAGAAGGATACCCATTTTCACCCATTCATTCACTTTCCAAATACCATTTTCTTTTTCGCAGGAGCGGATTTCTCCTTTATTTAAGGCATCTATAAAAGCTGCAAATAATGCTTTATGCTTTGCTGTCCATTTTTCCGGTGGGTTGTTATAAAGTTCAATTATTTCCTGTTTCATCCGTATTCCTTTGCTACAATTTTTATTCGCTTTAAGGCAAGTTCTAAAATGCTCTTTGGACATCCGAAATTCAACCTCATAAAACCTTCTCCGTCTTTTCCAAATTCAGTTCCGGGTTCAAGAGCAATTCCCGCTTTATTAACCATAATTTCTTGTAATTTCGCATCTGTCAAACCCCAGTTTCTAAAATCCAGCCAAGCTAAAAAAGTCCCTTCTATCGGGCTTATTTTCACTCCAGGTAATTCATTCTGCACAAATTCTGTGATATATATTCTATTCTTGTTTAAGTAACAAATTAATTCATCCAACCAGTCCTCGGATTCATTATATGCAGCAATTAAAGCCCTTATTCCAAAGGTATTACCAAGATAGAGATGAAGTTTTGTATTAAGTTCATTGAACTTATTCCTTATTTCTGAATTAGATACAATTACAACTGCCGTTGCTAAACCTGCAATATTAAAACTTTTAGAAGGAGAAACACCCGTTAAACAAATTTCGGAAAAATCATTCAATGAAGCCAAAGGAAGATGTTTGTAACCAGGATAAACAATATCCGCGTGAATTTCATCGGAAAAGACAGGTACTTTGTATTTAGCGCATAAATTGCCTATTTTAGTTAATTCTTCTTTTGTCCAAACTCTGCTTACAGGATTATGCGGACTGCAGAAAATAAATAATTTTGCCTGTTTCAATTTCTCTTCAAAGTCCTGCCAGTCAATACTATAAATGCCATTTGTATTCACCAGAGCAGAGGTTAAAAGTTTTCTTTTATGGTCCAGAACAGCATCATAAAAAGGACGGTAAACAGGGGTCTGAATAAGAATTCCCTCTCCGGGTTCAGTTAACGAAAGAACAGCTAATGAAATAGCAGGAACCAATCCGGGAACAGCTATAATCCAGTTCTTTTGCACCTTCCAATCAAAGCGTCTTTCCTGCCAAGAAATAATTGCCTCATAAAAATCATCCAGACGCAAGTTATAACCAAAGACAGGATGTTTCAAGCGTTCCGATAAAGCGGAAATAATCTCATCGGAAACAGCAAAATCCATATCTGCAACCCATAAAGGGATAAGCTCACTTTTGCCATACAGCATTTTCAGACCATCGTATTTATAGCAACCGCTATTACGACGGTCTATTATTTCATCAAACCTGCTCTGTTTCACTTTTTCCCGCTAAATTTCTTAAATTGTTAACAACTTTACCCAATAAATCATTTAATTGAGCTTGGGGAGCAAAATCAGCCAGGTTAAGCAAAATCTCCAGGATTTTAGGAAATGAAGCTGAGGTTTTGAATATTTTTTCCCTGTCTTTATCTTTGTATTTCAAAATAATGCTAAAGGAAATCTGTTTCGTCAAATCAATGGAAGTTATATTTTCATAAGGAATAATGATTTTGGGTTTACCTAAAAATCCAAAACAAATTCTATCTTCATAGAAAGTTACGCTATAAAGAGAAGTAAGTTGTTTGAACACCGAATCCAATGCTACAAACAGAATTATTAAAGGCAGAACCTTAAAAAACATTGGTGTAGTGCTAGTCACAAATTTTACGAAGAAAAAGATTGCATAGATACAAATTGCCAAAGCCACGAATAACATAATAAATCTCGTCCAGGGAGAATAACGATAAGTGGCTGGCAATTCGTTACGGATTGATTTTACCTTAATTTCACGCGGCATTGATATTCCTTCCAAAGTTTTTTTACGCTGGTGAGGACAACTTCCGGCAGGGGAATAATATCAAACAAATTATGTTTATCCTGTTCGCTGTGATAATCACTTCCTCCTGTCATAAACAGTCCTTTTTCCGTTGCAATTTTGATGAAATTTTCTATTTCCCACTGATAATGATCGGGATGCCAAACCTCTAAGCCGTCAATGTCCATTGTAATAATATCTTCCAGATAGGATAGTTTTGCCAGTTTTCCCGGATGAGCAATAACAGCGAAGCCATCTGCCTGATGAATAATAGAAATAACATCAGAAACAGAAACCTCCGGCTTGGGAACATACGCAGGTTTGTTGTCCCCGATATATTTTTCAAATGCTTCATTCCTCGTTTGGCAAAACTTATGATTCACCAAAACCTGAGCAATATGAGGACGCACAATTAATTCTCTGCTTCCAGCAATAGCAATTACTTCTTCCAAAGATATTGGCATACCCATATCTGTCAGCAATTTAATCATTTTTTTAGCGCGTTCTTTTCTGCCTTTCAAATACATCTCTGTAATAGCTCGTAAAGCAGGATTATTAAAATCACAGCCATAAGCCAGAATATGCACATCATCACCTTTATACAGAGAACTTATTTCCATTCCAGGTAAGATTCTGAGAGGCAATATATTATCCGGAATTTGCGTATAGGCATCTGCAGTATCGTGGTCAGTTATGGAAATTAAATCCAAGCCAATTTCCTGAGACCGTTTTATCAGTTCCTTAGGGCTTATATTTCCATCGGACACATTAGTATGCAAATGCAGATTAATACGCTGAATGTCATTTATTTCTTTTACTATCATAATTCAAATTCTGGGTTGACTTATTTTGGCTCTGCTAAAAATAGTCAATGTATTTTTTTTATCGGGAGAATGTGAAATGGAATACGACCCCTTAAAAAACCGTCTGGCAAGAGCTATTGATATGTTTCCTGCTTTGCGCAAACTTGTTTATATGGCTTTTAACCTTATTTTTCTCCGCCAGAGATATGTGCTGAAAGAGATTCGCAATTTATTCAGAGAAACAGATAAAATTGATTTATATGATGCCGGAGCGGGCTTTTGTCAATATTCCGCTTATGTTTTATCGCATTGGCTCAATTCCAATGCTTTTGCTACAGACCTGAAAACAGATTATTTAAGGTCCTTTTCTGCATACGCGGATATTTATTATCCAGGTAGGTTCACTTATAAAACAGCCGATTTACAAACTTTTACTCCTTCCCAAAAGTTCAATTTGGCTTTAGCAATTGATATTATGGAACATATTGAAGATGATGTTTCCACCCTGAATAATTTGTATAATGCCCTGGAAAAAAAGGGATATTTGCTTCTTTCTACTCCGTCAGACCTAAATGAAACAGCAAAATTTACTTCCGAACACATTCGTGCTGGCTATAATAAAAAGGAACTGGAAAATAAACTGAACCTGATTGGTTTCCGAATTATTAAATCTATTTATACTTATGGAACTTATGGTGCTTTATCCTGGAAATTATTAATTAAAATACCCCTTCAGCTGATTTCTAAAAAACTTTATCCTCTTCTACCTTTGTATTATCTTCTTGTTTATCCCTTAGCTGAAATCCTAATGCGTTTGGATATGAAGACAGATAACAAACAAGGAACAGGAATTTTGATCGTAGCTCAAAAACCTTGAACCCGAAAGGAATGGGACACGGAATTGGAAGGTAGAATGAATTTAACAAGGAAACTTAGTAGATCTATGGTTGAGAAGGTTGAAAGCCCAAAGGGCAAAGATTATCTCAACCTTCAAACCCTCTCAACCTTCTCAAACCTTTCAATCCTGTTAATTCCAGATTATTATTCAAAACTGCAATGTTTCTGGAATAACCGGGCATAGCATCAGTGCTTTATCCTGTCCAAAATCACTCCACAATTCATAGAGTTTGATATAATCAGAATTAACAGCATTCATTGCTTTAACAGGTGTAAAAACATTCAATTCACCTATATTAATGCTTATTTTTACTCCCTCTTTTTTAGTAGTGGCATCAACGAGGGTTAACTTTCCTTTTTTACCGATAAGTTCACTCATACTTTCCTTAGCTTTTTCCAATCCTCCAAGTTCATCAATGAGTCCAATTTTTTGTGCTTGTTCTCCTGTCCAGACCCTTCCTTGAGCATATTGTTTAACTTGTTCCAAGGTCATATTCTTACGTCCTTCATCCACCTTCTTAACAAAGTCATCATAACAATTTTCTATACTGCGAGTTACCATTTGTTTTTCTTCTTCAGTCCAAGGACGGTAAACAGAACCCATATCGGCATGTTCACCTTTTTTAACGGTATCCCAGTTTACTTTTATTTTTTGAAACATCTCTGTGCCATTGAACATCAATCCCACAACACCGATAGAACCAGTTAAAGTTGAGGGCTCGGCAATAATTTTATCTGCATTACAGGAAATATAATATCCACCGCTGGCAGCTGTTCCGCCCATAGAAACAACAATCGGTTTTTTATTTTCTGTCTTTGCCAATTCCAGTTCTCTTAAAATAATATCGCTGGCTTGAGCACTTCCGCCACCGCTATCCACTCTTAAAATTATTCCTTTGTATTGTTTGTCTTTTCTTGCTTTGCGGATAAGATCAACCGTTGTTTCCTGAGCAATTTTTTGTCCTGGAGTTCCTTTTCCCGAAACAATATTCCCGCTGGCATAAATAACCGCGACCAAATTTTCTTTGGGTTTTGCCCAAGCATATTCGCGATATTCAGTTAATTCTTTATGCTGACTTGAAAACTTAAAATCTTTCTTTAATTGTTTATTCAGCTGGTCTTCATAAATGAGGGCATCCACTAATCCTTTTTCCAAGGCATCATTAGCAATAAAATAGGGACCATCATTGATAATTTCGTCAGCTGAAGCAACTAATCTATCACCGCGTCCTGTTTCCATACGCTGTAAAATTTGGTCGTATAGTGATTGCAGAAGGGATTCATAAGCTTCTCTTTCCGCGGGAGTCATTTTTTCTTCGGAAAACATATTACCCGCATCTTTGTATTCGTGACTGCGGAAATTGAGTACTTCAATACCCAAGCTGGCAAGCATATTTTTCAAATAAGGACTGCTGATACTTAAACCCCGTAAATCCACAGAACCCGTCGGATTTAAGTAAATCTTATCAGCAATGGAGGAAGCAAAGATATAACCGCCATTGCCAATATTATTATAGTAAAAACAAACTTTCTTGCCACTGCTTTTAAAGTCGTTAAAGGCATCAATGAGTTCTTCCTGTAAAGCTAAAGAAGTTGAAAAGGAAGGATTTTTCAGAAGAATACCTTCTATTTCGGAATCATCTTTTGCCTGTTTAATGTTATCAATGACTGACTCTATGGATTTATCGCCGGTATCGTATATTTTGATTTTCCCTATTGCATATTTGGGAGCATTGTATGTTACAATGTTGCCTTTCAAATCCATTTTATACCAGGAAGGTTTTGTATGTCCCAAAAATGGTTTATGCTCCCAATCTGTAAGCTGAGCCCAAGCAATTCCATAATTATCATTCTTCTTGGAACGCAATAAACCACCTGCTTCAAGATTTCTGGGACATAAGCTGAAATTAATTAAAGCGGCTTCATCCTCTAAATTATAGGTAGCTCCGACTTTTACTCCATCCAAAATTTGGGTCTGAATTCCCAGAACCGGTTTTTTGAATTCATAATCCTTGTCCATTTCATAGCGCGCATAATTGGCATCTACAGAAAGTTCCAAACGGTAATCCGCTATAGCATCCGTAAAAACAAAAGGACGCAATGCCAATCCCAAATGATAATAGGGTGATTGATGTTTGGGATTATCCCAGGTAAAGGCTAAAGAAGTAGAATTATGTGGACGGTATGTTACTCCAGTTCTGAAAGAACCATCTTCAAAACCGCCTTCCTGCCAGCGGTAATTCGTTCCTGCATATAAGTTGGGTAAAATATGTGCAGGAAATAGTTCAGCTCCCAAAGCTAAAGTATGATATTTATAACTATGGTCGCGTTCATAAATATAACTGAGCAAATCAGTATTCAAAAATATCCAATAGTGATTTTGCCATTCTTTTTCATCATTGAGATAAGCTAAACCTATACCCGAAGCAGAACCGGTTCCCAGCAAAGAAGGATTGCTAATAGGAATGAACATATTATCCACGCTGGCAATGGGAAAATCCTGTTTATTCAAGAATACGAAAATACTGTCACTCTTCGTTTGAGCCATCGCTAACGAGTAAAAAAGGAATGGTAATAACAGGATTAGAGCTTTAACTATGGACTTCATTGTTTCTCCTTTTTTCGTTTAATAATACTTTAACTCAGGGTTTAGTTAAACAAAAATTATTTTTTTCAATTTCCAAAAAGCTAACAAAAAAGTCAATGCATATTTGAAAACATAACCAAGTCACGAGTCGTCACTGCCTTAAAAATATCGCTTATGCAACAAATTCCTTTAGCAGTGAGGACTCGTTACAACTTGTTCTAAGCATATTTCAATGCTTTTATTGGAATTATCACTGTTATCTTGAGTCATAAGCACCAAGAAAGTTATCTCCCATATAAGAAGTTATCAAGGCGCTAATGACTCCTGACTTTCCTTCCAGTTAATTACACAGCGATAACTTCTTTCACTTCAGGGAGTTCTTCTTTAATAAGTCGTTCAATGCCTGCCTTCAAAGTTAAAGTTGCCATAGGGCAACCATTACAAGTTCCTTTAAGCCGAACTTCTATCACATTATCTTCACGGATATTGATAAGTTCAACATCCCCTCCATCCGCTTGAATGGAGGGGCGAACTTTTGCGAGGATACTTTCAATTTTTTCTTTTGCAATCACTTTTTATCCTTATTTAGAGAGGTCTAAAGAGATTTCTTCACCAGATTGAGAAAGCAATTTTAATTGATTTCCATCCAAATAACCAATTTTTTGGGTGGTTCCATTGCTGTTCATAAACCAGGATTCGCTAACGGGGTCATAGTTAAGTTCAATATTTTGATTGTTGTCCTTATTTTCAGGTTGAGATATTACAATTTTGTTTTGACTGATTTCAAACTTATAATTCCCATTGGGACCTTCAGCATACTTGATAATATTTTCACCTTCGTTCATAGCGAGGGGATTGCTACCGGTCCAAAATTCAATAGTATTAAAAATCACAATATCCAAAAACATTGCTGCTTCATAAACTGGACAAATCCAAAAAGCCCAGTTAACAATGCTTTGAACAAACTTATTCCCGACACTACCATTAAAGCGATACACTTTTTTGGTAAGTGACATATTCCCATAGCATCCGAAGACGCTAACAACGATAAATACCGCTAATAAAGCGATAGAGACCAGACGAGTGATTTTTTTCATTTTTCTCTCCTTTTTATTGGGTTTATTGGGATTCCATTTTAGCATGGATATTTTTAGTGGTCAGGAAATAGAAAGCGGGGATAATAATCAGCGTTAGAAAAGTGGAAACAATTAAACCACCAATAGACACAATACCCATCGGACGGGTCATTTCGGATCCCGTACTACCTATACCAATTGCCATAGGAAGCATTCCCGCTATGATGGCTAAGGTAGACATAACTATCGGTTTTAATTTCATCTTTCCCGCTTCCATCAACGCATCGTGGACACTATAGCCCTCTCTGCGTTTAATATTTACATAGTCCATTATTAATATAGCGTTATTTACCACAATGCCAACTAACATTATTATAGCCATCATAGAAACTATGTTAAATGTATTACCTGTAATAAGTAAGGAAAGTATCACTCCAATCAAAGCCAGAGGAACCGTTGCCAAAATCAGAATTGGTTGAGCAAAACTTTCCAGAATAGCCGCCAAGAGCATATAGGTTAAAATCACAGCAAGAATAAAAGTGCGAATCATATCTACTGTAGTTTCACTCATCATTTTTGCCTGACCTCCCCATTGATAACGATAGCCGGTCGGAAATTTAATTTTATCCAATCGTTCTTCAATTTGGGAAGTTATATCGCTCATAGTGTATCCACTGGCTACATCACCGGTAAACATAACGGTCTTATAGCGGTCGTAGTGAGTTATTCTATTAATACCGGAAGAAAATTGAATATCTGCCAGCTGAGATACCAAATAGGATTTACCCATCACAACTACACTCAGGTTTTTAATTTTATCGGGAGTATCAACTACTTCATCCTCAAGAGAAATCTTGATATCATATTCATTTCCGGCTTCACGATATTTGGTAGAAACAAGTCCTTCCACATTAGCGCGCAAAGCTAAAGCCAAATCATAAACCGTAGCTCCGGCAGCGGCAAGTTTATCGCGTTTGGGATAAAGAGTAAGTTCAGACCTGCCATAACGGCTTGAAGTATCCAGATTGATTAAACCCGGTATATCTTCAATAGCTTTGGTTACTTCGTTTCTCAGTTGTTCCAAACGGGCATTATCCTGACCTTCAATCATAAATTGCAAACCAGACCTGCCACCTCCTCCCATACCTAACATTGAGCCGGTAACTTTAATTTTGGCGTTGGGAATATCGGCAAGTTCTTTGGTTAGTATATCTGCTAATTGATTAGCAGTATATTTACGTTCATTTTTATCCACCAGTTTAATATCGGAAGTAGCCAAATTGGTGCCGGTATCAATAAAGCTGCCTGAACCGAGATTAGTGAGTATGTGGACAACTTCTTTATGTTGGGATAGCCGGTTTTGGATGATGTCCATTGTTTTAGCTGTCTGTTCCAAATTTGTTCCCTGGGGCATTTCTACAGAAATGGATAGATTGCGTTGGTCCACAGGAGGCATCATTTCCATACCCACAAAGAAAGCAAGGCCAAAAGTAATCAGCAAAGCCAATAGAGTAAAAAGAAGTATACTAACACTGGTTTTCTTGGAACGCAATGTATATCCTAAGAATTTGGCATAGTAATTACCAAATTTATCAAAGACATTATCAAATTTCCTTCCCCATTTACTGGTGCGTTTCTCTTTCGGAATAATCTTGGAAGCCAGCATAGGTGTAATCGTAAAAGCGGTTAAAAGAGAAAATATGGTTGCCATAGTAACGGTTACAGCAAACTCCTTGAAGAAGCGTCCCACCATAGAAGTCATTGTAGCAATAGGTAAAAATACTACAATATTGGTTAAAGTAGATGCCAGAACTGCTGTACCTATTTCATTGGTTCCAATTTGAGCTGCAACTTTTCTAGTATTTCCCATATCTTTATGCCGGAAAATATTCTCCAAAACGACCACTGAGTTGGAAACCAGAATTCCTATTGCGGTAGAAAGACCCATCATCGTCATAATATTGAAAGTATAGCCGAAAATTTGCATAAACACAAAGGTTGAAATTATGCAATAGGGCATTGATATTGCTACAATAATAGTAGAACGGAAATCGTGTAAAAAGATGAAGAGAATAAGTCCCGTAAAGAGAATACCTAAAAGAATATTTTCCAGGGTAGAATTAATCGTATCTTTTGTAAATATGCTATCATCCCGCATAATTTCCAGTTTTACACCTTCCGGAAGTTCTTTATTTAAAATCGGAATTTCTTTGGTGACTTCTTCAGCGATAGTTACTACATTTCCATCAGCAGCATTAGTAATGGATAAACGGACTATATTTTCATCTTTAACATTTTCCGGAACATTAAAATAAATTGCTTTGGAACGCACTTCTTCTGTAGCATCTTCAACTCTTGCCAGCTGTGAAAGTTTTTTCACTCCAAAAACAGTGGGTATATCGGTATTTCTGATATCTTCCACATCTTGATATTCCCCTTTCAAGCGGACTGAATACTCCTGAGTTCCTTGGGTAAAATTACCACCCGGCATATCCAAATTTGCTGCAGCAAGAATTGCACTTAACTGAGCAAGTGATATTTTATTTTCAAACACAACCTTATCGGTAAACCGAACATCTATTTGCCTCTTGGCTCCTCCAATTAACGAGACACTTGCTACACCAGGAATTTGGGATAAACGATCTTTTAGCGTCCCATCCGCAAGCTCGTATAATTCCTTCGGAGGCATATTTCCGGAAAGCACCAGGTCCATAATCGGAAAAGCAGTAATATCCATTTTCAGGACTATGGGTCTGTCCGTGCCATCTGGTAAATTACGGATAACGGCATCCACCTTATCCTTCACTTCCTGATTGGCAACATCTATGTTCTTACCCAATTTGAAGGCAACCAGCACAATAGAGACATTCTCCATTGAGTAGGATTGCATAAAGTCAATCTGGCTGACCGTGGCAACTGCTTCTTCTATCGGTTCGGTTACCTGAGATTCAATTTCGCGGGGACCGGCTCCTGAATATACGGTCTGAACAACAACATAAGGCAACTTCAAATCCGGCATCAGGTTTATCGGCAAACTGAAGTAAGCGAGCACCCCGAAGACGATAAACACCATTATTGCCATTGTGACCAGAACTGGTCGGTTAATAGACAGATCTGTTAAAAACATAGTTCTTGCATCCTTACTCAATCACGCGCAATTTTGCGCCTTCAGTTAATATATTGATACCTTCAGTGATAAGCAAATCACCCGGATTTAAACCACTGGTAACTTCATAAGCCAGTGTATTATCCAAGCCGGTTGTGATTTCTCTTTTCACGGCTTTACCATCCTGATTCAGCCAAACATATTTGGTTCCGTTTTCACTAACGATTTGATGACGCTCAACCACAATCACATTGGGTTTGCTGAAAACTTCTATGGAAATTTCAGCTGTTACTCCGTAGTTAATCTTTTTATTCATCCCCGGGAAAGTTACTTCCACTCTGAATGCTTTGGTGGCATTATCCATAGCCAGAGGAATCTCCGTTACTCTTCCGGAAATGGTAGTTTCCAACCAGGTAGCAGTCGCTTTAGTGCCTTTTTTAATCTTGTTTATTTCTGTATCAGGAACCATAACAGTAGCTTTATAGCCATTAGTAGAGGCAACTGTAAACAGGTCTTTTCCCGGATAAACCTTCTCGCTTGGGTTTACATATATTGCTGTAATAATACCACTTATCGGAGCACGCACATTGATCATTTTATCGCTGGTTTCCAGATTGGCTTTAGATACCTTATACTGGGTTTCTACATTATCCAAATCCTGCTGGCTGATAGCGCCTTGGGCAAAAAGCCGTTGCATTCGTTCATAAGTCGTTTTGATACTGTTAAATGCCGTTAGTGCTTGTTCATATTGTGCCGAAGGTGTATTTTGGGGAAAACTTACAATAATCTGGTCTTTTGCAACCCTATCCCCTACCTTGGCATTGATTTTGGTAATCACTTCCGAAACCATTGCCTGTACGGTTGTCTCTTCCATTCCGTTTAAAGTAGCATTATAAAGCAGGTTTTGACGGAAGGTTGTGGGCTCTATAATAATTTGGCGAACGGGAACCCCTTCTTCACTGTATATTTGTTCCATACTTTTTCCCTCTTCCTGTTTTTTACCGCAGGCAGAGATAAGTATCAGTATCAGGGCTGTTAGAATAATTAAGTATCTTTTCATAGTTTATCTTCTCCGTTATAGGGTTATACCGATTGATTTTTTAAAGTTTCTATCTGCAGATATAATTTCATAAATTGACTGATAATATTGCAGTTTAATTGTTTGTAAGGTTAATTGAGCGTCAAAGACCTCAAGCTGAATGCCAACCTGATTTTCATAACGCACTTGGGCAAGCTGTAAACCGCGTTCTGCCAAACGAATGTTTTCAGTTTGCACATTATGATTTTCCCAAGCGTGATAATACTTTTGATAATCTTGCTTGATTTGCAGAGCAATAAGTTCTTCTGTATCCCTTTGTTGCAGTTTGGCTTTTTGATAATCATAGCGGGCATAATTTCTTTTGGCTGTATTGGTTAAGCCGGTAAACAAAGGAATCTGAAAGCCCAAACTGAAGCCGTATTTATGCCCGAAATCATCATTCTCAATAGCATATTCATCTGCCGCTGTATAAAGTGAATAATCTGCGCTCAAGGCAACATTGGGCAGAAAATTCACTTTTTCCACCTTATATTGCAGTTCTTTTAACTGAGTACCCAATTTAATCAGTTCTACTTCATTTCTTTGTTTCAAACCCTGTTCAGTTGCCTCTTCCAGAGAGAGCTCCATTTTTTCCGGCAACACGAATTCACCTTCGGGAACTATGTCACTCTCTTCTTCTCCAATCTGTTTACGAAAAGCTGAAACAGCCAAATCATAATCATTTTTTGCTTTCAAAACCTGGGGCTCCAGTTTAGCTACACCTAATTTGGCTTGTAACAAGTCAAATTCCGAAACCTGACCTTCTTGATTGAACAGTTCCACTCTGCGCAAATGCCTTTTGGCAATATCTAAGCCCTCTTCTTGCACATCCCACAGCTTTTTTGCCAGTAAGCACTGATAAAAGAGTTCCGTGGTTTTCAAAACCACATCCTGTTCTTTTACTTTATAATTCAGTCGCTGAATTTGGCGGTAATAATTTCCTGCTTTAATTCCGCTTCCCAGTTTGCCTCCGGAATAAACAATCTGTTCCATTTTTAACTGTAAAGCAAAAGAACCCGCTTCTGCCGGCGATTCCGGAATCATTGAATTAACTATTTTATTCAGTACACCCGCTAAATATTCTTCATTATCTGTCGCTGTATCATCTAAGCCGGCAGATATGTTCATCTTGGCAGGTATGGCTGAATCAGGATAATAGGTTTTACTTAAACCGTAAGCACCCTGTAAATTCAATTGTGGATAAGCAGTACCACGAACCTGTTTGTATGACTCATCCGCTTTCTTAATTTCTTCCATTGCCATTAACAGTTCCTTGTTATTCTGTTTAGCTTTGGTGATGCTAGTTTCCAGGTCAATGGCAAATACACAGCTTGCTAATAATGTTAGCAGTGTTAATACAATTAATGTCTTTCTCATTTTTTATCCTCGTTTAACAATTCCATAAAGTAGCATCTTAATAATAAAATCACTATCCCGCTCAATCATTGTCATTAAGCGGGGAACATCTACTATTTTCAAACTCGGTTCACCTATCATAAACCAATCCATAATTATCTCGCAAAGACGGTCTTCCGGAAAGCGCTCATCAATTAAATCCTCCTGTTTTCCAAGCTGGATTATTTCAGAAAGAATTTGCATCATCACTTCCCTGCTTTTAACTCGGAACTGAATCAACTGTTCCTGATAACTTTGCGGTATATTAATTAAACACTCAATCAGGATGGGCATATTTTCGTAAATCAGTTTGATGGGAAAGCTTAAAAATTCCGTCAGCTTCTCTTCAAAACCAGTCGTGGAATTGATATGCTGCCTCAACATTTTGAAATACTCTCTCGTTTTGGCTTCCACCGAAGCAATAAAGAGGTCTTCCTTGCTAGGAAAGTAATAATATACCGTTCCCTTAGCTATCTGAGCTGCAGTTGCAATTTCATCCAACGAGGTCTTGGCGAAGCCGAAACGGGTAAATAGCTGGGTAGCTATATCCAATATCAACTTTTTTTTGTTCTGAGCGGCACTCATTCTCCTTCCTTATATTTTATTATATTCCTGAAGGTTACAGCTTTGAAACTGAACAACTGACCCATTACGGTCAAACAGTATATATAGTCAAGCAAAAAAATAAAACAGCGTGGGTGGTAAAGGTAAAAAGTATCTCCCCTTTATCAGTTGCCAACAGGTTTGTCAAAAAAATGCCAAATCCATGTCAAAAACCAAGGAGAGGGATAATAAGTAAATTTTTTGACATATCTTTGGAAAGGTATTCAGTATTATGTGTTGCTTATTGACACAATTATCGCAAGCGGTGTTAATTATATTTTTTCTTCACTGCCTGGTATTCCACTATCTGATGCTAAAGCTAATGAGTATGGATGAAGAGAGATAAACTTAATAATACAAGCGTCAATATAATATTTCTTGTTTCGGTGATAAGGTTGAATAGATTAAAGAATAACCTCAACATAAGGATAATATTTTGTAGTATCCGGTATTAGGCCAGTTCCAAATGGACATAATTTAACAATTGAACCTTGTAATGCTTTTATAGAAATATAATCATTTCTACTAATGCCAAAATAATCGATAGAACCATTAAAATATTCTCCGCGATTTATGATTGCGTGATGTTGAGTCCCAAATGATGGTGTAAATTCCAACTAGTTGTTTCTCATGTTCTTTGAGGCCATCTCTTATCCCTCGTTACTCACAATCTATGTATGGCCAAACGACCAATTGCATTTTTTTTCATCTTATAAATCCATGTCAAGTTATTTTTCAAATTAATACCATTTCGCTTTCATATATCCAAAATCATCCATTTAAAATAAGTTAGTTTTGAGACCATCTCTTTGTTGCTTTCCAGGTATTGAAAGCTATACACGAGTGCGTCCTGAACATCATCAAGTGATCCGAAATTGTTGTTCCTAAGCTTGAAGTCTCTTATGGCTGCCCAAAGATGTTCTGAGGGATTCAGTTCTGGGCTGTAAGGAGGAAGGAAGATGAACCGGATATTATTAAAACTCTTTAGGCAATTGGAAGTGTGACAGCTTGCCTTGTCCATGATCACGATGTTTCGGTAATCCTTGTACTCCTCAGAAAACTGATCCAGGTACAGATACATCGTTTCGGTATCGCAGTTAGGAGCAAGGATCGAAAAGATATGACAGCTGACCGGATTAACTGCATAATATGCATAGAGATATTGCCTAACCACCTCCTTTGAGACAGTCGGACGCTGACTTTTTGGTGCCCAGCATGCGATAGGAATGTTTATCCTGCTAAATCTGGCTTCATCTTGGAAAAAGACTTGTAGTGGCCTCTGATCTGCGGCATCGAAACTTAGTGCTGAGGCTGTCAGGTATTCCGGAAGTTTTTTTAAATTCTGCCTGCTATTCAGGGTCTTGCTTTGGATGCTTTGGTCTGGGGACCACTCTTCTCCAACCGTGTCGATGTAAAAGGTCGTATGGATAGTCATTGGATACCGTGTGCTTAATCCTTGACTCGATCTCTGCTTTGATTGTCTTGACTATGACCAGGAGGCCCTTATAGGCTCATTTACTAATATCCTGCAGCAGTTCTTCCTCTTCCTCCCAACTTAGAAAGGATGTTTGGTTACCACCTCTTGGTTTGCTGTATACGCTTTGCTTGCCTTTGTAATTGTAGTTGTACACACACTTGTTAATCGTATATACCGACACACCTATCAGATCAGCTATCTCGCTTGCGAATAAACCTTTGGCTTGGTCATGTACAATACTTGCCAACACTTGTGTTCCTGGATATCCTTGCTGTTAAGCATCCTGAGCTTGAGCTCTGAGGTCGATAATCTGTATGCCACCTTGATTCGCTTCATCTGAACCTCCAGTTCAATATATCTGGAGATATAATAATGTATATTTGGATTTATGCAAGCGAATTAGTATTACTTGCCATCTCTATGTTTGGTGGAATCTGACCCATTTTATATGTTTATTTCAAAATTCAACTCCTTATATAAATATGATAGTTGCTGTTTATTGAAAAGTAATAACCACCCTTCGGTTCTGCGCTCTACCTTCTTTGGTCGCATTGTCTGCAACGGGATATTCAGAACCATAAGATGAAATTAGAATTTTCACACCTGGTTCAATACCATTTTTACGTAAGTATTGTTCTACCATTTTTGCACGTGCTTCAGATACTTCATAGTTTGCTTGATCTGAACCGATATTGCACGCAAATCCATCAAGTCGTATTTGAGTAGCAGAATTGCTCTGGCATACTGTTATAAAATTCTTTAACAAGTTTTGATTGGTTTCATCCAGAGTGAAAGAATCAAACTCAAAATGAATAACTTCTTTAGAATTGGATGCATCAATAGGTGTTCTATTTCGTGTGTATTTCTCTTTTTCAATTTTTATTTCAGAAGGAGTCTTGTTAACTGAGGGATTTATGTTATCTACGCTTGATTTTTTCTTGGGAACATCTTGGTTTTTAGTCTCCTGGCGACCTATAATTTTATCCTGGGTGGGAACAGGATTTTCATTTTCAAGAAGATTCTCAACCTGTTTGTCGATATGCGTAGAATCTGCGATTTCTTCAACTGGATTTGCAGCTAACTCCCCATTATGTTTAACGGCCTTTCCTTTATTTGATATAAACCATACTAGTGCGATGATGGGAATCAACAATAATAGCAATAACCACTTCCCATTTCTTTTCGGTTCCATTTGTCCGGGAGTTTGAACAACAGGCGGATTGTTAGGTTGTTTCAGAGGGCTTTTCTTTAAATCCAAGCCCTTAGCTCTGATAGAGACAGATGGATCAGAAGCAGGCTTTTTTTGCAGGTCAAGGCCTGGCTTACCTTTTTTTAAATCAATTCCCATAATTACTCCATTAGAACCAGCGGCTGTATTTCTTCAATACATCTTCCAATCCGTTGGGTGTGCGTCCTTCACCGATACCTCGTCCAATGGCTTCGAAACTCCAACTGTCTCCGTCTCTGGTAAGTTTTGCCATTTCCATAGCAGTGTAGGCACTAATATCCTCAGTCAAGTCAAAGCTACACAGCAAATGAGATCCATTCGAGTCCTCGCTGTACAGCTTGACTGTAGCGTTTTTAACACTACCGAAGCGAATGGGTTCATTGGGGCGATCGTCGTCCGGATACGAAGTGATTACGGCTAAAATTGCCTGGGTGCTTACAGAGACTTTAGAAAGATCTATGATAATGTTTTCATCATCATTATCTCCCTCTTGATCCTCGGAACCTCCTTCGCGCACATCGCCGGTATGTTTGATTGCCCCATCATTTGATTCCAACTTGTGGTAGAAGACTATTGAGTCTTCTGCCCACATCATTCCGTCATTTCCTAAGAGAACCACAGAAGCATCCAAATCGGCATCCAACCCAGGTTTCATTGTCCATGAAAGTCCAAGCCGAACCTTTTGCAAAGCTTCTCCTTTGTTTGATTTTCTAAGCGACTCAGCGGTGATCTTTTCACCTTTATGTAAATCGAGCGGCATAATTACCTCCTATTCTATTGTTAATTAGTCGCATAAATATCCAATTTTCCAAACACCTTTATACTTATATAACTTAAATAAATAGCTGCAGTTACTTAGGCAACTGCCTCTCTGTCTAAGGGCTGACTTGATGGGTTTATGAGTATCAGCATCCAAGAAGGTCAGACTATCCAGAAAGTTTATGTAATTATCAGACATACAGACATACTGGTCAAACATCAACCTGCTTAGATCGAAGACCAGTGAAATAACCTTCTGCTTGTCTGATTGGTTGATAATCTGAGCGTTTTTCTCCAGCTTCCAGATTGGGACTCTTTTTCCAGCTGCATCCAGTGAATTCACTACAAGATTCAAGTTGGTAGTGATTGGCCCGGTAAAGTCCACGCGAAGCATTTTTACCTCCTTAGACAAGTTGAATTTCTCCCCCGAAACCAAGTTATCTGGCTTAGTTCCACTATCGGCTAATTCGGAATTTTCTATTACTCCAGATGACATCGTATTGTCGGGAAGCGATTCAACCTCTCCGAGCAATCTCCATTTTCCGTCCTTTTGGTAGAATTCCAACACTTTTGAGTACAAGGAGTTGGTTGTCCCTTCAAAGCCAAGGTTTTGTATCTCTACTCCCAAGCTATATGCGAAGCAGGAAAAACTCCCCCCTTTGCCAGCTGTTCCTGAGGCTGCAAGACAGATCAAGGCACGCTTGTATCTATGCTTCTCCAGTAAATTCAAATTCAGCGTGAGGGATTTCTCACTGTTGAAGAGAGCCATATCTAACGCTTGATTATTACTCGTCAATATTAACCCTTTGTCATCCGAGGTATAAATAATCGTGAAAAGCGTAAAGCCGGTATTGCTGATCTCTACTTGATATTTGCTGTCTTGCAGCGGTACCCGCTCTCCTTCCAGCATTATATGCGTTCCCACTCCAGCTTCTGATACGATTGGCTGAGGTGATGGACTTTTTTCAGGAGCTCTAGCGCTTTTTTGTGGTGTCGGGACTGGTTCTAGCTTTTGTGGCTGTCTTATAATTGGAACATCCAAAGGTTCAAGGCAAGCCGTTATGCGCCATTTGCTCGCATGCTGGTAAAGCTTTAGGAGACGGATCTTATTTGTTTTCAGTAGGGATATGGGAACATGATGGCTATCCAGCGTGTGGTGGGAACTGTCTTTTAATAGGTCAGAAATGTCCAGGAAAAAGTCTAGATTGCTAAATTCTGTGTCAGCTTCCGCAATGAAATATACTTCACTGGACTTCAACTCAGACAAGCAAATATGGTATTGGTTCACATCAAGGCATTCCACCCCATGCTGTTTGCCACTTTGTAGATCAAAGTACTGTTTTACACCCTCGATAATCAACTCAATTTTTGTGGAAATCCTTTCTTTATCGCTAAAATCAAAGCGGATATGATTGGCATCAGAGGCAAGATCATATCTCACGTCTGGTTCCATCACCACTGCAGGAGATGTGGGTATGATCCAAGGCTCGGTGATTATAGTATTGATCTGATCAAAAAGTTTCCTTTCTTCATCACTGAGGATTGGGCGGTACTCGTTATCATAATCGGTGGCATCGTTATATGCCGATCCACCTAATGCCAGCACGCTATCGTATTCCATTCCCATACGTAAATTCTGAGTTTTTCCCCCCTCACTATCTAATGTCTTCCGTAAACCATCGACAATAGTTTGAAAACGGCATCCTGCACCAGAAAATATGATTTTGTCAATTGAATGATCTAGGCCGTTGTTTTTTAGAAAATTAACTAGCACTGCATGCAGGGAACTCTGGTATTGCATGATGCGCGTGGGAAAGACAAACTTCATATCACAAAGGTCGATGAAAGTGTCACGTGGGTTCATGTCTATTTCAATCTCAACCGATTCATTGTGCTTGGTGTTGTAGTAGAAGCGTATTGATTCTTCGGTAGATACCATCAGGGAGTTGGTGAGTTGCGATAGCTTAATCTCATAATCAAACCGTTCGTCCAGGTCCAGAGATTCGGGGAAATTGTTGTGGCCAGAATAGTTGTGTCTTTTAAACTCATTTTCAATATGATCTCTTAGCATGCTTTCAATTTGTCGGATACCTATATCGGCATATTGGTTGGCAACAAGTTTTATGTTACCCTCTTCATTGATCTCGATGAACTTGATCTTTGTTCTGTCCCCGATGTCGACATGCAAGACTCTGATGGTTTGGCGGCTGCGATTAACATGCAAATTATATGCCCAAACCGCAGCCAAATATTCCGGGATCACTTCTTTGATCTGAAATCCGGCAGCCTTGAAAGAACTCACGAGCAAATCTTTAGCCTCGGGGAGTTCATTGTAGATGTCATCTGGTAATACAAGGGTCAGTATCAACGGTTCGGAAACCATATGGATCAGGCGTTCACTTAGCAGATCGGCCAAGACTTTTTGTTTAACATCCTTGAACATTAGGGCAAGCATGCCTGACAATCCGAGTTTCAATTTGCCGAACGAGAATTTATTTCGTTTCGTTGCCGGTTTTCGTAATTCCGTAATCAACTCTGGATAAAACAGAGAGTAATTAATCATACTCTGTTTTATGGCCCCTGCATCAAAATACGCTTTCTTTCCATCACACCAAAGGTACATGTCAAAATAACCCCGTTGACCATTTCTCACTAGTTTCTTCGATGCACCTCTGTCTGTGTATATTACATACATTGCCCGGTTGCCTAATGAGATGCTAATATTCATACTTATCTAATCAACAATTCCATGTATTTCTTTATTTCCATGATAAATATTGGTTCCAACACCCTGTCCCCTGGTGCCAAGTATGCCTGTTTCAGTAATTCGTTTTTCACTGTGGTTTTTATATCCTGTTCCCATGCAGGCTCAAGTTTCAGTTGGTCGGCCTGGTTAAGATATCCGCAATTAACTCCAGCTTTATTATAAAGAGCAAGAAAATCCTTTAGTTTTTCCATAGTTACGTCAGCAACATTGGAACCATTACCATCCGGGAATAACAACTTATCAGAGACGAACTCATAACTCTTGATTTTTTTATCTGTTACACCTTCAATAGCTTGCTTGAGAACAATCACGTCACCTGGAATCACTCTATTCTCAACTTGGACACTAAGGGAACTCGCTTCTTGAAATACATCATCAATTTGTGTAACTCTCCCTTTTTTAGCATTCGTGAAGGCTAGCAGATCATCTTGAGCCGGAATCACCAGTCCTCCAGATGCCTCACTCTTAAATTCGGGAGAAAGCCTGGTAGTAGTCTTTTGAAGCTTATAAGGGTTGTCGACCCTATTTTCCTTATCCAGCTGGTAAATTGTGTTGGCTAACAGCCAGTAGAACATTCTATTAGCTAGTCCGTCTTCATGGAAATTCCCATTTTCTATCCACTTGATGAACCTTGCTGCATTCCCACCCCAAAAGATCTCGATATTATCAGTTATTGCAGATTCCCTTTTGACGTTGTAGTAGGCTTGTCCGCAATAGTAGATTAAAGCGCAGAATTCCAGCATTATCATTTTCTTGAGCCATTGGATATCCGGATTCGTGGCATTGAGAGGAAGCTTATTCATGATCTTTTCTTCTTCGTCATTCAAGAAATAGTTTACGTATACATTAAACTTGTCCTCGTTCTTCACTTGCTCGTCCAATGATTTTTTTGCGTCCTTCGAAAACAGTTTCTCTCTCACATTGGAATTGACCATAAACAACCTAGTCATCTCCCTTCCGGCCAACTTAACTGAGCAATCAAACAATACCTCGTAATCGTTCCAAATACTAATGTCAGTCGTACCACCGCCAATGTCCAGTATAATTGGCCCATTAGCCATATCTATCCCCTTTTTCATGGCGTAAAGGCCCGATGATTCACCTTCAGACAATAAAAACAGGTCGGAGTTGGGAGCCATTATCTGCTCAGCACTTGTTTCAGATACTGCCATTTTCCCGTTAGCTTGACTTGTATTCATCAGTTTAAGCTGTGCTTGGCTACCCATCAAATAGTTGTATATAGTGCCTATGGAGCCTTTCCAATTAGTTGAGAATGAGCTCTTTTCATTTTCATTGAAGACCTTAGGGTAGGAAAAGCGGAATTCTATCGATTTAACCGTGTATTGGTCGCGCGGATTGTTTGCTTCCATGAAGATCAGAAACAGCAGGCTATTGAAGAACTGCTTCTGCTTGTCAATTTCAGTCCACTTGATATTGGAATAAACATTATCCGGTAACCTTTCTCCGGATAGTTTATAGAGGAAATAATCGGCCAACACGTGATCTGTATTGGCTTTGTCAAAGATCCTAATTGTTGTCGGTACCGGCATTTTGATCTCGGTTACTGGAATGAAAACTTGATCGAGAATATGCTTCCGCAAGGAAGGGTCGGGATTTGTGATCCGCTTGTAATATGCGGGAATATCAATAGTAAGTTTCTTTTTTTCCCCCTCCATCTCCAAGTAGATATTGGTATTAGTGGTCCCAAAATCAACACCAATATAGCATTCTTTTTGGGGAGATGTGCGGACTGGCTCTTCCAGGTTCAGGGCCAAACCCATTTCATTGTTGGCCTGATCCGAAAAGCAGAGTACATCAGGATATGGAGAGTGTGTACTGTCTGCCTCGGTATAGAAATGGCTGATACAAACGTTCTGCGTGACACCTTCAAAAACCAGTTCCCTGATCACGTTATAATACTTAATCTCGTTCTGCGGTAAGGTACTGGACAAAGGCTTAACCCTGAGTTTGTCGCAGTTGCTATAGATCAGGTAGTATCTTTTCCAGATCGGGCCCATATTACGGGGAAAGAGATCCAGCACAGGTACAGGCATCTTCCTATAAGTATGTTGAGAATCTAAATCAAAGATCTTTTCTATGACACAGGTACCAGCCTCTCCAATAGGAAGCTGTATGGAAAAAATAACGTGATTTCCTTCCTCGACAAATTTTGGAAACATCTTGTCCCTGATATCTTGTGCTGAAAAATAACAGAGGATGTTCGACTGAAGAGGGATGAGATATTTTTGGGAGATAAAACCATTTTCTTCCGATAATAAGTCTCCTCCTTCCGCTCCGGTTAACTTGTCGGTCAGGAAGAAGAGATCAGGCCTTATCCAGATCGCATTCTCCAAGCTTATGTTGTTATATGAATCTCCCCATGGTTTTCCGAAATACTTATCCATGATTTGCTTGGGATTCAACGATTTCATGGCTTTGATCGATTCCAACTGACCCCAATCTACATCAGTATTGGATAGCAAGGTTTCGGTGATGACATAGACCTTTTTATCGCATTGCAAGGTGGGTCGGAGTTCCAATCCGGAAATCTTTCCGGTCTGCTTTTTCTCAATGCTTTGGAGGATGATACGATAAACAGGATACTGGTTGAGAGCTGCTTCAACTTCAGCATCATATTTGGGGTTTTCTTCCAGGGTAAACTTTTCTTCTGCCTGACTTTCAATCTCCCGACGGTCTTCGCCGACCTGGTCAACAATATCATCCTGCCATTTGTCGAATAACTTCAATATCTCTGAAGCTTTGGAACCACCGGCAATTCTAGATATTCTTTTCTTGACATTGCCGATCCAAAAGAACAAGGCTTCCAACTGCTGTTTGTCGCTTATGCTTTGAGGGGGACAGAGATAACCATCACTATCTTTGTGGATGCTGGGATACCTGTCTAGAATCTTTTTGATGGAGGTGCCAGTGTATACAAGGGTTGAGGGTGAGAGAGCACCAATAACATCGTCTTCGAGTTTTATCAGGATGATCGTGTCCCAATCATAAGGCTTATCCCACTGGACCTTCGATGGCTTGAGATTATCCAGAGCGGTGTATAGCTCATGATAGACCTTGATATCGCTGACATTTATCCGTTCAAAGCTTATCTGGTGATGCGATATCTTTTGTAGTGAGATCAAACTCAGCAAACCTCGCCATTCATTTAATATCCTTTTATGACCAGGGCTATCTGCCGAAGTAAGATTGGAGGCAAATAGAAGAGGCCTAGCCCAAATGTCCGGTATAGAATTAATTTCATGTTTATAGTCTGCTTCGGAGATGGAAATGGATTCTGAAATCTTGTTCAGGACCTCATCTCCGTTGTCCGAACTCCAAATCCCTTTCTTGCTGGGCAACTTGAAACTGATTTCTTTTAATTGGGGTAGAAACAAGTGTAATTGGGTATCGTTTAATACTGGCATTCTAATTCCTCATATTACTTAACTGGGTAATTTGATTTTGTAAACGCTTCTGATGCTTTGTAAAATAATTCCAGATATATGTTTGCAGCTGATTTAAGATCTTTGTCGGCAATCTCTGATGTCTTTAGATTAAGAAATTTGTCGATGAAGTTTCTCATATTCTGCTGCTGAGAGCTGTCTTTCAGCAGACTTCCAATTTTTTCCGGATAACTCTGCCAATTATAGAGCTGTGCTTCTTCCTCTTCATTACCGCTTTTTTTGATCAGATTATCAGTTTTAATCAAGTTTACGTTATCTTGGGTGCTGATCAAATATATCCAATCGATGTATTTTAGGAAAAATGCTTCCAAAAGCTTGAGCGTCTTTCTATTTGCCTCTGTACGGGGATCCTTATCAGTATTTCTGTCCTTTTCTTTGAAAGTGTCTCTGTACCATGTGGCTGCTGATGCTTCAGGATCCTTGGGATTGTCGTTCACAAACATGCCGTAGGTAGCATAAGCATAGGAAAGCACTGTCATCGTGATAAGAGTTCTCTTGAAATCGAAGGCAGCTGAGTCGTTAGTAGCGTTGCGAGTAACAGGAAAATCATCCCAAGTCACAGTCCGGTTGGATCTGCCAGAGAGGAAGTAGGAGGTTTTTTTGATCTCATCCGTTACGGTGCGGTAGCTGTTGTTTTGAAAGAAGTCAAATGCTGCAAGCGATGTTACAATCTCGATATAATGAGGATTATTACGCTGATCTCCTTTTCCCGTGGCAAATTTTCCGGTTTCCTGATTCAAGGAGTCGCCGATAAGATAGAGCTCATCGTAAGCTAGACCTTTCTCTGCATAAAAGCGCAGGGCTGCTTTGGTTGCCAGCGCAAAACTATCTGATTTAACAAATACTTTTTCTTTACTCTCTTTTTCAGGATCGGAGGCAAAGCTAAAATAAGGCAGCACTAATGCTCCGCCTAAAACAACCTTAGACTTCTCTCCAACTGACGCGTCCGGGTTCTTCTTCAGAATCGATGGATTTGCAAAAGTGGGCATTCCTGAAGCTCCGGTGCCTCCAAATATCGACCCTATAAGGAAGACCCCAACATCATTGATTTGGCAATTCGGGTCCTTGATTGCGTCGAAAAGGATCTTCCAGGCTGAGTCATATGGCGGATTCTGAGCCATTGCCACCGCTCCTATGGATGGGTGACCACGGAAGCCTTCAGTCAGTTTTGTGTCAAGTTCTTCCTTTGTGAAGAGCAAGTCGACCAAACCGGCTAGATTTTTATCGGAATTATTGATTTTTGGATACTCAATAATATTGCTTAAGGTGGTGTTGTCCGGATTTTTCTTCCAATCGCCCTCAAACACTCCCCACGAAGGCGTTGGTGCGGTCTTGATTTCTGTTTTAAAGAGAGGTACACCATATTGATGCAACTCGGAGATCTTAGCTCGGCAGGCCTGGTATTCGGAGATGAGTTTCAATGTTCTATCCAGATTGCCGTTTCCGCTATCAGGATCAACGATAATTACTCCCAACTCCTCTGGACCGTAGCCTGCGGCACTAAGAAAAAGCATCGATTCAATAACTCTGGCACCAGTGCCCCCTATGCCTACTACGAAATTTTTCTTAGCCATTATCAGTCCTCACCGGTTACTTTTTTGCCAAGACACAGTATTTCACATTGTTTGGCGACCAAAAATAAGACACCAACCAGTATCCTACCCACCCGATCAACGAAGTCCCACCGAAGATCATCAGCAGGTACAGTATTGGTACCCCTTCATTCTGTGTTGTTATTGTCATATAGATAACCTGAACAATGGTAAGGATTATCGATGTTATGAAAAGCAACACCCAGGTGTTTTTAGCTCCCTTCAGATTTAGGGTTACCTTGTCACGGCTTCCGTAAAAATACCAGATCGCGAAAAGTATGACAGTAAAAATTGCTACAACAAATGATGTGGTACGGTACATGACTACAAATTTTTCCGGAGTAATATTTTGGAAGGGGATATTGTTGGCAAGGACAGAATTCAGACCTATGCCTACAAGCATCCAAAGTACTCCGATAACCGCAATACCGATGACAAAATTTAACACTTTCACTTTGTGTCTCCTTAGTATGTTTTATTTATAATCAAGATACAGGTAGCTTTTAGCGATGTATCCTGTATTTATTGACATGTAAGTGCGAATCAAGTCGGTCACGAATTTCTCAAGATTAAGAGTTTTGTTTGCATCACTAGTAGGATTGGGGTTCAATGAAGAATATTGGGTAAACGCCTCAGGAACCTTGAACCCTCTAAGCGCTGAAACGCCATATAACATTTTATATGAGGAGCTCTTCCCTTCAAATTTAGGGTTGTAGAGTAAATTCAGGGTTATTTTTGAACCTTCTGATGAGCATTCTACGGTCTGAAACTCATCATTGGAAGAAATTTGTTCCTTTGTCGTCCCCATTTTAATTACCTCAATATCTATATTATTAAGATTAATTTCCGGTAAATATTTCGCTGGCCTTATGTTGTCGATCGTAACCACTATTGGAACCGGCTTTTCGCCCCTGGAAAGGGTAACACGAAAAATGTTCTTGAATGGATTCTTACCAGAATAACCGCGACTGATCCATCTCTGAGAGACCTTTCTGTATTGAGGGTCCTTGTTTTTTTCCATCTTCACTTCATACCCATACACTACCTGTTTTCGCAATAAAATGATATTGTCATCTAATACTACGTCTTTTACTGCTGTGGATTTAAGGGCGTCAATCAAATGCAAAAAATCGGGAGCCTTGCCAACGAAAATGGCATAGAAAGGTCTGTATGTGTTAATATCAGCCTGAGTACTGGAATACTTGAATGGTGCTACTTTGGCATCATATACAATGCCATTGAACTCAGCAGGGACCATCAGGATTCCAACGTCTAATCCTTTAGAGAAACACCTCGTCTTAAATTGCTCAACAATTTGATTGATGTCTCCTTCAGATTGGAATAGATCAGTCAAGATGATAGTGCTTTTAGCTTCATCTGCTCTAACCAGCACACTATCTATACTGGTCCTTTCAAAGATTCCTTTTTCTCTATAGAATGCTTTACTTTGAAACACGGCTTCATTACGGTTTATCTGCTTAACCTGTGTGCCAAATTTATAATAGTTTATGGTACTGTTGCGGGTTCCGAACGCCACAGCAGCCTCAAGTTCGCTGATAAATTTTATATATGTTCCATTCGGATCTTGCGCGTAACCACTCATCGAGGTTGTGGCATCCAGGAACACTTCAGCATTGATAGTGCTGGGCCTGATACTGGGATCCGCCACGATGTCACTATTGATTTCATCGTCTGGAAACTCATTTAGATCCGTTGATTTACAACCGTATAAACTGATGAATAATACTGCCAATAATATGGAGACTCTGATGAATGGTGTTGCTCTGCACATTTTTTTCTCCTTGTTTCGTTACTTATCAACTGAATTTTGCAACTACATCTGCTAAACCATTCGGGCTGGACCCAATTGCAGTTCCCAGAGCTTTGAAATTCCAGCCTGATGCTTCTCGGGTCAATTCCACAAACAGCATTGAGGTCATTGTGCTCATATCCTCGGAAAGCTCGAATGAGGCTACAGCGTCCTTGATTGTATCCCCTTCCATCGGATAAAGTCTGACAGATGCGTTTTTGATCCTACCAAAGATAACTGGATCACCTTCAGAATAGCTGGAAATGGATATCAATATCTTTTTATATGTGTCAGGTATCATGTCAAGACGTAGATCAATGTACTCATCGTCTCCCTCAGTAACCCCGGTTCTTTCATCGGGCGAATGATATACTGCAGTATCTGCCAGTTTTTTTGTCTTGTATGGCTCACAGTCCTGGTGGGGATATGCAAGGTTGTTATAGAATATGATCTCATCATTATTGTGAATCTTGTCATCATAATGCAAAAGGATGGCAGTTACATCAAGGTCTGAATCCAGGCCGGGTTTGAAGTCCCAACTTAAGCCAATCCTGAATTCTACTGGACCTTTTTTGCGCAAATCAAGGATAATTGGACTGATGTCCAAAGTATCGTTCCTCTTCATTTTTTGTAGGTTTATATCTACCATGGTATACTCCTTTATTAATAATCGTGGTTAATCGCCAATTTGACATTCTTGGCAAAGCATCTTGGATCTCTGATCTGTCTTTGTGGCTTTATCAGCCAGGTTCTTGATAAATTCTTTTTCGTAAGGGTCAATTTTATCTGTGTAGATAACTGAACGAATGATCTCAGTCTCTGCAGCATTAATCTCTCCGTCGGCAAGAAGATATGATTCAAACGCTTCAAAAAAAACTTCTCAAACTGAGAGCTAGTTTTCGTAACAGATTTTCTCAACCCTATTAAGAAATTCATTTTCTCTTCTTCAACAATACCATCTTTAAGTATCACTGACTTCAAAAGGCAGGTTTCTTTATCATCGATACGACCATCAGCAAGCAACAGTGATGCGGCGAGTTTTTTCCAATCAGCCATTTGATTTTCTCCTTTTAAATAATGTCGTTAAAAAATGGATTGCCTATACTTTGCATTCATCACAGAGTTTAAGGAAATTTGGATGTACTTTTTTGGCGGATTTCTTAAGGTCTTTAAGGAAATCTTTCTCATACTTGTCTATTTTACCATCTGCGTAAAGCACGGACCTAATCAGTTCCGTCTCAGAAACGTCAATCTCTCCATCAGTTAAGAGATATAATTTGAAGGAGTCGAAGAATAATTTTTCAAACGCTTCGCAGGTGGATTTCGCAGTTCTTCTTAATCCAATTAAGAACTGTATTTCTTCATCGTCAACAATACCATCGTCAAGTATCTCTGATTTTAAAATGCAGGTCTCTTTATCATCGATACGACCATCAGCAAGCAACAGTGATGCGGCGAGTTTTTTCCAATCAGCCATTTTTGAGTTTCTCCTTTATTTGGAACCACTTAATTGGTTCTTAATTTTACTCCTAAGCAAATCTCTGGCTCCCTTCCTAACTAGGTCGAAGGGGATAACCGTAGCTGCCAAAACAAGCAAGAGTAATATTTGATTGAATGGAAGGGGCGTTGTTCTAAAAACCCTTCCCCCAAAATATACTAGAATTATTTGTACTATGAAAATTACGAAGCATATTTCAATAAATCCTTTATTCTGAGATATGTGATGTAGCAAATTTAATTCCTCTACTCTCGAGTTGAATATATTAAACAAATTTATAAACACAAAGAAGCTAAAGAAGGCCGTTAGGAAAGCGGGTTCATTGTTATAGAACATGCTTTCTGGTGCATTATTGTTCAATAATTTAATAAAGAGTAGAGAAACTACTGCTATAAAGACCGACTTGGATAGAATAGATGACCACATATCTACATTGATAATCGCTTCATCCCTTCTTTTAGGTTTCTCCAGCATGTGTTTTGAAAGAGGGGGTTCACCACTCAAAGCCAAAGCTGCCAAGGTATCCATAATAAGGTTGACCCAAAGCAATTGGATCATGGTTAATGGAAGTTTAACTCCCATAAATGGCCCCAAGAATGCAATTAAGCAGGCAGATACTCCAACTGTAAGCTGAAAATTGATGAACTTCTGGATAGATCTATATATGGTTCTCCCATAGTGGACGGCTTTTGTTATCGATCTTATATTGTCATCGAGTATGTTAAGTTGAGAAGCTTCCTTGGCAACTTCAGTTCCGCTTCCCATCCCGAAACCAATATCTGCAGCCATTAAAGCTGGGCTATCATTAACACCGTCCCCAGTCATTCCAGTTACCATATTCATTTCTTGAGCCAGTTTAACCAATCTCTTCTTATCCTCTGGTTCACATCTTGATACTATACGAAGGTCCTTTAATATGTCTTTCAACTCAATATCACTCATCTTGGCCAAATCTTGATGCTCTAGAATCACGGGATTGGGACAATTAATAATACCTACATCATGAGCTATCGCAACTGCGGTACCTTTTTTATCACCTGTGAGCATCACTACCTGAATCCCTGATTGCTGCAATTTATTGATAGATTCTTTAGCCTCCGGTCTATTCTCATCTCTTATTGCTACAAATCCAATCAAACTCAGATTTCCTGGCATTTGGCTTTGTCCTGGTATGCTCTCATCATTGTATGCAAAAGCCATCATTCGATATCCGGCTTCAGCTTTTTCATCGAGCAAAGTATTCAAAATCTCTTTTCGTGAATCTGTCAGAGTTACTAAGTTACCTGTCATGTCTATATATGTTATGCAATTATGGAGAACCCTTTCTGGGGCACCCTTAACGAAAGTTTTCCTTTGATTGTTATGCTTTAGTTCAACTGCTGAAAATTTCCTTGTAGAATTGAAAGCAATTTGCTTTACAACCTCAGCCCCTGTGTAACTTGCTGCCTCATAATCAGCTTTGATATATGCAATAAGTGCCTTTTCAGTAGGATTGCCTCCCAAAATACAGTCTTCTCTTCTGCAAGCCCCGAGATTGATCACACACGATGAATTTTCTCTTATTGACATTTCAAGAAGTGATCTATAATGATCTGGGATATTGGCAAGATCATAAAAATAGGAAATAGTATTCTGATTTTCAGTTAAACAACCAAATGCAACAGCCTCAAGTTCCCCTTTTGTAATCGTGCCTGTTTTGTCGCAGAACAAAATGTTCATGCTGCCAGAAGTTTCTATACCTACATTCTGTCTAACTAATACATTGTCTTTCAGTAATTTCCTCATATTCAGTGCTAAAACAATCGCTATCATCATAGGAAGGCCTTCTGGAACAACAACTACGATGACAATTATTGCAAGGACTATTGCTGTCAATATATCATGAGACAGTACTGTCAAATTGGAAAAATATGAAACAATCTCAGACCAATTAAACTGATTATCTAGTAAAGCTACTTTAAAGAGAAATGCTATAGCAATAACTATGCCACCGATGTACCCAAATTTGGCAATTTTATTGGCCAAATCATTGAGTTTAACCTTCAGCGGTCCATCAATCTCGGAAGGTTTTAAATCTATCGCCAATTCACCAAGTTTCGTCATCTTTCCCACAAACAGAGTTTTCATGACTGCTTCTCCATCTTCCACAGTAGAACCGCGAAAAACTTGATGAGAGTCTGTCATATCCATCTTGTATATTTCCACACTATTCTCTTGCATGGTTTTTTGCACTGGTAGCGATTCGCCATCCAACACTTTTTGACTTACCTCAAGGCTACCATTTACAATTATACCATCTGCAGAAATCCGATCACCTGGTTGTAATAGTATATAATCACCAACTACAATTTCACTGATATCTATAGAAACAAGTTGATTATTCCTGAATACATTAGCCCGAATTTTTGATGCATCATCCTGCAATTTTTGAAATGTTTGTTCATTTCTGTAGCTGGAATATGTAGAGACAAATGTAGCTATGAGGACCGCTGCGGCAATACCTATACCCTCATACCATTCTGCTTTTCCAAATATCGCTAACAAAGTTATCAATACCAGTGCAACGCAAAGAATGATGATCATTGGTTCCTTGAAATTTTCGAAGAGCTCGCTCCAAAACGATTCTCTTTCAGGGGATTGTAAAATATTAGCACCATACTTCTCTCTTGAATGATTCACTTCGGAATCACTAAGACCTGAGTAATGAACTACCATTGTCTTCCTCACCTAATCTTATTTTTCTATGCCTAGGATTTCAAGTCGCGTACAGTAATCGGTATAAATAGTGACAAAAATCTATACCATATAACGAGTCAACTATCCAATATTTACTATATCTCCGAATGCAATCTATTTGTCAAGCTTTTTTTTTGCCTAGCATACTCCCATTTTTTTTAAGAGTATGTACGAGTTCTCACTTACTAATCTTTCCCAGTATCCCAAGTGATTGGGAGGCAGAAAAATAGCTAAAAAAATATGGATAGTAAAGGGTATAAGTACCCCCCTGCCAGAGATTATAAATGGCACCAAGCAAAAATTGGTAAAAGAAAAGAAAAAAAAATATATAAATGGGTGTTATTGAGACAGGTAGAGGGAATGCAACCGTTATGAATACCTATATGGAAAAAAAAATTATTGGTAGTCAGGATGTCAAGACTTATCGTCTGCAGATGGTTCAGGATGCGCTAAAATATGGAATTAAACCCTGCGCTCGCCATTATCAGACAACGGTTAAAACAGTGCGTAAATGGGTAAAGCGATACCAACAATATAAGGAGGATGGTTTGAACGATCTTTCTCGTAAAAAAACACACTGTCTAATCAAGATTGATAAAGAAACAGAACTGCAGATTATTAAATGTCGCAAAGATAACCCAGGTTGGGGTGCGAGAAGAATCAAAGAAGTCCTGGAACTCAACTTCTCGCATGTCTCTATCCATAGAGAAATCAAAGACGCTGGTCTGATTTTGCCGAAAAGAAAAAAATATAAGAAACGCAAAGATATGCAGGAAGTCCGAAAACAAAAGAAAGTATTTAGCCGGTTCCAAATAGATATAAAATATCTAACCGATATTCCTGAATTCGAAATCTGGAGATGGGAACATCATTTCCCTCTATATCTTATCTCTGCCAGGGATTATAAAACCGGTGCTATCTATCTTGCTTATAGCTACGAAAAATCATCTACTGCTACAGCTCTGTTTATCGACTACTTGCTCTCTTCTCTTCAAAACTATGGCATAAATCCTCAAACTATTATTATCCAAACTGATAATGGAAAAGAATTCATTAATCCTACTGACCGAAAAGTAACTTTATTTGAAAAAATAGTAAAGGAAAAATATCAGGCAACTCATTTTCTTATTCCCTACCGAAGACCTACCTGGAATAGTGATGTGGAGTCCTTTCATGACCTTATTGAAGAAGAATTCTTTATTTCGGAAAAACCGAATAATGATACCGAGCTCTTGGCTAAAACTTTCGCCTACCAAATCTGGTTCAATTCTTATAGAAATAATAGAGGTAGAAATAATCAAAACCCTGAACAAATCTTTCAATCTGAATTGAATACTGATAAACCTATTCCCCTGATTCCTCCAATTATTGTTGACAATTATATGCATCTGATAGGAAAGGATATTAAGGGGGGATACTTTTTACCTTTACCACCCATTTCTTTGTTCTGTATGGGTGGGGGCTACACATAAATTTAGCTGGGTATGCAGAATTAGCAGAAAACAGAAGTGTTTGGGTTTCGCACCCTGTTTTTTTGCAATAGACCTCTATTTATAAAGTTAAATACCGTTTGTTTTACACATTTAGCAAGACAAGAAATCAATCAATATAAAAGGTAATATGCTGAATCTTAACAACTTATATGATACTGTTGTAAAAAAAGGAGCTTGAGCGCTAAATTCTTCTTGACATAATCATATATAAAAGAAAAGTAAATTACTCAGATATAGCTTTACTAAACAGCAATGTTAATATCTAAAGGAAAAGTTAATTTTATTATGCAAGAGAATATTATTATCCAAGGTGATTGCATAGAATTAATTAAGGAACTTCCCGATAATTCTATAGATCTAATTTTTGCTGATCCACCTTACAACCTTCAGCTTTCGGGGGAATTATACAGACCAAATCAGACAAAGGTTAATGGTGTAAATGATGATTGGGACAAATTTGATTCAATGAAGGATTATGATATCTTCACAGAGAAATGGCTTAGGGAATGTTATAGAGTAATGAAACCCACCGGCTGTTTTTGGGTTATCGGCACATACCATAATATATATCGGATTGGAGCAATAATGCAAAACCTGGGATTCTGGATTCTCAATGATATTATTTGGATCAAGACAAATCCTATGCCTAATTTCAAAGGCACGAGGTTTAATAATGCCCATGAAAATCTTATTTGGGCTGTCAAGAGCAAATCTTCGAGTTATACTTTCCATTATCATTCTATGAAAGTGATGAATGATGATATCCAGATGAGGAGTGATTGGTTAATACCAATTTGTCAGGGAGAAGAACGAATAAAAATAAATGGACAAAAAGCTCATTCTACACAAAAACCAGCCGAGTTGCTATATAGAATAATTATCTCAACTTCCAACCCTGGAGATATTGTATTGGATCCTTTTTCCGGAAGCGGAACAACGGCAGCAGTCGCCAAAAGGTTGGGAAGAAAATATATTGCCTTTGAAAAGGAAGCGCTCTATGTGAAAATCTCTCAAGAAAGGGTGCAAAAGATTAATACCATTGATAAACCATTACTTGAATATCTAATTGAAAAAAGAACTCCTAAGGTGCCTTTCGGAAATCTGATTGAAAAAGGTTATATTAAGATTGGCGAATTCTTATTTTCTCATAATTGCAGGTATACTGCGCAAGTTATGGCTGATTCTTCAATTAATTACGAGGGTCATATTGGATCCATTCATAAAATAAGTGCTTTGATTTTGGGTAAGACAAACAATAATGGTTGGGGGTTTTGGTTTGTGAAAAGAGACAATACTTTAGTAAGCATCAATGAACTTCGCTATAAATATGAGCAAGAACAACTTGGGGTAAAAAAATCAGATTTTATTCCGGAGATAATTTTTTAACTATCAATAAAGGCATATTTTATAAGGAGTAAAAATTTATGCATATTATGGAATATAACCAATTTACAAAAATCTTTAATGAGAACATTTTTGAAAGGTCTAAACCGGATTTGTTAGACAAAATATCTAAAAATCCAAAAAGGTTTATCGGCTTATTTAGACCTACAAGGGCAAAAGCAAAAGTAATGCAAAATTTGTTACAATCCCATGAAATCAAATTTGGGGAAGCTTTTGAGTACATTATAGAAGAATACTTCCAAATTATTGGCTGTAAAATATTAGATCACAATTTGCAAGGAAAAAAGGGAAATGTTCTTTCTATTGATCAGTGCTTTTGGATGAACGAAGAGATATATTTTATTGAACAAAAAATCCGGGATGATCATGATTCAACAAAAAAACGGGGACAAATAAGAAATTTTGAAGATAAATTATATTCTCTGATTGAGAAATATCCAGACAATAAATTGAATGGAATATTTTACTTCATTGACCCCGACTTTAAGAAAAATAAAAATTTTTATCTCGAGGAGATAGATAAGATTAAAAATGACTATGGGGTAAAATCGCTTCATTTATTTTATGGTAGTGAACTATTTGAGTTTATTGGTCGTTCCGATATTTGG